>Ga0307373_10006179_pt1 | contig 19193 bp, 20 predicted proteins | sample OX2MG_FD_202534 | JGI IMG/M metagenome (GOLD analysis project Ga0307373, IMG submission 202534) | Soil microbial communities from Risofladan, Vaasa, Finland - OX-2 | ecosystem: Environmental > Terrestrial > Soil > Coastal area > Acid sulfate soil | place: Finland: Risofladan, Vaasa | collected...
CACGAGCCGTCGCGGCGCTGATAGAAGGTGCCGAGGGCGTGACAGGAATCCTCGACGATCGCGAGGCCTTCTGCGCGCGCGCGCGCGGCGATCGCTTCGAGATCGCCGCATTGGCCGGCAAGATCGACCGGAAACACCGCGGCGGCGCGGCGTCCCTTGCGCTTCAGCGCGGCGAGGGCGTCGTCGAGCTGCGCAACGCCCATCAGCCCGCTATCCGGATCGCAATCGGCAAACCAGATCTCGGCGCCGGCGAGCCGCGCGGCATTGGCGGTCGCGGCAAAGGTCATTGCCGGCACGATCACGGTATGGTCGGCACCAAGCCCCAAGGCGAGGCAGGAAAGATGCAGCGCCGCCGTGCCGTTGGCGCAGCTTACCGCGTGATCGGTGCCGCATTGGCGCGCGAGCGCGATCTCGAAGTCGCGCACATTCGGCCCGGTGGTCAGCCAATCGCCGCGCAGCACGGCGGCCACCGCGGCGATGTCGTCCTCGTCGATCGCGTGCCGGCTATAGGGCAGGGGCCGGGCCGTTGGCATCAATGCGCTTCCGCGATCAGGGCTTTGAGGCGGTCGGCGTCGAGCCAATCTTCGTTGGTGTCGCTGGCGAAGCGGAAGCCTTCGGCCACCGCGGTCGCGCCGCTCGACGCATAGCAATCGCGCTGCCACCAGGCAAAGCTCGGCTCGATCACGTAGCGGTCGCTGAGATCGAGCGTCTGGCGGGAATCGTCCTCGGTGATCATCACTTCGTGCAGCTTCTCGCCGGGGCGGATGCCGACGACGCGCAGCGGCAGGTCGGGCGCCAGCGCCTGCGCCAGTTCGGTGATCCGCATGCTCGGAATTTTGGGCACGAAAATCTCGCCGCCATACATCAGGCCGAGCGAGGTGATGACGAAATTGACGCCTTGCTGCAGCGTGAGCCAGAACCGCGTCATCCGCTGGTCGGTGACCGGCAGGAAGTCGGCGCCGTCCTCGATCAGCTTCTTGAACATCGGGATGACGCTGCCGCGCGAGCCGACGACATTGCCATAGCGCACCACCGCGAAGCGGCTGCTGCCGGCGCCGGCCAGATTGTTGCCGGCGATGAAAATCTTGTCCGAGGCGAGCTTCGAGGCGCCGTAGAGATTGATCGGGTTCGCCGCCTTGTCGGTCGAGAGCGCCAGCACCCGGGGGACGTTGTTGCGGATCGCCGCGCGCACCACGTTCTCGGCGCCCGAGACGTTGGTGCGGATGCATTCGAACGGATTGTATTCGGCCGCCGGCACCTGCTTCAGCGCTGCGGCGTGGACGATGAAATCGACGCCGCGCGTCGCCATCTCGAGCCGGTCCGCGTCGCGCACGTCGCCGATGAAGAAGCGCATGCGGTCGAGGCCGATCGACGCGAGGTTCTGCTGCATCTCGTATTGCTTGTATTCGTCGCGCGAGAACACGATCACGCGCCGGGCGCGGCTGTGGCGCAAGAGGGTATCGACGAGCCGGCGCCCGAACGAGCCGGTGCCGCCGGTAATGAGCACGGATTTATCGTCGAATTGGCGCATCGCAGCGCGGATATGCTCGCCCAGCGGCTGGACGCGGCCGGTGCCGGCAGCGGATGCCGGTGCCGGCGCGTGCGGCAGCAGCGCTTCGGTCGCGCGCAGGCGCGATGCGGGTTTGGTGTTCTGTGGCATGGCGGTTCAGACGGGCCTTCCAAATTGCTGGGGCGATTGTGGCAGGGTCTTGGTTAACGGAAGGTTGACCGCGCCGCGCCAGTTCCCGCGTTGTCGCGTCTCACGGCGATCATTTCAGATAGTTCGCGAGGCTCAGCGACTGCAGGATGTTGATCGTCTGGTAGGATGCCTGAAGCTGGGTCTGCAGCGTGTTGAGCTGGGTGATCGCGGTCGCGCTGTCGACTTGCTGGATGCCGTTGAGCGAGGTGGTGGCAAGCGTCATGGCGTTCTGGTGCGCGGTGCCGAGCTGGGTGAGGTCGGCTTGCTGCTCGCCGTCGCTGGCGACGAGCTGCTGCACCTGCTGCGCGGCCGTCGCCATCATCTGCTGTCCTTGCTGGGCATTGGCGACGTCGGTCGGGTTCGACTGCGAGAGCGGCGCCGCATGATTGGCGTAGTAGTTGAGCACGCGGATGACCTGCTCGAATGCCGGGTTGTTCCCGGTAACGCCATATTTCATGGTCACGTTGGTGTCGACGGTCGCCTGCGCGACGCCGTTGTCGCCGCCGTAGTAATCGGCCGCGACATTGGTGGTGAGGTCGCCCGGGCTGGGCAGCCCCGCCGGATTGAAGGTCGGGGTGGCGGTCTGGTTGCCCGAGAACACGTAGCGCGATCCATCCTGGGTATTGAGATAGCTGCCGAGCTCGGTCAGGAGCTGCTGCGCGGTCTCCTGCACGCTGGCGCCGCTCGAGCTGAAGGCGTTGTTGGCGAGCGTGTTCTGGAAGCTGGTCGCGATGCTCGCGACATTCTGCATCGCGAGGCTCATGGTTTGCAGCCGCGTGCTCACCGTGCCGATGGTGTTGATGTAGCCCTGCTGGAGCGACTGGGTCGCCTGCAGGTCGATCGCCTGAGCGGCCTGCGGCGCGATGCCGGCATAGGTGGTGCTCTTCTGGCCGGTCGAGATCTGGCCTTGGAGCGTGCTCGCCTCGCTTTGCAATTGCTGCAGGTATTGCAGCATCTGGCTTTGCTGCTCGACGGTGCTGACATTGCTCATCGGCGCTTATCCTTACGCGGTGATATTCATGAGCGCGTCGTACATGGTCTGGATCGTCGAGATGACATGCGCCGACGCGCCGTACGCGTTCTGATAGATCGTCAGATTGCTCAGCTCCTGGTCGAGGTTGACGCCGGTTTTGGATTGCAGCGTGCTCTTGAGCTGCGTCTGGAGCTGCGTCTGGTAGGTGTTGTTCTGGGTCGCGGCGGCGGCGGCGGTGGCGGTCTGACCGACGATCTGGGCGCCGTAATTCGACAGCGTAGCGGTCGAGGCGGTCGCGAAATTGCCGGCGGCGGCAAAATTCGTGTTGCCGGTGAGGTTGCTCGCGATCGTCGACGAAATCGTCGGATCGACGCCGGAAATCCCGTTGTAGAGCAGGGTGGTGTTCTGGACCAGCGATGGGTTGACCTCGATCGTCGCCGCGTTGTCGATGCCGGTGGCGATATTCACATTGCCGAAGAAATGATGCGCGTCGTTGGTCGCGTTCAGTCCACTGTTGGTGGTATTGAGATTGGCGGTGGTGGTGACGCCATAGAGATTGTTGGCGAATTGATTGAGCTCTGCCGTCATGCTCGGCAGCGCGGTATCGCGCGCCTGCAACAGCGCGCCGATCGTGCCGGTGGTGATCGAAGCGGTGACGTCGGTGCCATTGAGGGTCACCGGCGACATCGGCGTTGCGGCGTTGACGGTGCCCGCTTGGGTGTAGCCGTATTGCGCGACGGTCGGGCCGTCGACCAGGGACTGGCCCGCGGTCGTCAGCACCACCATCGTGCCGTTGGCGCGGGTGTAGCTGGTGACGCCGACGAGCTGCGCGACCTGGTTGACCGCCTGATCGCGCTGGTCTTCCAGCGTCGCGGTCGATTGGCCCTCGGCCTGCAGCTTGGTGATCGACAAATTGAGCGAGCCGATCGACGTCAAGGCGCTGTTGAGCGTCGCGACCGAGGTCGCGATGCTGCTGTCGGCATTGGAGCGCAGCGATTGGATGCCCGACGAGAAGGAATTGAGCTGCTGGGCGAGCTGCTGGCCGGCATTGACCGCGGCGCTTTGCGCGACCGGGTCCTCGGGTGTCGCCGCCGCCGCCTGCATCGCGGTGATGAAGCTGTTGAGCGCGCCGCCAAGCGTGCTGGTGCTGCCGACCTGGCCGACCAGATTCTGCAGTTGCGTCAGGTAATCGTTGGTGGTCGAGGCGGCCGAGGCCGCGCTGGTCTGCTGGTTCAGATTGGCAGTGAGAAGCTGATCCGAGACCCGCTGGATGATGCCGGTATCGACGCCGACGCCGCCCGCCGGCGTGACGATCGGCGTCTGGCTGATGGTCTCGCGCGAATAGCCGGGGGTTTGCGCATTGGCGATATTGGCCGAAAGGACCTGGATTTGGGATTGCGTTGCCTGCAATCCGGTCATGGCGGCCTGAAGGGCGATGTCGAGGCTCATGGGCGCGATGCCTTCAGAGCCGGCGATCGAGCGCGACGCCGGCCAGCGGCGGCCGGCGCGTCGGTCCCGCCGAGATCGGCTGCGGGCGCGCATAGCTGGCGGTGGCGCTGCGGCGCCGCTCGATATGGCCGATGATGGCGGAGACCAGTTGATCGGTCGCGGCATGACCGACGCGCAACGCCATCTCGTTGGCGATGGCGGCATCGCCGAGCTTCTTGCTGACGGCGCGCCATTGGTCTTTGAGCGCCGCGGCGACCGGCGCCGCCGGATCGATGGTCTTGAGCGCGCTGCCGCAGGATTTGGTGAGCCGCGCCTTGTCGGCTTGCAGCGGCGCGATTTCCTTGAGCCGCATCGCGCGGATCAGCCCGGTCTCGCGCTCGAGCAGGCTCGCCAGCTCGGTCGCGAGGGCGCACAGGCCGGCGACGCCTTGGGGCGCGGGCGCGGGGCGTGCGGGCAGGGGCGGGGGATTGGCAAGCAGCGGCATGATTGGGCCTATCGTTGCTTTTCTTGCATCTGCAGGATTTCGCGGGTGACCGCGGCGCCGATGCCGATCGAGCCGCTTTGCGCCGCGACCTTGCTGTATTGCTGGATCATCAACGAGCGATAGATGCTCTCGCCGGAGCCGCCGCCGAACATCGGATCGGTATCGACGCCCGAGAACATGCTTTCGAAGGCTTGCGAGAGAAAGAACGCCTCGAAATCGGTGCCGGCTTTCTTGGCGCCGGCGGCGTCGAGATGGCTGCCGATCGCGGGCGCGCCGGGCGCGAGCGAGGCTGAGGCGGTCGCGAGGGCGGCGGTGGCGTCGCTCATCACATCAGCTCGATATCGGCTTGCAGCGCGCCCGCCGCCTTGATCGCCTGGAGGATCGAGATCATGTCGCGCGGGCCGACGCCGAGCGAATTGAGATTGTTGACCAGCTCCTGGAGGCTGACGCCGCCATTGACGACCGCCATGCGGTGATCGCTCTGCTCGTCGACCTGAATGTTGGTGCGCGGCACGACCACGGTCGAGGCGCCGCCACCGGGCGCGAATTGCACATTGGCATTGCCGGGTGCGCCGGGCAGCGCGGGGTTGTTCGCTTGCGGCGCGTTGTAAGGCTGAAAGCTCGTGGGCGGCGTGAGCGTCGACGTGCTGGGCGTCCCCGGCGTCGTCGGATTGAAGATCGGATTCGGATTTTGGATGACCCCGGCACCGGTCAGCGGGTTGAACGTCGTCGGCGAGCCCGCGGGCGCGAAGGCGTTGGGCTGCGAGACTTGCGGCGTCTCGGTGATCCTGACGGTAAGGTTGCCCTGGGCGACCGCAACGGTGCTGATGCGCACGTTCTCGCCCATGACGATGATGCCGTTCTGCTCGTCGATCACCACCCGCGCGACCTGGTCGGGCTCGACCTCGAGCTGCTCGATATCGGTCATGAGATCGACGATGTCGCCCTTCATCGCGGGCGGCACCTTCAGCACCACGGTCGAGGGATCGGTCGGCTGCGCGATATCGCTCTTGAGATGCGCGTTGATGACCTCCGCGATCCGGCGCGCGGTGGTAAAATCGGGATTGTGCAGCATCAGGCTGACGCTCTTGAGCTGCGAGAGCTGGAAGCCGACCTCGCGCTCGACGATCGCGCCGGTCGGGATGCGGCCGGCGGTCGGAACGCCCTTGGTGACCGAGCTGGCCTGGCCTTTGACGACAAAGCCGCCGGCCGCAACCGAGCCTTGGGCGACGGCATAGACCTCGCCATCGGCGCCGAGCAGCGGCGTCACCAGCAAGGTGCCCCCCATGAGGCTCTTGGCATTGCCGAGCGCCGACACTTGAACGTCGATGCGCGCGCCTTGGCGCGCGAAGGCGGGCAGGGTGCCGGTCACCATCACCGCGGCGACGTTGGCGGTGCGCAGATTGCTGTCGCGGGCGTTGACGCCCAGCCGCTCGAGCATGCCAATGAGGCTCTCGCGCGTGAACACGGCCTCGTTAAGCGTGTCGCCGGTGCCGTTGAGGCCAACCACGAGGCCGTAGCCGACCAGCATGTTGTCGCGCACGCCCTCGAAATCGGCGATGTCCTTGATGCGCGACGCGGCGGCGCTCGGCTGCGCCCAACCGCCGAGAATCCCGGCAAGGCCGCAGAGCGCGAGGACGGCAAGGTAAAGGCGGGAGCGGAACTTTGTCATGATGCCAGGCGGGTGAACATGGTTTACCGCGATCCGCGATGCCAAAGCCGTGCCACGCGGTAGAGCGCGGAATTCCGCGGGTTCCGTCCGCCAAAGCGCGGCGGGAGCCGGCAATCGCTGCCGTGCGGCGGCAGGTTTTGCCGGCCGCGGTTAAGCCTCCCTTAACCTTAACGGCGGCATCGTGGCGCCATGAGGATCGAGCAATCTCGCCAATTGCAATCGGCCGCGGGCCGGCGTCCGGCTCAGGCGCCGAGCGGCGATGGCCGCTTCGCCGAGGAGCTGTCGGGCGATACCGGCACCGGCGCCGCGAGCATGGCGACGGCGACCACCACGGTCGACAATCTGTTCATGCTGCAAGAAGTCTCCGACAGCCTCACCGGCCGGCGTCGCGCGGTGCAGCGCGGCAACCGCCTGCTCGACCGGCTCGACGACATCCGCCTCGGCTTGCTGACCGGGTCTTTGTCGCGCGGTCAGCTCGAATCGCTGCGGCAATTATCGCGCGAGCAGGTCGATCTTGCCGGCGATCCGGAGTTGGCGGCGATCCTCGACGAGATCGAGCTGCGCGTCGCGGTCGAATTGGCCAAGCTCGACCAGGTCGCTTAGCCACTCACCCAGGAGGTGAGCGTGGAGAGAGCGCATAGGACCAAGGCCGGCATTACTTCACGAGTACCCAGGTCGGTTGCAGCAAAGGAAATGCGATCAGACCGATGACCGCCGCTGCGGCCATGATCAGGGGGTTGCTCACTTTCCAGCGCAACAGAATCCCGAGACTGACTAGCCCGATGGTCGCCGTCAGCCAATCGCCGATGGCAACCTTCCCGAGCAGAATGGAAGCGCCGAGAATGGTCCCAATGGCGGCGCCATAAGCTCCCTTCACGAAGCCTCGCACATGCCGATTGGCGCGATGGCGGATCAGGATCGGCGCCACGATCAGGATCAGCAGAAACGACGGCAAGAATATGCCGATCGTTGCGACCAGCGAGCCCCAGAAACCTGCTACCAGATAGCCGACGAAGGTCGCCGTGATAACCACCGGTCCCGGACTCGTCATGCCGATCGCGACCGCCACGAGGAATTCACGGCTATCGAGCCAGCCGGTTTGCTGCACCAAGCCCTTTTCGAGAAAAGGCACGATCACCAGGCCGCTGCCGAAGGTCAAGGTCCCCGCCTTAAGGAAAAAGATAAATAACTGGCTGAGAAGCGATACGCTCGCCGTCTTGCTCGTGCCGATGGCGATTGGCGCAACCGCCATCGCCATCCCGGCTGGGGGCTTATTTCGGAACCGCGAGCCGTAATAGAGGATGCCCAGAATTCCCGCGCCGATGAACAGCAATGCGATCTCCGCCTGGAGCACGACCGTGACGACAAAGCAGATCGCGGCAATGCTCCATTGGAACCGATCCTCCATGCCGAGCTTGGCGAGCCGATAGCAGGAATGGAGAATGAGCGCGATGACGGTGGGGCTGACACCGTAGAAGATCGCCGTCATCCACGACAGGCCGCCGAAGTGGACATAGAGAGCACCGAGGGCCGCGACGACGACGAAGTTGGGCAGGATGAATGCCCAACCGCCGGCCCAGGCACCCCAGAAGCCGCCGCGCAGATAAGAAATGAAAATGCCGACCTGAATGGCGAGCGGTCCCGGCAACGACTGGGCGACCGCGATGGCATCGCGCATCTCGTCCTTGGTCAGCCATTGCTTGTCCCGAACGAGCTCCTTCTCCATCAGCCCGCAAAGCGCGACAGGACCGCCGAAGCCGAGCGCGCCGAGACGGAGGAAATAGATCGCGATGTCGCGTATCGGAAGACGGGGCGGTTGGGTCATCGGAGAGTCACCTCGTTGCGGCACCACGCGTAGAGCGCGTCATAGACGATCATGCCATGCGCGAGCATCGCGTAATCATCGGCGAAGATCGCCGAAAGTCCCTGCGATAGAGCCAACAGACCGGCGGATTGCGGTGTCAGCGACGGCTTGCCGGTGTCCGCGCCCCGCACGATGTCGGCAAGCCGATCGAGCGGCCGATCCCGAATAGCGAACGCAACGAGAAACGCATCAAAGCTGCACTGGTCGCCATGATGCCCGAACGAGACATTTGGAATGTCGAAGGGCGTGGCGCCGGTTTCTTCTGCCGTGGCGACTACCTGATCGCGCGGGACGTAGGGGATCTTCGCCTCGGGATCGATGAACCGCCGAATCAGCCAGGGACAGGCGATACGATCGATTTTCGGCCGCTCGCGCGTTATCCAGGCTCGCGTCATCGATCGAAACCTGCGCCGCCGCGGCAGTCCCGCCCGCGACCATGCGTCGAGGCCGCCTTCGAGATAGACGGCGTTCAAGCCCGCACCGAGGAGCTTGGCCGTCACGTGCTCGCTCCTTTCCACGCTATCGCCGCAATAGACGACGATCGAATGTTCGCGAGACAACATGCTTGCCCAGCGATCGACATCCTCCGGTGCTCGCCTCATCGCGCCGACGATCATCGCGATATCGCTGTCGAAAGCGGCGGAGGGCTTTACATCGATAAGAACAGGCGATGACGCGACGCCCAGCCGGGCGTACAGTGCCTGCGGCGAAATAGAAAAACGGCCCGTTTCGTCCACGCTGGCGCACTCCTCGCATTGGCGAGTGGCGCAGAGCTTGGACGACCGAAGCCGTCTAAAGGGGAGCCTGCTGTATCCCCGTTGGAGTCCCAATAGTCCGGCTAAAAAATCTTTGCAAGAGGGTGGTTCGCGACGTGCGGGTTGCTGCTGCCGCTCGGCCCCTGCCGCTACGCGGTCTCGATCGACCGGGTCGCCGGCGCGGGCGGCGACGAAGCCTAGAATGCGACGGAACGTCCCGCGCGCCTCGGGCGTTGAAACGAGGTCGCGCTCGCAGCGCTTCGTCTTGAAGCGCGGGCAGGTGATTCATATACTGCCGCCCGCGTTGGTTGCTTGGGGTGTTTCCGTGGTAAGTCCGCCGCTGCTGCCGCCGAACTACCGTCCGTCGGAAGACGAGGAGTTCATGAACCCGCGGCAGCGCGAATATTTCCGCCAGAAGCTGCTGCGCTGGCGGGCCGAGCTCTTGTCGGAATCGACCGGCACGCTGCAGCATCTCAAAGAGGAAAGCCTCTCCGAGCCCGATTTTACCGACCGCGCGACGCTCGAGACCGACCGCTTCACCGAATTGCGCACCCGCGACCGCGAGCGCAAGCTGATCGCCAAGATCGACGAGGCGCTTTCGCGCATCGAGGACGGCAGCTACGGCTATTGCGAGGAGACCGGCGATCCGATCGGCGTCAAGCGGCTCGACGCGCGGCCGATCGCGACCTTGAGCCTCGAGGCGCAGGAGCGCCACGAGCGCATGGAGCGCACCCACCGCGAGGATTGAGCGGGTCGGGGCGCATCGATTCGACAAAGAGGTTTACGATGAGTGAGCGCGACACGATCGCTTCGTCGGCCCTCCACCGCCATCTTTTCCTGGGCGAGGGACACGAGAAGAGCGAGCGCAGAACCTGGGCGGTGATCGGGCTCTGCGGCGCCATGATGATCGGCGAGATCGTCGGCGGCCTGATGTTCGGCTCGATCGCGCTGGTCGCCGACGGCCTTCATATGAGCACGCATGCCGGCGCCCTGCTGCTGGCCGCGCTCGCCTACACCTATGCCCGCAAGCATGCGGACGATGCGAGCTTCACCTTCAGCACCGGCAAGCTCGGCGATCTTGCCGGGTTCACGAGCGCGATCATCCTCGCGATGATCGCTCTGCTCATCGCTTATGCGGCGGCGAGCCGCTTGTTCATGCCGGTCGCGATCCATTTCGGCGAAGCCATTCCGATCGCCTGCCTTGGCCTGGCGGTGAATGTCGCGAGCGCGTGGCTGCTCAGCAGCGGGCATGGGCATGGGCACCAACACGGGCATGCGCATGGTCACGGTCATGGTCACGAGGGGCATGACGAGACGCGCCACATCGCCACGGCGGCCGGAAGCGTCGTCCTCGAAATCTTCGAGGACGGCGTGCCGCCGCGTTTCCGCCTCCGCGCCGAAACCGGGCCGGTTCTCGCGGCCGAGACCGCATCGGTCGAGACCGAGCGGCCCGATGGCGCGCGGCAGGTATTCGCGATGGCCGATCGCGGCGACTATCTGGAATCGGTCGATGAGATTCCCGAGCCGCACGAATTCGCGGCGCAACTGCGTATCGGCGGTCAGGCTTATTCCGTTGCGTTCGAGGAGCACGCGCAGGCGCATGGATCGGTCGCGCGCGACAACAATATGCGCGCTGCCGTGATCCACGTCGTCGCCGACGCGACGGTGTCGGTGCTCGTGATCGGCGGCTTGGTGCTCGCTTATGTCTTCGGCTGGCTCTGGATGGACCCGCTGGTCGGCATTGTCGGTGCTTGCGTCATCGCCAGTTGGTCGTATGGCCTGATTCGAGACACCGGCGGCATTCTGCTCGACATGAATCCCGACCGGAATTTGGCGAGCGACCTTCGGCGCTCGATCGAAAGCGAGGGCGACCGGATCGCCGATCTGCATCTTTGGCGCCTCGGACCGGGGCATCTCGGGGCGATCGTCTCGGTCGTGACGGCGCATGCGCGCGATGCGGATTATTATCACGCGCGGCTCGCCCGCTTCCGGTCGCTGTCGCATCTCACCGTCGAGGTTTTGCATCAAGCTTGATCGATCCGCCCGATCGGGAGACATTCCATGACAGGCAATCTCGCGCAGATCGGATCGGTTCTGATTGCCACGTTCCTGGCCTCGGTGGTCGAGGCCGTGGAAGCGATGACGATCATTCTCGCGGTCGCCACGGTCCGCGGCTGGCGTCCCGCCGGCTTCGGCGCGCTGGCCGGCCTTGCCCTTCTGGCGGTCATCGTGGTCGTGCTTGGCCCGGCGCTCGAATATGTGCCGCTGCATCTCTTGCAGCTTGCGTTCGGGATACTGCTCCTGCTGTTCGGCATGCGGTGGCTGCGCAAGGCGATCCTCCGCGCCGCCGGAATCATTCCGCTGCACGATGAAGCGACCGCGTTCACGGCAAAGACCGCCGAGCTGCGCGCGCAAAGCGCTCAGCCGATGGAGCGCGCCGATTGGCTTGCCGCGCTGGCGAGCGGCAAGGCCGTCCTGATCGAAGGGCTCGAGGTGGTGTTCATCGTGATCGCGGTCGGCGCGGGACGCGGGCTGCTGGTTCCCGCGAGCGCGAGTGCCGTGGCCGCCTGTGTCGTGGTCGCCGGTGCGGGTGCGATCCTTTATCGCCCGCTCGCGCGGGTTCCCGAGAACACGCTCAAATTCGCGGTCGGCGTGCTGCTGTCGGCGTTCGGCATGTTCTGGACCGGCGAAGGCCTCGGCGTGCCCTGGCCGGGCGCGGATTTGGCGATCCTGGTGTTCGCCGCCTTGTTCCTGGCGGTTGCGCTTGGCGCGGTGGTTCTGGCCCGGCGCGCGGTCCCGGGCATCGCGCGATGAGCGCACCGGTCGCCGTCTTGCGCGAGCTGGCCGGGCTCTTCATCGACGATGGCGCGCTGGCGCTGGCGATCCTCGCGATCGTTGCCTGTGCCGGGATTTCCGGCGCCGTGATGCCGAACGGTCTGGTCGTCGGCGGCATCGTTTTGCTGGTCGGCTGCCCGGGAATACTTCTCGCCAACGTGCTGAGCACGATCCGCCGCCGCTAGCATCGCCCGCCGCTTGCCTGCCGCGGTTGAAAAGCCCATTCTGGCGCGTGCATAAAATGCCCGGCAGGGCGGGGAGGACGCATGTCGAGCAAGCTGCAACTCAGCCTCGCGATCACCAACAATCCGCGCACTTGGCCGATCATCGACGGCCGCGCCGCGCCCGACGGCATCGATTTCACCACCAGCGTGGTCGATCCCTCGGAGATGTTCTGGCGGCAATTGTGCTTTGCCGAATTCGACGTCTCCGAAATGTCGATGTCGTCGCTGATGATGATCCGCGCGCAAGGCGACGAGCGCTTCTTCGGCCTGCCGGTCTTCACGACGCGGCGCTTCTTCCACACCAACATCCTGGTGCGTAAGGACGCCAAGATCGATAGCCCGGCCGATCTCAAGGGCAAGCGCGTCGGCGTGCCGGAATACCAGCAAACCTCGGCGCTCTGGATTCGCGGCGCGCTCGAAAACGATTTCGGCGTCGCGCCCAAGGACGTGACCTTTTTCATGGAGCGGGTGCCGGCGCGCAGCCACGCTGGCGCGGTCGGCTTCAGGCCGCCGCCGGGCGTCACCATCAACCAGATTCCGCCCGAGAAGAGCATCGGCTCGATGATGGTGTCGGGCGAGCTCGACGCCTGCATGTTCTACATCCGCAACCAGAATCTGGTCGATCGCAGCACCGAGGATTTGCACAATCATCCGGCGATCAAGCCGCTGTTCCCGGATTCGGCCGCGGAAGGCATCCGCTATTACAAGAAGACCGGCATCTATCCCATCAACCACGGCATGGTGATCAAGCGCGCGTTGGTCGAGAAGAATCCCTGGGCGGTCATCAATATCCTCAAAGCCTTCAATCAGGCGAACGAGATCGCCGAGCGCGAGCGCCGCGAGCATGTCACCTATCACCTCGAGACCGGACTGGTGCCGCCGCACTATAAGGACGCGCTCGCGACCCGGATCATCGAGCACGGCGTCAAGGCTAATCGCAACACGCTCGAAGCCGCGGCCGCCTTCTCCAACCAGCAAGGCCTGACGCCGCGAATCGTCAAGGTCGACGAGCTGTTCGCGCCCAACGCGCTGGGCTCGTGAGGTAGCATGTCGCAACTGCGGCTCAGCCTCGCCATCACCAACAATCCGCGCACCCGGCCGATCGTCGACGGGCGCGTGACGATAGATGGCATCGATTTCGTCACGAGCGTTCTCGGTCCGGCGGAAATGTTCTGGCGGCAATTGCGCGCCGCGGAATTCGACGTCTCCGAGCTGTCGATGTCGGAGCTGATGATGATCACGGCCCAGGGCGACAAGCGGTTCGTCGGCCTGCCGGTGTTCACGACGCGGCGCTTCTACCACACCGGCATCCTGGTGCGCCGCGACGCCAAGATCGACCGCCCGGCCGACTTGAATGGCAAGCGCATCGGCGTGCCGGAATACGTGCAGACCTCGGCGCTCTGGACCCGCGGCGTGCTCGAAAGCGAGTTCGGCGTGACCGCGAAGGACATGATTTTCTTCATGGAGCGGCTGCCGAACAAGTGTCACGGCGACGCAATCGGCTTCAAGCCGGACGGCGTTACGGTGAACCGCATTCCGTCCGAGAAGAGTATCGCCTCGATGATGCTCTCGGGCGAGCTCGACGCCTGCATGTCCTACACGGGGGTTCCGAACCTCGTCGATCGCAGCGATCTCGATCTCTCGAAGCAACCCGACATCAAGCCGCTGTTCCCGGATTCCGCGGCCGAAGGCATCCGCTATTACAAGAAGACCGGCATCTATCCGATCAACCACGGCATGGTCATCAAGCGCGAGGTCTACGAAAAAAATCCTTGGATCGCGATCAATATTCTAAAGGCGTTCAGCCAAGCGAACGCGATTACCGAGCGCGAGCGGCAGGAGCAAATGGTCTATCACTTCGAGACCGGTCTTGTGCCCGGGGAGTGTCGCGCCGCGGTGGCGAGGCCGCTGATCAACTACGGCCTCCGCGCCAATCGAGAGGTGCTGGAAACCGCGGCGAGATACTCGAGCCAGCAGAATCTCACGCCGCGAATCATGCCCCTGGAAGAGCTCTTCGCACCCAACGTGCTGGCCTCGTGAGGGCCGCGAAAGACGGCGCATGAAGATCGTCGTCACCGGCGCGTCGGGCCGCACCGCGCGCAAGCTCGTCGACCATCTGCTGGCGCGCGGCGTGCCGCCCGGCGATCTGATCCTTATTTCGCGCAGTCCCGAGCGGGCGGAGGTCGCCGCTTACGGCGCGCGCAGCGCCGCGCTGCGCTATGGCGACTTCACCGATCTCGCCTCGCTGCCGCTTGCCTTTGCCGGCGGCGAGCGGATGTATTTCATGCCGATGAACCATCCGCCCGGCGAAGTCGACGAGGCGGCGGTCAAGCGCGCGGTGGTGGCGCTCGCCCGGGAAGCCGGCATCCGCCATTGCGTCTATCAATCGATGATCGGCGCCGGCATCGCCGAAAGCTGCGACGACGATTTCCAGACCGAGAACGCGCTGACGGCGAGCGGCATGGATTGGACGATCCTGCGGACTGCGATCTTCGCCGAGAGCCTGGGGCGCGAGGCCAAGCGCTATATTCGCGAAGGCTGCATTGCCACCGACGCGCCCGATCTGCGCCGCAGCTACATCACCCGCGACGACATCGCCGCAGCGGGGGCTGAGGTGCTGCTCGGGAAAGGTCACGGCGGCCGTATTTATCACCTCATCGGCTCGACCATCTCGACCCGCGAGCTCGCCGCCGAGCTGTCGCGGCTGGCGGCCAAGCCGATCGGGATCGTTCCGGCGGAAAAGCCAGCCTGGGGCGGCGGCGGGGGTCTCGGCGAGCCGGCGAACGATCTGCCGGCGCTGATCGGCCGACCGGGCACGACCGTCTTCGCGCAGTTCCGCGACAACGCGCAAGAGCTGCTGACCGGGCAGCCGCTTACCGACGATTACAAATTCGGCTTTCAATGGCAGGCGCGCGGGATGGAAAAGCGCCCCGACGATCTCGGCCTCACGATGAATCGGCTGTTCGAGGCGGCGCGCGCGGGCGATCGACGCGCCGCTGCCGAATTCCGCGCGATGCTCGCCGCCAATCCCGCCCGCCACGCGCTCTGGCGCCGCATCCATCCCGAATGGTTTTGACGGCAAGAGCGCGCGGCTGCCTCATTCTTGGGCGGCTGCTAAAATTTCTTTAAGTGGACAGGCATAATCGCGCCGTGAATAAGCGGCCTGTCGCTTATGATCGCTTTTGCTGGCGAGATGGATTTTTCGATGGCCAAGCGCGCGAAAGCCCTGAGACAGGCCGGTTCGACGACCACGGTACGCGCCCGCGCGGGTGGTGCCGATTCCGGCCGACCGGATTTCGAATGCGTGGCGCTTTTGTTGCAAGGCGGCGGCGCGCTGGGCGCCTATCAGGGCGGCGTCTACGAGGCTCTGGCCGAGCGCGCGATTCATCCCGATTGGGTTGCCGGCATCTCGATCGGCGCCATCAACTCGGCGATCATCGCCGGCAATCCGCCCGAGCAGCGCGTCGCCAAGCTGCGCGCGTTTTGGGAGCAGATCACTGCGAATTGGAGCTGGCCGCAGGGCCGCGCTGCCACGTCGTATCTGGTGACCGGCGAAGGTCCGCGCAAAGTCTTCAATCAAGCGAGCGCCGCCGCGTCCCTCTCGCAAGGCGCGCCGGGCTTTTTCGCGCCGCGCGTGCCAGCGCCCTGGGTCTATCCCGACGGCAGCCTCGAGGCGACGAGCTGGTACGAGACCGGTCAGCTCCGCCGGACGCTCGAGCGGCTAGTCGATTTCGACCGGCTCAACAACGGCGAGACCCGCGTCAGCCTCGGCGCGGTCGATGTCCGCAGCGGCAACTTCGTCTATTTCGATACCGCGACCGGGGTCATCGGGCCCAAGCATGTGCTGGCGAGCGGCGCGCTGCCGCCCGGCTTCCCCGCGATCGAGATCGAGGGTCGGCAATATTGGGATGGCGGGCTGGTTTCCAACACGCCGCTGCAATGGGTGCTGCAGGACGGACCGCGCCAGGACACGCTCGCTTTCCAGGTCGATCTCTGGAACGCACAGGGCGATTTTCCGCGCAACCTCGCCGAAGTAGCGACCCGGCTGAAAGAGATCACCTATTCGAGCCGCACACGCAACGAAACCGATCGCTTCACGCGCAGCCAGAAAATCCGTCACGCGGTCGCCAAGCTCCTCGAGCAATTGCCGGAAGAGTTCAAGGAATGCGTCGAAGGCAAGCTGCTGCACGGATTCGGCGACCATAAGGTCTACAACCTCGTGCATCTCATCTACCGCGCGCAGAATTACGAGGGCGATTCCAAAGATTACGAATTCTCGCGCCTCAGCATGGACGAGCATTGGCGGGCCGGTTATCGCGACACCGTCCATGCGCTGAAGCATCCCGAAGCCCTGGCGCGGCCGACCAATATCGACGGGATATCGATTTTCGACTTCGCCGCGCCGGACGAAGGTTAGAGCGGAGCGCCGCGTCCTGCGGCGATCCATCGAGAGGGAAGCAGGATCATGAAAGAAAGCGATGTCCGCGAGCGCGCCTTTGCGATGCCGCTGACCAATCCCGCCTATCCCAAGGGTCCTTATCGCTTCGTCAATCGCGAATTTCTCATCATCACCTACCGCTCCGATCCGGAAAAGCTGCGGGCGGTGGTGCCGGCGCCGCTCGAGCTCGACGAGCCGGTGGTGCGCTATGAGTTCATTCGCATGCCGGATTCGACCGGCTTCGGCGATTACACCGAAACCGGCCAGGTGATTCCGGTGTCGTTCCAGGGCCGCAAAGGCGGCTATTGCCACTGCATGTTTCTCAACGACGAGCCACCCATCGCCGGCGGCCGCGAGCTATGGGGCTTTCCGAAGAAGCTCGCGAGCCCCAGCCTCAAGACCGACATCGACACCATCGTCGGCACGCTGGATTACGGCCCGGTGCGGGTCGCGACCGCGACGATGGGCTACAAGCACCGGCAGGCCGATGTCGCGGCCGTCGCCGCGGCACTCGCGGCGCCGAATTTCCTCTTGAAGATCATTCCGCATGTCGACGGGACGCCGCGGATTTGCGAGCTGGTCGAATACTATCTCGAAGACGTCGCCGTGAAGGGCGCGTGGACCGGGCCGGGCTCGCTCGAGCTGCGGCCGCACGCGCTCGCGCCGGTCGCCGAGCTTCCGGTGCTGGAAGTCTTGTCGGCCACGCATATCCTGTCGGATATCACGCTCGGTCTCGGCAAGGTGGTTTACGACTATCTGGCCTGACCGGCGCGCAACAAGTTTCAGCAAGGAGAAGGGACATGCGTCTCAAGGACAAGGTTGCCATCATCACCGGCGCCGCCAGCGGCATCGGCAAGGAGATCGCGAAGACATTCGTCGCCGAGGGCGCCAAGGTCGTGATCGCCGATCTCAATCAGCAGGGCGCGGAAGCCGCGGCGGCGGAATTGGGCAGCGCCCAGGGCCGCGCGCTCGGCGTCGCCGTCGACGTGACCAACGAGGCGCAGGTCGAAGCCGCCACCGCGAAGGCGATCGCGGCGTTCGGGCGGATCGACATCCTCATCAGCAACGCCGGCATCCAGACCGTCGCGCCGCTCGACCAGTTCGATTTCGGCAAATGGAAGCAGCTCCTCGCTATCCATCTCGACGGCGCCTTCCTGACGACGCGCGCCGCGCTGCGCCAGATGTACAAGCAGGGCACCGGCGGCAGCATCATCTATATGGGCTCGGTCCATTCCAAGGAGGCCTCGGTGCTGAAGGCGCCCTATGTCACGGCCAAGCACGGGCTCGAGGGCCTCGCCAAGGTGGTTGCCAAGGAGGGCGCCAAGCACGGCGTGCGCGCCAATGTCATCTGCCCGGGCTTCGTGCGCACGCCGCTGGTCGAAAAGCAAATTCCCGAGCAAGCCAAGGAGCTCGGCATCTCCGAGGTCGAGGTGATCAAGAACGTGATGCTGAAGGACACCGTCGACGGCGAATTCACGACCACCGACGATGTCGCTCAGGCGGCGCTGTTCTTTGCCGCGTTCGAGACCAACGCGCTGACCGGGCAGTCGCTCGTCGTGAGCCACGGCTGGTTCATGCAGTAAGGCTCACGGCGGCGATCAAATTTTCCTCTCCGCGCGAAGCGGGGAGAGGGAGGGGCCCATCGCGCAGCAATGGGAAGGGTGAGGTGTCGCTCTGCGGCGCGATCGCATAGGCTCCCGCGCCCACCTCGCCCGCTCGCACCCTCTCCCCCCAACAGGGCGGCGAGGGTTTCGTTTCTCAGAACGGCGCGACCACGTCGAGAAGCTGCTCGCCATAGCGCGGCTGCTGGTCGTTGGTGAGCTGGCCGCGGCCGCCATAGGAGACCCGCGCCTCAGCGAGCTTGTCGAGTGGCACGGTGTTGATGGCGCTGATGTCCTGCGGCCGCAGCACGCCGGTGACCTGGAGGTCGCGCACCTCGTAATTGACGCGGATTTCCTGATGGCCCTGGATCACGAGGTTGCCGTTCGGCAGCACCTGCGTCACCAGCGCCGCGATTTCAAGCGTGACCTGCTCCTGACGGTTGATCGTCGCCTTGCCGTCGTTGTTGGTGGCGCCGGTGACGTTGATGGCGTCGGCGGGATTGGCCGTCGTATGTGGCAGGATGTTCTGAAGCGGTTTCTCGAAGCCCATGAGGCTGGGCATCGTGTCCTGCTCGTTGGTCGTGCGCTGGGTCTGGGTCTCGTTGTTGAACTGCGCCTTGTCGTCGAAATTCACCAGCACGGTGAGGATGTCGCCGATATTCGCCGCGCGCTGGTCCTTGAAGAAGGCGCGGCTGCCGGCTTTCCACAGCGAGTTCGGCTGGCGCTCGCCGACGATCGGCGTCGGCATCGGCAGCGAGACCGGCTGATAGCCCGGCTGGGTCTTCGGGTCTTGGATCGTGGTCAGGGGCGGCGCCGCGCCGATCTGCGAGATGCGGCTGAAGGCGTTGCAGCCGGTCAGCGCGACGGCGGCCAGGGCCATGACGGTAAAGGGACGGTAGGGATGCGTGGTCATCTTGCTGTCCGTTGGTGCGATTTTGTCAACGCGCGGCGAGCAGCGCGGTGTTGCCGCCATTACCGATCACGACGCGGTTGGGTCCGGCGACGGCGGCGTCGATGATGCGGTTGGATTGGGTGTTGTTGATGCGGATCGCGGCGCCCATCGCGCCGTCGTCGAGCGCCTTGCCCTGGGCGGTAAGCTGCATCGCCGCGGTGTTCAGCTCGATGGTGACGAGATCGCCCTTATGCACCACGATCGGGTCTTCCACGTCGCCGACGCGGATGGTCTCGCCGGCGCGCAA
>Ga0307373_10006181_pt1 | contig 19185 bp, 15 predicted proteins | sample OX2MG_FD_202534 | JGI IMG/M metagenome (GOLD analysis project Ga0307373, IMG submission 202534) | Soil microbial communities from Risofladan, Vaasa, Finland - OX-2 | ecosystem: Environmental > Terrestrial > Soil > Coastal area > Acid sulfate soil | place: Finland: Risofladan, Vaasa | collected...
GCCGTCGCAAAGCCGAGAAAGCCGCAGAGCAACAGCCCACAGAGCAGGGCTAGAAATAGAAAACCGGCCTGTCCGCTTGAGGATACAGGGCCGCGCTTGTATCCGTTAACTCGCGGATAGCCACCCAAAATTCCATCTTTGCGCCGGTCGCTGACTCGATGCGGGTCAGGTACCTGCGAACGCCGCGCGCGGGGATGGCTGTTGATGCGTGCGGCGCGAGCCGATTGCGGCTCGGCGGGCCGCATGGTTACATCGGGAGGATGGTCGAGCCTGGGGATCGGCGGTGGGCCGTGGAGGCTCAGGCGCATCGATGGTTGAGCGCTACGTGTTGAATATCGCGCATCGCGGCGCCAGTGGCCGCTTTCCGGAAAATACTCTCGCCTCGTTTCGCGCCGCAATCGACGCCGGCGCGCAAATCTGCGAGCTCGACGTGCAGGCGACGCGCGACGGCGCGATTGTCGTGATGCATGACGACACGGTCGAGCGCACCACCGACGGCACGGGCGCCGTCAAGTCGCTGACGCTCGAAGAGATCCATCGGCTCGACGCGGGCGTGCGTTTTGGCGCAAAATTTATCGGCGAACGGGTGCCGACGCTCGACGAAGTATTCGCGATCGCCGGCCCGCGCTGCGCGCTCAATATCGAACTCAAGGCGGCGGGTCTCGAGCGACGGATAATCGATATCATCGAGAAGCATCGCGCGACGGCGAGCGCCCTGGTTTCGAGTTTCGACTGGGACGCGATCGCGATCGTGCGCCATCTGGAGCCCCGCGTGCGGATCGGCCTGCTGGCCAGCCAATGGCCGGCGCGGCTGGTCGGCGCGGCGTTCGAGTTGCGCGCCGAGACGATCAATCCGCGAGTCGATATCGTTACGGAGGACCTGTGCATCGCGGCCCATCAGCGCAACCTCAACGTCTATGCGTGGGTCGCCGACCAGCCCGACGAGATGCGCCGGCTGATTGCGATCGGGGTTGACGGTATCATGACGAATTATCCCGAGCGGCTGCGGGCGTTGGTCGAATTATCCTGATGATCTTGGCCCGATGACGAAGTTATTCTGATGGCGGGGTTCGGCGACAACAAGATCGAAGAGGTGCGGGCGCGCGCCGATATCGTCGAGATCATCGGGGCGCACGTGCGCCTCAAGCGCGCGGGGCGCAACTTCACGGGCCTGTGCCCGTTCCATAACGAGAAGACACCGTCGTTTTCGGTCAACGCGGAGCGTGGCTTCTTTCATTGCTTTGGCTGCGGCGTGGGCGGGACGGTCTTCGACTTCGTGATGCGGGTCGAGGCGCTGACCTTTGGCGAGGCGCTGCAATCGCTGGCCCGGCGCTACAATATCGCGCTGCCCGAGCGGCGCGACGGTGCGAGCGGCGGGGCGCCGGCCGGCGAGCGTGACGCGCTGGTCCAGGCTAATCAGATCGCGGCGGAATTTTTCCAGCACGTGCTGTGGAACACGCATGACGGTACGCTGGCGCGCGACTATCTGGTCAAGCGCGGGATCTCGATGGAGACCGCGAAAGCCTTTCTGATCGGGTTCGCGCCGGCGCGGCCCGCCAATCTCGCCGCCGTGCTCGACAAGCGCGGCCTGATCGAAGCGGCGGTCAAGCTCGGCCTCGTCAAGCGCGAACCGGGCCGCCCGCCCTACGACATGTTCCGCGCGCGCGTGATGTTTCCGATCCGCGACGCGCAGGGGCGGGTGATCGCGTTTGGCGGGCGGGTGCTCGACCAGCGCCTGCCGAAATATATCAACTCGTCGGAGTCGCCGCTCTACTCGAAGGCGCGCGCGGTGTACGGCGTATGCGAGGGGCGGCAGGCGATCGCGCGGGCCGATCGGGCGATCGTGGTCGAGGGTTATATCGATGCGATCGCGCTGTGGCAGGCGGGCTTCAAGGAGACCGTCGCGAGCCTCGGCACGGCGCTGACGGTCGAGCAGTTGCGCCTGCTCACGCGCTATACGCGCAACGTCGTAGCCTGCTTCGACGGCGACGCGGCCGGGCGCAAGGCGTCGTTGCGGGCGCTCGAAATTTTTTTGGCCGCGGGGCTGCTCGGCCGCGGCGCGTTTATCCCGGCGGGCTACGATCCCGACACGATGGTGCGCGAGCGTGGAGCGCAGGCCTTCGGCGAACTGATCGACGGGGCGGAATTGCTGGCCGACTATTTTTTGCGCGAGCAGGCGACGGCCGCCGGCGCCTCGATGAGTGCGCGGGCGGCGGCGGCCGGACGGGTCGCGGAGATCCTGCGGATGGTCGCCAATCCGTTTGAGTTCGATCTGCTGGCGCGTAAGGCGGCCGGGATGCTCGGGGTGGGCGAGGAGATTCTGCGCCGGGAGGCGCGCAAACCGGGACAGACTCAATCGGGTAATCGGGCCGGGCGGGCGCCCGTGCCGATCGCGGCGACGGCCGCCGCGCGGGCCGACGGCGTCGCCCAGGCGGGCGTCGGACTGATCGCGATCGCGCTGGGCTATCCGGCGCTGCGGGCCGCGATCTATGCCCAGGCGGCGCCCGCCGAGATCGAGGATCGGGTGATTGGCGCGCTGCTCGAAGAGGTCTGCCTCTCGGATGAAGCTCAAGCGTCGCTTGAGATCCCCGTGATGCTCGCGCTGAGCGACGAACAGCGCGGACGGCTGAGCGCGCTGATGGTCGGGCCGCTCGCCGCCGACGCGGACGGGGCGCGCAAGCTGGTAGCCGACTTCAGCGCTGCGCTTGCGCGCGGCCGGCGACGGCGCGAGGTCGAGAGCCTGCGGCGCGCGGCGGCCACGGCGGGGCTCAGCGGCGACGACGCCGCGGCAGCCGCCCAGGCGGTGATTGCACTGCGCCGCCAAGTCCACGGCGGATGACGATCGGGGCGCCGGGCGCGGCGCCGTGGGGCTCCATTATGCGACGCCATTAGCGGTACTTAATTTCTTCCGCCGATGTTGCTATAATTGTCGCTCGACAGAATGATTTCGCACGGGCCCATAGCTCAGCACGGTTTAGAGCTGCCGGCTCATAACCGGCTGGTCCCAGGTTCAAATCCTGGTGGGCCCATACTCTTGGTATCATCGAACAGCTCAAAACGATCGCGGCGCGCGCATCCTCCCGGCATCAAAGTGGCCGCAGTGGCGTGGGGCGACGCGATCGGATTTGCATTCAGCGGAGGCCGCTTTGCGTGAAGAGATAACCCGGCTGATGAGTCTTCAGACGATCGACCGGGAACTACGCGAACTCCAGAATTCGCTCTCGTCAATCGCCGGACGGGTTGACCTGCTGCGGCTGGAGACCGAGGGCTATCGCAGCGAACTGACCCGCCTGACGCTCGAGGAGCAACAGAGCACGCTCAATCGCCGGCGGCTCGAAAAGGAGCTGGCCGAGGGCGAGGCGCGCACGCGGACCAAGCGGATGCGGCTGAACCAGGTAAAGACGGATAAGGAGATGCAGGCCGTCGCGGCCGAGGTCGAGACGCTCAAGGAGACCACCACGCGGCTCGAGGCCGAACTGATCGCCCTGATGGAAGCGGCCGAAGCGCGCGGGCCGAAGATCAAGGAACTGGCGACGCTGACCGAGGAGCGGCAGGCGCAACTGACGGCGGCGGAAAAAGAGATCGCGGCGCAGGTCGAGGATCTGAAGATTTCGATCGCCAAGCAGAAGGTCGATCGCGATCAGATGGCCCAAAATATCGAGGTGCCGCTCCTTCAGCGCTACGAAATGATCTTCAGCCGGCGGGCCGGGCTGGCGGTGTCGGAGGCGCGCGACGGGACCTGCCAGGGCTGCCGGATGCGGCTGCCGCCGCAGCTCTTCAACGAACTGCAGAAGCATCTGCAGGTGTATTACTGCCCGAACTGCCAGCGAATCCTGTATTTCGAGGCGCCCGCCAAGGAATAGCGCGGGATTGCACGCAAGCCATTCGGTCGTTCCAAGCGCAGCGAGCACTCGCGGGATTCGTCAGGTCGCGGGCTCCATTCAGGATGACGGCCCGATTCGCGCAGAGACTCCGTTGCGACGCTTCGGCGCGCTTTCGGTGCCGCGCGATGCTACAATCCGTGGCGCCGGAGTGAGTCGGGCGATCGCCCTTTAATCGGGGAGGAAAGTCCGGGCTCCATAGGGCAGGATGGCCGCTAACGGCGGCGCGGAGCGATCCGCGGAAAGTGGCACAGAGAACAGACCGCCCGCAAGGGTAAGGGTGAAACGGCGGGGTAAGAGCCCACCGGCGCGCGAGTGATCGCGCGCGCATGCCAAACCCCATCCGGAGCAAGACCCAATAGGAGGATGAGCGGCCCGCTCACGATTCCTCGGGTATGGTCGCTTGAGCCGGCGGGCAATCGCCGGCCCAGAGGAATGATCGCCGCCCGCAAGGGTACAGAACCCGGCTTATAGACTCACTCCGGCGATTTCCACCGGCCGCAAATCGCCGTGCGGCGCGTGATGGAGACCAACTTCATCGGCGCGGTCGCGGTCACGCAGGCGATGCTGCCACTGCTGCGCAAGTCGGCGGCGGGGCGGATCGTCAATGTCTCGCGGGACTCAGACGGTTGCACAGGGTGCGGCGGCAAGCGTCCGCCTCGCGCTGTTGCCCGTGGACGGTCCGACGGGCGGGTTCTTCGAGACCGCCGGGCCCGACCCCTGGTAATTTCGTTGTTGGATCGACGCCTCAGCGCGACGCGCGGCGCTTGCCCGGCGGCGCTTTGCGCGCGGCCGGCTTTGCTTGGGCCGGTGAGGGCGTGACGCCGAGTGCGGCGGCGGCGCGTGCGAGGAAAATCCGTCCGGCGCCTGCCTCGATTACGATCGTCGCGACTTTGGCCAAGGTCGCGAGGTCGCGCACGCCGGCGGCGATTTCCGGCGCGGCGGCCAGTTCGATCCGCGGCGGCAGGTCGCGCGCAAAGCGGGTCGCGCGTTCGATCGCGGCGCGCTGATGGGCGCCGTACTGTTCGAGGAAGCTGACGAGGGCGTCGTTGGTATCTGGATTGGTGCTCGGGCCGGCGCTGTCACGTCCGCGTAAAGGGGCGCGCGTCGCGCGCAGGCGCGGAATCGCCGCCAGATGGGCCGGGGAGCGCCCGGGCGCGGCGATCAGCGCGGCGAAGGTCGGCTCGTCGAGCAGGCGATTGAGCACGATCGCGCCCAGCCGCAGACCCTCGGCCTCCATCTGATCGACCAGCGCGCGGGCTTCGCGCAGGCGATCTTCCTCGGCGGTCGTGACCAGCACGAACGTCACTGCGGGCGAATGCAGCAGCGCGTCGACCTTGCGAAAGCGATCGCTAATCGAGTCGGCGGCCTCGGCCGCGGCGCCGAAAAATTCCGAGATGGCGGTGAGCGTGCGAATCCCGGCGAACTGTTCCAGTTGGCCGACGACGAAGCGCGCGGCGCGGTTGGCGATGCCGAGCACGCTCTTGCCCGCCGCGGCGTAGGGAATGAAGAGCCATCGCGCGGCGCGCGAGTCGAGCAGTCGAATCAGATGCGCGGGAGCCTGGATGAATTCGAAGGCATGCGCGGCGGGTGGCGTATCGACGATCTCGACGGCGAAGCCACCGCCGTTATGCAGGTCGTAGAGCTGTTCGAGCGCGGCGTAGGCTTCGGCCCCGGCGAACTGTTCGGTGAGGCTCTGGTAAAATGAATTGTCAAGAATCCGCTGGCGAGCGGCGGGCGTTTTGACCAGGCGCGCGACCAGCCCGTCCCATACGCGCTTGCTATCGAGGACCATCGCGGAGAGTTGCAGCGCGGGGTCGAGGCCGGCGGCGCGCAGGCGGCGCGGGTCGAGGCGGGCGGGGCGCGCGCTGAGCCGTTCGAGGCCGAGTGCGTCGCGCAGGCGGCGCGCGGGGTCGAGCGTGATGACGACGGTTTCGAGCGAGGCGCGGGCGGCGGCCAGGCCGAGCGCCGCGGCGATAGTGGTTTTGCCCACGCCGCCGGGTCCGAGCAGGACGAGAATCGAGTTTTTTACCAGTAGCTGCTTCACGGGAGGGCGAGCGGGCGCACGCGCCACGATAGCATTGTGGCGGCGCGCACGCATTTCGTCGGCGGACTGAAGTTCGCGGACGTGCGTGATCAAGCTGGGGATACTCGAACGGCGGCCGGTTACGGCGCCGAATTGCGCAGTCTACAATAGTAGCCACGCAGGCCGGGGGTAGCCGCATGATTGTCGCTCTGATCGCCGCCAACATAATCCTGACGATCGTTTTGATCGCGCTGTACGTGACGCAGCGGGCGCGCGTCGGCGCAGCGATCGGCGGGGCGCTCGAACCATTGCTTGCGCGAATCGACGCGGTGCGCGGCACCCTCGAAGATAAATTCAGCCTGGCGACCGCCGACATGGCGCATCGGTTGGCCGAGACCAACGGCGCGCTGCGCCAGGATCTGAGCGATCGGATCGAGGCCGGGTTTCGGCAGATTCGGGCAGCGGTCGATGCGCAGATGCAGGCGGGACGCGTCGAGCAATCGGGCGCGCTCGATCAAACCGTCGCGCGGCTGGAGGGCAAGTTCACCGAATTGCAGCGTGCGACCGAGCAGCGGCTCGAGGGTTTTGCCGACAGACAGGGCCAGGCGCTGGCGCTCAATCGCAAGGAACTCGGCGAAGCGCTGGCGCTCAACGCCACGGCGGTGCGCGAGGAGCTGGCGACGTTAAGCAAGCGGATCGGCGACGGGATGGACGCGATTCGCGCGCAGGTCGATCAGAAGCTGCTCGCGATCGGCGGCCAGGTGGCCGAGAAGCTCGACCAGAATATCAAGGAGGGATTCAAGCAGTTCGAGAAGGTGCAGGAGCATCTGAAGGCCGCCGAGGAGCAGTTGCGCAATGTCGGGACGATCGGTGTCTCGATCAACGAGTTGAACAATCTGCTCAAGCTGCCGCATTTGCGTGGCCGTTTCGGCGAGGAGAGTCTGGAGCGCCTGCTGGAAGATTTTTTGCCTGCGGAGATGTACGAATTGCAATCGGGCACCGGGCAGAACGGCCTGGCGCGGGCCGACGCGATCATCAAGTTTCCCGATCGCGTGCTGCCGATCGACTCGAAGTTTCCACGCGAGCAGGTGCTGCCCTTGTTCGAGAGCAGCGATCCAACGGTGCTGGCTACGGCGCGCGCCGAACTGGCCCGCGTGCTGAAGGAACAGGGCAAAGCGATCGCCGGCTATATCCATCCGGAAAATGGCACCACCGACATGGCCCTGATGTACCTGCCGAGCGAGACGCTCTACATGGAGGTGGTCCTCAACCGCGATCTGAGCGAATGGCTCAATCAGCAGAAGGTCTTTCCGGTGTCGCCGAACACGCTGATCGTGACCCTGCAATCGATTCAGATGGTGTTCAAAATGTACGCGTTCGCCAAGGGCTTTGAGAAGGCGACCGAAGAGCTGCGCCGGGCCCAGAAATCGTTTGCCTTCTTCGAGAAGAACTTTGAAAAACTTGGCGTGTCGCTGGAAAAGGCGCAGGACGCTTACGGCACCGCCCGGCGCCAGCTTTCAACCTATTCGCGGCGCGTGGTCGATTTGACCGGTGAGCCGGTGCCGGAAATCGAGTCGCCAGAGGGCGACGGCTGACGCCGGGAAGTGTCTGCGCAATTCAGGCCGTCATTCTGAACGGAGTCCGCGACGTGAAGAATCCCAGGATTCTTCGCTGCGCGCAGCCCCACCGTCTCGCCCCGATTTTTCGGACTGCTCAGAATAACACGATGGGCTTTGTGCAGAGGTTCCATCGCGACGGCGGGCGGGGCTATTCGCTCTCCACGTTGGAGGGGGGCGGCGGCTTCAACTGGCTGCGCTCGTGGCCCTCGGCGATCCAGGCGCGCACCTCGCGCCGCTCGTGGGTGAGAAAATTGCCTACCGCCTTGCCCAATCCGGCGTGCGCCAGGTAATGCATGCTGCGGGTGAGGGCGGGATCGAAGCCGCGCAGCCATTTGTATTCGCCGCCGGCGCCGGGCTCGAAGCGTTGGTTGCCGCGCGCGATGCAATGCTCGATCGCGGCGTAGTAACAGACATTGAAGTGGAGATATTTCACGTCTTCGAACGCGCCCCAGTAGCGGCCATAGAGCACGCCCGCCTTCTCGACGTTAAACGTGCCGGCGACCAGTTCGCGTCCGCGATATGCGCAGACGAAGCATAGGTGGCGCTTGAAGTTGTCGCGCATCAGGCCGAAGAATTCGCGCGTCAGATATTGCCGGCCCCAGTAAAGCTTCTCGATGGTCGAGAGGTAGATCTTGAACATCGGGCCGAACAGCGCGTTGGGAATTTCGTCGCCGGCGAGCGCGCGCACGATGAGCCCCTGGCCGGCGAGCGCGCCGCGCTCATGGCGGACGGCGTAGCGGCGCTTGCTTTTGAGCTGGGCGAGATAGTCGTCGAAGGTCGCGAAGCCGGTGTTGTGCCAATGGTACTGGTAGCCGAGGCGCTCAAGGAAACCGAGTTCGCCGAGTGCGGCGGCTTCGTCGTCGGCGCAGAAATTGACGTGAACCGAAGAGAGTTTGTTGTCGGCGCAGAGCTGGACGATGGCGCGGCCGAGCGTGCGCACCATCACGGCGCGATCGTGGCCGGGCGCGACCAGGAAGCGGCGTCCGCTATGCGGGGTGAAGGGCACGCCGGCGACCAGCTTGGGGAAATAGCGGATGCCGGCGCGCTCGGCCGCATCGGCCCATCCGTGGTCGAAGACGAACTCGCCCTGGCTGTGGCTCTTGAGATAGAGCGGGCAGGCGGCGGCGACGCGGCGCGCGGGACCGACACGGACGACCACGTGGCAGGGCGCCCAGCCGGTGGCGCGGGTGGCGCTCTTGGACTCCTCCATCGCGGCGAGCCAATCCCAGTCCAAAAAGGGCGAGTCGGTGGGTTCGAGCAGGGCGTTCCAGTCGTCGCGCGGAATATCGCTCAGGCGATCGACGATCGCGATTTCCGCGTGATCATCCGCGAGGGCTTTTCCCTTGTCACCTTTTAGCGCCATTGACGAGCCGAGATACCTGGAAGAGATTGAGCTTAGTCGGTGCCCGATTGCGTGCAAAGTGGCAAGCGAAAAAATCTCTCGGCCGGGCGGTGCGCGGCACGATGCCTGATCGTGATTATTTTGGTAGAATGTTTTCCAGAATTGGTCGAATGCCGAGAGGGAGTTGACCGCGGCGACTGCGGAATTTGCGATGGCCTATCAAATCAGCCGGCCTGCAGAGCATGCACGCAAGCACGACGACGGCGCCGGCCGCAACGGCGGCGGCACGAATGGAACGGTCACCGAGCGCCGCACCAAGGAGCAGGTCAAGACCAAACGGCCGTCGCTCTACAAATGTATTTTGCTCAACGACGACTACACGCCGATGGAGTTCGTCGTCGAGGTGCTCAAGACGATTTTCCACAAGGGGCATCCGGAGGCGACGCGAATCATGCTGCACGTGCATCAGAACGGCATGGGAGTGGCGGGCGTCTATCCGTTCGAAATCGCGGAGACCAAGGTCAAAACGGTCGAAGAACTCGCACGCGAGAGTCAGTATCCGCTCAAGTGCGTGATGGAAAAGGAGTGAGCCCGCTGGACCTCACAGGCATGGTCCGGCGCGGCGCAGGGCTGGCTCGCCCGAGCCGCGGAGGCCGCTGAGAACGAGATGCCATCGTCAGGCGTAATGATCAGCCGCGAGTTGCAGATCACGCTGCAACTCGCGATGACCGAGGCGCTCAATCGCCGCCACGAATATGTATGCCTGGAGCACGTGCTGTACGCGATGCTCCACGACGTGACCACCAGCAATGTCCTGCAGCATTGCGGCGCCGACCTCGACGTTTTGCGCAAGAAGCTGCAGAAATATCTCGACGACGAAGTCGAACGGTTGCCGCGCGGCGGCACCTTCCAGCCCCATTACGCGGCCGGCGTGCAGCGCGCGCTGCAGCGGGCCGCGTTGCATGCGCAGTCGGCCGGGCATCCGGAGATCAACGGATCGCAGGTCCTGGTGGCGATGTTCCACGAGACCGAGTCGCACGCGATCTTTCTGCTCCAGGAGCAGGGCGTCACGCGCTTCGACGTAATCAATTTTATTTCGCATGGCGTATCGAAGACCGGCGCCGACGAGGATCACGAAGTCCGCGGGGCGGCCGACGGCGATCCCGAGGGTGAACCCGAAGGGGAGCACGAGGGCGAGGAAGGACCGGCCAAGCTCTCGCCGTCGAAGGCGCTGCGGACCTACGCGGTCAATTTGAACGAGCGGGCGGCGAAAGGCTCGATCGATCCGCTGATCGGACGGCATAACGAGATCGAGCGGGCGATCCATATCCTGCTGCGGCGGCGCAAGAACAATCCGATCTTCGTCGGCGAAGCGGGCGTGGGCAAGACTGCGCTGGCCGAGGGGCTGGCGCTGGCGATCCACGGCGGGCGGGTGCCCGCGGCCCTCAAGGACGTGCAGATCTACGCGCTCGACATGGGCGCGCTGCTGGCCGGGACGCGCTTTCGCGGCGACTTCGAGCAGCGCCTGAAGGCAGTGATCAAGGCGGCGACCGGCAACCAGAAGATCATCCTGTTCATCGACGAGATTCATACGATCGTGGGTGCCGGTTCGGCCTCGGGATCGACGATGGACGCGTCGAACCTGCTCAAGCCGGCGCTGGCCTCGGGCGAGCTGCGATGCATGGGCTCGACGACCCATCAGGAGTACAAACGCTCGTTCGATCGGGACAAGGCATTGGCGCGCCGCTTCCAGCGGATCGACGTGGGCGAGCCATCGCGCGAGGAGGCCGTGCAGATTTTGAATGGCCTCAAGAGCCATTACGAGAAGCATCACCAGGTTCGCTACACCTCGGCGGCGATTCGCTCGGCGGTGGAACTGTCGGCGCGCTATATCAACGATCGCTACCTGCCGGACAAGGCGATCGACGTGATGGACGAGGCGGGCGTCGCCGGTCATCTGCGGGCCAAAAACGGCGAGACGGTGACGGTCGGCGCGCGCGACGCCGAGCGCACGGTCGCGCGGATGGCGAAGATTCCGGAGCGCACCGTGTCGTCGACCGATCGGGCGCGGCTGCAGAACCTCGAGGGCCAGCTCAAGACGGTGGTCTACGGGCAGGACACCGCGATCGACGCGGTGTGCCGGGCGATCAAGCTCGCGCGATCCGGCCTGTCGCATCCGGATCGCCCGGTGGGCGCGTTTCTGTTCGCGGGGCCGACCGGAGTTGGCAAGACCGAAGTGGCGCGCCAGTTGGCCAAGGTGATGGGCGTGGAGTTCGTGCGCTTCGACATGAGCGAGTACATGGAGCGGCATACGGTGTCGCGGCTGATCGGGGCGCCGCCGGGCTACGTCGGCTTCGACCAGGGCGGCCTGCTCACCGACGCGATCAACAAGACGCCGCATTGCGTGCTGCTGCTCGACGAAATCGAAAAGGCGCATCCCGACCTGTTCAATATCCTGCTACAGGTGATGGACCATGCGACGCTGACCGACAACAACGGGCGCAAGTCGGACTTCCGCAACGTGATCCTGGTGATGACCACCAACGCGGGCGCGCAGGAGCTGTCGCGGGCGATGATCGGCTTTGGCGCGGGCGTGACGACCGGATCGCCGCGCGCGATGATCGATCGGATGTTCTCGCCGGAATTCCGCAACCGCCTGTCGTCGATAATCGAGTTCGCGCCGCTGGCGCCCGAGGTTATCGAGAAGGTGGTGGACAAGTTTATTCTCGAGCTGGCCGAGCGGCTCGAGGTCAATAAGGTGGCTATCGAGGTGACGGCGGCGGCGCGCAAATGGATCGCGTCGCGCGGCTACGACACGCGCTTTGGCGCGCGTCCGCTGGGCCGGCTGATCGAGAACGAAATCGCGCGCGTGCTGGCCGACGATCTGCTGTTCGGGCGGCTGTCGAAGGGCGGCAAAGTGATCGTCGACGCGGCTGACGACAAGCTGACGTTCAACTACGGCGACGAGACGCCGACCGATCAATTATAACCGCGGCTGCGCAGACTTGCCCGCACCCCATGCCCGACCGCGGCTGCGCAGACTTGCCCGCACCCCATGCCCGACCGCGGCTGCGCAGAATTGCCCGCACCCCATGCCCGACCGCGATATGCGGCGCGTGCGGATCAGGAATCGGCGGCGGCGCGCATCGCGGACTCGATCGAGCGGCGGCCGCCGGCGGCCGGCAAGCCGAATAGCTTGCGCAATTCGAGACCGGTGGCGGATTTGTCGGAGGCGGCGATCGCGACCGGATCACCCGCCGCGATGACGCGCCCGCCTTCGTCGCCGCCGCCCGGACCCAAATCGATTATGTAGTCGGCGTGCGCGATGAATTCGAGATTGTGCTCGATCACGACTAGCGTATTGCCTTCGGTGACGAGCCGATCGAGCACGCGCAGCAGGCGCTTGATATCGGTCGAGGCGAGGCCGGTGGTCGGCTCGTCGAGCAAAAACATCCGCGGCAGCGGCTTGCCGTTCTCAGACGTGCGCGGCGGTTCGAGATCGGCGAGCAGGAAGCGCGCGAGTTTGAGGCGCTGGGCTTCGCCACCTGAGAGCGTCGAGGTCGGCTGACCCAATTGCAGGTAGCCGAGGCCGGCGGCGGCGAGCGGTTCGAGGCGCTTGGCCAGCGCCGGATAGGCGTTGCGATCGAAGAAGGCGCGCGCGTCGTCGACCGTAAGATCGAGCACCTCGCTGACGTTGCGGCCGCGATGGCGCAGCGCGAGGATATGGCTCTGGAAGCGGCGGCCGTCGCACGAGTCGCATTTGACCTCGAGGTCGGCCATGAAGTGCATCTCGATCGTCACGGTGCCGGTGCCGTGGCAGCGATCGCAGCGTCCGCCGTCGACGTTGAAGGAAAAATCGCGCGCCTTGATGCCGAGCCGTTTGGCGTCGGCGCTGGACGCGAAGATCTTGCGGATCTCGTCGTAGATTTTCAGATAGGTCGCGGGATTCGAGCGCATCGATCGCGCTGGCATCTCCTGGCCCATGTGAACCATCTCGCCGATCTGCTCGAGGCCCTCGAGGCGATCGCAGGCGCCGGTGTCGCTGACCGGCTCGCCGGCCCGGCGCAGATAATTATTGTAGAGGACGTTTTCGACCAGCGTCGATTTGCCGCTGCCGGAAACCCCGGTGACGCAGACCAGGCGGCCGAGCGGAATCGCGACTTTCGCGATGCGCAGGTTGTGCTCGCGCGCGCCGGTGATCCGCACGGCGGCGTCGCGCCGGGTGAAGCGGCGCTGGCGCGACAGCGCGCGCATCAGCAGGACGCGGCCGGGAGTTTCATCGGCGCTGAGCGCGACGACTCGCCGCGCGTCGCCCGCGCGGATCAGCTTGCCGCCGTCGCGCCCGCCGCCCGGGCCCAGCTCGACAACGTAATCGGCGCCAGCGATCATCGCGGGGTCGTGCTCGACCACGACGACCGTGTTGCCGAGATCGCGCAGATGGCGCAGCACGCCGAGCAGCTTGCGCGAATCGCCCGCGTGGAGGCCGACGGTCGGCTCGTCGAGCGCGTAGAGCGTGCTACAGAGCAGATTGCCCAGCGCGCTCGCCAGATGAATCCGCTGGGCCTCGCCGCCCGAGAGCGTGCGCCCCTGGCGCTCGAGCGTCAGATAGCCGAGGCCGACTTCGTTGAGGTAGCCGACGCGATTACTCAGTTCGCGCAGCACGACCGCGGCGCGCGCGACGATCTGCTTGCGCTTGCGCAGCCCGGCGATCCATCCGGGCAGATCGCGCACGGCCAGGCGTCCTGCGTCGGCCATCGACTTGCCCTCGATCAGGACGTTGAGCGCCTCGGGGCGGAGCTTAGTCCCCGCGCAGGCCGGACAGGTGATGAAGCGGCGATAGCGCGCGAGCAGAATGCGCACGTGGGTCTTGTAGCGCTTGCGTTCGAGCCAGCGGAAAAAGCCGCGCACGCCGGGCCAGGTCTCGTCCCATTTGGCGCCCTCGAGCGGAGTCTCGCCGTCGAGCAGCCAGGCGCGCTCCTCCTCGGTCATCTCGCGGAAAGAGACGGCGGTGCGCACGTGGCCGGCGCGCGCGCTTTTGAGCATCCACTGATGCATCTCGCGGTAGGCGGGCGTGCGCCACGGTGCGATGAGCCCCTGGCGCAGCGAGAGGTTGGCGTTGGGGATGACCTTTTCGAGATCGAGTTCGACGGTGCGGCCGAAACCTTCGCAGGCCGGGCAGGCGCCAATCGGGCTGTTGGCGGAGAACAGCGCGGGCGTCGGCTCGGGATAGGCGGTAGCGCATTTCGAGCAATTGAAACGGCGATCGAAGTCGATCATGCCGATGCGCCGCGTCGCCCCGTCCGCGCGCGCAGCGATGATCGCGCGGGCGCGTCCGCCACCGAGATAGAAGGCCTTTTCCAGCGCCTCGCGTACGCGCTCGGCGCTGCCGGCGGGCGCCACCGCAACGCGATCGATCACGACCATCAGCGAACCGGCGGGCGCGGCGGTACCGTTGTGCGCGAAGCGATCGGCGAAGTCCGCGGTCTCGGCGATCGCGTCGTTGTGGTAGAGGCGATGGTAGCCGTTTTCGATCAGATAGGCGGTGGCGTCGGCGAGCGTGCGCGAACCGATCTCGAACGGCGCCAGGAACAGGTAGAGCCCGGGCCGCGCGATAATCGCGGCGGCCGCGCTCTCGACCGAATCGCGCGTGACCTCGAGCTGGCATCGCGGACAGAAGGTGCGCCCCACCGCAGCAAACAGCAGGCGCACGTAGTCATTGATCTCGGTGATCGTGCCGACCGTCGAGCGGGCGTTCTTGATGGTGTTTTTCTGGCGCAGCGCGAGCGCTGGCGGAATATCGGAAATCGAGTCGACGTCCGGCCGTTCCATCCGTTCGAGGAACAGGCGCGCATAAGTCGAGAGGCTCTGCACGTAGCGCCGCTGGCCTTCGGCGTAGAGCGTGTCGAAGACCAGGCTCGATTTGCCCGACCCCGACACGCCGGTGACAACGGTCAGCCGGCCATGCGGCAGGTCGAGGGAAAGATTATCGAGGTTGTGAGTGCGCGCCCCGCGGATACTGATTGAGCGCTCCAAGCTGGGCTCCGGGGAATCCTAGCGCGGGTCCGCCAGCGGACGTGCTTTGACCTTGCGCTCGCCGGGGAACTCGTCGGCCACCTGCGCGTAAAGCTGTTTGAGGCGGATATCGAAGCGCGCCTGGACCCCGGCGGCCGCCGCGCGGCGCTCGCCCTCGGGCAGATTCTGGAACTGCTTGAGCTCGTCCTCGAGTTCGATCATCAGGCGATTGCGCTGAATTAGATATTGATAACCGTTCATAGGTGCGTCTGTGCGTCCCGCAGGGAAATTCCCAAAAGGTTCAGTATAGTTTATCCTTGGCGTTCAGGCCAACGCCGATGCCGCATCCCGCTTCGATCATCGCAAAGCCCGCGTCCGCCGCATCGCTAACGGTGCTGTCGGCGTGGGCAATCGAGGGGCTGACCCACGGCTTTATGGGGCGGCCGGGCGGCGTCAGCACGGGGGTTTATGCGAGCCTCAACCTGGCCGAATGGAACGGCGACGAGCCGGCGGCGGTAGCCGAGAACTGGCGGCGATGGCGCTTCGCGTATCCGCGTTTTACGGTCGCGCGGCTGAGCCAGGTCCACGGCACGATGGTGCATCGCGTGGAAGCTTCGTGGGGCGCGGCGCGGCGCGCGGGCGACGGGATGGTGACGGCGGAGACGGGTGTCGCGCTCGGGATCTTCTCGGCCGATTGCGTGCCGATCCTGATGGTCGATGCCGAGCGGCGCATCGTCGGCGCGATCCACGCCGGATGGCGCGGGACGATCGCGGGAATCGCCGGCGAAGCGGTCCGTGCGATGGCGGCGCTGGGCGCGCGTCCGGCTTCGATGCGGGCGGCGCTGGGCCCGTCGATCGGACTATGTTGCTTCGAGGTCGATGCGCTGCTGGCGGACGATTTCGCCCGTCAGATACCGGGCGCGCGCGATCATTGCCGGGCGGGCCGGCCGGGCAAGGCCTATCTCGATCTGCGCGCGATTATCCGCGGGCAGTTGGAGCGCGCTGGCCTTGACCCCACGGCGATCGCCAACGTCGGTCCGTGCACGCGATGCGCGGCGGAGGGCTATTTCTCACGGCGGGCGGCCGGCGGCGCGGTCAGCGGCCTGCAGATGAGCTTCATTGGATTCGCCAGGTAGGGCACCAGGCCGGCGCTTCAGTGCTTGCGATGGGCGTGCGGCGAAAGCACAATTGAAGGATTGCGGTCATCTGAAAATTTTTGGACATTCTGATAAATCCCGGTCATGGCGATGGCATCCGATAGCAAACCGCGCAAGCCGCGTTCGCCCAAGACCGGCGGCCTGATTCGGAAGCTGCGCAAGCCGCTCGCACCGCCGACCCGCGTCGCCGGCGACGCGCGCAAGTATCTGCGCGCGCGCGAGCAAGAACGCATCCGGCGCGGCGACAACACCTAAAGTAACACATTAATTTTAATTCCGGCGAGGAGAACCGCGCCTGATGGTCAGTTTCGATCTGTCCGAAGAGCAGATGATGATTCGCGAGACGGTCGGGGTTTTCGCGCGCGACGAAGTGCGGCCCGCGGCGCGCATTGCCGACGAGAGCGGCGCGATTCCCCCGGCGCTAATCGCCAAGTCGTGGGAGCTAGGCTTGGTGCGCGGCGCGATCCCGGAGCAGTTCGGTGGCTACGGCGACGCGCGATCGGCGGTGACCGGCGCGATCGTGGCCGAGGAGCTGGCCTTCGGCGACCTGTCGATCGCGATCCATATGCTGGCGCCGCGGCTCGCGGCATATCCGCTGATCGAATTCGGCACCGACGAGCAGCGCGCGCGGCTGCTCAAGAACTTTGCGCGCGATGAGTTCACGGCAGGATCGGCCGCATTGATGGAGCCGCGCTTTGACTTCGACGCGGCGGACCTCGCGACGCGGGCCGAGCGCGCGGGCGCCGGCTACGTACTAAATGGCACAAAATGCTACGTGCCGCTCGGGGCCGAGAGCGAATGGATTTTGGTTTACGCGGCGTGCGGCAGCGAGGCGGGCGGCGCCGGCGTCGGCGGCTTTATCGTGCCGCGCGGCGCGCCGGGGCTGGTGGTCGCGGAGCGCGAGCAAAACATGGGCCTCAAGGGCCTCGCGACCTATGAAGTGACGCTTGAGAATTGCAGGTTGGGCGCGGAGGCGCGGATCGGCGGCGAGGGCGGGCTGAACTTCACCCGGATCGTCGCGCAGACGCGCGTGGCGGCCGCCGCGATGGCGACCGGAGTGGCGCGCGCGGCTTATGAATATGCCCGCGCATACGCCAAGGAGCGCAAGGCGTTCGGTGTGCCGATCGCGACCAAGCAGGCGATCGCGTTTATGCTGGCCGAGATGGCGATCGAGGTCGACGCGATGCGTCTGCTGACGTGGGAGGCGGCGGCGTGGCTCGACAAGGGCGAGGACGCGCTCAAGGAGAGCTACCAGGCGCGCAACTATGCCGCGCAGGCAGCGCTGGTGGTGACCGATAACGCGGTGCAGACGCTGGGCGGCCACGGCTATATCCGCGAGCATCCGGTGGAGTTGTTCCTGCGCAATGCGCGCGGCTTTGCCGTGCTCGAGGGTCTCGCGACGGTCTAGGTTTATCGCCGCGGCTTCGCAAGGCTCGCCCGCACCCCATGCCCGCTTCGCCCGATTCGAATGTCGCTAAGCGGTGTAGTCCGAGGAGCATGATCAAATGATCGATTTCGAATTCGAGCCGCAGGTCGCGAGCCAGCTCAAAATGTATCACGCGGTGGCCAAGCAAATGATGCGGCCAATTTCGCGCGAGTACGACGAACGCGAGCACGAGAAGCCGTGGCAATTTTACGAGGCGATGTGGGCGGCCGGACGGACGCTCGGGCCGGGTACGGAGCCGGCGAAATCCACCGACGCGGCGAAGGCGGCCACGGGCACGGCCAAACTGCGCAATCTGTACACCTGTCTCAGCACCGAGGAGTTGTGCTGGGGCGACGCCGGGCTGTTTCTGTCGATTCCAAATCCGGGCTTGGGTGGCGCTGCGGTGGCCGCGGCCGGCACGGCCGAGCAGAAGGAGCGCTTCCTCAAGCGCTTTCGCGAGGGCAAGCCGAAATGGGGTGCGATGGCGATAACCGAGCCCGGCTGCGGATCGGACTCGGCCGCCGTGACCACCACCGCGACCCGCGACGGCGACCATTGGGTGATCAACGGCACCAAGATTTTCTGCACGGCCGGGCAGATGTCGGCGGAGCAGTCGGAGGGCTTCGTGGTGGTCTGGGCGACGGTCGATCGCAGCGCCGGGCGCGCCGGGATCAAACCGTTCGTGGTCGAGCATCATACGCCGGGGATGACGGTGGCGCGGGTCGAGCAGAAACTCGGTATCCGCGCGTCGGATACGGCGATGCTGATATTCGACAACTGCCGCGTGCCGGCCGACTGCCTGCTCGGCAGTGCGGAGGTCAAACCGACCGGCGGCTTCAAGGACGTCATGGCAACGTTCGACGCGACGCGGCCGATCGTCGCCGCGATGGCGATCGGCGTGGGGCGTGCGGCGCTGGATTTCGTGCGCGATTTTCTGCGCGACCATCAGGTGCCGATCCGCTACGGAATCTCGCCGCGCCGGTTGACCGCGGTCGAACGCGACTTCATGGAGATGGAAGTGCAGCTCAAGGCGGCGCGCCTGCTGACCTGGCGGGCGGCGTGGATGCTCGACGTGGGACTGCGCAACAGTCTGGAGGCGTCGATGGCCAAGGCTAAGGCCGGCAAAGCGGTCACGCTGATCACGCAAAAGGCGGTCGAGATCCTCGGACCGCTCGGCTACTCGCGCAAGCTGTTGGTGGAGAAGTGGATGCGCGACGCCAAGATCAACGACATCTTCGAGGGCACGCAGCAGATCAACCTGATGATTATCGCGCGGCGGATCTTCGATTACAGCAGCAAGGAATTGAACTGAGACAGCGGGTCGGCGAAGGGCTTCGGCATCGCGGGCGTCATGCGCGAAAGGCGTCCCCCGACAGGACAGGAAACGTCCCAAAAAATAGAGCGGCCGTGATGGCGGTCGCTCTATTCGCATTTCATTATGTGGCGGCGGAACTCATGTCCGCATCGCTGATCGCAAAATCAGTAGAACCATTTGTTCTTGTCCCACGAGAAGATTTCCAGCGTATGAGTCTGATGAACCAGCCTGGGCGTCGCGTGCTGCGCCTCCGAGACGGTCTTGCCGACCAGATAGTAATTCATCTCCTCGTAGGTCAGCTTGCCGATCGGAACACCTTCGAGCGATTCCTTGGTCACGCAGCTCTCGATATTGCCGTAGCCGGTATAGGTCGCGGTCTCGTAGCCACCGGAGGGCTTCCAGGCGAT
>Ga0307373_10006183_pt1 | contig 19177 bp, 20 predicted proteins | sample OX2MG_FD_202534 | JGI IMG/M metagenome (GOLD analysis project Ga0307373, IMG submission 202534) | Soil microbial communities from Risofladan, Vaasa, Finland - OX-2 | ecosystem: Environmental > Terrestrial > Soil > Coastal area > Acid sulfate soil | place: Finland: Risofladan, Vaasa | collected...
AGGCTGGAGCCACAAAAATCACTGGCGCAGGAAAACTGCGCCATACATTGGGGGAAAAACGCGTGAGCACGCAAAGCGAAACGAAAAATGGCGGCAGGCCGCTGGTCGGCATCATTATGGGGTCGGACACGGATTTGCCCGTGATGGGCGAATCGGCCAAAATGCTCGAAAAATTCAGCGTGCCGTACGAAATTGAAGTGACCTCGGCGCACCGGTCCCCCGCGCGAACGCATGAATACGCTTCGACGGCGGTTTCGCGCGGCCTTAAAGTGGTAATCGTCGCGGCCGGAGGCGCCGCGCACCTGGCCGGCGTCGTAGCGGCCATTACGACGCTGCCGGTCGTTGCCGTGCCCATGGCAACCACGGTTCTTTCCGGCATCGACTCCCTGCTTTCCAGCGTGCAAATGCCCGCGGGAGTTCCCGTAGCCGCCATGGCCATCGACAAGCCCGGTGCGATCAACGCGGCAATTTTTGCCGCCGAGATTCTGGCGACCTCGGATCCGGAAATCGCCCAGCGGCTCACTACCTACAAGGAAGAACTCGCGAAATCGGTGTCGGAAAAGAGCGCTCGCGTGAAGCTGCAGTATGCGGGGAAAACCAGCTAGGCCGAGTTTTTTCCGTGCGGGAATTTTAATTCCCGGTGGATCGCCGATGCCGGGGAAATTCGCGCTAGAAATGTTTCAGCAGCGCGGGGAGTTGCCGGATGGTCTCGATCATGGCGTCGGGCGATGCGGCGCGCAGCCGCTCCGGGACGGGCGAGCCGGCGAGCACGCCGATGGCGCGCATGCCGGCGCGATGCGCCATTTGAATGTCTTCCGGGGCGTCGCCCACGTACACGCAAATTTCCGGCGCGATGCGCAAACGGTCGAGCGCCATGCGCAGCGGGGCGGGATGAGGCTTGCGGCGCGGCGCGTCCTCGCTGCACACCTTCGCGCGAAACATTCCCGCAACTTTGTGTTCGCGCAACTGCCGCCGCACGCGCGCCCGGCTTCCGCTTGACACCAGTGCCAGCGTGAATCGCTTCTCCAGCGTGCGAAGAACGCCAAGCGCGCCGGGCTGCATTTCCGGCTGATGCTTCCTGTAGAATCGCATCCACAGGCGATCAGCCTGCTCCCATTTCGCTTTTGGAAGGCGCGCCGCGCGGTACACCTTGTGCCAGTTCGGCGAGTAGTGCCGCTTCAACTCCTCCATGCTCCAGCTCATTCCCAATGCTTCGAACATCCGGAAATAGGCCTGCGCGTCGGCATCGAAGGAGTCCAGCAGAGTTCCGTCCCAGTCAAACAGGACGCATTTCGTCGGGAGGTTTCCGTTCATGGGCATCCGGGCCTTTCCCTGCTTTGCCGAGGCGCAAGCAAAGTAACACACAATCGCCGGCGAAGGAAAAAACGCGCCGAAAACGATTTTGGGCGGAGATTTGCATTGTTCGGAAAAACGGCAAAACCTCTCCCGGCGGCGTAGGCGACTCCGCCTGGCCTGCGCTCCGGAAGCCGGAGCGAAAACGATTACCGCTGAAAGCGGGAGGGGAGAGGTTCTTCCCTCTGAAACGTAATGTCATCGAAACTGGCGGCCAGGAAATGCCAGCCGGCGCGGGAAGCGGGTTCGGCACGGACGATGCGCGCCTCGGTCAGCATCTTCACGCTGCCGCGGCCATAAGGCCGGTCCACCAGACAGACCTCGATTTCCAGCGGGACTCCCGGCTCAATCCGCTGCGGAGAGAGAAAAAGGACTCCGCTGGAACTGATGTTGGCGGTCCGAAGATTCTGATTTTTGGAGTCGCGTTGCCCGGCGATCCGCTTTAAACGCAACGGCAGGCTGAGTTTGGCCCGGGCATACGCGCGCCGCTCTTCGACCGGGCGCACCGCATGTGTGGGAACACGAGAAATGCCCTTGGGCTTGGCGCGCGTGGTCCACAAGGGCGGATCGATTACGGAAGTCTCCGAGTGCGACGAAAAACTGTTCGTCAAATTGTTCGCCGCCGCGGAGTCGCCGCTGCTGGAATTGGTATGATCCATCACCTTTTGATTTTGAGCAATGCGCATAGGTCTCCCTTGCTGTGTACGCTTCTGGCACTGCTCGCAGACACTATCCTCCGGGTAATTACACCCGTCAATTCACGTTCCACCCGCATTGTCCTAATGCACAACTCTCGCAGGGGCGAATTTTCCGCTCTTGCGTAGCCGAGGCGTTTCGGTTTGACCGCAAGATTCGGATAGCGCCGCGGGAAGTATTTTCGTTATTGTCGCTGTTGTGGCTATTGTGTCCGTATTGAAAATGCGGAGGAGATTCGAGCGGCCCGTGGCGAAAATATCAACAGTGTCGCCGGCAATTGCAGGAACGGTCCGGCGAAAATATCTCGCGGCTGTTGCAGCGCGGAACGACCGCTTCGATGGAGCATTTGTGTATGCCGTGCGCTCCACGGGCATCTATTGCCAGCCGTCTTGCCCATCGCGCCGCCCGCACACAAAGCAAGTGCTTCTGTTTGCGGCGCCGGAGGCTGCCGAGCGGGCGGGATTTCGCGCCTGCCGCCGATGCCATCCGGGGCCAGCGCGGGGCAAATCCTTGACGAACCCTCAATCGCAAATGATCCGCAAGGTATGTAAACAGATCGAGGAAAGTGTGGGCCAGAGCGCCGGTCTTCCCGGACTTCCCGATCTTCGCCGCCTAGCCGGCGTCGCAGGGCTCAGCCCGGCGCACCTGCAGCGGACGTTCCGCAGGGCAATGGGCATTTCGCCGCGTCAATTTGCGGACGCGGTGCGCGTGGCGCGCCTTAAATCCGGATTGCGAAAGGAGATCGACGTGACAACCGCACTGTACCAGGCAGGTTACGGCTCCTCCAGCCGCCTGTATGAGCAATCGAATGCCCAGCTGGGCATGACGCCCGCAGCCTATCGCCGCGGAGGGCGCGGCATGAGCATTACCTACACGATTGCCGATAGCCGGATGGGGCGGGTGCTTGTCGCCGCCACCGAACGCGGCATCTCCGCCGTATTTTTAGGAAACGATGCGGGGAACGATGACGCCCGGCTGGCGGCCTGCCTGCGCAGGGAATATCCCCACGCCGAGATTCGCCGCGGCGCGGCCGAGCATTCGAAATGGGTGCGCGCCATCGTGCGGCATCTTGCGGGTTCGAATCCCGGACTGGATTTGCCCACCGATGTCGTGGCCACGGCGTTTCAGCGGCGCGTGTGGGAGGCGTTGCGCTCCATCCCGTTTGGCGCGACGCGCACCTATTCCGAAGTGGCGCGCACCCTGGGCCGGCCCAGCGCGACGCGCGCCGTAGCCCGCGCTTGCGCAACCAATCCGGCGGCTATCGTCGTTCCGTGCCACCGCGTGGTGCGCAAGGACGGCTCGCTCGGCGGCTATCGATGGGGATTGCAGCGCAAGGAACAACTGCTCGACCAGGAGCGCCGCATAGCGAAGCGGGAAGGTATCTCCAAAAAAAGCCGCAAGGCCTCAGCTCCCAAGTAGAACAGGCTTCAGCCTGTTTGATTTTCCGTATTGCCCTCGCAATCCGTGCGACAGGCGAAAGCCTGTCCTGCTTGTTTCACTAGCGAGTGAAAAAGCTACCCGGCAGGTTCCTCAAAAACAGTCCCGCGGCCCAGGATCCATGCGGGATCCAGGCGGCGCTTGACGGCCCGCATCGCCTCAATTTCTTCCGCCGTATACTGGATGGAGAGCAAGTGGGCCTTGCGCTTGCCTAGGCCGTGCTCGGCGGACACCGTGCCGTCCAGGGCCACCGCCTTCCGCGCAAATTCCAGCAGGATTGCCGCAGCCTCAGCGGATTCCTGTTGCGAGGGCAGGATATTGACGTGCAAGTGCGCGTCGCCGATGTGGCCGAAGATCACGTATCGCCCGGAAAAAGTTTTTTCGAGCCGGGCGCGATAAAAATCCAGCATTTCGCTGCTGTTCTCGACGGGCACCGCGCAATCCGAGGCCATCTTCAGGCAGCCGTTGCGGCGCAGCGTATCGTTTACAAGTTCCGGCAGGCTATGGCGAAAGGTGCGGAACCTCTCGCGATCTGCCGCCGAGGTGCCAAACCAGGAATCGTCCACCATGGCCTTGGCCCGCTCGATTCGTTCCAGCCAGAGTCCGGCTTCGGGGTCGTCGTCGCTTTTCAGTTCCTGCTCGATCAGCAGCGCGGCGGACGCAGAGGCCGGAATTTCCGGAAAACGAGTGCGCAGCAGATGCAGCGAATTCCGGTCAAAGTATTCGATCATGCGCGGGCTGGACGTGGCGCGCCACTGGTCAACGGCAGCCAGGGCGTCGATATCCCGGACAAAAAAAATCACGCCGCCCAGCACGGCTCCCGGCGCGGGCAACAATCGCAGTTCCGCGCCGGTCACCACGCCCAACGTTCCTTCCGAACCCACGAACAGGTCGATCCAGTCCATGCCCGGGCGCAGGAAATATCCGGCCGCGTGTTTCGTGCTGCGCGGAATAGAAATTGAGGGGACCGGGAAATCGATTGCCTGGCCGCGCCGGACGTGAAGCATTTCCCCGCTTGCCAGGACGACGCGCAGCCCCAGGACATGACGGCGCGTTGCGCCATACTTATAGCCGCGCGAACCGCTGGCGTTCGTGCCGATCGTGCCTCCCATGCACGCCGACGTTTCGGTGGGATCAGGGGGATAGAATTGACCGGCACGCGCAGCGGCAGCCTGCAGATCGCGCAGCAGCACGCCCGCGCCGGAATAGGCCGCGCCCGGATTGATTTCCATGCGCAGGAATTTTTCCAGGGACAACAGCCAGCCGCCCTGCGGCACGCGGCCCCCCGCCAGGCCGGTGCCGGCGCCGGATACGGTTACCGGAATCCGTTCGCGAGTGGCGCGGCGCAATACCTCGGCGACTTCATTTTCGTCTTCGGGAATAAACAGGCGTTCGGCGCGGCCCCGGAAGCCTGAGGCGTCCTCCAGGTAGGAGGGATTGATTTCGGAAGTTTCGTGTACGCGATGCACTCCGGCTCTCCAGGGCTCCCGCCGAAAGGGCCATGATAGCAGACAAATCCCGGAGCGAACCGGCTGCCGGGAGAACAGGAAACCCTGCGTTCGAGAGGGGAATTTAGCCTTGCGGCTGCACTTTTGTGGTGCCGCGCGGCCAGCGGGGTTTGAACTTGGAATTCGGGATCTGCACATTCCGCTCCATGTTTTTATAACGGATGATGAAGTAATCGCCCGAACCGGTCTCAAAAAATTTCTGCTGCACGGGCAGCCATGTGGATTCCTCCAGCCAGAGCTGAATTTTGGAAAGCTGGCGGCGCACTTCATCAGTCTTCGGCAAAAGTTCGAGCAGAAGAACTTTGCGATTGTCGAGCGTTTCCTCGCCCCCCAGCGTGATCGTGTAACTCCGTTTCAACGATTTGCCGGAAGTGCCAAAGCCCAGCAGCAGAAACTGATCCACGACGGACTTCTTCTTCCCGAGGTTGTATTCCTCGACGCGATGAATCTTCGGGTTATAGATGTAAAAATTATCGTTGTTGCGCAGGACCGTGCGCGTATCCGGCTGCGTCAGGTCGATGCGCATCTTGTCGTCGCTCCGAACATAGATATGGCCGGATTCCGTGGACTTGTCGTTTACGACGACGGTGACCTTGGTGCGCGACAGATCGGCCGAGAGGCTGCGGAAATCCGCCGCTTGCACGTCGAGTTGACGGAGGACGCTATCGACGGTCCACGCGGATTGTTGCGACGCAGCGAGTCCGGAGCTTGAAAATAGAGCGGGCCCGGCCGCGGCCAGGCACAGAATGGCGAGCGTGGTTCGAACGATTCCCGACACCTTCATCTCGATGACTTCCCCCTGGCCGGCACATGTCCGCATGCTTGATTTATGCGGCTTTTCACCCAAGCGCGACGTCATATCGCGCTGCAATCCTATCATGCTCATTTAGATGCCCCGTGGCCTTCCGAGGTTACTATTTCCGAAATGCCACTGTGCCCGAATCCTTTCAACGCATTCCCCGGGCGCAAAATGCCGTGTTTTTCTGTATGATTGACGTTCCGTGTTCCATCGCAAACAATTTCGCCTGCGCCTGCCTTCGCGCACGCTGCTGCTGGGCGGGCGCACGCTGGTCATGGGCGTTTTGAATATTACGCCGGACAGTTTTTCCGATGGGGGAGCGTATCTGGATTCCGAAGCGGCCGTCGCCAGGGCGCTGGAACTGGAACGCCATGGCGCGGACCTGCTCGACGTCGGTGGCGAATCCACGCGTCCGGGAGCCGTTCCCATTTCCGCGGAGCAGGAACTGCGCCGCATACTGCCGGTGATCGAAGTCCTGCGCGGCAAGCTTCGCATTCCCATGTCCGTGGATACGCAGAAGGCCGAAGTGGCGGAACGCGCGGTGGCCGCGGGAGCGGAAATTTTGAACGATATCTCGGCGCTGCGCATGGACCCGCGCCTGGCGGAAGTGGCGCGGGGCGCGCGTGTGCCCGTGATACTCATGCACATGCGGGGCACTCCCCGGACCATGCAGCGGGGCCCGTTCGCAAGGGATGTGATCCGCGATGTGCTGGCAGGCCTGCGCGATGCACTGGCGCGCGCCGCGCGCGCGGGCCTTGCAAAATCTCAGATTCTGCTGGACCCCGGAATCGGGTTCGGAAAAAAATACGAACAAAATTTCGAGATCCTTGCCCGCCTTCCGGAATTTGCGCGTTTCGGATGTCCCCTCGTGGTGGGAACTTCGCGCAAAGCCTTCCTCGGAAAAATTCTGGCCGGAAAAGGGAAGCTGGACATGCCTCCCGGCGAACGGTTGCTCGGCACCGCCGCCACGGTGACCGCGTCGATTCTGGGCGGGGCGCACATCGTGCGCGTCCACGACGTGGCGGAGATGGCGGGGGTGGCGCGCATCGCGGACAAGATACTGGACTCCGAAGAAGTTTGACCCCCCTTGGGACAAAATGTGCGGGCGCCGGCCTTGCGCTTTTCGCGGTGGAGCAGGGAGTGATTAAAAGCATGCAGGCATTCGCCGCGGCGCGGAAAAATCTTTTTTCCGAGTTATAATATTTTTATGGCGTTCCCCTTTCGCTCTCCTTATCTTGTACCTTCGGCCACAACCACCGGGGCCACGACTATGGGCGTGATCCTGGCGATCGATTACGGGCAAAAAAAGCTGGGCCTGGCGCTCTCGGACGAATATGGCGTGACGGTGAGTCCATTTGCGACATGGTCGAGAATCAACCGGCGTCGCGATCTCGCGCGCTTGCGTGATCTGGCGCGGCAGAGGGCGGTGCGGCGCATCATCGTTGGGTTGCCCGTGCATCTGAGTGGCGCGCCGAGCGAGATGTCACAGGAAGTGATGAGTTTTGCCGCGCGCGTCGAAAAGGCGCTTGGCATTCCCGTGGACATGGTGGACGAGCGGCTAAGTTCGTGGGAGGCCAAACAGACAGTTTCGGCCAGGGATTCCCGCCCGCGCGCGCGACGCGATTCCTCAAACCGCTCGGGAACCGCGCGAAAGACCCCGATCGACGACGTGGCCGCCGCCATCATCCTGCGAAATTATCTGGATCAGGCGCGGACTCGGTCTGGAGTGCGTGACTGACGTGCGCCGCGCCCTGATTTATTTTTTCCTTTTGATGATTCTTGGCGCGGGATATGTTTACGTAGCGCTGTACCTGCCGTACCAGGGATTTGCAAGCGGTGGCGTCTACGTGGATATTCCCCGCAAAGCTTCCTTGCGCACGATCGCTCGCCTGCTCGAAGAAAACGGAGTGGTTCGCAGCCGGCTGGTTTTTGAAGGGCTGTGCCGTTCGCGGAAGGGTCGCACCCTGGAGGCCGGCGAATATTTCTTCGACCATCCGGCCACCTCCTTCGAAGTGTATGACGCAATCGCGAATGGGCGCGTATACTACAAGGAATTCGTGGTTCCCGAGGGCCTGACGATGTTTGACATCGCGCAACTTGCCGATAGCGAAGGATTCGTTTCCCGAGACGAATTTCTGGCCGCGGCGCGCGACGCTTCGCCGATTCGCGATCTCGCTCCCGCAGCCCCAGACCTGGAAGGATTCCTGTTCCCCGCGACCTACGAATTTCCGCGCCACATGACGGGCAAGGCCATGACCGAAGCCATGGTGAAAAAATTCCGCCAGGAGTGGTCCACCCTGGTGTCCACGGACTCGCCCGCGCACGCCAGCGTACTGGACGTCGTGACGCTCGCTTCTCTGGTGGAGAGGGAAACGCCGCGGCCCGAGGAACGTCCTCACGTCGCCGGAGTATTTGAAAACCGGCTACGCATCGGACAGCCGCTGGAGTGCGATCCCACGGTGGCCTACGCGCTCACCCTTGCCGGGGAATATACCGGCAAGCTCAGCAGCAACGATCTTCACTTTGCGTCGCCGTATAATACGTACCGGAACAGGGGTTTGCCCCCCGGACCGATCGCCAATCCGGGTGCAGCGGCGCTGCGCGCGGCCCTGAATCCTCCGCCCACGAAAGATCTTTATTTCGTGGCCAATACCGAAGGCGGACACTTCTTCAGCAAAACCCTTCAGGAGCATAATCGAAACGTTGCGCGTTACCGCCGCTTGCTGGAGCAATCTCAGAATCGCCGGGCGAGTGGCGTGGCTTTATTACCGGCCCCCGCAAGGGAAAAACCCAGTCCTGCGAGGTCGCGATGACACATGCGGATCACACGACAAAGAAAGAAATGATCCTGGCAATCGCGCGAGAGTTATCGGTGCCGCGATTCACGCCGGCCGAGGTCGAGCAAATCCGGCGCCAGCTGGTGGCAAAATTGGGCTCGGGAGGGAAGACGTCGTCCGATTATATCGCGGGCGTTCTGGAAACGGCGGGGATGCGCATCGTGTGGTCGACAAAAGCGGACACGCAGGGCCTGTATGAGGAAGAATTCCAGGATCTGCTGCACTTCGCCACGCTGGAAGATGCCGAGATGTGCATTGTCCGGCTGGATGAGCTCTTCCGCAAGTTCAAGCAAGACCAGGAGCGCGCCGCTGTCGAACGCGTGTGCGAAGTGGCGCGATTGGGGCGGCGGCGCGCCGAAATGATCGCCCGTAATCATAAAGTGGAGCCCGGGAAACGGGCCGAGAAGGAAGAAATTATGCAATGGTTCAAGGTTTGGCTCGATACACCGGACGCTTTTTTCGACTGGCTCGAAGTGCGCAAGTCTTCGCCCGATTTCCAAAAGCGGTTTGCCAAGAGCGAGTCGGCGGATGCCTGAACCTGCGGCGCCCGGCGCCGATGAAACCCTGCATTACGTATTGGAAGTGGAGCCGCTCGATCTGGGCGCGGACGTCAAGGCGGTTGGGCTCGACCTGATGGAGGTCGAGAGCCGCGAACCGGCCAAAGGCGGCGACGCCGCGCGCATCTGGGCCGCTACGATGGGCGCGCTGCCCGGGGCTGAACCCTGGGCCCTGGATTTTTTCGCGCACCTCGACCGCGTGCGTGAATATTGCGCCCTGCACGGCCTCCCCTTTGAAGAAAAATCCTCCGGACATTGCCTGGTGATTCCCGCGCCCTCCGTCGAGGCCCTGGCCGGACTGATCGTGCGGTTTGCCGGTGAAACTTTCGGCGTGCGCGCCGGAGCGCTGCTTGCCGCCGGAGACGCCGCAGTGGAAGGCGAACTGGCTCGTGTGGGCGTGGACGCCTACCACCCTGTGTTTCGAAATTATGTGTTTTGCGCGGTCTGCGATCTCGAAAACGGCTTTCTCACCCTGCTGACCGAAAAGCTATGGACCAGCGAAGTTCTCCGCCGGGTAAAGCCCGCCGTCGCCAGCCTGCCCGTGGAGGTTGCGCGGCCGCAGTAATTTGCGCCGTGCCGCCCAGTGGCTGGCTTTTCCTGTGGCGGCGTCCTGATGGGGGCGCAATACCCCGGTAATGAATTAAGTGCGGTTTGGGCCAAACTCTGCTAAACTGCCTTGTTTGCTTATCATTTGAAGATTTTGGTGAGGAGCTGTTATGGCACAGAAATGCACAATTTGCGGCAAAGGGCCGTCGTTCGGCAACGTCGTCAGCCATGCGAACAACACGCGCCGCCGCCGCTGGAATCCGAACCTTCAACGCGTCCACGCACTGGTGAATGGTGCGCGGAAGCAGATTCGCGTCTGCACATCCTGCATTCGGTCGGGCCGCGTCAAGAAAGCAGCCTAGCTGATACATTTCCGCATCGGAACAACAAGAGGAGATTGCGTGAAGATACGAGTGCGAGGGGCATTTGCGCTGGTTGCCGCCCTGGCGGTGCTGTCCGGCTGCCAGAAGGCGTCCAAGCCGGCCGAAGGCGTGTGGGCCACGGTGAACGGCACGAATATTACTCGCGCCGAAGTGAACAAATACTATCGCACGCAATTGAATCCCGGCGCTCCGGAACCTTCGCAGGACGAAGCGCTCTCGCTCAAGCTGAATATTCTCGATGAACTGATCAATAATCAGATCCTGCTGCAGCAGGCAAAGAAAATGGGACTGCAAGCCTCCGACGGCGAGGTCGAGGACAAGTTCACCGAATTCAAGAGCCCCTATACCGAAGACGAATTCCAGCGCCAGTTGAAAGCGCGCGGGTATACCGTCGATGACCTCAAGGCCGATATCCGCCAGCAGCTTTCCATCCAGAAAGTGATCAACCGCGAAGTGGTGGCCAAGATCACCGTCACCGATCAGGACGTCAAGGATTTCTACAATCAGAATCGCGCGCAGTTCAACGTTGCGGAGCCGCAATACCGGCTCGCGCAGATCGTGATCACCCCGCATAAAGACCCGCAACTGCGCAATCGCAAGAACGACGACGCCACCACCGATGCCGAGGCGCGGCGCAAAGCGCAGGCGCTGGAACAGCAGTTGAAGATGGGCGCGGACTTCGCGCAGGTGGCCATGGATTACTCGGAAGACCCGGCATCCTCCGGATCCGGAGGCGACCTGGGCTACGTGCCGGAATCATCGCTTTCGCAAAGCGATCCCGCGTTGAAGAAGGCCGTGATGTCGCTCAAGCCGGGCCAGACCAGCGGCATCATCACCCTGCGCGATTCCTATCGCATTCTGAAGCTGGTCTCCAAGGAATTACCCGGACAGCGCGAACTTTCCGATCCCGCTGTCCAGCAATCGATCCGCGATAATATCCACAACCGCAAGGAGCAGTTGCTTCGCGCGGCCTACGTGGCCATTTTGCGAAACGAAGCGAAGGTCACAAACTACCTCGCACAACAGGTGGTGGAGTCGGCCGGCAAGCTTCCCGTGGTGGTAACGCAGAAAGCCGCGGCGGGAACTTCCTCGGGATCTTCCTCCGGAACTGCGGCTCCTGCTGCGGCGAAATAATTTGTTTGCCTTCGTGGTTTTCGCCCGCACGAACGATCCACTTTTATTCTGCCTGCTCGGCCAGTAGGACAGACTTTAGCCTGTCGAGTTTTGTTGGTTGCCGTCCTGACGGTGCCACAGGCTGAAGCCTGTGCGACTTAAATCGGCCCACTTCATTTGGATTATGTTGGATGGGCCTGAGCAGGGTCCTCACACGCCACGACTTTTCTTCACATCGCGCGGGAAGCTCATATACTGCGGGACGCTACGTGGCCCAACTAGCACTACACAACCACGGCCAGAATTTCCCCCGCAGTCACCGTCTGGCCTTCCCGGGCCACGCGTTCAACGGTGCCGGACTTGGGCGAGCGGATTTCGTTCTGCATCTTCATCGCTTCGATCACCAGCAAACCCTGGCCCAGCTCCACTTTTTGGCCCGGCGCGGCCAGCAGGCGCACAATTTTCCCGGGCATGGGCGCGATGATTTGTTGCCGACCTTCCATCTCAACGCTCCCGTCCCGCCCGCGCCGCAAGGAACGCGGGTCGGCAATACGGACATGAAATTCGCGTCCCTCCGTGCGCAACAGCCAGCCGTCGCCGTCCTTTTCCACGGTGACCTCGAAGACGCGCCCGTCGAGAAGGACGGAATAGGCGCCCGATGATGTGGCGGCCACATCGGCATGAATTTTCCGGCCGTCGATGGAAGCTGCCATGCTCGCTGAATCCCACGCCACGCTGCGTTTCGTTCCGTTGATGAGAATTTCGTAGGTCATGGCTGCATCATTTTCCGGAATTTTTCACCGGGGCATTTTTTTAACAACCCTGCCGGGTCGCTACCCTCGATCCACCTGTTCGAGTCGTGCCTCGCGCTTCCAGCGCGATTCCGATTCTCGGTGTGCGCCATTGGCATGCGCCGCGCGATTCAAGCCGAGCTGGTGAAACAGCGCGGTGAGAATCGCGGCGTCTTCGGCGGAAACGTCGCTGGCGCCTGTTTTCTTCCCATTGGCCAGAAGCATCGGAAGGCGCTCGTCCAGCCAGCGCGTGTAGATTTCGCCGCGGATAAATTGCGGATCGCGGAGAATTTCGAGAAACAGCGCCGCATTCGTCTTGATTCCGGTGATGGAGTACTCCGCGACGGCGCGTTCCAGGCGCGTGATCGCCTCGTCGCGCGTGCTTCCCCAGGCAATCAGCTTGCCGAGCAGGGGATCGTATTCGGTGGAAACCGTAAAGCCTTCGTACACGCCTTCATCGAGGCGAATGCCGGGGCCCCCGGGAACGCGGCGCGAGAGAATCGTTCCCGGGGACGGGAAAAAATTGTTCGCGGGATCTTCCGCATAGAGGCGGCATTCGATGGCGTGGCCGGAAAGCACGACGTCGCCCTGCGCGAATGGCAGCGCTTTCCCGGCCGCAACGCGAATCTGCAGCTTCACCAGGTCAAGTCCCGTGACCATTTCCGTGACGGGATGTTCCACCTGCAGGCGCGTATTCACTTCGAGAAAATAAAAATTGCGTGCATCGTCTACCAGGAATTCAACCGTGCCGGCGTTTGTGTATCCGGCTTCGCGCGCGAGCTGCACGGCGGCTTCCCCCATCGCCCGGCGCAATTCCGGCTTCATGACCGGTGACGGCGACTCCTCGATCACTTTCTGGTGCCGGCGCTGGACCGAGCATTCGCGTTCGCCCAGATACACGATGTGCCCGTGACGGTCGCCAAGAATCTGGATCTCGATATGGCGGGGCCGGTCGAGGTACCGCTCGAGATATACGCGGCCATCGCCAAACGCGTTGAGCGCTTCGGAAACGGCGTCGCGCCACGCGGCCGGCATCTGCTGCGCGGCAGCGACCAGGCGCATGCCTTTCCCGCCCCCTCCGGCCACAGCCTTGAGCAGCACGGGATAGCCAAGCCCTTGCGCGATGCGCTCGGCATCCTGCAGTTTTTCGATGGGATCGGCGACGCCCGGAACCATCGGCACTCCGGCGCGCGCGGCTAGCTGCCGCGCGGCGGTTTTCGATCCGAGACGCTCCATGGCGTCCGGGGAGGGCCCGATGAACGCGATTCCATTCTCCGCACAGGCGCGCGCCAGATCGGGATTTTCAGCCAGAAATCCGTAGCCCGGATGCAGGGCATCGCATCCAGCGCGGCGCGCCACATCCATCAGCTTGTCGATGCGAAGATAGCTCTCCCTTGAGGGCGCGGCACCTATCGGATACGCCTGCCCGGCCATGCGCACGTGCAGCGAGGCCCGGTCGGCGTCGCTGAATACCGCGACGGGTACGATCCCCATCTCCCGGCACGCCCGGGCGATCCGTACGGCAATCTCTCCGCGATTGGCTATCAGAATTTTCTTGAACATGCTGCGCCACCGGCTCCGCAGCGCATTCTAACACGCGCCTTCTGGTTGCCGGCGCGGCGATCGCGCGACGCCGTAATATAAACGCGCTATGATATTGCGCGTGTTTAAATTCATACGCTTTAATTCCACGCCGTCCCAGCCGGAACGCCTGCTGGGCGGATATCTGTTCGCGCTGGCCTTCTACCAGATCGTCATCTATCTATGGCCGAGCGGGCCGCCGTTCATGCTCGATCCCCGCGGGGGCATTCCCGTACTGCTGATCAATCATTTTTCGTTCGACAACAAGATTATTTTTCAAGTCGAGTGGATTACCACAACGTGGCTGATCGTTCTGGCGGCGATGCTCTTCTTTTATGGAAAATTTCTGAAAACGTATCTTGTTTCGGAGGCAGTGATGGCCGCTCCCACTGCTTACTACGTTGGCGTTCTCGCCGTTCATCATGGAGGCAATTTCGGGCTGGAACTCAAGGACCTCCTCCTGACGGTGTGTTTGTTCACACTGTTTTCTCTGGTGCCGATCGCCTATGCTGCGAAACGCCTGCGGGATCGAAGGAAACGGCGGGAATAGGGGCCCGGCATATCCGTCCCGGGCTTTTTCGGAACAGGGGATTTCATGAAACGTTTCGCCGCCCTTGCGGTTTTGGTTGTTTTTTGTCAGCCCCTGGCCGGACATGCGCAGAAGCAGGCTCCTGCTGCAACCGGGCAAGGCGTACCGGCTACGGAACCTTCTCCCGGATTCCTGCATCCGCAAGCAGAAGCGCAACAAAGCGTGGCCCCGCCGTGCATACAGCCGCCGCCAATTGTGAGCCTCAGAGATTACAACGGACCGTTGAAAAAAGTCGTCGGAGTATTTGCCCGGAACTTGGAACGCAAATCCGTGCGCGCGCCCCGCTACAAACCGGGTGTGGCGCTATGCTCGCTGGTTCTAAAAGACAAGTTCATACTTTTTGTGAGCGATTCTTTCGATCCCGTCACATTCATGACCGCGGGATTTAATGCGGGAATCGATCAGGCGCATGACGTCGATCCCACCTTCGGGCAGGGCATGGCCGGATACGGCAAGCGATTTGGGGCCGGCTTTGCCGATCAAGCCTCTTCGCGGTTCTTCAAGGACTTTGCGTATCCTTCAATGTTTTACGAGGACCCCCGTTACTACCGCCTGGCCGAAGGCAGCACGCGAAGGCGGTTGCTTCACGCGGTCGAGCACGCGGTCGTGGCTCGTCGCGACAATGGCAGCCAGATGTTCAATTTTTCCGAATGGCTGGGGACGGCCAGCGGCGTCGCGTTAAGCAACCTGTATCACCCCGGCAACCAGCGGGGCTTCACTCCGGCCGCGCGGCAGGTGGGCTATAACATCGCCACCGACGTCGGGTTCGACATCCTCCGCGAGTTCTGGCCGGAGATCGCCCGCAAATTCAAGCTTCCCTTCCGCACTGCCCCGGCAATGTCCGAACCGGACCTGCAGGGACTCGGTCCGGGCCCCAAACGTCCCGGAAATATCTTCTGATCATTCGCGTGGCAAACCGAGGTTGACATACGGATTTGTGCTTCAATAGAATCAGCCCAGTCCATTGGAGCGTCCGATCGTAGAGTACCTATGCTGGGTCGCACTCATACAGGAGATTGTCATGAAACAAATTGCCGCCCTGTTTGTATTGAGCATTCTTTGCATGCCTTTGTCCGCTCAAGCACAACCGAAAATACCCGCCGCGAAGCCTGTCGCAACCGAAGCTTCCGCCGCGCAGCCCGCAGCCACCGAGGCGCCCGCTCCTGCTTCGGCACCCGTGGAAAGTGCGGCAGCCCCCCAGGCGGTCGCTCCGGTACCTGCGCCCCGAAAGAAGCGAGTGGCGGTGTTCGATTTTGACTACTCCACGGTGCGCACCAACTCAGCGGCGCTGTTTGGGACGGACATCGACATCGGCAAGGGAATCTCCGATCTGTTGGTCAAGAATCTGGTGACGGATGGGACCTATAGTGTGATCGAACGGAAGGCGCTGGATAAAATAATCGCGGAGCAAAACTTTTCGACTAGCGACCGTGCCAATCCGACGTCGGCAGCCAAGCTGGGCAAGTTGCTTGGCGTGGACGCCATCATCGTGGGAAGTATCACTCAGTTCGGAAACGAAACCAAGAATACGAAAATTGGCGGCATCGGAGGGGGGTTCGGCGGCTTCGGTATCGGCGGTTTCGGCCACAAGGAATCCAAGGCCATCGTTCAGCTTGACGCGCGCATAGTGAATGTCGACACGGGCGAGATTTTGGGTGTGGCGGAAGGCAAGGGTGTATCAAAACGCAGCAGCACGTCGCTACTGGGCGGCGGGGGAAACTGGCACGGATTTGGCGCTGGCGCCGTGGATTTTGGTTCTAGCGACTTCCAACAGACCATCATCGGCGAAGCCGTGAAGGCTGCCGTCGACCAGATGACCAGCGGTGTGATCGACTCTGCTCCGAAAATCCAGGTGCGCGTAATTAAGGTGGAAGGATTGGTCGCGGCGGTGGATGGAGGGCAAGTCGTCCTGAACGTGGGGACGAAAACCGGAATCAAAGTTGGCGATCACATGTCTGTCGAACGTGTAACCAGTGTAATTAAAGACCCTGCCACCGGCGCTGTTCTCCGCAAAATGACCACGAAGCTCGGCGAACTGGAAGTGACCGACGTAGACGACGTATCCGCTGTGTGCAGAACTATCTCAGGGACAGGTTTCAAAATCGGCGATATAGCCAAGACGGTGGTTCAGTAGAGGCCCACTGGACACGGCTGCGAAGCGAAATACTCAGCGGCGGTCGCGAAACGCTCTGCGCCCATACCCGCGCGCCAGCACGTTGAAGAAAAAATACGGATTGCTGATACGAGTGAGCGGAAGCACCGCACGAAAAGGCATGGTGGCGCGACCATTCATCGCGTAATCATCTCCGTAGTAGCCGTAGCCTCCACTTATACCTCCTCCTGCAATCGATAAAACAGGCCTGCGGGAGGCTTCGGTCTTGCGGTCGCGCTTCCCGGTCAAAATATCGACATCGGCCGGTTCCAGGGGATGTCCGGGCCGGATTGATTCAGGGACATGGGTTTGCTCCGTTGCGTTCTTCGCCGCCGGTAAATTAACCTGTGCTGGAGCCTGTGGCGGTTCTTGCTTGGATTCGGCTTGCTGGGCGCGCAGCGCCGGAACGAGCAGGAATGCTGCAACCATCAAGATGAGAGTCCTCATTACACCTTCCCGCCAGTATATCTGTGCCGATTGTACTCCGCTCGCATGCTCGGTCAATGAAACAAAGGTCTCAGCAGCGCACAACGCGACATTATTGTAGATTCCACAGGCGGTCTGCGTGGCGCGAGTTGCATTCCACGCCTTGAAATTCTGGACGCCTTGTGCGTCCTCAATACTTCTCCAGAAAAAACGATTCTGCTTCCGCATGCCGCCAGGAGACCCGACCGGATTAGAGCGGGATATTGCCGTGCTTTTTTTTCGGATTCGTGTCGCGTTTGGTTTCGAGGGAACGCAGGGCGGCGATCAGCTTTGCGCGTGTGGTGGAAGGCTCGATGACGGCGTCGATGTAGCTGCGCTCGGCGGCCACGTAGGGATTGGCGAATCGCTCGCGGAATTCAGCGACTTTTTCGCGCCGCAGGCGCTCGCGGTCGGCTTCCGGGGCGCGGTCCAGTTCGCGTTTGAAGACGATGTTGACCGCTCCTTCCGGTCCCATGACGGCAATTTCGGCCGTCGGCCAGGCAAAATTCGCATCGGTGCGGATGTGCTTGCTGGACATCACGCAGTACGCGCCGCCGTAGGCCTTCCGGGTGATTACGGTGAGCTTCGGAACGGTCGCTTCGGCGAAGGCGTACAGCAGTTTCGCGCCGTGCCGGATGATGCCGTTCCATTCCTGCTGCGTGCCGGGCAAAAATCCAGGCACGTCTTCCAGCGTGATCAGCGGGATATTGAATGCGTCGCAGAACCGCACGAACCGCGCGCCCTTCACCGAGGCGTTGATGTCCAGCACGCCCGCCAGGAACGCAGGCTGATTGGCGACGATGCCCACGGGCTGCCCGCCCAGCCGCGCGAAACCGACAACGATATTTTTCGCGAAATATTCGTGCACCTCAAAGAAATAGTTGTCGTCGGCGATGGAGTGAATCACGTCCTTGATGTCGTACGGCTGCATCGGGTCGGCGGGAACCAGGGTATCAAGGGCCGCGTCGGCGCGGTCGACGGGATCCGAGGTGGCGCGGAGCGGCGCGTCGTCCAGATTATTGAGCGGTAAAAAACTCATGAGTTCGCGGATCATGGCCAGGCATTCGGAGTCGTCGCGCGCCACAAAATGCGCGACGCCGCTGGTCGCGTTGTGCGTCATCGCGCCGCCTAGGTCATGCTTGGAGACATCCTCGTGCGTGACGGTCTTGATGACCTCCGGGCCGGTAATGAACATGTACGAGGTGTCGCGCGTCATGAAAATGAAATCGGTGATGGCGGGGGAATACACTGCGCCGCCCGCGCACGGCCCCATGATGGCGCTGATTTGCGGAACCACTCCGCTTGCCAGCGTGTTGCGCAGAAAAATATCCGCATAGCCCGCCAGCGACCGTACGCCCTCCTGGATGCGCGCTCCCCCGGAATCGTTCAGGCCGATGACGGGCGCGCCGTTGCGCATCGCCAGATCCATCACCTTGCAGATTTTCAGGGCGTTGGTTTCCGAAAGCGAGCCGCCAAACACGGTGAAGTCCTGCGCGAAAACGTAGGCCAGCCGGCCGTCAATGCGCCCGAATCCGGTAATGATGCCGTCGCCGGGAGGCCTCTGCTCCTGCATTCCGAAGTCGTCGCAGCGATGCGTGACGAATTTGTCGAGTTCTTCGAACGTGCCTTCGTCCAGCAGCAGCGTCACGCGCTCGCGCGCGGTGAGCTTGCCGGCTTTGTGCTCGCGCTCCCGGCGTTCCGGACCGCCGCCGGCCTCAGCCGCGGCGCTGCGGCGGCGAAGTTTCGCGACCGCATCGCTGATTGCATCGGGGGTTGTCGGGTTCTTGTTCATCATTCGGCGTCATCGACCATCGTGGATCATCCCGCGGGTTCATCGCATGCCGCGCCGCTTCCAGACTTTCGCACATGCGGGAATGCGCGTGCCACTAATTTTTTGGCGGTTGGCCAACTCGAGAAGCGCCGAGTTGCGCGTCGGCTTTGCCCGAAAATTCCGGAGGCGGCGGAAATTCCACCGTGCCCACGCCCAGAATGCGAACCGCCAGGCGTGTGGCAAGATAGATGCACCCGACCAGCAGGATGGTTCCGGCAACCAGCGCCAGCAGGACGGCCGGAATGCGGAGGGCCAGATGGGAGACAGACACAGCCAGTATGGTGCCCCGCACCAGGGCAATCAGCGCGGCCAGGGTGATCGTGGCGGCTCCGGCCACGGCTGCTACAATCGCAAAAATCTTGCGGATCACGCGCCCGCTCGCGCGCCGCGAACCGTTGGGAGAATCACGCCTGATGGAACCAGAGTTCGCATAAAAGCCTAATGGATGCCGGACCAGTCGTCGGCAACTAGAATGGAATTGCTCGGATTGGACGGATCGTATTTCACGCTGGCGTGCTGGCCGGAGGCCAAACGCTCCA
>Ga0307373_10006184_pt1 | contig 19176 bp, 23 predicted proteins | sample OX2MG_FD_202534 | JGI IMG/M metagenome (GOLD analysis project Ga0307373, IMG submission 202534) | Soil microbial communities from Risofladan, Vaasa, Finland - OX-2 | ecosystem: Environmental > Terrestrial > Soil > Coastal area > Acid sulfate soil | place: Finland: Risofladan, Vaasa | collected...
GTTGAGCGTACCCGCGAGGTGTCTTAGCCGGCCTATGTGCTTTTGCGTGTCCGACTTGCCAGTCAGGGGCCGATTCGTGCTCAAGAGCCGGGTAGGTGGGTCGAGGGCGGACTGTAAGCCGGGTTCTGTATCCCTTGCGGGACGGTGACCATCTGTCTGGGACGCCGGTCTCCCGGCGCCTCTAGCGACCGATACCCGAGGGCTCGGCGAGCCGCCGTGATCGCCCTCCTATTTGGTCTTGCTCCGGGCGGGGTTTACCTGGCCGGCCGGTCACCCGGCCGCCGGTGGGCTCTTACCCCACCTTTTCACCCTTACCCGACTGCAGCTCTCCGGAGATCGTTGCAGCCGGGCGGTAGTTTTCTGTGGCACTTTCCTTCGGGTCGCCCCGACTGGGAGTTACCCAGCGCCCTGCTCTGTGGAGCCCGGACTTTCCTCCAACCGCTTTATTAGGTCGGCGGTCACCCGTCCGCCTCGGCCCGGACTGATTCTACCCACGAGCCGCCTACTTCTTAACTCGGCCCCTGAAGCGATGCTGCCACGACGCCGCGACCAGGGCGTCCCTATTCAATCCGTGCTCCTTCTCGGCGATGTCGAGCTCCCGCGGCAGCGTGGTCGGCACGAAGGCAGGATCGTCGGTGTTGACGGTGAGCGGAATGCCTGCGGCGGCGAGCTTCCCGTAGTCCGGCCGGAGACCGACGTGGGCGTTGCTCGATGGGCAGACGCACAGGCAGGTCGAGCGCTCCGCCAGGAGGCCCATCAGCCCTGGATCACCGGCGGCCGAAAAGCCATGCGCCACGCGGGCGGCGCCGAGGACCTCGACCGCCTCTCGCACGACGCTGGGGCCACCCACCTGCCCGGCATGGGGCATGAACCCAAGACCGGCCCCCCTTGCGCGCTCAATCAGGGGGGCGATCAGCGCCGCCGAGATGGATTCGTCGCCGACCAGGCCGATCCCGACCACCGCCTCGGTGCCCAGCGCGATGTCCAGCGCGAGTTGGTTGTCTTCCATGCCTGCGCCCCGAACCAGCTCCACGAGCCAGGCGATCTCGATGCCGAGCTCCTTTTCGGCTCGCCGCCTGCCGTTCGTGACACCCTCGAGCCAATCGACTCCGGGATGCAGGCTCGGATTGAAGCTGATCTCGGCGTAGGCAATGTTCTGCTCCGACATCGATTTGGCGTGCTCGAGAATGACCCGCTCGAAATCCTCTTTGGTCGCCATGGACCGGCCAACCTGGCCGTAGACGGCCAGGAACTCGGCGAGGGTCGAATACTCGTAGGAGGGCGGGGCCGGATGCCCGTGCCCCAAGCAGAGGGAGATCGCGGTTTCGCGGCGTAGAGTGCCCTCTAAATGGATGTGTAGCTCAGCCAGTTGCATGGTCATGGGTGCTATCGCCTCACAGATGATCGAGGAGGGCCTGCCGCTGCCACCTGCACGGCTGCCGGCCCCATGATCCTCCCTTGATCCAGACCTCCCGACAGAGAATCCGGGCGATCTTGCTCGCTCGAGCCAATGTGCCCTGGCAGGAGCGGGCCTCCGCGGCGGTGACCATCGGAGCTGCGGCGACCTTGATCGTAGCCGTCGTCGAGGCCGTCCGCATCCATGAGCTGGGACTCGGAGCACTCGCGGCGCTCATGTTCGGGCTGGTCGTGGCCGGCCAGAGCTTGCTGAAGCGAGAGATGTTCGAGCGTCTGGCCGAGAGCCGGAGAAACTGGTTCGCCAGCTCGCCGCGCGGCCTGGCCGAGATGGATGTGAACCTGCAGATCGTCGAGGGCAATGCCCGTCTGGCGTCGCTGCTCGCGACTGACGAGCTGGACCTCAAGGGCTCACCCCTCACCCGCTACTTTCCGCAAGAAGAGGCCGCAGGCATAATCGCGCAGTTCGGGACTCTTCTGGCTGGATCGGTGAACACCATCGAATCGGACAGTCTCGGGATGCGTCGCGACCAGACCCGGATCTGGCTTCACTGGAGGGCCACCGCCATTCGGAGGCCACGTGGCAGCTTTGACTACTTCGTGATCACCTTCGAGGACACGACCCAGAAACACGCCGCGGAGGAGGCGGCCCACGCCAACCTGGCCGAGCTCGAGAAGCTCAACTATCTCAAGAGTGAGTTCACATCGCTCGTCAGCCACGAATTTCGCACGGCGCTCACAGGGATCCAGGGCATGAGCGAGTTGATCAACGCCGGAAACATGAATGCCGACGAAGTGCACGAGTACAGCGGCTACATATTCAAAGAGGCGGAACGGATCAACAGGCTGATCACGGACATGCTCGACATGGACCGACTGGAGGCCGGCAAGATGGTCATGCGCAAGGTGCCCGTCGACCTCAATGCAACCATCCAGGACGTGGTCGAAAGGACCGCAGCGGTCTGCGCGACGCACACGGTTGCGACGGATCTCGATTCGCAGCAGCCGCAAGTCACGGGAGACCCCGATCGGCTGATCCAGGTCCTGACGAACCTCGTCTCCAACGCGATCAAATACTCGCCGGCCGGCACCGAGATCCTGATTTCGTCGCGACTTATCGGAGATGTTGCCGAGGTCAGCGTCAGGGACCATGGCGTCGGGATCCCAGCCGAATTCGTCGAGCAGCTCTTCGGACGTTTCGAGCGTTACGAGAGCAATCCGACCAAGGTCATCGGCACCGGCCTCGGTCTTGCGATCACTCGCCAGATCGTCGAGATGCACGGCGGCAAGATCTGGGCAGAAAGAGGTGAGGGGGACGACGGATCCGTGTTCCGCCTGACCCTCCCCGGTTACGCCACCGCGCCACTGGCGCTGGCCCGAATCGAAGCTGTCACTGCGGCGTGAGCCTGCTCTCGGTCTGCTAGGAGCTGTTCCGTCGTTTCGCCGATCGCCAATGGGTTCAACCGTGGACAGCGTGCTTCTTGACGTGCTCATCTATCGCCATGTTGGCCAGCGCATCCGCGCTTTTGTTCTTCTCGCGCTCCACGTGCGTGACGACAACCTCGCCAAAGGTACGCATCAACTCGGTCGCCTTACCGCAGAGGACCTGCAGCTCGGGCTTCTTGATCTTGTAACGTCCCGACACCTGCTCCACCACGAGCTTGGAGTCGAGATAGACCTCCAGCCGGTCGGGCTTCCATTCTGCAACAGCCTTGAGACCTTCGATCAGCGCGTGATACTCCGCCTCGTTGTTGGTGGATACGCCGAGCCAGCGGTGCAGCCCGCGGAGTCGCATCCCATGGTCGTCCTCGATCACCACGCCCAGGCCTGCCGGTCCCGGGTTGCCACGCGACGCGCCGTCGGTGAAGATGCGAAGCGTCTTCTTCAGCTGAGCACCAGGATGCGGCCGCAGTTTTCGCAGTGGACTATGTCGTCGGATCCCTTGCGAAGCACCTGCATGCCCGACGACGTGACGGTCACCCGGCAGGCCTGGCACTGGTTGCCGACCACCGCCGCGACCGGGGGATGCATTCGCATGCGCGTGTAGGCCGCCTGGGCCCCCGGCGGCACCTGCGACCACACGTCGTCGCGCTCGCCCTCGACTTCGGCGAGCTCCGCGCGCCACGCGGTGAGCTCCTCCTTCAGGTCCGGCTCCTCTGACGCAGACTTCTTGCGGGCTTCGGCCAGCCTCAGCGTCGCGCCGCGCACCACCTCGTCCGCCGAGTCCGCGTCTTCCATGAGGTGTAGCTCGGCGTCCTCCTCCTCGGCGAAGCGGGCCTTCATGTGCTGCACCTCTTCCGACATCTGCATCAGCTCGGTCGGGTTGCGGATGCGGCCGCTCATGAGCTCCTTCTCGCGCGACCTGAGCTTGCTTCGGTGTGCCTCGCGCTCGCGGTCGGAGTCGCGCAGCCTGGAAGCCATGACCTCCTGGGCGGCGATCGCCAGCGCCAGCGCCTCCTCGAGCTCGGCCACCTCGGGGTCGGAGGCGAGCCGGAACTCGACACGCTCGATGTCGTCACGCAGCGCGCGCTCGCGCTCGACCAGCCGGTGATGGGCGAACAGCAGCTGCGCCGGCTTCACTGGTTCTCCGGTTCCAGGCTCATTCCAGGATGACCAGCACCTGGCCCTCCTTGACCACGTCGGCTTCCTTGACCCGGATCTCCTTCACCGTTCCGGCGCGTGGTGCGGTGACCGAGATCTCCATCTTCATCGACTCCAGGATCAGCAGCACGTCTTCTTCGGCGACGCTCGCCCCGGTCTCGGTCGTGATCTTCCAGACCGTGCCCACCAGCTCCGCTTTGACCTCGATCATCGAGCGCTCCTCGACGAGGCCGGCCGCGGCAGAGCGTCGAGGCCAAGCAGGCCACGGGCCTCCGCTGCGTTTGCGACCGGCCTGCCCAGGTCGCGCGCCAGGCGCACCGCCTTCTCGACCAGGTCGCCGTTGCTTTTCGCCATCCTCGCCTCCTCCAGGTAAAAGTTGTCCTCCAGGCCCACGCGGACGTTGCCGCCCATCGTGAGTGCGGCCGCCAGGAGCGGCCACTGGTTCAAACCGATGCCGATCACCTGCCAGTGAGACTGCGGGGGAAGCGAGTCCACCTGGTTGACGAGCTGGCGGGTGGTGCCTGGAATGCCGCCGAGCACCCCCATGATGAGGCTGAACTGGTACGGCGGCTTCAAAACGCCGAGGTCGATCAGCGGTCGTGTGTTGGCGACGTGTCCGGCGTCGAAGCACTCCATCTCCGGCCGCACTCCCGCCGCGTTCATGGCTTCGAGGAAGAACCGGATGTCCTTGAAAGGGTTGGCGAAGACGTGGTCGTGATAGAAGGCCTTCTTCTTCTCCGAATAGATCGCGTAGTTCATCGACCCCATGTTCAGCGCCGCCATCTCGGGGCGGAGCTGGCTGATGTGCGCCACCCGCTCTTCCGGCGCGATCCCGACAGCGCCCGTCGAGAGATTGATGATGACGTCGGTGCGGGCGCGCACCTCGGAGAAGATCTCGGCGAACGTCTCCACGCTCCAGTCGGGGCCTCCCTCCGGTTTGCGCGCGTGGATGTGGACGATCGCCGCACCGGCGTCGGCCGCGCGCTTCGCCTCCTCGCCGATCTCTTTCGGCGTGTAGGGGATCGCAGGGCACTGGTCACGCGTCGCCAGGACGCCGGTCAGCGCCGCGGTGACGATCACTTTCATTAACAGGGTGCTCCCGCGACATCACGACGAAGCGGATTTCGTGGGGTTGTCATACCGGGATGTTCCCGTGCTTGCGCCACGGTCGCTCGATCTTCTTGTCCCGTGCCTGCTCGATGCCGCTCACGATCACCCGACGGGTCTCGGCGGGGTCGATCACGTCGTCGATCATCGCCCAACCCGCAGCGAGGTATGGGTTGATCTGGGCGCGAATGGCCGCGATCATCTGCGCCCGGGTCTCCTCCGGGTTGTCCGACGCTTCGATCTGCTTGTTGAAGATGATGTTGACTGCCCCCTCAGGGCCCATGACCGAGATCTCCGCCAGCGGCCATGCGACGATGGTGTCGGGCTCGTAACCCTTGCCGCACATCACGTAGTAGCCCGCGCCATAGGCCTTGCGCATGATGACCGTCACCTTCGGCACGGTCGCCTCTGAGGTCGCGTAAAGCATCTTGGCGCCGTGCCGGATGATGCCCTGCCTCTCCACCTGCGAGCCGACCAGGAAACCGGGCACGTCCATGAGATAGACGAGCGGGACGTTGAACGCGTCGCACATGCGGATGAAGCGCGCGGCCTTGTCGGCCGCGTCCGAGTCGAGGATGCCGCCTTTCTGCATCGGCTGGTTCGCCACGATCCCGACCGAGTGGCCGGCCGCGCGAGCAAACCCGACCACGATGTTCTTGGCCCACGACGGCTTGATCTCCAGCCACGAGGAGTGATCGAAGACGGCCTTGATCACCTTGCGCACGTCATAGGCGGCGCGAGGGTTGGCGGGGACGATCTTGTCGAGGCCTTCGACGAGGCGGTCGGGCGGGTCCCCCGTGTCGCGGAAAGGCGGCTGCTCGGTGTTGCTCGAAGGCAGGTAGGAGAGGAACCGCTTCACCGTCGCGATGCACTCGGCGTCGTCCGCGACCTCGTTGTCCCCCACCCCGGACTCGTAGCAGTGGACCTGTGATCCCCCCATGTCGTGGTCCGTTACGTCCTCGCCCGTGGCGGCCTTGACGAGACGGGCGCCTCCCAACGACATCGACGACGTCCCCTTCACCATCGGCACGAAGTCCGCCAAACCCGGGATGTAGGCGGTGCCCGCCGAGCACGGGCCGAGCATGGCGGCGACCTGTGGGATGACGCCTGACATCACGACCTGGTCGTAGAAGAGGAAGCCGGTCCCCGCGAAAGTCGAGCCGGCGGCCTCCTGGATCCGCGCCCCGGCCGAATCGAGCAGCCACACGAGCGGTTTGCGATAGCGCAGCGCGAGCTCGCGCACGCGCGCGGCCTTGAACTGCTCCCCGACAGCGCCCATCGAGCCGGCCATGACGGTGAAGTCGTAAGCGATGACCCAAACCTCGCGGCCGTCGACCTGGCCGTGGCCGGTGACCACTCCGTCCGCCGGGGTTCCCTCCGGGTCTGCCTCCCCTCCCCGCACCGGCTGCTGGTGGGCGAGGAGGCCCAGCTCGACGAACGAGCCCTGATCGAAGAGGAGCTCGATGCGCTCGCGGACGGTGAGCTTGCCTCGCTGGTGCTGCTTGGCGATGCGCTCCTCGCCGCCCATGCCCAGGTTCTTGCGGCGCTTGGCGTGGAGCTCGGCGACCCGCTCACCGTATTCGTCAGGCATCGGGCGCAATGTTAGGGATGCCGCCGACCAGGAGGTCGGTGCGCTTGCCCCAGCGGTCGAGGAACCGGTAGAAGTTGCGTTTCGACAGCCGCTCGCGCTCTTTCGGCTCGGTCCATTCCCAAAGACGGTGCTCGTGTTTGACGACCGGAAGATCGGGCACCACCACAGCCCGTCCTCCGGCGTCGCGCAGGCGAAAGCTGAACTCGATGTCGGCGATGCGGTAGAAGCGGAACTTCGGGTCCAAGCCCCCGATCGCGAGGGCGTCGGAGCGCCGGAAAGCCATGCAGTAGCCCTCGACGGCGTCGACGTCGGGACCGGCGCTCTCCTCGAACTCCTTGATCGTGCCCTTGCCTCGCAGACCGTAAGGCCCGGCCACCGCCACGGCCGGGTCGGCGAGGGCCGCGATGAGCGGCGAGACGGCGTCGCCTTTCAGCTCGACCCCTGGGTCGAAGAGCACTATGACCTCGCCCGCGGCCGCCTCGATGCCCGCGTTCACCGCGGCCGCAAAGCCGAGGGTGGGGAACAGCGGGATGAACCGGAACCGCTCCACCGCTCGGCCTTCCAACCACGAGGCGATGCGGACGTCGTCCGAGTTGTCGACGATCAACGCCTCGAAGTCAGCTTTGCAGTGCGAGAAGACCGAGAGGAGCCAGCGCTCCGCATCCGGCTTCCAGCCGTGCACGACGGTGAGCAGGGTGACGGCCCGTGGCAACGCCTCGTGCTCCTGGGCGGGGGCCTTGATCGCCTGTAGTTCGCTGCCACTCGGGCTGTCGACCACTTCCCATCCACCCGCGCGCAGCTGCTCGCGGATCGCGTCGGCGGCTTCGAACTCTTTGGCGTGCCGGCGCTGAATGCGCTCGGCCAGCAGCGTCTCGGCGTCGGCCCTGTTCAGAGCGCCCTGCGCGCGCCCGGCGTCCGTCAGCCCTTCTTGGCTTTGACCGCGGCAGTAAGCGCCGGGACGATCTTGAGCGCGTCCCCCACGACTCCGAGGTCGGCCATCTTCATGATTGGAGCCTCGGCGTCCTTGTTGATGGCGATGATCACCTTCGACGCTTTCATGCCGACGGTGTGCTGCATGGCGCCCGAGATGCCCACGGCGATGTAGACGCCCGGGCGGACCGACTTGCCCGTCTGACCGACCTGCATCGAGTACGGCACCCAGCCTGCGTCCACCACCGCGCGGCTGGCGCCCACCGCGCCTCCCAGGGCGCCCGCGAGGTCCTCGAGCAGCGGGAAGTTCTGGGGACCCCCCAGCCCGCGGCCCCCGCTGATCACGACCCTGGCGTCTTCTAGCTTCACCTTCTCGGTGGCCTCTACCACCCGTTCCGTGATGTGAGCGCGCCTGGAGCCGTCCGCGACCACGACCTCGAGCTGCTGGACGTCCGCCGTGCCGCCGGATTCGGATGGCTCGAACGATTTGGGCCGGACCAGGACGATCGCCGGCTTGCTGTTGGCTTTCATCGAGGCGACCCGCGCGCCTCCGAAGTAGGGGACCTTGGCGACGAATCCGCCGTCCTTGGCGACTAGGTCCCCGGCGTTGGAAATGAGCCCGGTGCCGAGTCGCGCGGCGAGCCGGCCCGCCACCTCGCGCGAGTCGGTCGTGAAACCGAAGAGGATCAGGTCGGGCGAGCCCTTCTGGCTCAGCGCGGCCAGCGCGTCGGTCGCCGGCTCGGCGACAAAGTCGTCGAACGCGCTGTCCTCGCTGACGTGGACGACCTTGGCGCCGTGCTTGCCGAGAGTGGCCGCGGCCGCCTTGGCGCCCGCTCCCAGCGCGATCGCCTCGACGTCTCCCAGCTCCCGGGCCTTGGACATGAGCTCGAGGGACGTCGGGGCGAGCTTGCCCTGGTTCATCTCCGCGTACACCCAGATCTTCGCCAACTAGACCACCTTCGCCTCGGTGAGCAGCTGCATGATGCGGTCCACCGCGGTCCCGTCGTCTTCGATCACGACGCCGGCTTTGCGGGTCTCGGCCTCGGCGATGCCCTCGATGGTCTCCACCGATTCGCCGCGCTCGATGCCGAGATCGCCCATTCCCACCTGCTTGATCTCCTTCGAACGCGCGGCCATGATGCCCTTGAGCGACGCGTAACGAGGTTCGGCGATGGCGGCGGTGACCGTGATCAGGACCGGAGTCGATGCCTCCACCACCTGGTAGCCGTCCGCGGTCTGCCGGTGGACCTTCACCGTCGAACCGTCGATCTCGACCTTCTTGGCGACGGTGAGTTGCGGCATGCCCAGGAGCTCGGCAAGCATCGGTGGCACCATGCCGGTGCTGCCGTCATACGACTCGGTGCCGCAGATGACGAGATCGGGCTCTTCGCCCCTGATCGCCGCCGCCAACGCCCGAGCGGTGAGCAGCGCGTCCGCACCGGCGAGCTCCGGGTCGCTGATGAGGATGCCGCGGTCCGCGCCCATCGAGAGCCCCTTGCGAATGGCATCCTTGGCCCGTTCGGGCCCCATGGAGACGAGCACGACCTCGCCGCCGTGAGCCTCTTTCAGCTGCAGACCTTCTTCGACCCCGCATTCATCGCCGGGGTCGAGGACCACCTCCTTGTCGCGGGAGATGGTGTTGTCCGAGTCCAACGCAAGATTCGAGTTGGGGTCCGGTACCTGTTTGACGGTCACGACGATTTTCAAAGCGCCATTCCATTATCGCTGCGACGAGAACTCGCCATCGAACCGCGCCAGGTCCGCAGGGGTGTTGAGGCTCCGGAACTGCGCGGCGTCGAGGCCTTCCAGCCACGTCACGTCGAGGCTCTCGGCGATGTCGGCCGCCCTGAACCGGCCCGCATCGAGCGCTGCCGCGATGGCAAAAAGCGCGGTCCGCCGGTAGGCGCCGCACACCGGTTCGGCGCGCCCGTCGATCCTCGGGATCGCGGCGTCGCAGCTGCGGGCGGCCGCCACCGCCGCCTGCGCGAGATCGACGGTCACGTATGGCATGTCGCACGCGACGGCGAACATCACCTCCTCGCGCGCGGCGGCAAGGCCGGCCTCGATTCCGGCCAGCGGTCCGCCGGCGCGCTTGCGGTCGAACACGATGCGGTACGGCACCGGCTGTTCGAGCTGTTCGGGCTCGGCGAACGACACCATGACGTCGGTGAAGGCGGGGGCCAAGCGGCTCGCCACGTAGCGCAAAAGGTAGGTGTCCCCCACCTCGAGCCAGGCCTTTGGCCGGCCCATTCGGCGGCTGTCACCGCCGGCCAGCACGAGGAGCGAGGCGTGCATGATCGACAATGATCGCGCCGTGCGTGCGATCGATTTTCACGTCCACCTCCCGACGCCCGAGTGGCTGGACGTGTCGATGCGTGGATACGTGGAGGCGGCGGAGGCCTATTTCCGGTCCAAGGTCGCCCGGCGCACCCTGTCCGAGCTGGCCGGGGAGTACGAGGCGATGGACGTGGTCGCGGTGCTCCTCGCGTGGGACGCCGAGACCGCGACCGCCCGGCCCAGAGTGCCCAACGAGCTCGTCGCCCAGGCCTGCCTCGACCACCCCAAGGCCTTCGTCGGTTTCGGCAGCGTCGACCCGCTGAAGGGCGAGCGGGCGGTCGAAGAGCTCGAGAGGATCGCGGATCTCGGCCTGAAGGGAGTGAAGCTGCACCCGTCGTTGCAGGCGTTTGCTCCGGATGACGAGCGGTACTGGCCGTTGTACGAGCGGTGCCAGGATCTGGGCCTGGCCGTCCTCTTCCACACCGGGACAAGTGGAATCGGCGCGGGGCAGCCGGGCGGCCAGGGCATCCGATTGGACTACGCCCGGCCGATCCGTCTCGACGCGCCGGCCGCGTCGTTCCCTGATCTGCAGATCATCGCCGCGCACTTCGGGTATCCGTGGCATATGGAGCTGCTGGCGATGGCCCTGCACAAGACCAACCTCCACATCGACATCTCGGGCTGGGCGCCCCGTTATATCCCGGCCGAGGTGATGCGCGACCTGAAGGGCCGCCTGCAGGACCAGTTCGTCTTCGGCAGCGATTACCCGTTCATCTCACCGCAGCGTTGCCTTGAGGAGCTGGCCACGCTCGAAATCCCCGAGCCGGTCCTTCAGAAGCTGCTCGTCGGCAACGGTAAGCGGCTGCTGGGCCTGTCGTAGCCGGGCACCAATTGCGCTGCAGAATGCGCATGCAGCGTGACCGTACTCGTCAGCAGAGGCAAAGGCAGACTCACGTGCTCGCTGGCGACGACGGTTACGGTGAGGCCGCTCACCACCACCTGTTCCAGGATGGCCCCAGGTTCATCGGCGTCAAGGTCTTGCATCGCAGCGGCCCGAGCAGAACCAGGGTCCAGCACCAGCTCGCTACGTGAACGCAACGTGGCGACGTCGAGCTGCTCGGATGCCGCCTCGGCGGCCATGGCGGTCGCGGCCTGGAGCCCGGCCGCCCTGGCGCTGACCGTCGCGGAGTCGAGCGCGTACGCCGCCACCGGCAGCAGGACGAGCGGCAGCGCCAGGGCGAAGAACGCGAGCACCTGACCCGTCTGGCGCGGCCTCATGGAGACGGAGCGCGCGTTCGATACGGTTCGAGATCGGCTGCGGAGCTCGCTTCCAGGCGAAGCTGAGCAGGAAAGGGCAGCAGGCTCGCCCACGCGAGGTCGATCGAGCCGCTGGACGCAGCGTGCACCACGGCATTTCGGCCGAACGTGCCGACGTCGAGCCGCAGGGTGCAGTCGTTCAGCGGATACGCCGCCACTACTGCATCGAACTGCGCCTGGGCCGCCTCCTGTGCGCCGGACGGATCGGCCGATCGAGCCGCCGCCGCCGCCGCTGCCTGGGTGGCCGCGTCCAGGCCTGCCCTCGCATCCGCGACCTGCGCGACGGCGGCGGCGCCCAGGGCGAGCAGCGCCACGACCGGCGCGCATAGGGCCAGCTCGACCATCGACTGTCCGCCGTCCTTCAGCTGAAGACCTCCTTCTTCACCGCGACGTCCGCGTGAAGAGGTAGGCCGGCCCCGGCTACCAGAGGCACGATCGCGGGCGCTGTGCCGCCGATCACCACCTCCATCGTGTCCCCCGCGTCCCGAGCGCAGACCCAGACGTCGGGCGGGTCGCCTGGTTGCCCCGGACACCACGCGGCTGCGGCCGTCCCTACCAGGCTTGGCTCCAGCGCCCGCAGTGTCACCTGAGACGCGACACTCTCGCTGCCGCCGGCGACCGAAGCGGCGCGCGCTCCGGCCAGAGCCGCGGAACGCACGGCCAGCGTCTCAGCGCTCCAAACAGCGAACTCGACGCAGCCCAGTGAGAGGAGCAGGGCAGCCGGCCATGCCACGGCAAACTCGACCAGCGCGGTGCCCGCCGCCGCGCGGCTCATCGCAAGCTCCGCTGCAGGACCGACACGGCCGGGAACATCAGGATGCCCAGGAAGGGCAACAGGACACCCATGGCGGCCGGCAGCAGGACGTGGTTCAACGCCTTTCGGCTGTGGCTTATCAACTCGCGCCGCTGGGCGCGCCGCAGGTCTCTGGCCAGGGCGCGGACGCCCTGGCTGGTGCCGGTGCCGTACTCGCGGCTCGCGGTAAGGATCGTCGCAAGGCTGGCCAGGGCGCCGATCCCGGTCCGCTCTGCGTAGTCGAGGAGCCGGGATTCGAATGAGACCGATCCAGCGACCTGGGATGCGATGAGCATCCGGCGGAGGTCGGCGGCAAGCTCGCCGTCGACCTGCATGGTCACCGAACCCAACGCCCCCAGGGCGCTGCCGCCACCGCTCAGCTCGAGCGTGAACAGCTCCAGGAGCGGGACGAGCTCGCCGGCGAGACGGCGCCGGCGCCTTTCGACCGCCGAGTTGAGAGTCGCGACCACCAGAACACATCCAGCGACAAGACCCAGCGGAGTCACGATGGGCGCTATCAGCCAGGCTGCGGCCGCCATCCCCAGGGACAGCGCAACCGCCAACGCGGTCAACCGCTCGGGCGTCTCGCGCCATCCGGCGCGCTCGATGGCTGATGAGAGCCACCGCCCCGGTAGTGCGCCGCGCCACGACCGGCCGAGCGCCTTCGTGAGACTTGAGATCGCGCCCGCCAGATCGATGAACGGCCGGTGCCAGGCCGCCACTATCACGCCACCGAAGCAGAGCAACCCTGCCGCAAGCGAGCCTGCGATCCACTCATCAGCCATCGGTCAGCCTCATGCGCTGGAGGCCGGGCAGCTCGAGAAGGCGCCGCATCCACGCGTAGCCCGCCGCCATGGTGGCCAGCATCGCCAGGAGGAAGAGCTCGCCGTCTGACCGGTGGAACGCTTCCAGGTACGGCGAGTGCAGGGCCGACAGGATGAGCAGGAAGACGACCGGCAGGGCAACGATGATCGTCGAAGCGGAGCGGGCCTGGGCCTGCAGCGCCCGGGCTTCGCGCTCCACCTCCTGGGCCGCGGACACCGATGCCTCGAGGTCGGCAAACAACGGCACGAGCTCACCGCCGCCCGGTCGCTGGATGAGCACAGCCGCGGCGAGCATGTCGAAGAGCGGTTCAGCTATGCGTTCGCGCGCTTGCGTCCAGGCCTGCCGCCGGCCGACCGACCGGCCGGAGATGGTTCGGAACTCGCCTCGCAGCGGCAGCGGCCCACGCTCCGCCAACATTGCGATCGCCTGGTTGACGCCGGTGGCGCCGGTCTCGAGGAGTTGGCGAAGCATTCGTACCGCGTCCAGCACCGCGTCTTGACGCGCCGCCTGCCGCGCGCGAACCCGCGCAGCAAACGCGCCCCGGACGAGCGAGGCGCCGCCGAGCCCGCCCGGAAGAGCCAGCACCGGCAGGCCGGTCAAAGTCTCTGCGAACAGGACCCCAGCCAAGCCGGCTGCGAGCTGCAGCACCAGGAATCGCATCGCGTCGATCGAGGGCACGGCCGCGTCATTGGCGAACGACTGCTGCTGCGCCCACCATTTCCGCAGCGAGTTGTCGAGCCAGCGTGGCCCGGTCGGCGGCGGCGGCGGGGCGGCGACGGCAAGGATCGCAGTCAAAACCGCGAGACCGGCCGCGATCGCTGCGGCGACTTCAAGCATCGAAGCCGTCGAGCAGTGAGCCCGGATCGCAGACGCGAGCAAGCTTGGCCCAAACTCGCTCCGGCATGGCCGCAAGTGAGCCTGCTCGGTGCCAGTCGCCGTCCGGTCCGATGCCAACAAGCTCCTGGACGAGCGGTCTTCCATCGTCGAGGCCACCGACCCAGCCCACCGACATCAGGCGTCGTTCGCGGTGGTCGCCGGCGCGCTTGACGATGCCCGTGTACAAGACCAGGTCGATCGTATGGAGCACCTCGGCCAGAACCACCTCCGCTCGAGGAGACTGCGGGTTGCGCGACGCGAGCCGAACGAGGCGGGGCAGGGTCTCGCGGGGGCTCTCGGCGTGGAGAGTGCAGAACGAACCCGGATGACCGGTGTTCATGGCGTCGAGCAGGTCGAGCGCCTCGCCTCCACGAACCTCTCCGATGATGATGCGGTCCGGCGACATGCGAAGCGCCTCGTGGACGAGCATCTGGATCGTGATCGCGCCGCGCCCTTCCGTGTTCGGCAAGCGCCCCTCGAGCGCGATGCAGTCGACAAGCTCGCGCCAGAGGTGGAGCTCCGCCTGGTCCTCGATGGTGACGACCCGCTCGTCGGGCGCAATGAGCCTCGCCAAGACCCGCATAAAGGTCGTCTTGCCCGCCCCCGCGCCCCCGGAGATAAGCATGTTGAGGCGTCCGCCTACGGCGGCTTCGAGCAGTGCCCGCAACGCCCCGGGCACAAAACCGGACGTTTCCAGCGAAGCGAGGTCCGCGAAGCGCGCCGGCGGATGGCGGCGGATCGTCACGCTCATCGGACGCGCGGGAGGCGAGAGAACGGCATGGAGCCTGCTGCCCTCCGGCAGAGTCATGGTCACGGTCGGGCTCGCGCGATCCAACCGCGCGCTTGCGGTCCCGTCCGTGTACCAGTGCACCAGCTCGACGAGGGCCGTTTCGTCGGCAAACGGCGGAGCGATCGATTGGCGCCTCCCGCCTCTGAAGACGAAGCAAGCCGCGGCGCCATTGATACGCACCTCTTCGACCTCGGGGTCGGCGAGGTGCTCCGCAAGTGGACCAAGAGGTGTCACCGACGCGAAGATCGTCCGCCAGAGGTGCTCCGATTGCGCGCCGTCCAGGTTCTCCGCGCCAACCACCCGCCCCACCAACTCGTATATCCATGGCTGGTCTTCGACGCGAAGGCGCGTGCGGTCGCGCCGGGCAAGCTCGACGGCGAGCTCGCTTTCTACGCGAGCTCGGATTGAGACTTCGAGGTCCAGGGTCGCCGCTGCGGTCATGGAGCTTCGGCGACCTGCACAGCCTGGCCTGTGGTCGAGACGGGAGATTCGCTGCCGCCGGCCGAGCCCGGCTCGGCGATCACCGCCGCCAGGTGCATCACGCTGCTCGCGTACACGAAGGCCGCCGCCCTTTCCGCCGCCACGACCAGCACGAGGCCTGCGGGGGACGACGATCGGACCTCGACGCCAAGTGCAAACGGTTCCACCGTCAGGTGATCCGAGGCACCGTCGAGCACGAGCAGGTCGACGTGCGAGCCGGGCGGCGACGGCGGAACGTTCTGGAGCGGAACGAAGACAAGCCGGCGGTCGGCGGGCGAGTCCGACGCGACCGCGTCGCTGCGCTGGATGAGCTGCCCGGCGACGAGATCGTGTGAGGCACGAAGCGCCGCCAGCGCCGCTCCGTCGGCGCGCGTGAACAGAAGTTGACGCGTGCCACCGACGTTGACACGCGCGAGCGCTACCGACCCTGCGCCAAGCACCGTTCCGGCAGGTATGTCTTCGGCCGCGACGTAGATCTCGACTGCATCGCGCGACGGGTTGGCGAAGACCAGCAACGCGGCGCTTACCGCGACGCCAAGCCCCAATGCGATCGACGCGACCAGCCACCGTTTCACCATGGCCGCGACGTTATGACGGGCGGCTCGGCGGGACAATCCAGGTTGTTAAGGTGGCGTCGGTTGTAAATCTAGACTTGACATCTTGCCTGCGCCGATTATTGTGCTGCGCATGGCCGCCGCCGCGCTCACCATGGCAGATGAAGCCGCAGTCGAAACGCGCCGCCGGTCACTCCTCGCCGAATCGGACACCCTCCTCGACGATGTCGAAAACCTGCGGTTGGATGACCAGGTCGAGGCGCCGCCGCGCCTTCGAGAGGCGATCCGCGCACTGCAGATCCGACTTGGCCGCCGCAACCCCCCAATGGCCCCGGCCACCCTCGATGCGGCCCACGACCTGGTGTTCGCGGTTCAACAGAGACTGATGGCCGCCAATCCGAACCATCCGCGGCCGAACCGCCACGTCGGGCGCCCGAGCGGCCAGCCGCTGGTCACGGTGGTTCGCGAGGACCGGCGGTGGAAGGTCCTCACGCTTCCCGCGCCGCAGAACGGGGCGGACGAGGCCGACTGGATGGCGATGGTCGACTGCACAGTCGAGCGAGCCTGGGACCGGTGGTGCTACGCGCAGCAGCAGGCAGTGCGGGCGGCCCGCGAGCACTTCAAGGCGCACCTTGCCGTCGCGGTCGCTCGCGCCGCGTGGACGAATTACTGGGAGCTGCTGCAGGACGCCGAACGCATCAAGGAGCGCCTCCGCCCGCAGCACGTTGCAAGAATGTCCTCAACTCGTCGCTACTGACCGGTGCGCCGGAGGAGCGCACCCTGCGGGCGAACAGTTGAAGGAAGATTCGCAGTCCCTGGTCGTCCAGCATCGTCGCCGCCTCGATGATCTCGGCAGCGACCTCGTGGTGGCCCGGCGCGAGCACACGCGCGAGCGTTTCGGCGAACTCATCGGGCAGTGCGCTCATCGTGTGGTGACAATAGACGCGTGCAGCCGGTCGTGATCGGGGACGTGATGTGGGAGCCGAGCCCCGAAGTGATCGCCCGGAGCCGGCTCAAGCGGTTCATGGATCAGCACGGGATTGAGACCTTTGCCGACCTCCTGAAGCGCGCCGACGAGGACATCGAGTGGTTCTGGGACGCCGCGATCAGGGACATCGACGTCGCCTTCTACCGCCACTACGACAAGGTCGTCGACCTCTCGCGGGGCAAGCCCTGGGCGAAGTGGTGGGTCGGCGGCCGGATGAACATCGTGCAGAGCTGCCTGGATCGCTATCGCGAGGCCGAGTTCCGCGACAGGCTCGCGATCGTGTGGGAGGGGGAGCCCGGCGAGGTGCGCAAGCTCACCTACGGCGAGCTCGACAGGGAGGTTTGCCGCCTGTCCGGCGCCCTCAGACGGCTGGGGGTTCGGCCTGGCGACCGCGTAGGGATCTTCATGCCGATGTGCCCGGAGGTCGCCATCTCAGTGCTGGCGACCGCGAAGGTCGGCGCGGTGATCATCCCGTTGTTCTCAGGCTACGGCGCGGAGGCGATCGCATCCCGCCTGCGCGACGGCGAGGCGAAGGTGCTGATCTGCGCCGATGGCTTCTATCGGCGCGGGCAGGTCGTGCCGATGAAGGAGACGGCGGACAAGGCGCTCGCGAACAGTCCGTCGGTGACGAAGGTCATCGTCCACCGCCGCGTGGTGCGCGAGATCCCCTGGACCCACGGGCGCGACCAGGTGTGGGAAGTGCTGCTGGAAGACGAGCCCGACCACGCCCCGACCCACGAGATGGACCCCGAAGACCCGCTGATGATCATCTACACGTCGGGCACCACGGGCAAGCCCAAAGGCACCCTTCACGTCCACGGCGGTTTCCCGGTCAAGGCCGCGCAGGACATGGCGCACGGATTCGACGTCGGCGCCGGCGATTCGGTGTTCTGGTACACGGACATCGGCTGGATGATGGGCCCTTGGCTGATCTTCGGGACGCTGATCCTGGGCGCGACCATGGTCCTCTACGAAGGCACTCCGGACCACCCCGCCGCCAACCGCATGTGGCGCATGGTCGAAGACCACAAGGTCACCGTGCTCGGCGTCTCCCCCACCCTGGTGCGCTCGCTGATGACCCATGGCGACGAGGTACCGGCGCACCACGACCTCACGAGCCTTCGCATCCTTGGCGGCACGGGCGAGCCGTGGAACCCGGAGCCTTTCCAGTGGTTCTTCAAGCACATCGGCGGCGGCCGGATTCCCGTCATCAACTACACCGGCGGCACCGAGATCTCGGGCGGGATCCTATGCGGCAACGTGATCACGCACCTTCGGCCTTGCGCCTTCGCCGGCCCTCTGCCGGGGATCGCCGCCGACGTGGTGGACGCGGAGGGCAGGTCGGTGCGCGGCGAGGTCGGGGAGCTGGTCATCCGCAACCCGTGGCCCGGCATGACCCGCGGCTTCTGGGGTGACCGTGAACGCTACCTCGAGACGTACTGGAACCGCTTCGAAGGTGTCTGGGTCCACGGCGACTGGGCGTACGTCGACCCGGACGACGGCCTGTGGTATGTGCTCGGGCGCTCGGACGACACGATCAAGGTCGCCGGCAAGCGCCTGGGCCCGGCCGAGGTCGAGTCGGTCCTGGTCGGCCACCCGTCGGTTGCCGAAGCGGCCGCGATCGGCGTCCCCGACGAGATCAAGGGCGAGGCGCTGGTGTGCTTCGTCATCCTGCGGCCGAACCGCAAGGCGAGCGTCGAGCTTTCGACCGAGCTGCAGGAGCTGGTCGCCACCGCGCTCGGGAAGCCGCTCAAGCCGAAGGCGGTCCACTTCGTCGGCGACCTGCCACGCACCCGCAACGCGAAGATCCTGCGCCGGGTCGTGCGCTCCGTGTACACCGGCAAGGATCCGGGTGACCTGTCATCGCTCGAGAACCCGAGCGCGCTCGCGGCGATCGGCGCGACGCGCAGCTGAGTGATCCGGCCTCCCCTCCGGCCCTGCGGGTCACCTCTCCATGCAGTGGGGAGGAGCGGGCTCGCTTCCCGAGCCGAGGCCACCCTCCCCACACATCCGGGGGGCCTAGAAGCTGAGGACCCTGTCGGCCTCCATCGTCAGCCGGGCCAGGTCGGGCGGCGCGATGTACGTCATGTTCGGGGTCATCATCGACGGTAAGACCCCACGGGCCTCAGCGCAGCCTTTTCAAACGTAGAAATGGATGTCCTGGTCGAGACACCTGTCGAACAGGTCGCGCAGCGGCGGTATGCCAACACCGAGCACGTTCGCGATGACATCCGGCTTGACGAGCTCGGCGGCATCGCCGGCCAGCGCGACCGCGACCTCGAAGCCGGCGACCTTGGCGCCGTTGACCGCGATGTGGAATGGCACGCTGGCGCGCGTCGGTTCTTCCGCTCCGGTGGCGGTCACGATCAGCAGGCCTGGCACGCGCACAAGTATGGGCAGTCGATGATGCGGGCGTACTCATGAGGCTGACGCGCGCCGAATGGGTCCACCTCCTGCTCCTGTGGCTGGGCGGCATCGACCTCCGCCTGACGATGCTCGCCGTGCCACCCCTGGTGCCGCTCATCCACCACGAGCTCCACCTCGACGAGACATCGGTCGGCGCGCTGGTGTCGCTGCCCGTGCTTCTGCTGGCGGTCGCCGCCGTTCCGGGCTCGCTGCTGATCGCCAAGCTCG
>Ga0307373_10006187_pt1 | contig 19168 bp, 12 predicted proteins | sample OX2MG_FD_202534 | JGI IMG/M metagenome (GOLD analysis project Ga0307373, IMG submission 202534) | Soil microbial communities from Risofladan, Vaasa, Finland - OX-2 | ecosystem: Environmental > Terrestrial > Soil > Coastal area > Acid sulfate soil | place: Finland: Risofladan, Vaasa | collected...
TTCCGCCATAGAGCAGGGTCCCCGGCGCGGGCTCCCAACTCGCCGTCCCCGTCAGATTGGGGTAGAGACGGGCGCCGCCGGGTCCCGCAAATGCGTAGAACAGCGCCTGGCCCGTGATCTCCGGGCGTGCACCGCGAGCGGCCATGAGGCGGCGCGCCATGCCGACGTCGACTCCTGCCACGCCGAACGCCGCCGGGAGCAGGTGCAGGTCCGCGCTCATCGTCACGTCATCCGATCGGCCCCACATCTTGCCGACGACCACGTACGGCACGATCCCCGTGGGTGCGTGGTGTGGAATGATGGGACCTCCCACCGACGCCGTCCATTCGGATTGACCCCGGGACAGCACGCGAATGGGCTGCGTCGCGGTGCAGCCGGTCACGAACTGCAGCGCAGCGGTTACCCCGATCAGGGCGCTCCGCGTGGACGTCATGTGCCGGGCGACTCCACTGTCACGATGAGGGGGCGGACAGAATGGCTCGATCCAGACAATATGTGAAAACCATGACGGGAACGGATGAAGCTGTCAATGGGGGATGCGGATGGTGTGAGGCCGTGCCGGTGCAGGGGATGTGTTGGACGATTCCCTGATGCATATTTGATCCATCCGCCTTCGGGAGCGTCGCCGTGATGTGGGCTGGGCCGAGCCACCTCACGCCGATCGCGCCACGTTTCGTCCTCCGGTTGCGGTGCCAGAGCCCCGCGTTGGAGCAAGGTCCGAACTTCCCGCCGATATCCCGCCGCCTGATCTCCGTTCGTTAGCTTCGAGATTGTCTTCACTCCCACATCTTCTGCATTCCCTCATGGCCAAGCCCGTCACCGCTGCCGCGCCCGTGCCGCCGATCGACTCGCTGCCGCCGCACCGCGACTTCTTGCAGATCACGGATTTCACGCGCTCCCAGCTCGACAACCTGTTCGCGTTGGGCGAGCGGATGCGGAAGGGCGCGTACACGAAGAAGCCGCTCGGTGGCAAGTCGCTGGCAATGATCTTCATGAAAGCGTCGACGCGCACGCGGGTCTCGTTCGAGGTGGGCACCTATCAGTTGGGCGGACACGCGCTGTTCCTATCACCGCGCGACGTGCAGATCGGGCGCGGCGAGCCCATCGCCGACACGGCGCGGGTGCTTTCGCGCTACGTCGACGGCATCATGATCCGCACGTTCGCGCACCAGGATGCCGAGGTCCTCGCACAATACGCAGCCGTGCCCGTGATCAACGGCCTGACCGACATGGTGCACCCCTGCCAGGTGCTGGCCGACCTCCTCACCGTGCGCCAGCACCTCGGCAGCTACGACGGCAAGGTCGTGGCCTGGATCGGCGACGGAAACAACATGGCCAACTCGTGGATCAACGCTGCCGGCCGGCTCGGGTTCGAGCTGCGGCTGGCCTGCCCCGAGGGCTACGAGCCCGCTGACCACCTGCTGGCCGAAGCGAAGAAGACCGCGAAGATCACGGTCGTGCGCGACCCCGTGGCCGCCGCCGAGGGTGCGCACGTCGTGACTACCGACGTGTGGGCCTCGATGGGGCAGGAACAGGAACAGAAGACGCGCGCCAAGGCGTTCGCCAAGTACGTCGTCAATGCAAAACTGATGAAGAAGGCCGATCCCCAAGCGATCTTCCTGCACTGCCTGCCGGCGCACCGCGGCGAGGAAGTAGCGGGCGACGTGATCGACGGCCCGCAGAGCCGGGTATGGGACGAGGCCGAGAACCGACTGCACGTGCAGAAGGCGATCATGGCCGTCCTGATGGGTGGGGAAGCCATCTGACGCTTGGTCGCTGGCCGGCGGCTTCGAGATCAGCCAGTCAGTCCATCAGTCCTGCCTGTGCGGCACGGAGATCGCCGGTACTCGCCACTCCGGATCCTGCGGCCGCGCTCCGACGACGAACCCCACCATTGCGCCGCGCGCCAGATCGAGTGCACGTCGATGGCGCGCTCCGGCGCTCTGCTTGCGCGCGCTGCCGCGCGGCACGCCGTCCAGCGCACCAGCGACCGTGAGGGCCGCGAGGCCGTGCACCTGCGCCCACATCTGCGCACCGATCCGACCGGCGTTCCGGCCGGCGATCACCTGCTCACGCTGTGCCTCCGCCACCGCGCCGGCGAACGTTGCCAGCACCTCACCCTGACGCGCCAGAATTGGTGAGCTCACGTCACCCGCTGCCGGCGGCGTGCCGTACATGAACCGGAATCGTGACGGATTCTCGATCGCAAACCGCACGTATTCCACCCCCACGGCGATGATGCGGAAGAACGCCGACAGCGGTCCGGAGAATGGGGCCGGCAGTTGGGACTCACGGATGGCGGCGAGCAGCCGCGCGTAGCCGTCGTCGGCCACGGCGAGCACCAGCGCCTCCTTGTTCGCGAAGTGGTGATAGGCAGCGGCGTGGGTCACCCCCACGTGCCGCGCCACCTCGCGTAGGCTCATACCCATGGGTCCATGCTCGGGCTCGAGGGCCAACGCTGCCTCGACGAAGGCGTCGCGGAGGTCCCCGTGGTGATAGGTCTGGTCGGGCAGTCGGTGGCCCCTTGTGCGGGTTCGGCCTCCAATCTAATGTTACCGTCGGTAAGTTACCATTGGTAAGATTGCGAGTCTTCCTCCGGATGAACACCGCCATGGCCGCACTCGTACAAGAATATTCACTCACACTCTTCGTGCCCGGGTACGCCGTGCCGGCCGTGCTGTCGCTTCCTGGCGACGGCGCTCCGATCGGCGGTGTGCTCCTCGTTCCCGGGTCGCTCTACTCCGACGTCAACGGAGACTTCCCCGCGTGGAACGTGTTTCCGCACGTCTACGCCCACCTTGCGCGCCAGATGGCCGAGCGCGGACTCGCCGTGTACCGATTCGCCAAGCTCGGCCCGGGCACGGGGTGCGAGGTCACCGACGCACCGGCCGCGGCCGGCATTCGCACCTGGGGTGGGCGCATGACGATCGCCCGCACCGCGCTCGCCGCGTTCCGCGCCGCGCTCGCCGAACGGGATGTCACCGTGCCGCGGTTCGTGGTCGCCGGCCACAGCGAGGGTGCCGTGGTGGCGACCGTGCTTGCCCGCGACGGCATCGACGCCGACGGTGTGGTGCTGCTTGCTGGGCCCGCCGTGGGGATCTTGAGCGTGATGCGCGAGCAGGTGCCCGCCACGCGACCGTCCGAAGACCGCGAGTCGATACTCACGGATCTCGACCGTGTGATCGCCGCCATCCGCACGGGCGAGCCGATTCCCGAGGAGTTGCGGTACCGAGAAGGCATCGGCGGACTGGCCACGATGCCCCCGGAGGGAATGCGCTACCTGCGCGAATCGGAGGCCACCGATCCGGCGGCGACCATCGCCGACTACTCCGGACCAGTGCTGATCGTCCATGGTGGCCGCGACCCGAACCTTGGCACGCACCACGCCGAGCGGCTGCGCGAAGCACGTGGGTCACACCCGACCAGGCTGGTGGTCTTCCCCGAACTGCAGCACATGATGAAAGTGCTGCCCGACGGCGTGACAGGGCAGGACGCGTTTGGACTTCAAGGCGAAACCGATCCGCGAGTTGCGGACCAGGTCGCAGCGTGGGTGGAGGGGCTGCCCATTCGCCGGTGAACGGCCAGCCCCCTCACGCCGGTGTGCCGTCTGTTATCGCTGGAGGGTGAGCAGCGTGAACGAATTCGGCTTCACGGCCGGCCGGCCGCGTCCGCCGGCCGGCCGCGGTTCGAACTTGGCCGACACGGTGTAGAGCGTGTGCGTGGCCGGATCGAGTTCCATGGTCCGTGCGCCATCCATCGTCTTGACCGTCTGCACCACGGTGTACTTGTCGGGCGAATCCTCGTGGATCACGGTGATCGTGCCGTCACCGCACGAGGCGAAGGCGAGCTGCGTGCCGGCGTCGAACCGCGTCGCGTCCACCCCCTGGCCGATCGGTACGGTGGTCACCAGCTTGCCGGCCACGGCGTCGGAGATGGCCATCACGCCGCTCCGGCAGCCGCTGAACAGCCGGTGGTGCGCGGCGTCGATGGCCAGGCCGGTGGGGCTCTTGCACGGCGCTATCGACCAGTGGCGTGTCACCTTCTTCGCCGCGATGTCCACCTCGTCGATGTCGCCCTTGTCCTCGATGTTCACGTACAGGTGGCCGGCGCCGTCGGCGATGCCGAACTCCGGCTTGCCGGTGAGCGGGATGTTGACCACGTCGGTGCCGGTCTTGGGGTCGATCATGGACGCCGAGCCGGCGTCGCCGTTCATGGAGAAGACGTAGCCGCTCCCCGGGTCGTAGATGATCCCGTCGTCGTCCACGGCGGTGTGGATCCTGCCCGTCACCCTGAGCGTCTTGAGGTCGATGATGCGGACGGCGCTGTCTCCGCCCGAGGTGGCGAACGCGCGGCCGAGCGCGTCCACGAACGCCACGCCGTGCGCCCGGTCGAAGCCCGGGATCTCGGCCAGCACCGCGCCGGCGGCCGGGTCGATCACCGACACACGGTCGCCGCGGGTGATGAACAGGTGGTGGCTGGCGGGGTCGAGCGTGATGTAGTCCCAGCCGCCGTCGCCGCCCAGCACGTGGGTGGCCGCGACGTGGTAGTTGGGGCTCTGCGCCGGCACCGCGGCCAGGAGCACCGCGGCGGCGGTGGCGACGAACGGTCTGAGTGAGGAAACGGACATGAGCGGGGCTCCGGAGAGTGGGTCGGGTGAATTCTACACTGTGTAAGACCTGACGCGGGGAGCCGGCGGTGCACTGCCGACCCCCCGCATATCGGTTCCTGTCGTCAGGCTTACATCGCCGACCCGCGGCGACCCGGCGTCAGAATCCGATCTTGGTCCCCACGATGATCGTGCGGCCGTAGAACTCGCGCTGCACGGGGTAGCGCTGGCCCGGCGTGCCGTTGAAGAAGCCGAACACGGCATCGTTCAGGTCGAGCCCCTGCAGCTGCACCTGGACGGTGCGCGTCACGTTGTAGATCAGCGACGCATCGATCTGGGAATGCGCATAGAAGTAGTTGTCGCCGTTGGCGGTGGCCGTGCCGTCGCCGTAGTCGGCGATGTTGGCGCCCTGGAACTGCCAGGCGGCGCGGGCCGACAGCTTGCTCCCGTCGTAGGTGAGCGCGACGTTGGTCACGTTGGGCGAGGTGCGCTGGAGCGGGGCCACCCGGGCCACGACCGGCCTGCCCAGCCCGGCGGCGCTGCTTGCCGTGTCGGCGAGGATGTCGGCGCGCGAGTCGACGTGGGTCCAGTTCGCGTCGAACCCGAGCCCGGCCCAGCCGTCGGGCAGGAACCGCAGCCGGTCGCTGTAGTCCATCTCGAGGCCGGCCAGGTGGGCGCTGCCGCCGTTCTCCGGCTGCGTGCCGTAATAGCCGTCGAACTGGCTCACCGGCCCGTTGTACACGAACTCGCGGGTGTAGATGAAGTCGGTGATCTGCTTGTAAAACAGGCCCGCCGAGAAGACGCTCGTCGGCGTGAAGTAGTTGGCGTACAGGATGTCGTAGCTCCACGCGTGCTGGGCGTGCAGGTTCGGGTTACCGGCCGAGAGGTTGGTGAAGTCGTGGGTGCAGGCCGTGCACACCTGGCCGTTGAGGTACGGCACGAGATCGCTGTAGTTCGGCCGCGCGATGCCGCGCGTCACCGCGAAACGCAGGTCCGACGACGCGTCGATCGCGTAGCGGATCTGCAGGCTCGGGAAGACGTCCACGTAGTCCTTCGTGCCCGACGTGACGCTGAGCCCGGTGTTGCCGCCGGCGTCGGTGGCGAGTACGTGCCCGGTGTAGTCGTCGTGGGTCTGCTCCACGCGCACGCCGACGTTGACCATCAGCGGCCCCATCTGCTTGGTGTTCATCACGTAGGCGGCGACGATGCGCTCCGACCCCGAGAAGCTGTTGCTCGAATCGCCCAGCGTGTTGGTCTTGTCGGCGAAGAGGGACGGATTGGCGTTCTCGTAATCCGTGGATTTCTTCCAGTTGGGCTGCGGGCCCATGAAGAATCCGGCGGCGTGCCCGGCGTAGAAGCTGGGATCGGTGAACGCGTCCAGCACCTGCGTGAGCGGCACGGTGCCCGTGGGCACGTACTTGCTGTTCAGATCGTTGTACCAGCGATCCTCGTTGCGCAGCTTGACGCCGAACTGGAACGCGTTGGTGTCGGCGCCGACGCCGGTGGTGAGCCGCCAGTTCGCCATGCCGCCCAGGTCGTGGGCCTCGGTGGTCTCGTCACCGATGCTGTACTTCGACATTGGGTAGTTGGCTGCGCTCGTCGCCTGCGAGGCGTCGCCGGCGCTCACGTACGAGTAGGTGGGGGCGTTGGGGTTGGCCTCGCTGTACTTGACGTCGAGACCGTTCCCACCGGGCCCGTTCCACTCGAAGTCGTGGGTGCGGTTGTTGTACGTCGCCTGCTGCGTGCCGGAGAAGTCGAGCTGGTAATCCCCGTTCAGCGAGCCGAGGGGCGCCGTGCCCCCGGTCGTGAATCCGTACATCTGCTCGTGCGGCTGGCGGTTCTGCACCTCGCGCACGAACGTCGCGCCGGTGCCGATCCCGCCCGTCGGCGTCGCCGCGAGCGCCGAGTCGCCGTTGGCCGCCACGTCGAACCGGTAGCGGATGCCCAGGTTGTCGAACTGGCTCCACATCCCCTTGAGGAACGCCGTGGCGCCGTTGGCGAAGCGGTAGTCCAGGTCGCCGCCGGCGCCGTAGCGGATGCGTCCGTAGAGATAGTCGCGCTGGTCCCACTCCACGGGGTACGACCGGCTGTTCCCGTCCACGTTCCACCCCCACTCCACGTCGTCGATGGAGCGATTGTTCCGATCGTACGACCCGCTGATCAGGTACCCGAAGGCGCCGTCGTCGCCGGTGCGGCCCCCGTAGCCGAAGCCGAGCTGCCCGTTGGTGCGCGCCAGCAGCGACGCCTGGCCGCCCTGCGCGGCCAGGTAGCCGCGCGGGGGCCCCTCGGGGATCTTGGTCACGAGGTTCACCGATCCGCCGATCGCGTCGGCGTCCATGTCGGCGCGCAGCGTCTTCGACACCTGGATCGCGCCGAGCAGGTCGGCCGGCACGTCGTCGAGCTTCGGGATGCGGTCGCCGCCCTCGGTGCCCGGCACGTGCACGCCGTCGATGGTCACGTCCGACAGCCGCGGCTCGGTGCCGCGGATCTGGATGAACTTGCCCTCGCCCTCGTCGCGCTCCGTGGACACGCCGGGGATCCGCGCCGCCGCCTCGGCGGCATTGTAGTTCGGTAATGCCCGGATCTCGTCGCCCGACATCACCGACATGATGTTCGGCGCCGTCTTCTGCTGCTGGAGTGCCACCTGCTCCGTCTCGGCCAGCCGCGGCGACGCCTTGCTGATGATCGCGCGGAGCACGGTGGTCACGACCCGCAGCGTCACGTCGTGCGCCACCGCCCCGCCCCCCGCCACCTGCACCGAACTCGTGTCGGGCCCGTACCCCACCGCGGTGACGATCACGGTGTAGGTCCCCGCCGGGACGTTGCGTACCGCGTAGTGGCCGTCGCCGCCCGCCAGCGCGCCCAGCGCCGTGCCGCCCAGATGGATCACGGCGCCGGTCACCGGCTGCCGCGCGCTGTCTGCCACGGTGCCCGACACCTGCCCGGTGCCCTGCGCCCGCACCGCGGCCGGCCATGCCAGGGAAGCCGCCGCCACAATCGCCAAATGAACCCGCATCGTTCGTCTCCTCCGCCGCCGGTGCGGCACGTTCGAGTGTTCTCAACCACCAAGAACCCCCGAGGCCGTGACGTCCCGGCGAGCGTACGGCGACGCCGCGGTAACGCGACGGCAAACGCGTCGTGACCGGCGGGCGACGTCGCGCTGCACTGCTTTGTGATGTTCGCCGAGCGGCGGCGGCGCGGCGCGCGCCCCGTCATGCGCGCCGTTACATGACGCCACGATTACATTAATCGACATTCCCGATGGAACCCGACGGCACCGGAACTCCGTACAACCACGATTGCCCATGCTCACGATCGGAAAAGCCGCCCCTGCCTTCACCCTCGAAACCGATACGGGTGAAACACTCTCGCTCAAGGATCTCAAGGGCACACCCGTCGTCCTCTACTTCTATCCAAAGGACGATACCAGTGGCTGCACCGTGGAAGCCTGCGAGTTCCGTGATGTCTTTCCGAAATTCAAGAAGTCGAAAGCCGTGATTGTCGGCGTCTCGCCCGATCCGGTGAAGAGCCACGAGAAGTTCAAGGCGAAGTATCACCTGCCGTTCACGCTGCTCGCTGATCCCGACCACGCGGTGGCCGAGCGGTACGGCGTGTGGAAGGAGAAGTCCATGTATGGCCGCAAGTACATGGGAATCGAACGCACCACGTTCATCATCAATGCCGCCGGCAAAGTCGCCCGGGTATTCCCCAAGGTGAAGCCGAAGGGGCATGCCGAAGAGGTCCACGCCGCGCTGGCCGAGCTGTAGCGTGCCCGCCGGAACTCCGGGTGGTCCGGGCGGTACACTTGTGGACCATTGCCCTCGCGTCCGCGGCGGCAGTCGCCACGCACTCGTCCCGCACCCGCCTTGGGAAGGGGTCGCCATGCTTCAGCGGTTCGTACCGGTCGTGCTCGCAGTGGCCTTTGTCGCTGGGTGCAAGAATTCCGAGACGCCCATCCCCAACACGCCCAACCACCTCGCGATCGTGTCGGGGGCCAACCAGACGGCCGACGTTTCGACCGCACTCGCGGCGCCGATCGTGGTGCAGGCACTGGACGGAGCCAACCGTGCAGTGTCTGGGGTACCGGTCGCATGGGCGGTGACCGGGGGCGGTAGCGTCTCGGCGGCCACGTCCACCACTGACCCGCACGGTCAGGCGAGCGTGACCTGGACGCTGGGCCCCACACCCGGCACTCAGACCGCGACCGCGACGAGCAGCGCCATCACCGGCGCATCGGTGTCGTTCGTGGCCGGCAATGGCCCGACGATCACCGGTGCCGTGACGGTGGCCAACCCTGACCAGACGAGTTTCTTCTCAGCGGCCCGTGCCGCTACGCGCGCTGCGGCGCGCACGGCGAGCGGATCGCACGGATTCACGGCGCCTCACTATTCGAACGCGGGCGTCGAAGTGATGTTCGACAACCAGCCATTCCACGTCGAGGCGGCGGGCTCGCCCGCCTATCGCTCGATGAACGTCGCGCTTGCCACGCAAGCCGCCCTGCAGCAGCGCCTCAGCGGGATCACTCGAGGGCTCCCGGTGCGTGACGCGCGCGTATCGCCGGCCATTCTCGCCGCGCACCTCACGCTCACCGACAGCAGCAAGATCGACGCCGTGATAGCCGCGCTGCGGGCCGACCCGACGGTGGCGTCGGTGTCGCGCGACCTGATCTATTCCATCCACGATGGCGCACCGGCGGCGCAGGCAGCGCGGTTCGCCAGGGGGCCGCGGGCATCGGCGCGCACGGCGCGGTCAACCGGCGCGGCCACGGCGCTCCCTAACGATCCGGACTTCGCGTTCCAATCGTGGAATCTCAACATGGTGGACATGCCTCGTGCATGGGCGATCACGACCGGCAGCAGTGCGTTCAGCGTAGCGGTAATCGACATGGGAGTCCGGTTCGATGATCCCGCCGTCGCGCCCGCGTTCACCAGCGACGGCTACGACTTCGTATCGCAGACCACGCTGGCGAGCCTCGGGTACGACTCGATCGGTACGTATTGCACCGGCGGTGCCACGTTCACGACGATCGACGGCAACGGCCCGCCGCACGCCGATCCCACCGATCCGGACGACATATACCAGGACAGCACCGGAGGGTGCTGGAACCACAATACGTTGGGAGACCACGGCCAGTGGACGTCGGGGATCATCGGCGCGGTGGGCAACAACGCCCAGAACGTGACGGGCATCGAATGGAACGCCAGCATCCGCCCCATCCGCGTGCTGGGGATCACGGGCGACGGCATCGCGTTCGACGTCGCGCAGGGGATTCTGTATGCGGCAGGGCTGCCAGCCACTGGGGCCAATAACGCCCTGGTCAGCGTCGCGACGAAGTCCCCAATCCTCAACCTGAGCCTCGGGGGCTTCGGGTCCGATCCGATCGACGCGGCGGCCGTAGCCGCAGCGGAGCAGGCCGGGTGCCTGATCGTGGCCTCAGCGGGCAACGGGACCTCCGATCTGCCCGAATACCCTGCTGCTTACCCGGGAGTGATCGGCGTGTCGGCGGTGGGGATGGACGGCGTGATCGCCTCGTACTCCAACGCTGGGTCTTACATCTCGCTGGCTGCGCCGGGCGGCGAGTTCCGGCTGGATGACAACGGCGGCGACGGCGTGCTCGGCCCGGGGTGGGATTTCACCCAGGGGACGCCCACGCTGTTGTTTGGGTACGGCACGTCGGCGTCGGCGCCGCATGTAGCCGGCGCGGCCGCGCTGCTCCTCGCGAGCCAGCCGGGACTGTCGGCCACGGCCCTCGCGCAGCGGTTGGAGCAGTACGCCATCCGGCCGCCCAACGCGAGCCGGAATGACACCTACGGATGGGGGATCGTCGACGCCTACAACGCGATCACACAGCAGAACGGACCGCCGCGCAGCATCTACGTGCGTCTGATCAACTCCGTCACGGGAAGCGTCGTGCGCACCGTCGCGGCCACGGCGTCCGGCCAGTTCACGTTCACGCAACTCGCGCCCGGTACCTATCAGATCCAGGCGGGCGAGGACGAGAGCGGCGACGCGGCCATCGGCATCCCGGGCCGCCGGCTCGGCTGGGCGGGCAGCGCGGCCAGCCCCACGGTCTTCACCATGGGTACCGGATCGCCGCTCATCCAGAACGCGGCGATCGGTATCGGGGTCCCCGTGGAGTCCGAGCCGAACGATGCGATCGCGACGGCCACTCCGTTGAGCGTTGGCAGCTACGTCGTGGGCCAGATCTATGCGCCCGACGTGATCGACTATTACCAGATCGTCATTCCCACGCAGGGCACGTACACCTTCCAGACGTCCGGGGTCATGGGGGCGTGCGGTTGGGGCATCGAGTTGGACACGAACCTCGAGCTGTACAACTCCAGCGGTGCGAGCATGGCGTCTAACGACGATTCGGGCGTGTTCACCGGGCCCCAGTGCTCAGTAATCTCGCTCGCGCTTGTGCCCGGAACGTACTACATCGCCGTAACGGGGAGCGCTGCCAACGGCCTCTCCGACCAGGGGCGTTATCGGCTGGAGGTGCGCAGCGGCACCTGATCCGACGGTTCCGGATCCTGGTTGGCCCCTAGCTTCGGTCCTGCCACCTTGGCACATTTCGGATTCAGGCCGCTCAAGGCCCCGAACCCGAGACCAAACCGATGTCCTCTTCTGATAGCAGCACCAGGCTCAAGCGCACTCCCTTCCATGACATCCATGTGAAGCTAGGCGCCAAGATGGTTCCCTTTGCCGGCTTCGAAATGCCGGTTCAGTATCCCACCGGCATCACCGCCGAGCACAATGCCGTCCGCCAGAAGTGCGGGCTGTTCGACGTGAGCCACATGGGAGAATTCCTGGTCACCGGCCCCCAGGCCGTGGAGTTCGTGAACTACGTGACCACCAATAACGTCGCCGCCCTGGAAATCGGCCAGGTGCACTACTCCGGTATCCTCAACGACCGCGGCACCTTCGAGGACGATTGCCTCGTGTACCGCTATCCCGACCATGTGATGATGGTTGTGAACGCGTCGAACAAGGACAAGGATTTCGCCCACATCAGCAAGCAGCTGTCCAAGTTCGACGTCAAGTTGGAGGACATCAGCGACGACATCGCGCTGCTCGCGCTGCAGGGACCCGAGGCGCAGAAGATCCTGCAGCCGCTCACGGACGTGGACCTCGAGTCCATCGGCTACTACCACTTCAAGGTCGGTGCGGTGGCCGGCATCAAGGACATCGTCGTTTCCCGGACCGGCTACACCGGCGAGGACGGATTTGAGCTGTACTTCAGCACGGCACATGCGGTGACGATCTGGAACGCCCTCATGAAGGGTGGCCGGGTGACGCCTACCGGACTCGGCTGCCGCGATTCGCTGCGTTTGGAAATGGGGATGGCGCTCTACGGCAACGACATCGACGATACCGTCACGCCGCTCGAGGCCAACCTGCAGTGGATCGTGAAGATGAAGAAGGGCGAGTTCGTGGGCCGTCCGGTGCTCGAAGCGCAGAAGGCGGCCGGCATCCCGAAGAAGCTCGTGGGCTTCACGATCGCCGACCGCTCGTTCCCGCGCCATGGCTATCCGGTGTTCGTGAATGGGCAGCCCAGCGGCGAGGTGCGCAGCGGCACGATGAGCCCCAGCTGCAACATTGCCATCGGCACGGCCTATGTACCCACCGCGCACGCCCAGCCCGGCAACACGCTTGAGGTGGAGATCCGCGGCAAGCGGTTCACGGGCACGATCGTGAAGATGCCGTTCTACGAACACGGCACCCACCGGTAGCCGTGCGCGTGGCCGTGCTGACCGTCTCCGACGCCGGGGCGCGTGGGGAGCGGGCCGATACCTCGGGTGACGCGATCGTCGCCTGGGCCGCCGCGCGCCACGCCACGCTCTCGGCGCGCGCGCTGGTGGCCGATGACGGCGACGCCATCGTGCGCCAGCTCGTGGCCTGGTGTGACGGCGACGTGGCCGACCTGGTGCTCACCACGGGGGGAACCGGGCTGTCGCCGCGCGACGTGACGCCCGAGGCCACGCGCACCGTGCTCGAGCGCGAGGCGCCCGGCATTGCCGAGCTGCTGCGCGCGTCGAGCGTCGGCAGATTTCCACGCGCCGCGCTGTCGCGCGGCGTGGCGGGCACTAGGGCGGGCACCCTCGTGATCAACCTGCCGGGATCGCTCGGCGGAGTGACCGACGGGCTCTCGGCGCTGGAGCCCATCGTGGAACATGCGGTGGGCGTGCTGCGCGGCGAGATCACGGATCATGGCAAGGGGAAGGCGCGATGACCGTACTCATCACGCTCAACGACGTCGAGCCCGCGGTGCGCATCAACGCCGAACTGGAGCGCGACGGCATCAAGACGGCGGTGGTGTCGCCGTTGGATGACATGCGCGGCATGCTGAAGAAGTCGGAGCCCGACGTAATCGTGTTCAGCGGCGATGTGAACGATGCGCAGACGCTGGCAGTGGTGCGCGACCAACTCTGGGCCGGGGTAGCGAGCATCGGACTCACCAGCATCACGGATCTTGACACATTGGAGCGGTTGCGCGCGGCCGGGTTCGTGGAGTTGTACCTCAAGCCGGTGGACGTGGACGATGTGGTGAGTGGGGTGAAGCGCGTGTTGGACCGCCGCCGGCTACAGCAGGAGACGGGGCTGGCCGGTGAGAGCGAGGCACTGCGCGAGGTGCTGGTGAAGGTGGAGCAGATGGCGCCGGTGACGAGCACGGTGCTGGTGGAGGGGGAAAGCGGCACCGGTAAGGAACTGGTGGCGCGCGCACTGCACCGTCTGAGTCCACGCAAGAACAGGCCGTTCATCGCCGTGAACCTGGGAGCGCTGCCCGAGACGCTGCTGGAGAGCGAGTTGTTCGGGCACGAGAAGGGCGCGTTCACCGGGGCCGCCGAGCGGCGCCTGGGGCGGTTCGAGCTGGCGGACGACGGCACCCTGTTCCTGGACGAGATAGGGGACATTCCGCCGGCCACGCAGGTCAAACTGCTCCGTGTGCTGGAGGACGGCGAGGTGATGCGGCTCGGGGCGACGCAGCCGATCAAGGTGGACGTGCGGGTGATTGCCGCGACCAACCGTCCGCTGCGCGAACAGGTGGAGGAGGGGAGTTTCAGGGGTGACCTGTTCTACAGGCTGAATGTGCTGAACATCTACCTGCCGCCGCTCAGGGCGCGGAAGGCGGACATCCCGTTCCTGGTGCGGCAGTTCATCCGGCAGTTCGCGCGCGAGCATGGGCGGGATTTCCTGGGCATCTCCGCCGACGCCATGCAGTTGCTGGTGGACTATCCGTGGCCTGGCAACGTGCGGGAGTTGAAGAATCTCGTGGACAGCATGGTGGTGCTGGCGCCCGGGCGAGAGATCCGGCCCGACGACTTGCCGCGGCAGATTCTGGAGGGCGGGGCGGCGCGATTGTTGCCAGTTCGAGTGCCGGCTCTCCGGGGGGGCGGCGACAGAGTGGGGCCTGGGGGCCAGGAACTCGAGTTCATCGTGCGGAGCCTGTTGGAGCTGAAGCTGCAAGTGGAGGAACTGCGGCACCGGTTGGACGCCGAACGGGGTGGCGGGCTTGGGGTGGGGGCGCCGGCAGGGTGGCTTGGCGAGGTGAGTGGTCCTCCGGGAGCTGGGGGTGGGGGATACGGCAGGCGGCCGGTGGTGGCGGCCATCGAGCCGCGGGGGGTGGAGCCGCCGCCAAATGACGTGGTGATTCCGGCGGGGACCAAGATGTCGGAGGTAGAGCGGCGGGTGATCGAGGCGGCGCTGCGGGAGACGCGCGGGAACCGGCGCAAGGCCGCGGAAATGCTCGGAATTGGGGAACGGACTTTGTACCGGAAGATCAAGGAATTCCAGCTGCCGGAAATGGATGACTTGTCCTAGGGGCCAGTCGTCCCAATATTGGCGTTACCGCGTTAGTTGCGTGGATCGACGTCGGCCGCAAAGATTCGGTCGCAGCATTCACCCCCCGATTCGCGTTCCCACACATTGATTCCTCATCGGAAGCCGGAGCAATCGTTGTCGGTGCCCGCTAATTCGTCGTCCGGCGCGTCCCCGATCGCGGGGAGCGTGCTTCCCATTTCGAGAGCCGAGGAGTTGCTGGCCACGCTGCCGGGAGTGATCTCGGTGCGGATCGTGGCCGGGAGCAGCGGGAGCGTCGACGAGATCCATTTGTTGACCTCCGACTCGGTGCCGCCAAAGGCCACCGTGCGGAACGTGGAGAGCGCGCTAATGGCGCAGCTCGGGATGCGTGTGAGCCACAAGAAGATTTCGGTGGCGACCACGCGGGACATGGGGGGGCGGCCGACCGAGGAGGAGCCGCGGGGCCGGGAGGAATTGCGACCGCGGGAAGTTCCGCGGGCGCGGGAGGCGGAACTGGAAGCCGATATTCGGCGCAGGCGGCTGTATTTCGAGGATATCGAGGTCCGGCGGTCACGGAGCCAGGGGGTGACCTGCCGTGTGACGTTGCGCAAGGGTGATGCGTCCTACGTGGGAGAGACGGAGGGGCTGGAGAGCGAGCGTCTGCGCATCGAGTTGGCGGCCAAGGCCGCATTGGAGGCCATCGGGAAATCCGAGGCGGAGGCCCTGGGGGGTGGGGTGTTGGGGTTGGAGGGGTGCAAGCTGATTGGTGCGTTTGATCACGAATTTGTGTTCGTCGGGATCACGGCGCGCTTCGAGCGCGAGAACGTATTACTTACCGGGACGGCGGAAGTGAAGGAGAGTCCGGAGACCGCGGCGGTGCTGGCGGTGCTGGACGCGACGAACCGCTGGGTGGAGTACGGCGAGAAGTAGGACAGATGCGGGGCTGGATGCGATGCAGCGGCAGCCGCGTTGAGAGTCACCGACCGAGAAGGCGAACAGAAACCCCAAACGGACAAAAAAACGTGACCCCCTCCCTCGTGAAGCGAAGGCGAGCGGAGGATTTTTTCATCTAGGTACATGTAGTTGAGCGGAGCCAACCTAAGCGGAGCACTGCAGAGGAGCGCAGTGACTCAGTGAAAAGGGAGGTGACGCTAGATGACTTACCTCATAAGTCTAATTTCATTCGCCTTTGGCGGGTGGATTACGGCACTGTAAGGCGGGGTGAGGGGGTCTCCAAGTCAATCATGCGTACACGACAGCTAGCATTCGCCTTGATCGTTGCGGGCATCGCGTTGGGCGCCGGTATCCTGCTCTATTGGGGGTCGGCGCCTCTCACGAGCGACGAGCTTTACGCCGTCATGCTTCTGAGCGCGCTTGCAATGCTCGCCGAGATGTTGGCGTTTCTTCTACCACACGGCGCGCGCGGATCGATCGCTTTCATTCCCTATTTGGCGAGTGCTCTCATCGCTCCGCACTGGGCAGCAGTGCTGGGGATTGTAGTCGTCGCCTCGGTCATTCAGTTCAGCCATCGGACACGTCTTGAAGCGCTAATCTTCAATGTCTCGCAGCAGGCCCTGACGCTTACGGTCGCGATCCTCGCATATAAGGGTCTGCGCGGTGTGAGCTTCCTGGCCGTATCGCACGACAGTCTTGCCGTTGTTACGCGCAATATGGGGCTGGCGGCGGTGAGCGCGTATGCGCTGTCGTTCGCTGTGAATACGATTGTGGTGAGCATGTTCATCGCGGTCGGAGACGGCGAATCCACCCTTTCTGTTTGGCGTGACGTCAAGCTATCCACGATCGGAATCGATTTGCTCGCAAGTCCGATCGTATTTCTCTTTGCTTGGCTATATGCGGCCTATGGCCCAATTGCGTCTGCATTCATCTGGGTCCCTATCGTTGGACTGAGGCAGGTCCATCGGACGAACCTCGAGCTTGAGCGCACGAATCAGGAGTTGCTCGAACTAATGGTAAAATCGATGGAAGCCCGGGACCCCTACACATCCGGCCACTCTCGCCGCGTCCAACGTTACTCAATCGTGATCGCTCGGGCCCTCGGAATGCGGGAACGCGATGTCGCAGTGATCGGTCGCGCGGCCCTGCTCCACGACGTCGGGAAGATTCACGAAAAGTACGGAGAGATTCTCAGCAAGTCGGATCGGCTGACTGCGGAAGAATGGCTGGTCATGCAGGAACATCCATCTGATGGTGCAGCGTTGGTCTCAACGATGACCCGACTGCGCGAGCTTGTTGGCGCTATTCGGCACCATCACGAGAACTGGGATGGGAGCGGCTATCCAGACGCACTGTCTCAGAGCCAGATTCCGGTCGCGGCTCGTATAATTCGGTTTGCGGACACAATCGACGCGATGGCCACGGAAAGGCCATATCGCGCAGCGCTCCGGGAAGATCAGATTCGGCAGGAAATCATTAGGTGCCGCGGCACGCAGTTTGACCCTGACATGACCGATCGCGTTCTAGCCAGTTCGGCCTGGGACACGCTCTTCGCTCCACCCGCCACAGGCACACAGGTGGGGCTTACCTTGGTCCGCCGAGCAAAGCAAAGCGCGATGTAAGCTGACGCAGGCCGCGCTGTGGATACGATCTACTCGCTGCCGCCGCGACGAGGACGTAGGTGGGACCTCGCGCGATGCTCACTCGATCCTCTCTGATTCGCAGATAGCCCTCAATGGCGGCGTGAGGGGGAATCCGTCGCGTCGGTAATCCCTAATGTATTCGGAGAGGATCTGTCGGGCGCGGCCAGGTTGATCGGCTCGCACTAGTTCGCGCCAGTACGCCTCGACGAAATTGTCGTGCAAGCCGCAGTGCTTCCCGGCATCGTGGTCCTCTTCTAGGGCCGCGAGACCATGTTCGGAAGTGACGCTGAGTCCCTTAAGTTGGGCAAGACGGAGCTCAAATGCGCGGGCGAGCAGGCGACTGCGAGGCGCTCTAATTTCGGCATACCCCTCTCGCGCCAAGTCTAGCCACTGCTGCGCTTCGTCGCACCGGTTTCCATCAATCGCAAATTCGATCTTGTTCGAGAGATAGTGTGAAGTCCTTTCATGGGGTGAGCGCGCGACGGCGTAATACTCATCGGCCGCTCTATCCCAGCGCTTACACTCGGCATCGTCACCGACGACGTGATGCATCCATGCCAGCATGCTCGCAGAGTCTATCATTGATGAGAGCATTCCGAATTCCCGTCCGTCTTCGAAGGCGTGCGTCATTTCGCGGATGGCAGGCACGCACTCGCCACAGCGAAACAGTGCCATGGCCGCGTCCACGCGGGGTCTCACCGTGCGAGACGGCTCGACATCATCGGCAAGAAGTGCGACCAGATTTCGGGCGGCCCGGATCCCTTCCATTGGGCTGCCAGCTAAGCAATGATAAATAATGTCGAGACGGTACCTACACCTCCAATCCTCGTGGTCGGCGCACGGGATGGAGATGAACAGCGCGTGGAGCGCGGTGGCGCCCGCGCGGTCGAGATTTAGGTCGTAAGCAGGAAGTAGGTGGATTGCGGCGTTCAGGCGGTGCGACGATGGAGCATCGGATGCCGACATGCACCGAAGTAGTTGAGGTATTAGGTCGACGAGTGATGTCCCGCAGAATCGCGCGGCTTGGATACCGATGAGTTCGAGGTCGTCGTGGATTCCCGTGCCGTCTGTGGCCCCCTGGAGAGCGCGGAAGCGACGGATGGCGTCAGCCATGCGAGGGTAATCCTCTGCGAGGCGGGCACACTCAATCAGTTCTCGGATTACCTCTGCGTGGCGCGCACCCGAGCACATCGTGCTTGCCCGCTGCAATAAGTCACAAGCGACGCCCGGCTGACCAATCTGGTTGCTGTAAAGAGCGCATGACCATAGCACCTCAATTGCTCTATCGCTTTCTCCAGCGGAATGCCAATGTTCCGCTGCCTGCCAAAGCATGCCGATGTCGTGGTCTACCTCGGCTTCGCGCTGGAATAGCATCGCAGCGCTCGAGTACATTAATTGACGTGTCACAGGCGGGAGATCGACGAGTGCTGACTGCGACAGCAAGGGGTGCGCGCTTCGTATGTCGCCCTCGTCACCGACCAGAAAGCCCGCAGTTTCGAGGCGATGAATGGTCTGGAGAAGAGATTCCTCTGATAGCCCGGCGACTCTGGCGAGGCGATCCACGCGACAGTACTTGCCAAGAATGACCGCCGCAACAAACGTCCGGACTGCGTCGTCCGAAAGCTGGCGAACACGAGCCTCGAAGAGGTCCGTAAGCGATTTCGGCAGACGTTGTCCAGTATCGAGGTCATCGTCAGCCGCCAGCCATCGTAAGAAGAGCGGGTTGCCGGCTCCGAGATCGATACGTTCGGAGAGGGCTGTATCGATGGCTTGGTTAGGCGGCAGCGCGGCAAGCGACACGAACAAGGATCGCGCCGTCTTCTGGGTCAGAGGCCGCATTCGAAGAAAGACAAGTGAGTCAGTGACAGCGGGTTCCTGGAAATGCACTGGTTTAGTGCGGGACGTAAGGACGAACGCAATAGCATGTTGGCTCTGGGCGTTGGCAGCGCGGAGAAGCGCAGCGGCCGAAGCCTGATCCATCCAGTGCGCATCATCGACCAGCACCATCGTTGGGCGTTCTTCCGAAACCGCGGCGATCAGATCTTCAATTGCGCGGATTACAGCACCGAAGACACGGTTGGGTTCGAGATCCGTACCGGATTCCGGCTCAGCTTGGGCGTGCCGAGTGAGACGCCTCAAGTATTCCATCGCCTCCGGCGCCACT
>Ga0307373_10006189_pt1 | contig 19164 bp, 15 predicted proteins | sample OX2MG_FD_202534 | JGI IMG/M metagenome (GOLD analysis project Ga0307373, IMG submission 202534) | Soil microbial communities from Risofladan, Vaasa, Finland - OX-2 | ecosystem: Environmental > Terrestrial > Soil > Coastal area > Acid sulfate soil | place: Finland: Risofladan, Vaasa | collected...
GCCGACCCCGATTGGTGATCGAAGAGATCATGTTGCACCGGAAGCGCTGACCGGTGCCCAATACGACTGGCGTCTGGCCGCGCCGTCCGTAGGATCGCCCGGCCTGATGGTCGGCACGCAATCCCATCTCGTCCAGCCAATGAATTTGCGCCTGATCCTGTCGTGCCAACTCTCGAATCGCGGGGTATTCTTCCTTCAACCGGATTTTGTTCGTAGGCCCGTCGGACCGGCTTCTGCGGAGTCAGACCCCAGGCTCGCAAATAACGTCGCACCGAATTTTCCGGCGAGCGGCGGAGGCCTAAGATCCCTCGCCATGCCATTTTGACTCAGCGAAAATCCAAAATGAAACTTCGCCAATAAGTCCCCAAAAGCGCCGGCCCAAAACTCTTCTGCTGCAAACCACATAGAACCTCTCTTCGCCATGCAGGCTGGCAATCGTGGGGCTGGCTGCTAGTGATCTACCTGCAAAAGCTCAAATGAAAATCGACTGGGAGAACTCCCGGAGTCGAGGGGCTCTCCCAGCCGACGCCGCTAGAAGGGATCGTTCGATTCAAATCCAACGGCTGAGAAGGATGGTTTACATCCATCCTTACCTGAATTCAATCCGCATTTGCCGTATCAGGAAATCTTCCTGCCCGACATGTCATATAGGGGATATCTACGGCCATTCTTTTCCGTAGTTCCGCTTGCCGTGTGGTGAGTAGGCAATGCGTTATGGGGTTTGACATCCTTTAACAAGGCCGTTGCGATAGCTTGATCTCGCCGGGGTTCTGAATTCACCTCGGCCTTTGCAGCGGACCGATCTTGCTGGCGTTCGGAGTCCTCGGTAGATTGGCAGGACAGGAATTGCAGGCCAACTACTGTCCCTCCTCGTTGGCTACCGGATATTCGGGAGTGAACCACCTTCCCGATCCATGCCCATTCTGGCGAGGGACGCCCTATAACGTCGCTGGGAACCTTCAAGAAGACCTCGATGTTGTCCCCAATAGTCAGCGTGACCGAAGTTGTGAAAGAAATACCGAGAGGCGAAATATCGATCACTTCTCCAAATTGTTTGGGGGCTTTCGGATTCGGATGACCACAAACTCGAAAGTTCGTTGGGATTTGTATGACGTATCGTCTAGTTATTCGGCGTTCTGCATTTTCCATGTGTCTCCTTTGAATGGGAAGAGGATTAACACGGTGCGTGTTGTACGACTTTGAAACCGCCTGTGTCAATTAGGGATAGTGCTGACAAGAGAAGGTGGACCGAGTATATGTACAACGACTGGCGAACGAGTATCGGAATGGTTCAGTTTTAAACATTAGGACCAGGATAGGGCTGCTAGATCGAAACGGACGTTCATCCCCGAAGCCCGCCCCAAGACACGTGAGCGTACTGCCCCGATTTACCTCCGAACAAGTATCTCGCATCTCTGACCCGCCTGTTGCCAGCAACGGCAGCCACGATCCACTGGCAGCGAAATACGTCACTTTCGCGCGGGAAAATCGCAACGAAAGCCAAACCGCGCTGCGATCGGAAGCCCAATCTCCGACGGCGGCGTTGCCGCGAACAGATATTTTGCATTGAACAGGTTTTCGACGGCGGCAAAAGCTTGAACGCCATGGCTGATTTTGCGAGAGGCCTGGGCGTCCAAAACAAAAAACCGGCCCATGGGAAATTGATTGGGAGCGTCGTCGAACTGTTTCCCCACCATGCGGCCGTCCACGGAGAACGTGAGGATCGAGGGATCGGAGTACTGTCCCTGGAACGTGAGCACACTGTGTGGAACCTGCGCCACCCACAGCCCTACCAGAGATGTTTGGGCAGGAGCACTAATCACGGTGGCGTCCACATATTGGTACCCGCCAGACAATTGAATTCGATCGGTGATGTGCCCGATGGCATCGATTTCAAATCCGGGGGCGCTCGTGCGGCCGAGATTTTGTCGCTGGTTTGTGATCAGAGTTGGAGTGGCGGGCGGAGGCGGCGTAACGCTCAGTTGCACGTTGGCGATCGGATCGATGATCTCGTTGAAAAAGAACACGCCGCGAACTTCCAGGCGATGGCTGAAACTGGTGGCATCGACACCGACCTCGCCGCCGGTGAGCCGCTCGGCGACAAGAGTCGCGTTCGAATTGGTGACCGTGATGCCCTGGCGAAACGATCGATATAGCTCGTTGAGCGTCGGCGCGCGAAATGCTCGATAGACCGAAGCCGACCAGGAAACATGCGAGTCAATCTGGTGTACCAAGTTCAGTCGCGGGCTGAACGCATTGTAACTGCGATTGGAATAGGGCGTATTCGTTGCCTGTACAGGCGAGAGGATTGAAGCGCTGAATAAAGAAGCGTCGAAATTGCCCCAATGATCGAAACGCGCGCTCGCGGCCAGGAGCCATGTGGGCGCGATTTGAATCAAGTCCTCGCCGAACACACCCGTGGTGCGCTGGTGACCTCCCGACGATGTATTCTTTCTCGCCGTGACTAATATCTCGTTGCTGCGGCCGATTTCTTCGTGCTCGTCAAGCCCCGCCACGAGCGTTTGACGCTTCCCAATGCCACGCGACCATACGGCCGATCCGCCAACACCCTGCGCGGGAACCGTTTGCACATCGGTGAGAGTCTCGCTGTTCCGGCCTGTGGCAACCGAAGAGAAGGTTTGATGATAGGTCTGTGCATCGCCATAAAAACGCAAGGTGAGTGTCCCGGCGTTGCCGAAGTCGAGGTTTGCCCCGAGAGCACCCTGGGCCAGGCGCATGTGATTGGTCTGGTCCGGTGTGCCGTTTTTACGCGAGTCGTCGAAATACCAGCCACGCGCGAAGAGTTCGCTCTTCGCACCGATCTTGCGTCCAATCATGAGATCGACCGCGGCATGTTCGGAACCGGCCTTCGTGTCGACGCTTCCGCGCTGGGCTTCGGGAACCAGGATGTAACCGTCCGTATGGAACAGGTCGGCCCCGATCGTGGATTCCCATCGCCCTTTCTCGCCGCCCGCCCAAATCGATAGGTCCGGCGTGTTTTGATTGCCATAGGACGTCTCGATCGAGATGCCGGCAGGCTGGGCAGGCCGAGTGAGAAACTGGACAACACCCCCCATGGCGTCGCTTCCGTACAGGCTCGAGGCGCCTTCCTGCGCAATTTCCACGCTTGAGATGGATTGTTCGGGAACTCGGTCCCAATACACCCAGCCGCCGAAAGGATCGTTGATCGGGATGCCATCTTCGAGCACCAGAGCCCGGCTCGATCCGTTCGCGCCAAGCCCTCGCAGCGAAACGCCCATCGTGGTTGGGTTGGCAATCCGGCTGCTTGATCGGCGGAACAAGCTGAACCCCGGAACCTGGCGCAATACGTCGTCGAGCGCCAGGGCGGGCGTGTTTTGTATGTCTTCCGCGGAAAGCTGGATGTTGCTGATCGGAGACTCCCCCAAGGTTGTCGGGGTTCGCGCCGCGGTCACCAGAACACGCTGGTTCACCGTCGAGGGTTGAAGTGTGATCTCCATGTACGAATGGGCGCTCGAATCGGCGGTCCAATCCCGGCTCGCCTTTTCAAATCCATTCGCAACAACGAGGATTGTTCCGGAGGTCTCCGGAACATGTTCGAAAACAAACGCTCCCGTAGCATCCGCGGAAGCCGACTCGGAATATGATTTCGCGTGCAGCTCGACTTGCGCGGATGGCACCGCGCCGCCACTTGTGTCCCGAACAATTCCCTCGACGCGCGTTCCTTGAGCCTGTGAGATCGATGCCGTTGCAAGAACCACGAACGCCAAGGCGATCAAGCGGCTGGGGAGGTGCCAAAAATCTCGCGGTCTGAAGGTGAGCACTCTGCTGATCATTCAGTGACTCCGAGGGCTCCCATGGAAGTTGTCCCGCAGGGCCGTTCATAATAGCGCAACCGGAACAACTTATGAATCGAGAACACTCCGTTTCACCCACATAATGCACGAGGGCGGTATGCTATCTTGACTCCACCTATTCCCGCTAGGAGGACCGATGGCGCCACCATTGCAACGCCGCAGCGATCGAGTTTCATTGACCCTGCTGCTTGAGGCATCGGGCAAAGATAGCAGCGGTGAGGAGTTCAATGAGCTAGCCCGGACACTACTCGTCAGCCGCAGCGGCGCTGTGATTTTACTCGACCGGGAGTTAAAACCCGAGCAGCGGATTCACGTCCGCCGCAAGGCTCCGAGCGAGTCGCATCGGCGGAGCGACGTCCGCGTGATCAACCAAATAGGGCGGCAGAAGGACGGGTCGCTCTACAGCGTCGAGATTCAAGACCCCGAAGTGGATCTCTGGGGCGTGGATTTCCCAGCCATCCCGGAGACTGCGGATGCGGTTGCTAAGATGCTGCTCGAATGCACCTATTGCCGGTCTCGCGAGGTGGCCTACCTCAATGAATGGGAGCTTCGCGCATTCGAAATCAACCGAGGGATTGCCCGCCATTGCAAGACATGCGCCGTGCCAAGTATTTGGACGCAAGTCTCCCATGAAGATGAGGCAAAACTCGCAGCGCGGGCGACCCGAAAACGCCGTACCGTGGAAGCACCCGGCGAAGTCCCGGCCCGGGGCGAACAACGGGAGCGCCAGCGGATGCGCTTCCAGACACGCCTCACAGCCTGCATTCGGCAGCGAGACGAAGATGACGAACTGGCCGTATGTGAAGATATTTCCCCCATTGGCATGTGCTTCCGCAGCAAGCGCCGTTTTAGCGCCGATAGCCCCATTGAAGTAGCAGTGCCTTATTCCCCCGATTCGGCAAACATCTTTCTTCCAGCGAGGATTGTCTACTCGGAGGAGATCCCTGAAGCTGGAATGTTCCGGCACGGCACCGAGTATCGGCGGGTAGGATCAAGAGTCCGATGAATTTCCAACGGACGTAATGCAATTCTGTTTGGGCCACCACAAATGGGGAGCACTTGCTCCGCGCATCAGTGGCCGCAGCACTGCCGCGTGGACTGTAGGGACCGGTGCCGACGGCGCGAAAATGCCCGATGAGTTGTTTTATTCGTCCGCAACGATTGCGTCCGCCTCGATTTCCAGAAGCATATCCGGCGAGACGAGGGCGGTGATCCCCACCATCGTGCAGACCGGACGGATGCTTCCAAACACCTCGCCGTGAGCGCGGCCGATCTTTTCCCAATCGGTAATGTTTTTGATGAAAAGCCGCGTGCGCACCACGTCGGCCAATCGCGCACCGGCCGTCAGAAGTGCCGATTCAATGTTCCGTAAAATCTGGACCGTTTGCGCCGACGGATCACCGGCGCCCACGATTCGCCCCTGTGCGTCTGTGGCTGTAGTGCCTGCCACGTGAATGTAAGGACCGACGCGAACGAGACGCGAATACCCAACGATCGGCTCCCAGGGTGTGCCCGATGAAAAATTTTGGCGTTTCATTTTCCCTCCGGTCGTTAGGGATCGAAGCGCGCGCGCAGTTCAGCCGGAACTACGGGACATAGATCGTCGCGCCGCCCAAACACTCCATAGCGAATCCGAGCGATGAACGAGTAAGCGGCATCGCGTATCGGCCGCGGAACCACGGCGATCGCTGCGGCAACGATTTTCCATCCGCCGCCCAGCCGCCGAAGGATGTGCAGGACTGCGTCGGACCGCACGAGCAGCGCGTTTTCTCGCGTGAGAACCACGAGACTGTCCGGCAAGCCGGCCCGTCGCGACGTTGGGACGCGCGCTTTGAATGTAGGGCCTTGCAAGGGAGCGAAACGGAACAGTTTTTCGGAACCATCGCGGGCAATCACGAATTTCACCGTGCGGTGGCACAGGCCGCAGTGCCCGTCGTAGAAAAGAAGCTCGGGGTCTGAAAAACTGCTCGGCACGCTGTTAAAAGCATAGCACGGTGGTGCTTCTTCGATTCGCCATGCCATTCGAGCGCCTGCGGTGGAAACTGCCGCTGGACAGCCCTACCAAGAGACTCTAATCTAGCTTGGCCGGACGCATTCCGGGAGACAACATCCATGAAGTGCAACAACATCCTCGAAACGATCGGTGGAACGCCCCTGATTCGCTTGAATCGGGTGACCAAGGATCTCCACGCCGAAGTGTACGTCAAAGCCGAATACCTGAACCCGGGTGGATCGGTGAAAGATCGCGTGGCAGTCTCGATGATCGACGAAGCGGAGCGCAAAGGTCTGCTGAAGCCGGGGGGAACCATTATCGAAGGGACTTCCGGCAATACGGGAGTCGGATTGGCGCTGGTCGCCGCCGTGCGAGGCTATAAAGTCGTCTTCACGATCACCGACAAACAATCCCGGGAAAAGATCGATCTCCTGAAGGCATTTGGCGCCGAAGTGATCGTGTGCCCCACGGCGGTCGAGCCCGAGGATCCGCGCAGTTATTATTCGGTGGCCAAAAAGCTTTCCCGCGAGATTCCCAACGCGTACTACCCGAATCAATACGAGAATCCGCTGAACCCCGAAGCGCACTACCGCACCACCGGCCGCGAAATCTGGGAAGACACGGAAGGAAAGATCACGCACTTTGTCTGTGGCATGGGGACGGGCGGAACAACGAGCGGGGCCGGCCGTTACCTCAAGGAGCAGAATTCCCAGGTAAAGGTGATCGGCGTGGACCCAGTCGGATCGCTCTATTACGAATATGCGAAAACGGGCACGATCGGCAAAGCGCGGACATACGTGGTGGAAGGAATCGGCGAAGATATTTTCCCGGGGACCATGGATTTCAAAGTCCTCAATGATGTCGTGCAGGTGACCGACGAGGAATGCTTTGTCTGGGCGCGGCGGCTCGCCAAACGCGAAGGCATCTTCACTGGAGGCTCCGGCGGCGGGTGCGTTTCGGCGGCGCTGCGCGTGGCGAAAGATTGCAAGAAGGGCGATATGGTGGTCGCGCTGCTTGCCGACGGCGGCAATCGTTATCTCAGCAAGATCTACAACGACGGCTGGATGCGCGAGCATGGATACGCCGATTCGGAAGTCACGCTCACCGCCGCCGACGTGATTCGCGTGAAACATCAGAACGGCAAGACGCGCGAGCCGATCATCGTTGGTCCCAACCAAACTGTTTTTCATGCGCTCAGGACCATGCAGCAACAGGACATTTCTCAGTTGCCCATCTTTGAAGGCGAACAATCGATCGGCACTGTGTTCGAGGATCAAATTCTAAATCTCGCACTGCAGGGCAAAGATCTGCGCAAGCTCATCGTGCGCGAGGTAATGGGCGCCCCCATGCCGCAGATACCTTCCACGGCGCCGGTGGAGCGGGTCACTTACATTCTCAGCCACGAAAGCCCGGCCGTTTTTGTCGAAATGGGGAACGGCCGCCTGGAAGTCCTCACGAAGTTTGACCTCATGGACACAATTGCCGGCTTAGTCGGGCAGGTCCGCTAATCGACACTCTGCGGCGGTGTTGTTCCAGATACGAAAGAGAATGAGGATTGCGAAATCGCGCGGAATCGCTGAACGGAGGAGTTAGCCGCGAGCGACCAGCGGAAGCGTTACCCGCGCGTCCGAGGAGCGCATGAGAGTAAACCGGCTGGTGGAACGCTCAATGCTTTCCTGCACGTTCATGAGGGTTAGGAAGGTGGTAAGGACACGTTTCTTTATCTCGTCCGACAGACGCAGGCTGCCCGTGGCTACTTCAGAGAGCTTCACCGCCGTCGTCTTCACATAATTTGAAATCTCTGCTCTTCGAGCCGTGCTTTGCTTTGCCAGAAGAGCTTCCCGGCGCAAATCCGCACAGGCATGCTCGATGTGCAGAATGAAGTGAAGAACACACAGGCTCTCTGCTTCGAGCTCGACCGGCACCTCCGCTTTGCACCCGCGGAGGCAAGAATTATGTTGGCCAATTTGTGTCATTTCTGGTTACCACTAATCACTTTGTAGCAAGATAAGTACCAAAATTAGCCATATTTGGCTGCTTATGCCACACCTCACGAGCCAGTGATTCACTTTGGGAACGAGATCGAACACGATTCGCAATAATAGCGGCGCGCCGTTTCAGTAGTACGATCGCCTCAGGCAAGTCGTAAATTCAGCGCAATCAATTCCGGTATCTGTACCCTTCCACGGATAACCTAAGTGGCACATTCGAAATGGATTAGCACGCTCAAAGAGTTAATTTCGCGTATTTCTGACTTGGGACACTCCTTTTTGATCTAAATCGTATGCGCTTCAATTTCGCCTACATCTGTTTGAAGTGCCGTCTCATCTTTGAGATGGAGGATTCGCATATGCATCAAGGAGAGAAGTTTGCTGGGGAACGTAAGGAATCTTTTTTGACCACTTCGGGAAGTGGCGTTCCCTTCTTGCAAAGTGTTCACGTCTTACAATTGCCTCACACGGTACCGGAACCATATCAATATCAATCTAATTGGGTATGCGACAACCCAACACTCAGGAAATCCTCTTGTTAGGGGTTGTCTCTCGGCAGCCAAGGCCGGAGTATACTGTGTCACCAAAGAAACACGCTTACTGTCATCCTCACATGCTTTCCCCCTCCGAATGATATAGTTAGCAAGCTATTGATCCCAACGATCGCACAATTCTCCAGGATCCACGGAAATGCGAATTGAAGATTTCAACGACCGTCTGCGGCAAGGGATTCTTGTTGGCGACGGTGCCATGGGCTCGCTGCTCTATGATGCCGTCGGGCAGCAACGCTCGGTCGATGAGATGAACTCATCCCACGCCGAAGCGGTGTTCCACTTCCACCAGGCGTACATCGAAGCGGGCGCTCAGATGATTGAAACAAATACGTTTGGAGCCAACCGCCACAAGCTCGCGCAATTTGGATTAGGTGATCGTGTCGCGGAACTGAATCACCGGGGAGTGAAGATCGCCCGGGAAGCGCGCGAGGCCGCCAAGCATGAAGTTCTGATTGCAGGCTCGATCGGGCCCGTCGGCACGATTCGTCCAGCACGTGAACTTGCACCGGACCAGGTTTTTGCGATGTTCCGGGAGCAGGCCGGTGCGCTCGAAGAACGTGGCGTGGACTTATTTCTTCTCGAGACCTTCAGTGATACCGACGATCTGATCATCGCCATTGATGCGATCCGTTCGTTTTCCCGATTGCCCATTGTGGCGCAACTCACGTACTCCGAGGAGGGAACCACGTTTGGGGGCACGCGTCCGGTAGACGCGTGGAAAAAACTAAAGGACAAGAATATCCAGGCGGTGGGCGCGAATTGCACGGTGGGTCCGCAGCTCTTGCTCCCGATTCTGCGAGAACTTGCCGATTGCGCATCGCTGCCGCTTTCCGCCATGCCCAATGCGGGTTTCCCGCAGAGGATTGGAGACCGCACCGTCTATCCCAAGTCTTCGCCCGAATACTTTGCGCTCTTTGCCGGGGAAGCTTCGGATATAGGCGTGCGCATCCTCGGCGGATGCTGCGGAACCACGCCGGAGCACGTTCATGCCATGGCGGAAGTGGTGAAGAAACTGCGCCCGAAGAAGCCGGCGGGGGGCAAGGGAAGCGCAGTGGGAGCCGTGGAAATCATCGAAAAGGAAGAACGCATTCGGCGAACCGTCGCCCGCGAGCCGGAGAGCAGACTATGGGGCAAGATTCAGGCGCGGAAGTTTGTTGTCTCGGTCGAGATCGATCCTCCGAAGGGTGTGAGCCTTGACCGCATCATCGAGCAGGTGGGGCGCGTAATGGCCTCGGGTCACGTCGATTCGATTGACGTGAATAGCGGAACGCTCGCGCGCGTGGGGATGGATGCGTTGGTGCTGGCTGGGGCGATGGAAGCGCACGGTTTTGAAACCGTCCCGCACCTCACGACTCGCGACGCCAACATCATTGGCCTGCAGGCCATGCTGCTCGGCGCCTGGGCCGTCGGAGGGGTGCGTAACGTTCTGGCGATTACGGGCGATCCGCCGTCGGTGGGCGACTATCCGGAGACCAGCGGCGTATACGAGCTCGATTCGATTGGGCTGGTCAAGGTGCTCGCTCACCTTAATCAAGGCATGGACTGGGCCGGGAAAAATCTCGGCGGATCCACGAATTTCACCATTGGCGTGGCCGTGAATCCAGTCGCGGAAAATCTGGACGAAGAATTGCGGAGATTTGACGCCAAGGTGCAGGCAGGCGCGCACTTCGCCATGACCCAGCCGATTTTCGATCCCGAGCATTGGCTCGCATTCCTCAAGCGCCTCGGAGGAAAACCGCCCATTCCCGTGGTCGTGGGGTTGTGGCCGCTGACCAGCTACAAACAGGCCTTGCGGTTGAATAACGAAGTTCCCGGCATCGTGATTCCCAAATCCGTGTTGCAGGAAATGGAAAAGGCGGGCGATACGGCGCGCGACCGTGGCTTTGCCATGGCTCGAAAAATGCTCGATTGGGCTCGCACAGCGCGCGAGTACGGAATTGCCGGCGCTTATCTGATTCCTCCGTTCAAGCGCTACGAGGAAATTCTCGAACTATTCCGATAGCCGGCCATTCGAACCGATTGCTTAGCGGCTTGTTTAAAAATGCGGCGCATCATTCCGAGGGACGCCTCCCGCCTGAAGAATCTCTGTTTCTCCCAACATTTTCACGAAGAGGGATCGCTCAAAAAGCGAGCGATCGAAAACAGTCCTTCGCTCGGCTCAAAATGAATTTTTAAACAAGCTGTTAGAAGAACCAAAAACGCTTGCGGCGCCGGGAAGCGCCTATCTCTTCGTCGCCGAGCTCCGAGACATACGGCAGGGGGGTGCCCTCGAAGGCCGCCCGCGGATTATCGACCAGCAGCGCCTGCGCCAGCTCTTCGCCTCGTGTCCTGGCGAGATGGTCGTACGCTTCCCGCAAACGGAGTGGACGCGACGTAGTATTGTGCGCATCGCTTGCGAGAAAATGCACCGCGCCGGCGTCCAGCCACTGCGTTGTCACTTCCTGCGCAGCGCTCCCGAATTTTCCCAGCAGCGATTGCGCGGTTACTTGCGCGTAGCAGCCTTGCCGCAGCCACCGGAAAAGACGCTCGGGCTGCGCGCGGATCAGCGGGTTGCGCTCCGGATGGGTAATGATGGGAGTCAGTCCCGCGAGTTGCAATTCGTGCAAGGATTGGTCGAGCGCCGGCGGAATCGAAAAATCGGCAAATTCCACCAGCAGATAATTCTTCCGATTCAGTGTGAAGCGCTCCGGGTCATGCCTGATTTCCAGCAGATTCTCAAAGCTGAGGTGAAAGTCGCAACCTGTGCGGAGAATCAGGCGGCCCTCGAAAAGCGATTGGAGTTCGTCCCGGCGCCGCTTTACGAGGTCTGAATTGAAAGGGTAGTTTTGACTGGCATGGGGCGTCGCAATGACATGAGTAATACCGTCCGCAATGGCCATTTCGGCCATTGCGCGCGCCACTTCGAGCGATTCAGCACCATCATCGAGAGCCGGGAGAATGTGGCAATGAATATCAATCATCGAACGGTCAGGATAGCGCAGGGCCGAAGGGATAACAACGAAGGAGCCGGACAGCGTTGCGGGAACAGGCCAAATCAGAACATGAAATAACCAGCCGCTAGCCTGTTACGGCGGCCCGGGCTCACTCGGCTGGTGCTGTAACTTGCACCTTGCAATTCGGACACATGGGCTCGGAGCCCGTGTTGGGCCCGCTGACGATTCTTGTTATAGTGAATTCTCGTCCAGTAGCCGCGCTTCCACCGTCGGTGGGCGGTGAAAGTCGCAACCAAGACAACAAATAAGAGGAGGCAGAATGGCGGGGGAGCGTAAGCCGGAGTTTTTTGCAGGAAAAGGCGTCAAGATCGGCATTATTGGATGCGGCTACGTAGGTCTGCCTCTGGCGCTCCGCTTCGCGGATGTCGGGCAACAGGTCACAGGGTTCGACACCGATCAGAGCAAGGTCGCAAAATTAAATGCCGGGCAGTCCTACATCCAGCATATTTCCGCGGACAAAATCTCCGAGCACGTGAAAAACAAGCGTTTCGACGCCACCACCGATTTCAAACGGCTGCGTGAAATGGATGCTGTGTTGATCTGCGTTCCGACGCCGCTCGATGAGCGGCGCGAGCCGGACCTGAGCTATGTGGAGGAGACGGCACGATCCATCGCTCCCCATTTACAGCGGAACCAGCTCATCGTTTTGGAGAGCACAACCTATCCGGGCACGACCGAGGAACTGGTTCTTCCCATTCTGGAGAAAAACGGACTCCATTGTCCCGTAAACCGAGACTCCAAGGCGGCAGCCAGCATCGAGACCGATTTTTATCTGGCTTTTTCCCCGGAGCGGGAAGATCCAGGGAATAAGCAATTTGGCCTGGCACAGATTCCGAAAGTGGTGGGCGGCATCAATCCCCCCAGCGGGCGGGCCGCTGCGGGACTCTACGCCCAGATCGTTTCCAAGGTGGTGCCGGTCAGTTGCACGCAAGCGGCGGAGATGGTGAAGCTGCTCGAAAATATCTTCCGGTGCGTGAATATCGCGCTCGTCAACGAACTGAAGCAACTCTGCCTGCGCATGGGCCTCGACATCTGGGAAATTATCGATGGCGCTGCCACGAAGCCATTCGGGTTCATGCCCTTCTATCCCGGGCCTGGTCTGGGCGGACACTGCATCCCGGTCGATCCGTATTATCTTTCGTGGAAAGCGCGGGAATATGATTTTGCGACGCGGTTCATTGAACTGGCCGGCGAAATCAACACTGCCATGCCTTACCACGTTGTGGACGCGGTGGCGGCGGCCCTGAATGACCGCCAGAAGAGCCTGAAAGGTTCGAAGGTGCTGGTGCTGGGCGTGGCGTACAAAAAGGACGTCGACGACCTGCGCGAATCGCCTTCGCTAAAGCTTCTTGAACTGCTCACCGCGAGAGGTGTGCTATTGGATTACAACGATCCGTATTTCCCCGCGCTGCATAAAATGCGCCACTACGACTTTTCGAACATGCGTTCCGTGAGCCTCAGTCCCGAGCGTCTGGCCAGCTATGATTGCGTTATAATCGCAACAGATCACACGAGTTATGACTACGAGGCCATCGTTCGCAACGCGAAATTAGTGGTCGATACGCGCAACGCCACACGTCGAGTCGAGCAACACCGAGAAAAAATCGTAAGCTGCTGAGCCTTGCTGAATCTCGCAGCTCCTTGCCGCGAGATTTCATGGAGTTCCGGCCTGCTTGTTTTTCGACTCCATGTATCCCAAGACCTGTTAACTGAAAAACACACCTAGGCCGGTAGTCCCATTGCCCGGTACTCCCTGGGACGCTATGGTGGGTCATTATGCCCGCACCCTTATCGCAACCGTCATCATCGCAAAAGGAAAAACAGAGCTGGTCCGCCGACGCTGGCCGCCGTCGGAGCATGCGCGTACTGCTCAGCGTGCCCATCCTGGTGGCCGGCAAGGCGGTCTCAGGAGAAAATTTCTCGGAGGAAGCGCGCACTCTCGTGGTCAATGCTCATGGAGCGCTCATTTCCCTGGTTACACCGGTCGCCGCCGGCCAGCAGCTCACCGTGGCCAACAAATCCACGCGAGAAACGTGCGAGTGCCGAGTGGTCTATTTGGGCACCGCTCAGAACGGCAAGACACAAATGGGAATTGAATTCACCAAGCCTTCGGCTTCCTTCTGGCAAATCGGCTTCCCACCCGAAGATTGGATCGTTCCGGAAAGTTAGGTTACATCCGTTCGTCCTTCTCCCAAGAAATCGTCCGTGCTATTGGCCGGCGGGAGCTAATTCGGCCCGAACGTTTCCAAACGGTAGTTGGGCTTGAAACTGCACCGGGGTATGGGCCTCGTCGTTGGCTAACCAAATCTCAACGTTGATATAAGAAATCTCCTTGCCGTTTTGAGCGAGGTGAACGGCCACGCGTGAGGCGGAAAAATTCCCGGCGGCGACCGTCACAGCGTCATTCGCCGCATTCCGTTTGGCGCTCAGTTGATACATGCGGTGGCCATCGTACACCGGCGCGCGAAATTCCTGAGTCCGCTGCCAATCGACGCTGCGCAGGGCATAAAGCACGCCGACCGGATCACGCGTTCCTGCCAGGACAATGACGTAAGGACCAGGGCCCCGGGCTGTTTCTCCGATCGGAACAAAACGCAACACCTGGTCTTGCCGTTTCCCCATTTCGTTGAGATACATCTCGTATTGGCGGCTTTCCAGGCTCGTGGTATCGGAGTAGGAATCGAGCTGGTCGTCAATCGCGAAGAGCGTTCTTACGGGACTCAGCGTATGGGCGGTAGCGCGGAAATGCCAGGCATCTTGGCCATAAAGATCGCGCTGCTCCGGTACGCTCAGCCGCAGGGAGGCCGCCGCGGTGAATGCCGCCCAGTCCACGCGGTAATTCAAAATTTCGCCCACTCGAAACGGCACCTTCGCTTTGGTGAAGACCGGCTCCGCTTTTGACGAGCTGGCCTTGTATTGATGGGCCTGCGGCGAAGTTCTCGCGGCTCCCAGCAATGGTAGACTGCCTGTTCCCGGATACACCGCGGCCAGCAATGCCACGAACGTTAGGAGCAGCAGACTTTTTCCCAATTGAGAAGTACCTCGCTTCATTATTGCAGCTCAGGTTCTATGGCAGGCCTGCCATGTTGCACGCAAGGGACCACTGACCTTCATCATTCTTGCTGGCGACGGACGGCCACGCTATATTCGAGCGTACCCCAAGGCGGAGCGCAAGCCATCGTCCCGGAATGCACGGCTGGATTATGCCGTCTCACTCGCTCTCCCCAACAAAAGGAATACACGGATGCGCTACCTGGTGACGGGCGGAGCCGGCTTTATCGGCTCGAACATCGTAGACGAGTTGGTTCGCCGAGGCCACTCGGTGATCGTACTCGACGATCTTTCCACCGGGAAGGAATCAAATCTGTCGCGTGTCCGCGACAAGGTCGACTTCCGCGCGGGCAGCATCACGGATTTGTCCACTCTGCAATCGGCCTGCAACCAGGTGGACTACGTCATTCATCTTGCCGCACGGACCTCGGTGCCCAAATCGGTGAAAGACCCGCTTGAATCGAACCGCGTCAACATTGATGGAACGCTCAACGTGCTGGTGGCTGCGCGCGACGCAAACGTGCGGCGTTTCGTTTTTGCCGCGTCTTCATCCGCCTACGGCGAAACGCCCATCCTGCCCAAAGTCGAAACCATGCAGCCCCAGCCTATCTCGCCCTACGGCGTGACCAAGTATGTCGGCGAGCTTTACGCCCAGGTATTCGGCAGGGTTTACGCGCTCGAAAATGCATGTTTGCGGTACTTCAATGTGTTCGGCCCGCGCCAGGACCCCACATCGCAGTATTCCGGAGTGCTTTCGCGCTTCATGCTGGCGGTCCTCAAAAGCGAGCCGCCGGTGGTCTACGGCGACGGCGAACAGTCTCGCGACTTCACTTACATCGACAATGTGGTCGACGAAACGCTCCGGGCCTGCGAGGCAAGCGGCGCTTCCGGAAAAGTCTTTAACGGCGGCACCGGAGCGCGCATCACGCTGAATCAAGTTCTGAAGCTCCTTGAAAAAATCACGGGAAAGAAGATTCAGGCGAAGTACGATCCGCCGCGCGCCGGAGACATCCGCGATTCGCAAGCGGATATTTCGCTGGCTCGCAGGACGCTCGGCTACGAGCCCAGCGTCCACTTCGAAGAAGGCTTGAAGCATACCTGGGACTGGTACAAAAGCGTGTACGGCACGTAGCAAGAGACGCTCCGGCTCGCGCCAGGCCCCGCGCAATTCGCGGATTCGTTCGACTTTCCATGCAAGCATAATAAATTCGAACCGAGGAGGAATTTGCATGGATCGCTTCGCACGAGGTCAATTTCAAGTCGCTTACGAGCAGCGCATCGACTTGGCTGCACTGCGGCAAAAACGCGTGGCACGCGCGCAGAGCGAGCGCGAACGAGCAAAGCTCGACGCCCTTTTGGTCTGGAAGGACGAAAACGTTCGCTACCTCACCGACCTGCGCCCACAGCTCATCGCCGGCAAGACCACCGCGCTGAACGGCGCGCTGCTAATTCCGGGCGTCGCTCCCATCCTATTCAGCTCCGGCGGCGAGCGTGACCGAGCCGAGCGGACCATGCCGTGGATCCAGGAAATTCACACCATCCCCATTATCGAAGAGCGATCGTTGATCGAAGGCTTCGTGCGCGCCATTTTGAAGCCGGTATTGCACAAACACGGTTTGGAGCGCGCGCGACTTGGAATGGACGAAGCCAACACAAGCTTGGTGCAATTCATGTCCGAGCATCTGCCCGGCATCCGTCTGGAAGATGGCGACACGCCCATGCAACGGGCACGAACGATCAAATTCCCGGAGGAGATTGCTTTGATGGAAGAGGCAACTGCGCTTGCGGATGCGGTCACCGCTTCCGCCGTAGCCGCGATTGCCGAAGGCGTGCGGGAGTGCGATGTGGCGGGCGAGGCCATGCGGACGCTGTTCCGGCTGGGTGGCGAATACGCGCACGTGATGACGCCCTTTGTGGCATCCGGCGAACACATGGCTCCGCCTCATCGCATCAGCAGCGACAAGCTTATTCGCCACGGCGACTTGGTGTTTATCGACATCGGCGCCAATTGGAACGGCTACTTCGGGGACGTCGCGCGCGCTACCATTTGTGGCAAACCTTCCAGAAAACAGCAGGAAATTTTTACGGCTGTTCATGAATCGCTGCAAAGCGGAATTGCCAAAATGCGGCCGGGCTGCACCAACCACGACGCGTCGCAGGCCATTATCCAGACGGCGGAAAAATACCACTTAGGCGACCGCTTTCTGTCCCTGTTCATTGGGCACGGTGTGGGCATTGGCGCAAACGAACCGCCCTACATCGGAGAAACGCTGCCGGGCGCGCCTGTCTACGAATTCCAGCCGGGCATGGTCTTTGCGGTCGAGCCCCTCATCTGGGTGGAAGGCGTGCGGGGCGGAGGCGGTGTGCGCCTTGAAGAGATGGTCCTCATTACCGACGGAGACCCGCACGTGATGTCCCGCGCACCATTCGAAGAGAAATTGCTGCTGCAATAATCGGATTTAATTCGATGCTACGATGCCGTCCTATTTGGCTGGGAGCTGTTTGAGCAGCGTGAAGGCGGGAACGTCCTCGATCGATGTGTGATAGCTGGCGGCAAGCTGATAGCGCCCATCGCGCTTTGCCCACAAGCGAGTCGCGTAATAGGGCTTCGATTTATACGGCTGATGCAAAGCTACCATGAGCACCGTGTCCCCAAAATCATAAAGGCGCGCCCATACCAAAGGCGGGGCTTCATTGGTGGTGGTCCCGGTGGCTTTCTGCTGCAGAGTCCTGGTGATCCGCTCCGCCTTGGTGATCGGCCTGGTGTCCGACGAATCAACGATCAAGCAGTCGTCGAGTACGCGCGACGCCCAGAGCTTCATGTCCCGGTTCGCGGCCCCAGTGTCGAGCTGCTGCAACGCGGTAAGAGCTGCTTGGGCCGCTGGCGTCGCGGCCTTTACCGGCACGGTCATGCAGGGATTGATGCAGGGTGTCACCACACCCGCTTCGCTGGGCACAGCGGCGCCACCGGGGGCGGCGTGCGTGGCCTGGATGATTTCGTTGAAGTGCAGCGCGCGCCAGCCCGCTACACGCTTCACCCATATGTGCAGCACATGCGTGCTTCCCCGGTCCACGGCAACCAGAGCGATCTGGCCGTAGGTCCGTTCCGTCACTTTAGAACCGCTCTGCTGTTCGAGTATGGGTTTCGGCAGTGTCTGCTGAATATCGGCGCGGGCCTCGTCTCTTCCGTCCGAAAATATCCAGGTGAAATCCGCATCAAGGAGCTTCTCCACTTCGGCCTTGTCCGCGCGATCAAACACCTGGGTTAATGCATGATCGGCCTGCAACACGGCCTCTTGGCTATCATCAGCAATCAATGACCCGCTCGGGAGGACGACAACTCCGCCAAACAGAAGAACGATTGCAATCGACTTCGCGATGAAACCCGTCATGATACCCCCATCCCTGGGCCGTGCGGAATCATCCAGAATCCCGGCAAAAGCACCGCAAACTCATCGTCTATTTCGCGGCACCGACGGCATCAACCGGTGCGGCGCCCGCAATCGTGGTTTGCTGGCTATTGGCAAGCTGCCAGCGACCATCCTGATATGTCCACACGCGCAGGCTGTAATACGGCTTGCCGCCGGCATAGGGCGCGATGCGCGAGATCATCACCGCGGACTTGCCGAAGTCCGCCATGCGCATGGAAATCACCGGATCGCCCGGCAAGATGGGGACGCCGGATTTTTTCTCCTGTTCCAGATGCGCGACGCGAGCCGCCTTGCTCAGCGCTGCCGCGCTGGTGACGTAATCGACGCCGTCGAGCACGTAGGGAGACCAGCCCTCGGGATTCGGGTGCCATTCGTCCATCTTGAGCCTCATCAGGATAGCAGCGATCTCCTTGTCGGCTGCCGTGGCGGGTGTGAACGGCAACGTCCGGCACGGGTTTTCGCAATCTTCCGCCGAATTCGCGGTTGTGGCAAAGGGAGCGGTGCCGTGACTTATACCTGTGTCAACGATGGCGAATGCCCGCCAGCCAGCCGCGCGCTTGACCCAGACACGCATAAATCGAGCGTTGTTGTGTACCCCGGTAATCACTTCCAGATGATCGTATTGGTACCAGTGAACGTCCGTATCGTTCTCGTTGTCCGCCGCGAGCGCGCGGAGATTTTGCAGCGTCTCCGTTTTTGACCGTGTCCTGCCCTCTATATCAGTCCACTCGAAATCCGCGTCCAGGAACGCTCCCGCCCTGACCTTATTGCCTTCCGCAGCCGCTGTCAGGCAAGTATGGTCCGCCTGACGAACGACAGAGTCCTCATCAGAACTAGTAGGCGTCGCCTTGGCCCCTAGGGCACAGCACAGAACACTTCCGACGAGAGCAAGCGTTACGCACCCACTTGTAATCATCCTCATAAGATCCTCTTGCTGCTCCTCGTACCGTTCCTTAACCGAGTTTGCCGACATGCTTTTCGAGCAGGCTCCAGGCTTGCTGGCCGATCGTTCCCTTCCAATGGATGTAAAAGGGTTCCAGCCGGTCGCGGAAGGAGGAAGCTTTGGCCTCGTTGAATATCATGTCCTGCTGGACTAATCGACTTCTCAACCCCGCATTGAGAGCGTCGTTATCCGCGCGCTGCAAGGGGACATATTTTGCGACATTGCGCTCGATGATTTGCTGCGCATCTGCCGGCAATCGCTGCCACATCTTAAGATTGGCGATCAAATTGAATCCAGTCCACATATGATTGGTCATGCTAACGTACTTCTGAACCTCATACAGCTTCAAGGCTTCGACGATCGATAGCGGGT
>Ga0307373_10006190_pt1 | contig 19162 bp, 13 predicted proteins | sample OX2MG_FD_202534 | JGI IMG/M metagenome (GOLD analysis project Ga0307373, IMG submission 202534) | Soil microbial communities from Risofladan, Vaasa, Finland - OX-2 | ecosystem: Environmental > Terrestrial > Soil > Coastal area > Acid sulfate soil | place: Finland: Risofladan, Vaasa | collected...
GCTTGCCGCCCTGCCGATCCCGTCCTCGCACCGCACACCTCGCCTCCAGCCCATCGGCAAAGCGAATCAAATCAGAGCCGGGTTAGGCAAGCCCTTTTTCCGCAGCCTGTTAGAGAGTCCCTCACAGGCTTGCGCACCGGGTTCCGAGAAGCGACGAGCGTCTCCCCGCATGAACAAGCCGCCCGGCCGAGCGAGTTCGCGACGAGGCGTATCGACTTGCCGGGGCACGATCGGCTCGATATTACTGCCCCGCAGCCTGCGGGGAGGGACGGTGCATGATCTCTGTTCTGCTGTACGGTCGGAATGACAGCTACGGCTACAATCTCCACAAGCGGGCAGCCCTCAGCCTCAATTGCATCGCGGAAGTGTTGACCGACCCGGCGGACGAGATCGTCTTCGTCGATTACAACACACCCGACGACTTTCCGACTTTCCCCGAGGCGATCCAGGACACACTCACTCCGGCGGCGCGGCGCCTGATCCGCATCCTGCGCGTGCGCGGCCGGCATCACCAGCGCTTCGCCGCGCAGACCCATCTGGCGGCACTTGAGCCGGTGGCTCGGAATGTCGGACTGCGACGATCCAACGCGGCGAACCGATGGATCCTCTCCACCAACACCGACATGGTGTTCGTGCCACGGCAAGGCCGCTCTTTGTCCGAGGTCACGGCCGACCTTGTGGACGGGTACTACCACTTGCCGCGCTTCGAGATCCCGGAGTCGCTCTGGGAAAGCCTGGATCGTCTCGACGCGCCGGGCGCGATCCAGCGGATCGAACGATGGGGGCGGGCGTTCCACCTGGACGAGATCGTGCACGCGCAGGATCCGGCGGTCCGTTACGATGCGCCGGGGGATTTCCAGTTGATACTGCGGTCGGACCTGTTCCGGATCCACGGCTTCGACGAGCGGATGCTGCTGGGTTGGCACGTCGACTCGAACATTGCCCGCCGCCTGCACTTGGTCCACGGCCGGATTGGCGACCTGTGCGATGCGTATTCCGGCTACCACTGCGACCACACGCGCCAGGTAACACCTGCGCACCGGCCGGGCAGCGTGCAGAACAGCCTGGATGTCTTCGTTGACGGCGTCACGACGCCGTTCGTGACCGAACAGGAACAAAGCTGGGGCCTGGCCGGGGAGGTGATCGAGGAGACCCGGACCGACGGCACCGGAGCGGATTATCTGCGGGGGCTGGAGGCGGCCATCCCGACCGGTCTGTCGGCGCCGTCGCACGTCCGCTATGCTGCGGCGAGCTTCGATCGCATCGACTACGCGACTCCCCATGTCCTGCCGTTCCTCCTCGACGTGCTCGCCAGCTATCCGCGATCCACCAGTATCGGCTGGTTCGCCGCGCGGCCGGACCTGCTTGATGCCTTCGCCGTCGCGTGGCGGGCGATGGGCGGGGCGCGCCCAATCCTGCTCGCGGACAGCTCGGCCTGGCTGGATCCCGCCCCACCGCCGCTGTGCTGTTTGGCGTCGCCGGGGGAGATCGCCCGCGGGGCGGACGTGTTCGTGTTCGACTGGGGCCTGCCGCCGGATGCGGCGCGGGAGGGATGGCACTTCCACCGTGACCCGGCGATCCGCGGCGTCGCCGCCGGATTCCGCGTCGTCGTCCGCGCCGAGACGGAGCGGCTGGCCGATCGCGCTACCTTGCCCAGGCGGTTCATCGGCGTCAACGCGATCAACAATCGCTGCGAGACCCTGGTCCAGACCCATATTGGGGCCGCTCGGTCCCCCTTGGCCTCACGCCTCCGACAGGGGTTCCTGAACCATCCGCGCGGCACTGCGCGGGAACTGCTGGGGCTGCTGTCGATCGGTGGCGCGGGACGCCGCGAACCCCAGGGGATCGTGGCGTCGGCCGGCGTCTCCGGGCATGTCTGCTTCGGCCCCTATCTCGACCTGATGCCCGGATGGTACCGGCTGTGCCTGCGCTTCGCGGCGCCTCCGGCAAGCGGGCGGCGGCCGGCCGGCCGGCTCGGCATGGAGGTCATCACTGGGCCCTATCTGGTCTGGTTCCAGCCGATCGAGGCGGCGGATTTGGCGACGGGGGAGATGTCCTTCCTGTTCCAGATGTCAGAGGCGCTGTCGGAGGCGAGCCTGGCATCCGCAGTCGAGTTCCGGCTATGCACCGACCGGGAGGGGCCGCTTACCCTGACCTCGATCACCCTTGCCGACGCACGGGCCCCGGTGGCGGGCGGCGGTCCCGGATTCGATTGGCTGCCGATGTTGCAGCTCGGAGAGGCCGGCATGCATTCGGTGCCGGCCGGGCCTTCCGCTTCCGGTTCCGCCGACACGCCGGTCCGGTGCCGTCCCGAGGTCCGCGGGACCGTGGTCTATGGCCCCTATGCCGCGCTGCTGCCAGGCCCACACGAAGCTGTGTTCACTCTGAACATCGCCGCCGCGCGGGTTCGGCCGAGGGCGGAGCCGCCGATCGTTCTGGATGTCGTCACCGATGGCGGGAACCGGTGTCTGGTTGCTCAGCCGGTCGTGCCGAGCGGGCCCGGCCGGCTGACCGTGACCGTGCCGTTCGTGGTGCCGGGTTCCCTGGGGGACGAGAGCGAGCCGCCCCGGCTTGAATTCCGGGTCTGGTCTGCGGGTGCATTGAGCTTCACGGTGCTGAGCCTGTATGTAACCGGTCGGTCCCGCCCGACGCAGCCCGGCGACCGTCCGCCCGATCGCCCGCGCGACGGACACACGTCGGTGCCGTAGGGCCTGCGCCCCAGGAATGGAGTCACACATGCAAACAGCCTTGGTCTGCGGCGCCGGCGGGTTCATCGGCAGCCATCTGGTCCGCCGCCTGAAGGCAGAGGGGTTCTGGGTCCGCGGCGTCGATCTCAAGTTCCCCGAGTTCTCCGAGACTGCGGCCGACGATTTCGTGTTGGGTGACCTGCGCGACTTCGGCTTCTGCCGCGCAGTGTTCGACCGGCGGTTCGACGAGGTCTATCAGCTGGCCGCCGACATGGGCGGCGCCGGCTATATCTTCATCGGCGAGAACGACGCCGAGATCATGCACAATTCCGCAACGATCAATCTCAATCTGCTGGAAGCGGCGCGCAAGCGGGCGGTGCGGCGGATCTTCTATTCCTCCTCCGCCTGCATGTACCCCGCCTACAACCAGGAAGACCCAGACAAGCCCAATTGCGCCGAGGACAGCGCCTACCCGGCGGCGCCGGACAGCGAATACGGGTGGGAGAAGCTGTTCAGCGAGCGGCTCTATCTCGCCTATCAGCGCAACCACGGCATCGCGGTCCGGGTGGCGCGCTACCACAACATCTTCGGCCCCGAGGGCACCTGGACCGGCGGGCGGGAGAAGGCGCCCGCCGCGCTCTGCCGCAAGGTCGCCGCCGCGCCCCGGGGCGGGGAGATCGAGATCTGGGGCGACGGGCGGCAGACCCGCTCGTTCCTCTACATCGACGAATGCGTGGAAGGCACGTTGCGCCTGATGCGCTCGGATTTTTCCGGGCCGGTCAATATCGGCTCGGAAGAGATGGTCACCATCAACGGGCTGGCGCGCATGGTGATGCAGATCGGCGACAAGGATCTGGCGATCCGCAACATCCCCGGTCCCGTAGGCGTGCGCGGGCGCAATTCCGACAACCGGCTGATCGCCGCCCGGCTGGGCTGGGCGCCGGGGCGGCCGCTGGCCGAGGGGCTGGACACGACCTATCGCTGGATCGAACGCCAGGTTCTGCGCAACGCCGCCTGAAACTCCCTTTTCCACCGTTCCGGAGCCACGAAAGAACCATGCAGATTGCCGTCATCGGCCTGGGCAAGCTCGGCGCCCCACTCGCCGCGGTCCTGGCAAGTCGGGGCCATGATGTCATGGGGGTGGACCTCAATCCGGCCTACGTCGATGCGCTCAACGCCGGTCGCGCGCCGGTGGTCGAACCCGGGCTGCAGGCGTGCATCGACGATGCCGGCCCGCGGCTGCGCGCCAGCACCGACTTCGCGCGGGCGATTCCCGGCACCGACATCTCCTTCGTCATCGTGCCGACGCCAAGCGTCGATGGCGTCTTCACCAACCGCTACGTGGTCGATGCGGTACGCCGGATCGGCACGGCGCTGCGCGCAAGCGACCGCTACCACGTGGTGAACATCACCAGCACGGTGATGCCGGGATCGACCGGGGGGAAAATTCACGCGACGCTCGAGGCAGCAAGTGGCCGGGTTGTAGGCGAAACGCTCGGCCTCACCTACAATCCCGAGTTCATCGCGCTGGGCAGCGTGGTGCACGACCTGCTGCATCCCGACATGCTGCTGATCGGCGAATCGGACCGCCGCGCGGGCGACCTGCTGGAAGCGGCGTATCGCATCACCCTGGGCACGTTGCCCCCGGTGCGGCGGATGAACTGGGTGAACGCGGAGCTGGCCAAGATCGCGGTGAACACCTTCGTCACCACCAAGATCAGCTACGCCAACATGCTGGCCGAGATCTGCGAGCATCTGCCCGGCGCGGATGTCGATGTGGTGACCGGGGCGTTGGGGGAGGATTCGCGCATCGGCCGGAAATACCTGCGCGGCGCGCTGGGCTACGGCGGCCCCTGCTTTCCGCGCGACAACGTGGCCTTCGCCCGGCTTGCCCGCCACCTCGGTGTGGCGGCCGACATCGCCGAGGCGACGGATGCGATCAACCGCCGCCAGGTGGACCGCGTCGTCGCGCTGGTGCATCGGCTGGGCGGCACTGCGAGCCCGGTCGCCGTGCTCGGACTTGCCTACAAGCCCGAAACGCCGGTGGTGGAGGAAAGCCAGGGGGTGATGATCGCGCGGCGCCTGGCGCAGGCGGGCCATGCCGTCGTGGTGGCGGACCCGCTGGCGCTGGACGGTGCGGCGGCGGTGTTGGGAGATTCGGTGCTGCCGGCGGCGACCCCGGAAGCCGCGATCGCGATGGCGAAGATCGTGGTGGTGGCGACACCGGCCGCGGAATTCGCCGCCCTCCGACCGGAAGCCTTCACCGCCGAGGGACGGCGCCGTATCGTGCTTGATTGCTGGCGGGTGCTGCCCCCGGCGCTCGCCGAGGTGGCAGAAATTGTCCATATCGGGCGCGGCGCGCCGGCCGACGGATAGGCGACAGGAGAACACGTGGTGAGCACCATGCCGACAATCGAGACCGTCGCCGAGTACTGGAACCGTCGGCCCTGCAATCTGCGGCATTCCCCGCGCGAAGTCGGCTCGCGCGCGTATTTCGACGAGGTCGGGGAGCGCAAGTATTTCGTCGAGCCGCATATCCCCGCCTTCGCGGAGTTCCCGCGCTGGCACGGCAAGCGGGTGCTCGAAATCGGCTGCGGGATCGGAACGGATGCGGTGAGCTTCGTCCGTGCCGGCGCCGATTACACCGGCGTCGAACTGTCGGAAGCGAGCCTGACGCTGGCCCGCCAGCGCTTCGCGCTGTTCGGCCTGCGCGGGGAATTGCTGCACGCCAATGCCGAGGCGCTGGATGCGGTGGGGGAAGCGGGCTCGTTCGATCTCATCTATTCCTTCGGCGTCATCCACCACACGCCGCATCCCGAAGCGGTGCTGCGCCACGTGCGCCGCTTGGTGCGGCCAGACGGCGAGCTGCGGGTGATGGTCTATGCCCGCGATTCGTGGAAGGACGCGATGATCGAGGCGGGGCTTGATCAACCGGAGGCCCAGCATGGCTGCCCGATCGCGTTCACCTATACGACCGGGCAGGCGCGCGCGCTGCTCGAGCAAGCCGGGTTCGAAGCCGTCTCCATCACCCAGGACCACATCTTTCCCTACGTGGTGGAGAAATACGTCCGCTACGAATACGAGTTGCAACCCTGGTTCGCCGCCATGCCGCGGGCCATGTTCCGCGCGCTGGAGCAGCGGTTCGGCTGGCATCTGCTGATCCGGGCGCGACCGGTTTGAGAATGCACGGGTCGCGCCCTGCCGCTGCCTCCGTGCTGGCGGGCACACCGCGCGAACTCTCGAATGCCGCGTGATCGTCCGGGAGCCCTGAACGCCGATGCCGACAGACCCTTCCCCGGAAGCCGCCCCCCTGACCCCGGTCTTCAGCCTGGTTCCCGGCGCCGCGCCGATCGAACTCGTCGCCTACTACCCGGGCTTCACCGACTACTACCCCGAGGCCGAGCTGCAGACGAAGCGCTGGCTGGTGCGCAACGCGCGGCCGGACTGGGTGGCGCTCGATGTCGGCGCCAATGTGGGCGTCTATACCCTGCTGCTGTCGCGCCTGCTGACCGAGGGGTGGGTCCACGCCTTCGAGCCAACGGAGACTGCGGGGCTGTTGCGCCGCAACCTCGCCGCCCAGCGTGCCGGCAACGTCGCCGTGCATGAGGTCGCGCTCGGTGCGTGCAGCGGCACGATCGAGGAACCGATCTACCGCATCTGGGGCGCGCCGGAAACCCGGGCCTACACGTTCATCACTCTCGACGATTTTGCGGACGCCGTGGGGCTCGCACGGCTCGACTGCGTGAAGATCGACGTGGACGGCTTCGATCTCGAGGTGCTGAAAGGCGCGGCAGAGACGCTGGCGCGGTTCGACCCCTGGGTCATCGTCGAGTTGAACCATGCGCTGGCAACCCGCGGCCAGTCGGTCGGCGAGGCGCTGCTCTGGCTCGCCGGCCAGGGCTACACGGAGGCACTGGTGCTCGATGAGGAGAACCTGCTGCTGCGCGGCGCCACCTCGGCCGAGGCCGTACCCGGCGTGCTCCGCCTCTCCTTCGATCGCGAGCCGATCCTGCTACCGCCCGCCTTCATCGGAGGCGCACCGTTGCCTGGGTTCTTCGCGCCGGCCCCGGTGCTGCACAATGGGGCAACGCAGGAGGGCGCCGCCATCCTCGCCCCAGGGCCGCGGTGGAACTATGCGGCCTCCTGGCCCGCGCAGGGCGCGCCCAAACCCGGGCCGATCGTCGCGGAGGCCGAGGTCGAAGTGGCGGCAGGGGCCATCGGTATCGGGTGCCTCGCCGTCGATATGAGTAGCTTCGTCGGCAAGGAGGTCACGCTTACCGCCGCGCCCGGGCCCCAGATCGCGCGACTGTTCGTGGCCGAGGCCGCGGACGTCCACCACCTGGTTCTGCGCAACGTGGACCCCGCCGGGGCGCCGTCGCGCGCCACCATGCGTGCGCTGCGCGTCGCCCGCGCCAGGCCGGCCGCCGCCACGGTCCCGGGCGTGCTCGACCATCATACCCGCGACTTCGCACTCGACCGCGTACTCGACCCGGACGCGCTGGAGCGGCCGGGCCGGACCATCCGCATCGTGCCCGTGGAGACGCTCGGCAAGGCACTCGGCTTCCGCGCGCCCTACGTGCCCGAGCGGCTGCTGTACCGTTACGGGCTCGAGGATTTCAAGACCGAGGTCGATGAGCCGGGCATCTACCGCTACCTCTATCGCCACCTCGTGCCGCGCCGGCATCTCGAGTTCGGTACCTGGGAGGGCTTCGGCACGGTGCTCTGCGCCGCTTCCTGCGGGGCCGAGATCTGGACCGTGAACCTGGCCGAGGGTGAACGCGACGCGCAGGGTGCGCCGCGCTACGCTTCCCAGGGGCTAACCGGGGGGGCAGAGGCCACAGCAGGCGGGGCCGGCGATTCCGGCGAGCGGATCGGCTGGCGCTACCGCGCCGCCGGCTACGCCGCGCGGGTACACCAATTGCTGTGCGACAGCCGCGACTTCCCGGCCGGCGAGTTCGCGCGAGGGTTCTTCGACACGGTACTCGTGGACGGCGGCCACACGTCCGACGTGGTCGCCAACGACACGGACAAGGCGCTGCCGCTGCTCCGCTCTGGCGGGGTGATGATCTGGCACGATTTCTGCCCGGTCTCCACCGTGCTCGCAACCTCCGAGGCCGGGCGTGGCGTGATGCGCGCCTGGGTCGCGCACCATGACCGCTGGCGGCCGCACCTCACCGAACTGTTCTGGGTGCGCCCGAGCTGGATGCTCATCGGCGTAAAGGCCTGATCCGAACCAACCCACGGCGACCGCATGAAGCCCAGCCATGATGGGACCACTCTCATGTTCGCCGTTTCAAGCTGCAGGCGTGGGAATTTCTTGCTTGGTGGTCAAGCTGTTCAGAGTGGCCGCCGTTGGGCAGGGCAGGAGGCACGATCATGAAACGACGGTTGATCATGCTCTGATGCGCGCCCTTCGGGTTTCGGAGCCACCTTGGCCTTCTTGCGTCCGTTTGGAGCTTCGCTCTATAGACCACTGCCTTCTGGTCGTCGGGTAGCCATGCTGGACTCGCCGACCGCAAACGCCGTATCGGGAGAAGCCTGGATGGGCACTGACGAGGTCATACGGCGCCTGCAGACCGTGTTCCATGAGGTGTTCGACGATGATGCCATTACTCTGCAAGATACCACCACTGCGGCCGACATCGATGGCTGGGACAGCGTCGCCAATATCCGATTGATGGTCTCTATCGAGGAAGCGTTCCACTTACGCTTCGATGTTGGCGAATTTCAAGACTACCGCAATGTCGGCGATCTGGTCACCGCTATCGCCCGCCGCGCCGGTTGAGCCCCAGTGATCGACGCTGCCCTGCTGTCCTGGTTGCCACGGCCGCCAGAGGGTTTCCGCGTCCGCTGCACCGCCACCGATACCACCGCGCCGCGCGGTGCCGCGCTGCGCGCGCTGGCCGGTTACGCGCTGGGAGCCAACCAGCTGCACCGGCTGGCGCGTTCGGTTGCACAGGCGGTGGAAGACGGCGCGGCGGCCCCGTTGCAGGGCTTCACCCTCGGGCTGGTCAGCAACGCTACCACCGACTTCATCGTTCCGGCACTTGTTGCCAGCGCGTTACGTTATGGCATCGCCCTGCGGGTCGCCGCGGCGCCGTTCGGAATGACCTTGCAGGCGGCTCTCGATGCGGCGTCGGAGCCGCTGGCGAGCCGACCGGACGCGATCCTGCTGGCGCTGGATTATCGGGCCTATTTCCCTGAATACGCGCTGGAGGATGATGCCTCGGCGCGGCTGGACGCAGCACTAGCCCGGCTCGGCGATTTGGTCACGGCGTTCTCCCGCGGCAGCGGCGCGGCGATCCTGGTGCAGACGATCGCCGCGCCGCCCGAACGCCTGTTCGGCAGCTTTGATCGCGACCAGTCAGGCACCGCCGCCTGGCTTGCGGCTAGTTTCAATCAGCGACTGTCGAACGAGATACTGCGCCCCGGCGTCAGCTTCCTGGATGTCGAAGCCCTCGCCAGCCAGGTCGGGCTGGCAGCCTGGTTCGATCGCTCCCAGCACATGGCTGCGAGGCTGCCCTTCGCCCATCGCTTCGTGCCTCTGTATGCCGAGCATGCGGCGCGGCTGATCGGCGCCATCCGTGGCCGCGGCCGGAAGGTGCTGGTGCTGGACCTGGACAACACGCTGTGGGGCGGGGTGATCGGCGACGACGGGATCGAGGGCATCCGCCTCGGCCAGGGCGACCCGCGCGGCGAGGCGCATCTGGACCTGCAACGGGCCGCCCTGGCGCTGAAGCGGCGCGGAATATTGCTCGCCATCGCATCGAAGAATGACGAGGCGGTGGCTCGGCGGGCGATCCGCGAGCACCCCGAGATGCTGTTGCGCGAGGATGACTTCAGCGCCATGCAGATCAATTGGTCAGACAAGGCCAGCAACCTAGAGGCACTGGCCGAACGGCTTTCGCTGGGCATCGACAGTTTCGTGTTCCTGGACGACAACCCGGCCGAACGGGCACAGGTGCGCCTCAGCCTGCCCGAGGTGCTGGTGCCGGAACTGCCCAGCGACCCGGCGGACTATGCCGCCGTCCTGCTGGCCGCCGGCGGGTTCGAGGCGGTGGCCTTTTCAGACGAAGACCGCCAGCGGGCGGACCAGTATGCCGCCAATTCCCGCCGCGAAAGCCTGGCAACGCACGCGCGCGATTTGGCGGGGTTCCTAGAATCGTTGCAAATGCATGCTATCTTCACTGCCGACGGCGTCCTCGGCTGGTCCCGCTTCACGCAACTGATCAACAAATCCAACCAGTTCAACCTGACCACCCGGCGCTACACTGAGGCCAGAATCGCCGATCTGGTGGCCGCGCCCGACGTGCTGACCCTACAGGTGCGGCTGGTTGATCGGTTCGGCGATAACGGCATGATCTGCTCGGTGATCGCCTGCCCGCGGGACGATGCCTGGATGCTTGATACCTGGGTGATGAGCTGCCGGGTGCTCGGGCGGCGGGTGGAGGAGGCGGTGCTGAACGAGATCATCCGCCGTGCCCGCGCGGCAGGCGTTGCCAGGCTGATCGGCCTCTACCGCCCCACCCCGCGCAATGCGCTGGTGCGCAACCATTACCGCACGCTGGGCTTTGTCCTTGACGGCGAGGAAGACGACGCCGAGCGCTGGGTGCTGGATGTGGCCACCTATCGGTCGTCGGTGGGGCCGATCGTCAGTGAAATCTCGCCCGCCGCATGAATCGGGGTGGCCTGGCGCGCCGGGCGCTGCTGCTGGTGGTCTCGCTGCTGTGGCTGCTCGGCGGCGCCGAGGCGCTGGCCCGCTTCACCGGCGGCTGGCGGTTCGACCGGCTGCATCTGGTGGCCCGCCCGCGCGCCGCACCGACCGCCTCCAGTGCTGCCACCCGACAGGCGGGGGAGCGTGCGCTCCTGGCGGACGCAACCTATAGCGGCAGCGTCGATCCCGACTGGTTCTTTCTTCCCCCGACGCCGATCAAGGAACCATCCAGCCGCCGCCTGCTTACGCGCAGCCGGAACAACCCCACCGCGATGGGGCAGGAGAATTACGTTTGGAACGACGCCGCCTTCGGTCCGCACCCCGATCTGCATCTGCTCGACCTGCTTCGCACCTTGAAGGAGCAGCAGATCTTTGCCTTCCATTCCTATGACGGCACCATCTTGCCGCGCTACCGCCTGTATCCGGACAACGATTTTCGTCCTACACCCTGGATCACCGACCGGTACGGCTGGCTGAGCGTGAGGCTGCGCACGCCGAAGCCGCCGTACACCATCCGCATCGGCATTATCGGCGATTCCACCTCACAAAATTTCTATGGCCGCCAGCTGCAGGCCTATCTGAACGCCTGGGCAGCGGCGACGCATCTGGGGGTATCCTTCCAGGTCCTGAATGGCGCGCGCCAGGGGCTGGAACAGCAGGACGAGCTGGCGGTGTTGAAATACGAGATGGCTCCGATGGGGCTGGATTACGTCTATGCCTATTTCGCCCCGACCTTCGCCGTGGCCGGCTATACGCAGACCTTTGCTAGGCTGCCCCCCGGAGTCAGCTTCGGCCATCCGCCGCCTCCTCGGCCAGGGTGGTGGGCGCGAGCGGTGCGGCAGCTGGCGCCGCTGGCCCAGGTTTCGGCACTGGCGCGCGCATTGGTTGAACAATGGACCGGCACCGCGCCCGGCAGCCTGCTGACCGAGCCATCCAAACCGCCGGTGCGGCTGGAACTGCCGGCCGGAGCGCGCGGCCGACGCGTGGATCTGGCACGAGCGGAGAAGAACCCCTATCTTGGTGGCTTGATCGGCGACCTCGACAGGCTGCGCCGGATCGCCGGCAGCATCGGCGCTACCCCGATCGTCTCGGACGAACACTTGTGCGTCTGGAAGGGCATGGTGGTGAACGGCACCACCCACCACCTGCTCTACGACGATCTCAACGGGCCACTGTTCTGGCCGCTGAGCTATGCCGAAATTCGCCGACTGCTAGACATGCACAATGCGACCATCGATACCTGGGCGCGCGCCCAGCATGTGCCGGTGGTGGATATCGACGGACACTATCCGCGCGATCCCGACCTGTGCAGCGACACCTTCCACGATCTGCCGCTGGGAATGCGGCTGCGCGCGTGGATCATCTTCCAGCGCCTCATCCCACTGATCCGGCGCGATCTGGCCGCCGGCATCGTGCCACGCGCCAACGCCGATCCATCGGGCCATAACCCCGCCTTCGCTGCGCCGATCCAGGAGCTGGACCGCACGGCCCTGCTCCGGTGGATGCAGGCCGAGTTGGCCACGGAACGGGCGGCAAAGCAATGATCAGGGCGGGCTGATGATCTATTCCACCTATGCCTTCCTGCTGCTGCTGCCGCCGCTGGTGGTGTGGTTCTACAGCCTGCGCAGTATCCTGACGCAGAACCTGCTGCTGCTGGGCGCCAGCCTGGTCTTCCTGGCCTGGACCAATGTCTGGAACCTTGCGCCCGCCCTGCTGGTGGTGGCAGGAGTGTGGCTGTGGTTCCACATCGATGCGCGCTGGCGCCTCAGCTGGCGGCCGGCCGGCGTGGTGATCAGCCTGCTGGTTCTGCAGCTGGCGTATCTGAAATATCGCAGCTTCATCGCCGAGACCTTCGGCGTCTCGTTGCCGGTGCCTGCAGTGCTGACCGGGCTGATCCCGCTGGGCATCAGCTTCTACAGTTTCGAGGCGATCAGCGCCGTGGTGGATGTGAAGCGCCGGCCGGTGAAGCTGGCGCCGATGAGCTGGAGCCTGTTTATCCTTTTCCTGCCGCACCTGATCGCCGGGCCGATCGTACGGCTGCGGCAACTGGTGCCGCAATTCGAACAGACCCGGAAATTCCGTTGGCGCAGCCTCTCGGTCGGGCTGCATTTCTTTACGATCGGCTTCGCCAAGAAACTGGCCGCCGACCCGCTGGGACGCATCGTGGACCCGGTCTGGTCGGCCCCCGGCCAGGCGTCGTCCGTTGCCCTGCTGCTGGCTCTGCTGGGGTTCTCGGCGCAGCTCTATCTGGATTTTTCCGGCTATACCGACATGGGCCGCGGCATCGCCCGCATGCTGGGCTTCCGCCTGCCGCTGAATTTCCGGGCGCCGTTCTTTGCCCATACCCCGAGCGAGTTCTATCGTCGCTGGCATGTGTCACTCTCGAACTGGATCCGCGTTTTCGTCTATGACACCCTGGCGGTCGCGGTGTTCCGCCGGGTGCGTGGACGCCGCCGGCAGAATCGGGCGCTGTTTGCGGTGATCCTGCTGGTGATGGCGATCTTCGGGCTGTGGCATGGGAGCGCCTGGCATTTCGTGCTGTTCGGGGTGGCACAGGGCTTGGTGATCGCCGGCTGGGCGGCGGTGACCAAGGGCCGGGCGCCGCGCAGCCGGGCCGGCTGGCTGGCAAGCCTGCTGATCCTGCAGGCAAGCTGGCTGTTCTCCCTGGTGCTGTTCCGCGCCGACAGTTTAAGCGCGGCCAGCCAGGTCTTGGTCGGGTTGGCGGATGGCGGCCACTGGTTCAGCCCCGGGCTACTGTGGTGCCCGGTGGCGATGGCGGCTGCGGTGGCGGTGCAGGCGGTAGAATATTACGTGCGTCGCCGCCCCGTGGCGCGCGCCCTGAGATGGCTGCGCGGGAGCGCTCTCGGCGGGACGCTGATGCTGGCCGGATTCGCCGGTGCGTTCGCGATCAAGGTGTGGGTTGACGCGCGGGCCATCGCCGCCACCGGCGTCGGCATGCCGGCCGCCAGCTTCATCTATTTCCGCTTCTGATGCCACCCCCCAGCCGCCGCTTCACCCTTGCCGACCAGCAGGCGTTCGCCGCGCTCTCGGGCGACCACAATCCGATGCATCTTGACCCGCAGGTAGCGCGGCGACTGTTTCTTGGCGAGGTGGTGGTACATGGCGTCCATCTGGTGCTGTGGTCGTTGGAGAGTCTGCTGGCCGCCGGCATGAAGCTGTCGGCGCTGGCTTCCCTGCGTGTCCGCTTCGATCAGCCGGCGGGACTCGAGCGGGACGTGGCGCTGCGCTGGCAGACGACGGATGACCGGGCCGCCGTCACGGCGCAGGGTGCCGCGGGACGATTGATGCGGCTGAACCTGCGGCTCGCGGCGCCGCTGGACCGGGCCTGGGAAGGCCCGCGCGTGCTGCCCCCGCTGGCCTGCCAGGTGCATGGCATGGAGGATCTGACGGCGGCCGCGGGCAGCCTGCCTCTGGTGCTGTCACCGGACTTCGCCGTCTTGTTTCCGCGCCTGGCGGCTGGGTTCTCGCCGCTGCAATCCGCCATCCTGTTGGCCAGTACAAGGCTCGTCGGCATGGTCTGCCCAGGGTTGCATTCGATCTATACCGGCCTTTCGCTGAGCTTCACCCCTGAACTCCTGGCCGCGCGAACGTTGGATTATGCGGTCAGTCGCGCCGACGCGCGGGTGCGGCTGGTGGATATCGCACTCAACGCCCCAGGCCTGCACGGGAGGCTGGAAACGCTGCTGCGGCCCGAGCCGGTGGCGCAACCGAGGTTCGCCGAACTGCGCAATGCGATGCCCCATGGTAGCTTCGCGGGCCAGCGGGCGCTGGTGATCGGCGGTGCGCGTGGACTGGGCGAGCTTACGGCCAAATTGCTGACCATCGCCGGCGCCGATGTCACCATCACCTATCGGCATGGCGCCGATGACGCCGCGCGCGTGATCGCCGAGGCCGCCGCCGCCGGGCACGTCCTGCGAGCACTGCGTTTCAACATCGCAGCCCCCCCGGCCGACGCGCCGGTGCCACCTGGCGGCTTCACCCATGCCTACTATTTCGCCACCCCGCGCATCATCCCTCGTATCGCCTCAGGCCCGATCCAGGACTTCGCCGCCGCGTCGTTCGCCCAGTACCTGGACTATTACGCCACCGGCCTTGCGCGCAGCCTGGAATGGCTGCGGCCACGCGCCGTAACCGATCTGTGCGTCTGGTATCCCTCCACCGTCTTTGTCGGTCAGGAGCCACCGGGGTTGGCCGAATATGCGGCAGCGAAGGCTTGCGGCGAGGCGCTGTGCGCGCAGCTGACTGCGCGGCTCGCGCCGGTGCGGGTGCTGGTCGAGCGGCTGCCGCGCCTGGCGACCGACCAGACCCAGTTTCTGACCGGGCTCAGCCTAGCCGGCAGCGTAGCGACTTTGCGAGCAGCCCTGCTGCGGCTGGCGTGACGACCGGCGTGCATCCGGCGGCTTGCCGACGCTACGCGGCTGCTCCGTGCCCTTGTGCTCGGGCTGGAAGGCTGATTACCGACGCGGATCACGCCGCCCTGGACGTCCGGAAGGCAGATGTCGTGACTGTCAATCGGCCCTTTAATCGCGGGTGGCTGTCAACTCCGGTTTGGCTGTCCATGCCGAGGTCAGGATCCTTTCCGAGGTCACCAACACCACCGTCCCGACAGGGACACCGACCTTTTGACAAAAGGTGCTTTTCGTTAAAAGTCTGATAGGCTCAGTCCAGCATCACCAAGGGTTTCGTGCCGTGCCAAAACGGGTTGCCAGCCGGCGAAATGTCAAGAGTGCGTCCAGCGGTGCCGCCGATGGGCACGAGCGTGCCAAGGACTTTCTCACGGCACCTGAGATCGAGGCGCTACTCGAAGCGCTCAAACGCGGACGGCACGGCACCCGCGACCATCTGCTGGCGCTCATGCTCTACCGCCACGGCCTGCGGGTCAGCGAGGCGATCGGCCTGCGCCGCGACGAGATCGACCTCGACCAGGCCCGCGTTTGGGTCCGCCGCCTCAAGAATGGTCTCTCCGTCGAGCAGCCCATCGCCGGCGACGAGCTGCGGGCGATCAAGCGCCATCTCGCCTCCCGCTCCGACGCCTTGCCCTGGCTGTTCCTCTCCGAGCGCGGCCAGCCTCTGACCCGGCAGTCGGTGAACTACCTCCTCGCCGCAGCCGCCGAGCGTGCCGGATTGTCGGCAGTGCGGCCTCACATGCTGCGCCACTCCTGCGGCTACTACCTCGCCAATCGCGGCTATGACCTGCGGCTGATCCAGGACTATCTCGGCCACCGCGATCCCAAGCACACCGTCCATTACACGCGCACGGCCGCCAGCCGGTTCGAGGGACTCTGGCGATGAGCGGGGCCGCCCAAGACCTCGGCGACCTGATCAGGTGGACCGCGCGCGACGGGTGGCGGGACCGGGTCGATGCCGTCATGGCCGAGCATTTCGAGCCGGCCATGCAGGCCTTCGAGCTCACCTTCGAAGAAATCGACGACGCGCTCGGCGGCGGCTGGGCGGGGACGCTCTGGGGCTGCGCCTTCGAAGACTTCCTGACGCGTCGCTTCGGGCCGGAGAGCGAGAACCCGGTCGAGGCCTACCTACGCCGCCGTGGCTGGAAGGAGCGCGTCGCGACGCGCACCTACATGACTGCCTTGCAGGGCTCCGTCATGAGCTTGCACGAAGTGAGCGACATCGTGCCGGGGCAGTCCTTCCGCGCCCGCGACCTGATCCGCGGCGGCGAGCCGGTGCTCGTCACGGAGCGGACCGCGACGCAGACCCTGAAGCCCTGGGACCGGATCGCCGCCAGGATCGTGGCCGACGGCGATCGGCGGGTCATCGCCGGCGGTGTGCTCGCCTTCACGCTGGAGGGCACGGACCGGCTGTTCGCCACCCTACGTGAGCGGGCCGCTGCCCGGCCGCATGGCGGGCGCACCCGCAAGGCCGACGGCGCCCTCGGCGGCTGGACCGGCTCCGACGAGGACCTGCGCGCTGCGGCGCCCCTGTTCAGCAGCGCCTGGCTGCTCGACGTGCTCCCCCGGGCGCTGGACCGTACGCCGCCGCAGGTCTTCAACAGCGACGGCGACGAGGTCGTTTTCCACACCGTGCGGTTCCCGTTCGCGGCCGAGGCGGCCGCACGCAGCGTCGAGGCGCGGCTGGAGCAACTCGGCGACCTCCGACGGGAGACGGCCACCTTCTGGAACTGGCTTGGGCCGCCGCCAGGCAAGCGGCCCGCGGTCAAAGGCGAAAAGGCGATCGTCTGGAATGTCACCCTCGACGACGGTGGCGTCGTGCTGGGCAACATCGAGCTGAAGGATGCTGCCGTCGTGCTCAGCGTCAGCTCCGCCGCGCGCGCCGAGCGCGGGCGTGCCATGCTAGCCGACGCTCTCGCCGGGCTGGTCGCGACACCGCTAACCGAGATCCAGACCGTCGAGCAGATGCGGGCCGCCACCCCGCCCGCCGGCGGGACCCGGCCCGCGCCAGCGATCCCGCCTGAAGTGCAGGCCGAGCTGGTCCACGACATGCTCGACCGCCAATACCGCTCCCTGCTCGACGAGCCTGTACCGATGCTGGGCAATCTCACTCCGCGCGTCGCCGCCCGCAGTGCTCGCGGCCGGCGGAACCTCGCAACTTGGCTGAAGCACCTGGAAAACCGGTCCAGCCAATCCCCCGACCCGAACGATCCAATGGCAACTTACGATTTCACATGGCTCTGGCGGGAGCTGAAGGTCGAACACCTCCGCGGTTGAGGCACCAGATGGCCAAATCGCACAGCTTCGCGGTCACTGGGCCAGCACCGGATCGGGACCCTACAGCGCCACGTCACCTTCGATCGGGGCGTCCGGGTCAGCGTTCCCTGCTGGCCGATGCGGGCCTCGTCCTGCCACCAGAGTTCGAGCGGCTTGCCGCGGGCGTGCTCTGGCAGCGCTGCGTCTACGAGGGCGGCGAAGTTGCCCTGAAAGAAGCCTGCGCCGTGGCGTCATGGCCGGGATGGCGTGGCCTGGGCACCAGCCGGCGGAAGCCCATCCGCCGCAGCACATCGCTCATGCTGCGCTCGGCCAGCACCACGCCGAACTTGGCGGCGATCGCCCGCGCGAGGTCCGCACGGCGCCAGCGCACAACGCCTTGCTCGGCCGGGTCGGGCCCGCGCCGTACCCATTCGGCGACTTCCGCTTCCTGCTCGGGCGACAGCAGGGGCTTGGGTCCGACATTGCCGGTCTTGTCGGACAGGCCAGCGAGGCCCTGTTCGTTGTAACGATGCACCCAGTCCCGCAAAGTCTGGCGGTCCATGCCGGCCGCCTGGGCGGCATCCATGCGCGACGCACCCTCCAAGACCAAAGCCAGCGCCAGCATGCGCCGCGACGCCGCAACGTCCTTCGTACGCCGCGCCTCACGCCGTAGGCCGGCCGCGTCGAAATCGGACCGTGTGATCTGGATCGCCGTCCCCATGCTCACCTCCGCGAATCGGGTTCGCAGAGAGCGAATCACACCCACAGCAAAGAGGGAATCAACGGAGAGTCAGATCTCAACACCGGCCGTATAAGTCATCGGTGCGCAATGCGCGCCGGCGACCGAGCATGAACCCACGACGAGCCATCGACGTCGGGCTTTGTGCGCATGACTGATGGTCCGGGCAGGGCACAAAAGGGGCAAGCATCCGCGGAGGGCCGCGGAATTGTTGTGCGCGCGGTGATGGTGAGCGGCTATGATGGCAGCTGGTTCAGGCGGCCTGTGCGGTGGCTGGAGCTTGGGCCGTCTGCTGCCAATTCCATGGCAGCAATTCCTGCAGGCGGCTTTGCGGAATCGAAGCGATGCGGTCAAAGACGTCGGCGAGCCAGGCAAATGGATCGATGTTGTTGAGGCGCGCAGTCGTGATCAGCGTGACCATGACCGCGGCGCGGTCGGCGCCGCGATCGGAACCGGCGAACAGCCATGCCTTTCTTCCGAGAGTCAGACCGCGCAGGGCTCGTTCTGCCGCATTGTTCGTCAGGCAGATCCTGCCGTCCTCGGTAAAGCGGGCGAAGTCGCTCCAGCGCTTGAGCATATAGTCGATCGGTTTGATGACGGAGGCCGAGCGCGAGAGTTTGGATCGCTGCTCACGCAGCCAGGCTTCCAGTTCGGTCAGAAGGGGTAGGCTTCTTTGCTGACGCACGCGCAGGCGCTCCTCTGTACCGAGGCCGTTGATGTCGCGCTTGATGTCGAACAGCGCGTCGATGCGCTTGACCGCCTCCAGCGCAATCGGCGAGATCGCCGCCGCTGTCCGTCCCCGCCTGGCGTTCTGGGCAATATCGGCGAGTTCGAAGAACAGCCGGCGGCTGTGCGCCCAACAAAATGCCGGCGTGATCGGCTTCGGCTTGCGCCCCGGATCGTAGAGCACGTTGAAGCCGCCATAAGCATCGGCCTGGAGAATGCCGGTGAAGCTTTGCGGATGCTGCCTCGGATGCTCGCCGCGCCGATCTCGGGAGGCATAGTAGAGCGCCGCCGGCGGCGGCTGTCCGGCAAAGGGCTGATCGTCGCGGACGTAGACCCATATCCGCCCGGTGACCGTCTTGCCCCGGGCCAGGATCGGCACCGTGGTGTCATCGCCATGCAGCCGCTCGGCAGCCAGAACATGCGCCTCGATCAGCCGATAGAGCGGCATGGCGGCGAAGACGCCGGCACCGACCTGGTCAGCAAGGGTCGAGACCGAGAGGTCGATGCCTTCGCATTTGAAGCGCTGGCTCTGGCGGTTCAACGGCAGGTGCTGACCGAACTTGTCGAACAGGGTTGAGCCGCGAAGCGGATCAACCGCCAGAAGCTTGGGCCC
>Ga0307373_10006192_pt1 | contig 19154 bp, 13 predicted proteins | sample OX2MG_FD_202534 | JGI IMG/M metagenome (GOLD analysis project Ga0307373, IMG submission 202534) | Soil microbial communities from Risofladan, Vaasa, Finland - OX-2 | ecosystem: Environmental > Terrestrial > Soil > Coastal area > Acid sulfate soil | place: Finland: Risofladan, Vaasa | collected...
CCTGATTGCCGTGATCAAGCAATGGCCGGCGATCAGCAAGGCCCTTGCCGCTACGCCGCGAAAACGCAAGCGGTTTGAATGGCGTTCTTAGGTTAACGCTTATTCGGCTTGCGCCGTGGGCTAGGTTCTGCCGCTCCTCCGGAGCTTGCTTAAACTGCGAACTTTTGTTACGGCACACCAGCGAAGCCACCACCGAATTGAGCAGACTCTTCCCCACGGGCACTCAGGATTCAACGCCTGTTGCGGCGCCGGAAATCCTGTGGAGACCCGCTAAATGAACGAATTGCCTGCCGCCCCTAGCCTTCTTGTATCTTACTGGAAGTAAATGGCTTGTCGGTGCTTTCCGTATCAACTCCTTCTTCACTTGACGAACGATGAACGCGCTCAAAGTAATGGAAAATAGCGTTCCGCCGAGGTTTGATGTCGAGCTTCCGGTAAATCGATTTGATATGAGATTTTACGGTCTCTTCACTGATCGAGAGGTGGCTGGCAATCTCTTTCTTGCGGGAGCCGTTGGAAAGAAGGCCCAGAACTTCCCACTCTCTGGGAGTGAGTTCGTCCTGAGTCTTGGGAGTTGAACCCTGTTTTTCGAAAAGCCCTTCAATAATTTGATTAGCCGCCTGCGCGGGCATCCACCGCCCGCCCTCTGCCACGGTGCTGAGTGCCTTCTGAAGAACCATGGGGCTTTGTTTGGTTGAGAGGCATCCCCAAGCTCCCGTCCGAACTGCCCGCATGCAAGATTCAGGCTCCAGATCATCCATCAGCACCAACACCCGATAATGGAGACCCAATTGAGGCAACGCAGATATGTCTTCGATGCCTTCGAGAGAACCACACGTATCGACAAGCAAGATGTCGGGCTGAGAACGCTTGATTTCCTCCAGATTCTCAAGGACGGAGTTCGCTTCCAAAACCACATAGGCGCTGCCCGTGCTGGCGAGTAACGCTGAAAGTGCTCTCCTTATAAGGATCCGCTGACTGATGATACCGACCTTCATTATTTATTATTTCCCTTTCGGCCTGATGAATTAGAATGAACCACGCATAAATTAGGTTTGCTCTTCGGCCCCCAGGTGTCGGGGAAAGCGCAAGTGAAGGAAAGCTGTATCGGTACCTATTAGGGGTCATGCTTCGAGTCGCTGAAAACGGTCCAATAAAAAGTTACTCAATAGTAATCTTACTAACTATATAAGATTTTTCTAATAAAAGTCAAAGGGAAATCACATTCCTAGCCTGCCCCATTTTAGAGTCCCCATCCGGAGACAGCCGGTACTTGTTGCGGATATGAGCTTTTTCGCAAGCCTGTGACCCGCAAGGCAGGTTTGGGCAAGATTCCACCGGAACGCCCACCTGGCCGCCAAACGGTAGTGTTCCTCAACCCGCCCAACCTCGGTTCCACCCTTCCAAGGCGAGGAAGGATTCTTTGCCCGCCGGGAATAATTGAATTATGCTTCTGGGTTCATCCCTTCAGGAGGAGGCCTCTCGTGGTTCGCCGTATTCTATTGATTATTCTGCTTTGTTGCATGTTCGCCCCGTTCGCCCGGCTTACGGATGCAGCGCAGTTTTCCCCGGCCTTATATCAGGAGATGCGCTGGCGCATGATCGGTCCTTCCGCGGCGGGCGCAATCGCGCGGCCTGCGGGGTACCGGGTGAGCCGAACATTTTCTACGCCGGCCAGGTCGATGGCGGGGTTTGGAAATCGGACGATTACGGCCGCACCTGGAAGCCGATTTTTGACCGCGAACCTACCCAGTCCATCGGCGCCATCGCTGTTGCGCCGTCGGACCCCAAGATCATTTACGTTGCGAGCGGCGAAGGCTTGCAGCGCCCGGACCTTTCGGTGGGCGACGGCATCTACAAATCAACCGACGCCGGTAAAACATGGGTCCACCTCGGCCTGCGCGACGGCCAGCAGATCCCCGCGCTCGACGTCGATCCCCGTAATCCGGACCGTTTGTTTGCCGCCGTGCTGGGCCATCCCTATGGTCCCAACCGGCAGCGGGGCATCTTCCGCTCGACCGACGGCGGCCAGACCTGGCAAAAGGTGCTTTACAAGAACGAAAACACCGGGGGATCTGACGTGGTGATTGATCCGTCGAATCCCGAGATTGTCTACGCTGCGTTGTGGGAAGCCCGGCAAGGCCCCTGGGAAGACAACAACTCTTACGGCGGGACAGAAGGAGGCCTTTTCAAATCCACCGACGGCGGCACGACCTGGCGTCAATTGACCAAGGGTTTGCCCGCGCACCTTGTGCAGATCAACGTGGCCATCGCTCCCAGCAATCCGAACCGCCTCTATGCCACCCTGGCCACCAGCCCCGGCGGCGATTATGAATCCGGCACGGGGCTTGGCATTTACCGTTCCGACGACGCAGGCGCGAACTGGTACCGGGCGACCACCGATCCTCGCCCGGCGCTGCGCATCGGCGGCGGCGACCTGCCGGTGCCGAAAGTCGATCCCAAGAATCCCGACATCGTCTATGCAACCAGCATCGTGGCGTGGCGCTCCACCGACGGCGGCAAGACCTGGACAGGATTTCGCGGTGCGCCGGGCGGTGACGATTACCAGAACATCTGGATCAATCCGCGCGATCCTAAAATCATTCTCCTCGTCGGCGATCAGGGGGCCATCGTCACCGTCAACGGCGGAAAAACCTGGAGTTCGTGGTACAACCAACCCACCGCGCAGTTTTATCACGTGATTGCCAGCAACACTTTTCCTTACCGCGTCTGCGGCGGGCAGCAGGAAAGCGGCTCCGCGTGCATCGCGAGCCGGGGCAACGACGGTGAAATTACCTTCCGTGACTGGCATCCTGTAGGCGCGATCGAATACGGCTATGTGGCGCCCGACCCTCTCCATCCCGGCATTATCTATGGAGCCGGCAGGAATGAAGTTTCCAAATATCACTGGAGCACCGGCCAGGTTCAGGACGTGACGCCAATCGTCCTCAATTCCGGCAAGTACCGCACGGACCGGACCGAGCCCATCCTTTTTTCCCCGGTCGATCCCCACATCATTTATTACGCCGCGAACGTGCTCTTCAAAACCACCGATGGCGGCCATTCCTGGCAGATCATCAGCCCCGACCTCAGCCGCCCGCACCCGGAAATTCCGGCAAGCCTCGGAACCCTGGCCGACAAGAACCCGTATGCCCACAAGGTCCGCGGCGTCATCTATTCGGTGGGGCCGTCCTTCCAGGACGCGAACACGATCTGGGCGGGTACGGACGACGGCCTGATCTGGGTGACGCGCGATGGCGGAAAGAATTGGAAAAACGTGACCCCGCCGAGCCTCGCGTCCTGGAGCAAGGTGACGCAACTGGTCGCCTCGCATTTCGATGATGAAACGGCGTACGCTTCGGTCAGCCGCTTCCGCGCGAACGACATGCGCCCTTACATTTACCGCACCCACGACGGCGGAAAAACCTGGAAGCTGATTGTGAACGGCCTTCCGGATGATGCGCCCGTCGATACCGTGCGCGAAGATCCTGTCCGCAAAGGACTGCTGTTTGCCGGGACGGAGAACGCGGTTTGGGTTTCCTTTGACGATGGCGGCAAGTGGCAGTCGCTGCAACTGAATCTGCCGCACACCTCGATGCGCGACCTGTGGATTCATCAGAATGATCTGTTGCTCGCGACGCACGGACGCTCATTCTGGATTTTGGATGACATCACCCCGCTGCGCCAGATCACGGAGTCGGTGGCGCGCTCGAGATCCTACCTCTTCCGGCCTGAGCAAGCTTACCGGGTGCGCCGCGACACCAATACGGACACTCCCCTGCCGCCGGATACTCCGGCCGGCGAGAATCCGCCGGACGGCGCGATCATTGACTACCATCTGGCGCAGGCGGCCTCGGGCCCGGTGACGCTCGAAATCCTCGACTCAGCCGGCAAGCTGGTGCGCCGCTACGCGAGCACCGATAAGCCCGCGTTGACGGAGAAGCAAAAGGTTTCAATCCCGCTCTACTGGATTCCAATACCGAAGATTCTTTCCCCGGAAGCGGGCATGCACCGCTGGGTGTGGGACTTGCGCTACACTCCGCCGAAGTCTGAGCACTATTCCTACCCCATCTCGGCGATTCCTCACGACACGCCGCGCCTGCCGCAGGGACCGCTGGTTCTGCCCGGGCAATATACCGTCAGGCTCACGGCAGAGGGCCGGAGTTACTCCGCGCCGCTGACCGTGAAGATGGACCCGCGCGTCAAGACGCCGCGCGCGGGCCTCGCGCAGGCGTTCCGCATGGAGATGCGGCTTTACGCGCTGATGAATCACAGCTACGCGGCGATCGCCGAGGCCCGCGCGCTCAAGGAGGACCTCGGGAAGCTGTCCAAAGAGGTCAGTAGTCCTTTGGCGAAGCCGGTCGCAGCGCTGCATAAAAAGGTTGGAGGATTGCTGAAGGGAACGGAAGGCTCCAACGCAGGGTCGGAAATAACCATCGAGCGGGTGAGCGGGGATGCGGCCGCGCTTTACGGACAATTGGGAAGCGCCGACGCTACACCGACTGCATCGCAAGTGGCGGCGATTGGACAGGTCGAGCAGGAGGCTTCCGCCGTGATGAACCGGTGGGATGCCATCAAAAACTCCGACCTTCCGGCGCTTAACCGGCAACTACAGGCTGGCAAAATGCCGGAGCTGCGAATTCGGCAGAAAACGCTGCCACAAACCGAATCGCAGAACGAGGAATGATTTAGACCGGGCGCGCGGGACCTATTGGGCGGTTACTCAAGCCGCAAATTGGTTGGTGCCGCGGGACGGAGTTGAACCGCCGACGCCAGCCTTTTCAGGGCTGCGCTCTACCACCTGAGCTACCGCGGCAAGACTCATTCATTCTCAGACGGATTCGCCCTTCTGTCAAGAAACCAGAAGCGGCAAAAAATCAAAAACCAAGCAGCGTAACAAGCTCAGGCTGTTTTTCAGGGGGTGCTTTGGGCTTTTAGCGTAATGTCTACCGGAGGGAATTGTCGATCTCGTGCAGCCAATCGGGCCGCTTCAGCACCTCGCGGGGTTTTGAGCCGTCCGGAGCGCTGATGATTCCGTCTCTTTCCATCAAGTCGAGCAGGCGTGCGGCGCGGCCGTATCCGAGCCTCAAGCGGCGCTGCAGAAGCGAAGTGGATGCCTTGCCCGATTCAACAACGACGCGGACAGCATCCTCATACACTTCATCGAGATCAGAGGACTCTACGTCATCGTCCAGCTCCCCGCCCCGGTCGTCCTTGTCCCGGAAGGGTTTGAGAAATTCCTCGTTGTACTGCGGCTCGGACTGTGCCTTGCACCAGTCCACAACCTTGTCGATCTCTTTTTCGGTGATCAGCGCGCCGTGCAGGCGAACGAGGCGCGAAGTGCCGGGCGGCAGAAAAAGCATGTCGCCGCGGCCCAGTAACGCTTCAGCGCCGTTCGAATCCAGGATGGTTCTGGAATCCACTTTCGACGCCACACGGAAAGCAATTCGGGAGGGAAGGTTCGCCTTGATGAGGCCCGTGATGACGTCGACCGAGGGGCGCTGTGTCGAAAGGATCAGGTGGATGCCGACCGCCCGCGCCATCTGGGCCAGCCGCGTTATCGCCTCCTCAACACCTTGGGGTTCTACCATCATCAAATCGGCAAGTTCGTCAATGACAATCACAATGTAGGGCAGGGGCCGATTCTGCTCCGGATCGGTATCGAAAAGATCCAGCGTGGACGTGTCCTCAAACAACTTGTTGTATTGCTCGATATTCCGCACGCCCTGCTCGGCCAGCTTTTTAAGGCGCTCTTCCATCTCAATCGTGGCCCGGCGCAGAACGTTGGCGGCCTGTTTGGGTTCCGTCACGATGGGGGTAAACAGGTGCGGAACATCTTCATAGAGGTTCAGTTCCAGCCGTTTGGGATCAATCATGATCAGCTTGACCTCATCGGGCCTGGCCGCGTAGAGGATCGAAACAATAAACGAATTGATTGCAACGCTCTTGCCTGTTCCTGTAGAACCCGCGATCAGCAGATGGGGCATTTGGGTCAGGTCAGCAATTCTGATTTTCCCGGTAATGTCTTTTCCCAGGCAAAGCGCCAGCTTGGACTTCGAACCGAGGAATTCACTTGACTCAAGTGCCTCGCGCAGGTGGATGGTCTCCCGGTGCGGATTGGGCACCTCAATACCAACCGTTGACTTGCCGGGAATGCGCTCGATCAAGATCGATTCGGCCTTTAAGGCAAGACACAAGTCATCCGCCAGGTTCACGATGCGGCTGTACTTGATTCCCGCTTCCGGCTTGAACTCATAGGTGGTCACCACCGGACCGGGATGAATCTGGGTAACCGTACCCATCACCCCGAACTCGCTGAACTTTTCGGTGAGCCGAACCGCACGCTCCTTCAGGTCATTCTCATCAATGCCCTCCTCGGTCTCAGGCGGAAGCAGAAGGCTGTGGCTCGGAAGTTTGTAAGCGCGGGGACCTTTGCCGGCAATCTTGGGAGGTTTTGGGAGCGCCTGCTGTTCAGCCCCCGCGCTTTTATCCGAAGCGGAATCGAGGGACGCAAAACCCGCGTCAACCCCCTGCGGCTTCAGAATTTCGAGGGCCCCTGCGGGCTGAACCATTGCAGCTTGGCGCTTGTTGATTTGGGGCGAGTCTCCTTCGGACTCAACTCGCGGGGAAAGTTGTTTGGCCAGTTGCATGACCACAGGTTGCTTGCCGGTGGCCTTCGTGCGCTCCACCTGACGCCGCAGCCGCTCCCTCCGCCGTTCCTCTCGCCAAGCCTGCCAGCGAGCTGCCACAGCTTTTACCACAGTGAAACGCCGTTGAAAAAAGTCGAGTCCCCAGGAGAACGAAAACCTTGTGACGAGGAACAGTGAACTCAAAAACACTGCACCCGCGACAATAGCGGCTCCGAGTGGATTGAAGGCGTGAACCAGTCCCGCCGCCACAAGATAACCCGCCAGGCCACTCCCCTTGATCACCCCGTCAACGCGTGGCGTGTAAGGGAATAGTTCCAGCAACGCGCCGAGAGACGCGATCATTAAGACCAAGCCCAGCACCTTGATACGAGGTGCTTCAAGAGATTTTGCCCGGACGAGCCCGACTCCAAGGAAAATGAGTCCTGCAGGAATGAGGTAGGCCACCCACCCAAATAACTGGTCCAGTGTATCGGCCGTGTAGGACCCGGCAATCCCAATCCAATTGTGGATCATGCCGACGGCGCCGCCGCTGGTATCAAGAGAGGGATCGCGGGGAAAGTAGGAGACCAAACTGAAAAGTAGCAGCAGACCCAGAACGACGAGCAAAAAACCGGCAAGCTCTCGGTGGCGGCCGGCGCCTGCCAGCCAGCCGCCAGAAGCGCTGGCGGAGGAACCTTTTTTTCCGTTTGAGGGGGAAGTTGGCATGCGCCCTAATCTCTTAGATCATCGAATGTGCCGCGGTCAACTCAACCCTAGACCCGCAGCCTCAGAGGTAAAATAACCCAGCCTTCCGGCGTACTACCCCAGGGGGTGGCGCAATCCCCGTCCGAGTACCGATACTACCACGCCCGGCCTAACACGGTAAACAATGAATATTTTAAACTTTCGCCGTTCGAGATAGCGCATCGACCAGGCGATGACCGCGTAACCGACCGGCGCCAAGCCTATGATATCCAAGGAAGAAGAAGCCGCAAAGCTGGGTTGCAAACTTCGATGGCGTTTTAGGGAGCCGTCCGAGCAATGAGGGAGCTGACAAGAAGAGTAAAAAGCGGGCTGCGGGCTCCCGCTTTATGCGCTGTTCAGATTACAAGCGGGGATCACAATCTTGATTCGGCAATGCACCTAAATTCCGGCGCTCAGACTTCCAGCACCACGGGCAGAACCATGGGGCGCTTTCCGGTTTCCTGATCGAAGTGACGGCGCAACGCGGTGCGAATCTTTTCCTTGATCACGCCCCAATCGGCAATTTCCTCCGCGTTGGAAACTTCAATCGTTTTTAAAATGACCTTACGAGCACTTTCCACCAAGTCCCTGGCTTCATCCATGGGAACGAATCCGCGCGAGACAATTTCAGGAGGGACTTCCAGCCGCCCGGTGTGCCCGTTGATGACGAGAATGGGAATAACGATGCCGTCCTCCGAGATGTGACGCCGCTCTTTCAGGATGATGTCCCCCACCTCGTCGAAGGTTCCGACGTCGATGCACACGCGGCCCACCGCGACGCGGTCCGCCCGCCGCGCTCCCTCCCCGTCGAACTCCAGCACATCTCCGCTTTCAAGCAGAAATACTTCCTCCGCTCCGGGTCCCACTTGTTGGGCGATCTCTATGTGGCGGAAAAGCTGGCGATACTCGCCATGAATGGGAACAAAATAGCGCGGCCGAACGAGATTGAGCATCAGCTTCAGTTCTTCGACGCTTCCGTGCCCGGAAACGTGGACCGGAGGCTGGCTGCCATCGTGGTAGTGGATATGAGTGCCGCGACGGTAGAGATGATCGATCATCCGAAAGATCGATTTCTCGTTGCCGGGGATGACTCGGGCGGAAATCACCACGTCGTCACCGGGATCGAGCGAGATTGCCCGGTGACGGTTCACGGCGACCCGGGGAAGCGCGGCCAGCGGCTCACCCTGGCTCCCGGTCAATAACATGACCACCTGAGAGCGCGGCAGCTTGCGAAGTTCGTGGGGCTCAGCCAGCAACCCCGGCGGAACATGGAGTTTCCCCATCCGCAGCGCGATCTGCGAGATCGTGTCCATGCTGCGGCCCAGGAAACCCAGGCGCCGCCCGTGTTCGTGGGCAAGGTCAGCAACAATTTGGATCCGATGCACCGAAGTCGAAAAGCAGGATATGAGGACACGTCCCTTAGCCCCCGCCATGATCTCGGACAATCCTTCGCGAACGGCGCGTTCGGAAGGCGTGATGCCGGGACGGTCCACATTGGTTGAATCCGAAAACAGAGCCAGAACGCCTTTGCGTCCGTAATCGGCCAGCGTATGCAAGTCACTCTGCTTTTGGTCCATCGGCGTGGGATCAAACTTAAAGTCTCCCGTATGGATGATGGTTCCGACGGGCGTGGTGATGGCGAGAGCCCCGGCCTCAATAATGCTGTGCGTGAGGTGAATGAATTCCACATGGAAAGGCCCAACATCAAAGGGCGCTCCGGGTTTCATCTCGCGCAGCACGACGCTTTCTTCCAACCCGTGCTCAACCAACTTGGGATGCACAAGCGCCAGCGTAAACGCGGTTCCGTAAACAGGAGCGTCGATTTCATCGAGCACATAGGGCAGTGCTCCGATGTGATCTTCGTGGCCATGCGTGAGGAGAATGGCTCTGATCCGGTCCTGGTTCTCGCGGAGATAGCTAATGTCGGGAATAATGATGTCGACGCCGGGCAACTCAGCGTCCGGGAACATGATGCCGCAGTCGACGATGATGGAGTGGTCGCCATACTCGAAGACCATCATGTTCATGCCGAACTCGCCCAGGCCTCCGAGCGGTATGGCGCGTAGCTTATGGGTAGATGCCGAGATGCTGATTCCTCCTCAATACTTCCAATTGCATCTTACCACAGCTCAGATCGACGCGGGGGCTGCGCAGGTGGCGGGTCATTTTGACGTAGAGGCGACTTTATGCCGCCACATGTCGAGGTGAACTCGCCGCTACCCCAGCCAAATTGACCCACCACCACCGCCCAAGAACGGGGCGTCAGACGCCGCCTGGACCGCCATCCCGAGCAAGGCTTGTAAACAGCGCGATAAAGTCCTCAAGGGAAAGCTCTTCGGCGCGGGCTTTGAGGGGCACATTGAGCCTTTCGAGCTCCTGCTCAACGCGCTGCCGTGTGTGGACCTCGGCCAGACAATTCAGCAGCTTCTTCCGCTTGTACGCAAAACATTGCTTCAGGAAGCTCCGAAATTCTTCCTTCTTTTGGCCCAAGCCGATCCTTGTATCAGGCGAGTGCATTTCAAAATACACCAGAGCTGAGTGAACTTTGGGAGGAGGAGAAAATGCTCCGGGCGGCACCTGGAGCACCACGCGCGGAGAAGCATGGAGACCCGCCAGAACAGTCAAATAGCCGTAATCACGCGTACCAGGGCGCGCGGCGAGGCGATTCGCCACTTCGCGCTGAACCAGCAATCCCATGGCCCGGATGGATCCCGCAAATCCCAGCAAGTGGTGAAGAATCGGCGAGGTAATGTAGTAAGGGACGTTGCCAAAGACAAAGCACTGATTGGCCTCGAAACGCCGGCAGATGGCCGCAAGATCGGTGGCCAGAATATCGGCATTGGCAATTTGCACCTTGGGTTCTTGCTGAAACTTCTGCTTGAGCTCCCGAGCCAGAACCGGGTCCACTTCCACAGCGGCAACCAGGCGCACCTGGGAGGCGAGGAGCGCCGTCATGGCGCCATGGCCCGGACCGATCTCGACGACCAGATCTCCTGCGCGTAAGCCAAGAGCATGAACGATGCGGGAGCGATAGTGAGTGTCCGCAAGAAAGTGCTGCCCAAGTTTCGGTCGGCGGGGTTTATGCATGGGGACTCAGCAAACATGCGCTCCGCAATGCGCAGAATGAAAAGAGCTTAAAGGGTGCCACAGCGCGATGCTTGCTCATGATATCTGCTCGCGTTCGAATCCAGAACCTTGACTTTGCGAACTCCATCCTCTAATTTAGCTTATTTACCGAATTGAATAAATCGAAGGGAAGGTTCGCGTGAAAATTGTATTTGTCGCATCGGAAGGTGTGCCTTACTCGAAAACCGGTGGACTGGCTGACGTTGTAGGCGCGCTTCCCAAGGCGCTGGCGTCCATCGGCCACGAGGTTGAGGTCTTTCTGCCTCGCTACCGGAGCACAAAAACGGGACCCGCCGTTTCGAGCGTTCGCAGCCTCACCATTCCGCTTTCCTCCGGTTTCAAGTTCGCCTCAATCCAGGAGGTCGAAGGCCCGGGCGGCGTCCGGACCTATCTGATGGATTGCCCGGAGTTCTTCGACCGTGACGGGCTCTACATGATCGGCGGCAAAGACTATCCTGACAACGCCCTGCGTTTTGCGGCTTTTTCGATGGGATCGCTGGAATTTATGAAGCGCAGTCCCAAGCCGCCCGAGGTCATTCACTGTCACGACTGGCAGTCCGCCCTGGTCCCTGCATATCTTCGCAGTCTTTATGCGGACGACCCGTTTTTCGAGAGCACGGCGGTTTTGTTCACCATCCACAACATCGCATATCAAGGCCTCTTCCCTCCGGACATTATGTCCCAGGTCTCGCTGGACAAGAGCTTATTTAAAATTGAAGGACTGGAGTATTACGGCAAGGTCAATCTGCTGAAGGGTGGAATCGTTTTTTCGGACTCCATTTCAACCGTCAGCCAAAAGTACTCCCAGGAGATCCAAACGGATGAATTCGGGTATGGGCTTGAAGGAGTGCTGAGAAGCCGCGCCGACCGCTTGCAGGGTATTCTGAACGGCGTGGATTACGAGGAATGGAACCCTGCCACAGACAAATTGATCCCGGCAAACTATACCCCTGAGAATATGCAGGGAAAGGAAGTTTGCAAAAAAGCCCTGCTTGAAAAGATGGGGGCACGCCAACCTCTGCTGGAGCGCCCCGTTCTCGGGATTGTTTCACGCTTTGTGACGCAAAAAGGTTTCGACTTAATCGCCCGAATTGCCGATGAATTGATGCGCAAAGACCTTTACATTGTGGCTCTCGGGACGGGCGAACCTGAATACGAGGAGCTATTCCGTTCTCTCGCCGGGCAATATCCGGAGAAATTTCTGGTACGGGTCGCCTATGACAACGCCCTGGCGCATCAGATTGAAGCCGGCGCAGATATGTTCGTCATGCCTTCGCGCTATGAGCCCTGCGGGCTGAATCAGATCTATAGCATGAAATATGGAACGGTCCCCGTGGTGAGAGCGACCGGAGGGCTGGATGATACCGTTATGCCGTTCGATGGCATTAAAGGGACGGGATTCAGGTTCAGCAGTTATTCACCGCAGGCGTTGCTGGGTTGCATCGAGCGAGCCATAGAAACCTTTCGGGATAAGGGAGCTTGGTCAAAACTGCAGCAGAACTGCATGCAACAGGATTTTTCCTGGACGCAGTCCGCAAAGAGATACGCTGCCCTCTACCAGAGCCTCTACGACACCAAATTAAGGGGGAAAGCGTCCAAGGCTGCGGGCTAAACTTAAATTTGCCATTAGGCAGGAGGATTTGAGGAATGGCAGGTCACGATACTCTGGAATTTACCGATCAAAACTTTGAAGAGGAAGTGCTGAAGTCCGAAAAGCCGGTCCTTGTGGACTTCTGGGCTGAGTGGTGCGGGCCGTGCCGGATGATGGCTCCGGCGGTTGAATCTGTTGCCGCCGACTATGCGGGCCGGGCGAAGGTTGGGAAGTTGAACGTGGATGAGAACCAATCCGTAGCGAGCCGCTACAACATTCGAAGTATTCCTACGCTCTTATTATTCAAAAACGGTCAGATTCAGGAGCAATTAGTAGGAGCAACATCCAAAGATAACCTTGCCAAGCTGCTCGATAAGAATATTTAACTTTTCGAGCGCGCAGAGCAGCCGGCAGAATTGTGACGTCCGCGGAGTTTTAGCCCGCTGAGGTTTCGAAAATGGGCAACCGATTCTCGTCAATTAACCCGCCGAATCTCTTACTTGTCAGGTTACAATATCATGATGGTGTCAGGTTCCTAAAGGTATATCGATGAGCGAGGAAACCACAAGCATTGCGGTCGTTGGCCTTCAGTGGGGAGACGAAGGCAAGGGAAAAATTGTCGACGCTCTCTCGGAGCACTTTGACATTGTGGTCCGCTACCAGGGCGGCGCCAATGCGGGCCACACGGTCATTGCCAACGGCAAGAAATTTATTCTGCAACTGGTTCCAACGGGAATCCTGCGGAGCGAGACGACCGGAGTCATCGGCCCGGGGGTTGTTATCAACCCCGAGGCCCTCGCACGGGAACTTGAGGCGCTTGAAAACAGCGGCATCAGGGTTGGCGGCAGGCTTCTGGTCAGCGATCGGGCCCACCTGATCATGCCTTACCATCGCAGCCATGAAGTGGCAGCGGAGCAGGCTCGCGGCGGGGCAAAGATCGGCACAACCGCCAAAGGCATCGGCCCCACTTACGAAGACAAGGCGGCTCGGCGCGGACTCCGCACCTGTGACCTGCGCAACCCTGAGGCGTTCCTGCGAAAGTGCAAGGAAGTTTTGTCTGAAAAAGACCGGATCGCTTCAGCCCTGTTTGAGGGCACGCCGTTCGGGGGAGAAGAATGGATCGTCCAGTACCTTGAAACGGCGCGTCAATTAATTCCCCGCCTTATCGACGTTTCGGAATACCTCAACACGGAAATGGACCATGGCAAGCGGGTCCTCTTTGAAGGCGCGCAGGGCACTTTGCTCGACCTCGACCATGGGACCTATCCGTACGTAACATCCTCGAGCGCCACAGCGGGAGGAGCCTCCACCGGCACGGGGGTAGGTCCAACGCGAATCGGCGCGGTGATCGGCGTCTCAAAAGCTTATACGACGCGAGTCGGCAGCGGGCCTTTCCCCACTGAGATTCCTGGCGACGAAGGCGTGGAGTTGAGGACGCGGGGTAGCGAGTTCGGGGCCGTGACCGGCCGGCCGCGGCGTTGCGGATGGTTCGATGTCCCTGCCGCGCGCTACAGCGCCAGACTGAATAATCTGAGTGCGATCGTCATCACCAAGTTGGACATCCTGGACACTCTTAATGAAATTCCCGTCGGCGTCGAATACGAATATGAAGGGCATAAGTTTACGGGCTTCCCTGCCGACACCGATGTCCTCGGCCATATCAAAGTCCGCTATCGCACGCTGCCAGGCTGGAAACAATCGACCTATGGCCTCCAGGAATTTTCTCAGCTTCCCCAAAAGGCGCAGGACTACTTGCACTTTCTTTCAGACCAAGTGGGGGTGGAGATCGCCATGGTCTCAACCGGCCCCGAACGCGGACAAGCCATCTGGTGCGACGAGAGCCGGTTTGCGAACCTGCTCGCCTCAAAGTAATCACTCACCCCGCCGAGGTCTCGCGGCCGGCGCTCGATTCGAGACGCGGAGGAGCGGCTCCCGGCCTTTGCCATCATGCTGAGCTACGAACAAGCGCTCTCGGACATCGAGGAAAAACTCGGCGCCGCGAACCCAACTCCTAAAATTGAGAGTGTGCCTCTCGCTCAGGCGTGGGGAAGAATCCTTGCCGAGGATGTGAAGGCGGACCGTGACTATCCTCCCTTCCACCGCGCAACGCGGGATGGGTTTGCCGTTCGTTCTCAGAACGTTGACCGCGCTGGCGTGGTCTTTAAGCTGGCGGGAGAAGTACGGGCCGGCGAATCCTTCCGAGCCCCTGTCGAGGAGGGCCAATGCGTGCAAATCATGACCGGGGCGCCGTTACCGGCAGGCACTGATGCGGTGGTCATGGTTGAGTATGCACGCGTTCAAGGCGATCAAGTCGAAATGCAGGCCCCGCTCAAACCCTTCGAAAATGTTGTTCGCCAAGGTAGCGAGGCTGTGAAGGGACGCCAAGTTCTGCCGCCGGGCAGACGGCTAGGGGCAGGCGAAATAGGATTGTTGGCTTCCGTGGGCAAGGCGTGCGTTTCCGTCTATCGCAAGCCCATTGTGGCGATTCTTCCCACCGGGGATGAGATCGTTCCGGTCGATCAACGACCGGAATGGTACCAGATTCGCAACAGTAATTCGGCCATGCTTTCTGCGCTGGTGATAGCTGCAGGAGCAATTCCAATGGAGACGTCCATTGGGCCGGACGTAAAAGAAGCGTTGCGGCGCCTGATGCTGGAAGGTCTAAAGGCAGACCTCCTGCTGCTTAGCGGCGGGGTGTCGATGGGCAAGTATGACTTTGTCGAAGAAGTCCTGGCGGACTTGGGTGCAGAGTTCTATTTTCAAAGTGTTGCCATCCGGCCCGGCAAACCTTTGGTTTTCGGACGCGCGCATGACACGCTTTTCTTCGGCCTCCCCGGCAATCCTGTTTCCAGCTTTGTTACGTTCGAGCTTTTCGCCCGGCCTGCGATCCGAGCACTCGGCGGAGGAAGGTTCGAACGTCCGCAATTCCTCCGAGCTCGATTGGGGAATTCAGTCCGGCACAAGAGCGGATTGACCATGTTCATGCCGGCGCGAGTCGAAACTCAGGATTCGGAACCGGTGGTTCAACTTGTGGGCTGGCAGGGCTCCGGAGACTTGGTAGGAGCCGCCGAAGCCAATTGTTTCCTGGTGATTCATCCTGAGCAGCGCGCACCTCAAGTTGGCGACTGGGTGGACGTGCTGCCAAGATTATCTTAAAAATTCTGCTCGTGCCGTAACATTTTGCGGCGCGGAAAGGAAATCGAAGCCGGTGAAAAAGAACAAGACCTCTCCCAGGAGCTTCAGCCATTATGACCGCAAGGGACGCGCGCGCATGGTTGACGTCTCGAACAAAGCCGATACCGCCCGCCAAGCCGTCGCCAGTGTTCTGGTCAAAATGAAGCCGCAGACACTGCGGGCCATCAAGAAGAATCCCAAGGGCGATCCGCTGGAAATTTCCCGCGTGGCGGGGATCGCTGCAACCAAGCGCACCGCGGAGTTGATCCCGCTTTGCCATCCTCTCCTGCTGAGCCATATTGATGTTCGAGCCGAATTTTGTAAGAATGGCATCATGGTTACCGCGACGGTGCGCTCAACCGGACCGACCGGCGTGGAAATGGAAGCCCTAACGGGCGCCGCCATCGCAGCCTTGACCCTTTATGATATGTGCAAGGCCCTCGATCACGGAATCGAGATCACGGCCTTGAGGCTTTTGCACAAAAGCGGCGGCAAGTCAGGAGAATATCGCGCCTCAAGCTGAAACCATCCTTTACAAAAAGATGAACAGCTTGAAGCATGAGGGCTGGAACTGTGCCATCGCTGTTCAAGATCCTGGTTGTTGACGACAACCCAACCATCCTGAAGCTCCTCTGCCAGAGCCTTGAAAAATGCGGGGAACTGATCACGGCGACCGACGGAGCCGATGCGCTGGCGAAGGCGATCGAGACCTGTCCGGATCTGATCATTTCCGATTACTCCATGCCCGTGATGAACGGCCGCACCTTGATTGAAAAGCTCCGCGCCCGAGGTGAAACCGCCGAGATCCCCTTTGTCTTCCTGGCATCGCAAAAAGAGATTGACGAACGCCTTCGGATGGTCGTGGACGGCGTCGAAGACTACCTGGTGAAGCCCTTTTGGGTCAGAGAACTCTCCAGGCAGGTTCGTCGCATCACCGCGCGTCTCTACCAGCAGAAAATGGAAAAATTGGGAATGCGAGGGGGAACGATCGCCGGCCGCCTGAGTGAAATGAACTTGATCGACTGGATGCAATCGCTTGAACAGGGGCGCAAGACCTGCACCCTCCTCCTGCGCTCTGGCCGCGACACCTGTACGCTATATTTCAACCAGGGCCAAGTCACCCACGCCACCTGTGGCAATCTTAAAGGCGATATGGCCGTCTACAAAGTATTAACCTGGTCCGACGGGGAATGGGAGGTCGATTTCTCAAGATCATCGTCCGAGCGCACTACGACGCTGTCAACCCAGGGATTGCTGATGGAAGGCTTGCGCCTGCTGGATGAGGCCAACCGCGATGCGGGCTAAACGCCCACAGGCGCTGCCAGGAATAGGGCCGGCTCCCGGCATGGAGGTAATCGCGACGAGATGACTCATCCCTTGCGCGCAAAAATTCTTGTCCTGAGTGACCGTGCGGCAGGAGGGCAGCGCGAAGATCGCTCCGGCCTTGCGGTGCGTGATGTTCTGGAATCTCATGGCTGGCAAGTTGTTGCGCTCAATGTGCTTCCGGATGACGAAGATCGAATCCGAAACCGCCTGGAAGATTGGACTGAGCCCGGCGATTGCGATGCTGTTTTCACCACCGGCGGGACGGGCCTCAGCCCGCGCGATGTTACGCCCGAAGCTACACGCTCCGTGATCACCGTAGAAATCCCGGGACTTGCCGAGCTTATGCGAGCCCACGGAGTGAAGAGCACGCCCCTGGCAGCCTTATCGCGAGCTGTGGTTGGAACACGTAACGGCAAACTGATTGTGAATTTGCCGGGCAGCCCGCGCGGGGCTCGGGAGTCGCTGGAAAGCATCATCGATGTTCTCCCCCACGCCATCGACCAAATCCAAGGACGCACCGAACATTCGGAGCCTTGAGACAAAGGTCCAGGACTCAAACGGTTTTGGAGCTATCCTGCTTTTCGTAAAACCGGTCGAACTCTATGCTATCATCAACATAGACCTTGGGAGGTTTGACCAAATTGCTTAACGAATACGGCCCTTTCCTTATTTTTGCCGCCATCGCCACCCTTTTCCCCCTTGCTCTCTTGTGGCTTGCAAAGTTTGTACGGCCCAGGCCTGTTCCCTCCGCTGAAAAGATCATGCCTTACGAGTGTGGTATCACACCGGAGTCCAATGCCCGTGGCCGGTACACGATTCGCTTTTACATCATCGCTATTTTGTTTGTGATCTTCGATGTCGAAACGGTTTTCCTTTATCCATGGGCCGTTCAATATCGCGCTCTGGGACTTTTCGGCTTGGTAGAAATGCTGGCGTTTCTGGGCATTCTGATCGTCGGCTATATATGGCTTTGGAAGAGCGGCGCCTTGGAGTGGGTTTAGTCCGCGGAACTTTGTCGCCGGCTTGGTTCCAATGACGACTTCAGATGTATGAGACGCTGTGAGCAGGCATTTGCCTCAGGTCCTCGATGAGTAAGCTTGCTTCAATCGTGCCGAGGGGTTTTCGCGCCAAGACTGCAATTTAGCCTCACGACCTGAAAATCAACACAGCTTGTCAAGAGGAGGTCCGGTTTGGGAGTGATTTGTCCACCGATTATCGTTGTCAGATAAGCCAGCCAAACCGTTGACCAGGAGAGTGATGGGACTACAATTCAAAGCCGAGGAAGTCAGGGCGGTTGCAGAAAAAATTGTTGAAAACACTGAAGGCCGGGAGTTCAATCACGAGGTCCGGGGACGCCTTGCCAAAGAGTTGGAAGCGCTTCATCTATCCAGCCTGCGACCCTTCCCCGGATCGATCGAGCAGGATCCGGGCTACGCAGTGAATTATTATATGGTCGTGGATGCGCTGGCAGGTGACGGAGCCACCCCTTTGTTAATGCAAGTGGCGCCAGCCTCCTCCCCGGTCAGTGAACTGTTTCAAAAGCCATTCGGCAGCGAGCGGATGCATGTCCACGGCAAAGAGATCCTGCTGAATTTTTTCCCTTTCTCTACGCGCGAGCAGGAAAACATCCGTACTTTTGCCGAACGGGTAAACCCGGCATTTCTCCCCAGGCCCCAGCGATCCCAGCCCGCCATTGCTGCCGGGAATCGGCACCCGGAAATCAGCCTGCCCGCCGTCTTTGAGGCCTACCGGACAATCCTCGAAAAGATGCACGTCAACATGGCCTCGACCGTTCAGCTTTCTGCCACTCGTGAGATGACCACAGAGGAAGCGCTCAGCAAGCGGGACGGTGAAGACCCAACGGCCACCGGCCACACTCGCGTTTCTATCCGGCATCTCTACCACGCCGGGCTTTGGGCCGCCATCCGGTCTGGATGGCGGGAAGGCTACACGGCGGAAGCCGACCACTTCATCGTCTCCGGAAACACACCGGAAGAGATTCAGCGCTCTGTGGAAGCCGTCAAGACGGCCATTTATCATGCAGCGGGCTATACAAAGTTCACCACGGACACTTCCCGCCTGTTCGAACTCCAGGCTGACTCGCGTCATCCGCATCCGTGGAGCGATTCAGAAGTAAAGGCGAGGTTTCAGCAAGCGCTTTCAGAGAAGGAAAGGAAATGGATTCTGGAGGAATTCTCAAAGCCATTTCCGATCGGCGAGACCGCATACAATTTTAGTGAGGGAGAAGTCATGCGTCTGGCTGTTAAGTTCGGCCAGAGCCTGAAACTCAACGAAGATCTCTTCGATTGCATTGTCACAACCAAGGCAGACGGCGGAGTGAAAGGCGGGTTCGATTTCGAACCCTCGATCGACGAGGCGGAAACTTTGACCACGGCCAAGGAACTGCTGTTTTACATGCATTGGCTCAAGGCGCGGGGACGGCCCGCGCAGCTTTGCCCTCCGAACCTGGGCTTCAAGAAGCGCCAGGCCTACCCGGCCGCGATGGCGACCTCCACGGCGGATGGCGTGGGGATCAGCGACTATTGCCATGGCAAGATGTGGCC
>Ga0307373_10006198_pt1 | contig 19142 bp, 18 predicted proteins | sample OX2MG_FD_202534 | JGI IMG/M metagenome (GOLD analysis project Ga0307373, IMG submission 202534) | Soil microbial communities from Risofladan, Vaasa, Finland - OX-2 | ecosystem: Environmental > Terrestrial > Soil > Coastal area > Acid sulfate soil | place: Finland: Risofladan, Vaasa | collected...
AGAGGGATAGGGAAGGGATAGGGAAGGGATAGGGAAGGGATAGGGAAGGGATAGGGACAGGGAAGGGATAGGGAAGGGATAGGGAAGGGGCAGGGACAGGGAAGGGGACAGGGAAGGGGGCATGAAGGTTGCCAGCCCCTACCCCAGGGCTAGGGTGAATGCAGTGAGCAATACCCCGGACTACCACGACCTCGCCACCCAGGCCGAGGCCCTCCGAGCTGAGCTGGCTGACGCCGAGGATGAGATCCACGCGCTCCGTCGCCGCCTGCAGGAAAGCCCCGGCCGGGTGCAGGCTCTCGAGGAGCGCCTCCTCGAGAGCAAGGGCCAGCTGGCCCACGCCACCTCGCAGAACGAGAAGCTGACCTTCACCCTCCAACAGGCCAAGGAGCAGCTGGCCTCCCTGCGCGAAGAAGTCGAGAAGCTGACGCAGCCCCCCGCCGCCTACGGGACCTTCCTCGGCGTCAACGAGGACGGCACGGTCGACGTGTTCTCGAGCGGCCGCAAAATGCGGGTCACCCTCCACCCCGACATCGACCCCGGCGTCATCCGCAAGGGCAACGAGGTCGTATTGAACGAATCACTGAACGTGGTCCTCGTCCGGGACGGGGAGCTCTCCGGCGAGGTGGTCACCCTCAAGGAGCAACTCGAGGACAAACGGCGTTGCGTCGTCTTCGCCCGGGCCGACGAAGAGCGCGTGGCCGAGCTGTCCGAAGAGATGCTCGACGTCAAGCTGCGCAGCGGCGACTCGCTGCTCATGGACCTTCGCACCGGCCTGCTCATCGAGAAGCTGCCCAAGCTCGAGAGCGAGAACCTCGTCCTCGAAGAGGTGCCCGACATCACCTACGCCGACGTGGGGGGGCTCGATACGCAGATAGAGGCCATCACCGACGCCGTGGAACTGCCGTACCTGCACCGCGAGCTGTTCGCCGAGTACTCGCTCCCGGCGCCCAAGGGCATCCTGCTCTACGGCCCCCCGGGTTGTGGCAAGACGCTCATCGCCAAGGCCGTGGCCAACTCGTTGGCCAAGAAGGTGGCCGAGTCCACCGGCAACGCCAACGTGCGCAGCTACTTCCTCAACATCAAAGGCCCCGAATTGCTCAACAAATACGTGGGCGAAACGGAAAGACAGATCCGGCAGGTCTTCCAGCGGGCCCGGGAGAAGGCCGACGAGGGCATGCCGGTCATCGTCTTCTTCGACGAGATGGAATCGCTCTTCCGCACGCGTGGCACCGGCATCAGCTCCGACATGGAGTCCACCATCGTGCCGCAGCTGCTGGCCGAGATCGACGGGGTCGAGTCACTGCGAGACGTCATCGTGATCGGGGCCTCGAACCGGGAGGACCTCATCGATCCCGCCATCCTGCGTCCCGGCCGCCTCGATGTGAAGATCAAGATCGAACGCCCCAACGAAGAGGCCGCGGCCCAGATCTTCAGCCGCTACCTCACCTCCTCGTTGCCGCTCGATGCCGATGAGGTCGGCCGCCTCGGCGGGGGTGACGCCGACAAGGCGGTCCAAGCCATCATCGAGAAGACCGTGACCGAGATGTACCGCGAGGACGACGAGAACCGCTTCCTCGAGGTCACCTACCAGAACGGCGACAAGGAGATCCTCTACTACCGCGACTTCGCCTCGGGGGCCATGATCGAGAACATCGTGCGCCGGGCCAAGAAACTGGCCATCAAGCGGGTCATCGCCGGCGCCTCCGGCGGCATCCGCACGTCGGACCTCCTCGAGTCGATCCGCCAGGAGTACAAAGAGAACGAAGACCTGCCCAACACCACCAATCCCGACGACTGGGCGCGCATCTCGGGAAAGAAGGGCGAGCGCATCGTGTACGTCCGTACCCTGCTCACTGAGGACCGCGAGGTGCATGGTGGTCGGTCGATTGAGCGAGTGGGTACGGGGCAGTACCTCTAGGAGACCGGTTGTGACCGGCAAGGACCGATAGGGTCGGGACGTGGCCACCACCAAGGTGTGCGGGATCGAGACCGAGTACGGGATCCACTCGCCCGGCGCCGAGCAGAACCCCATCGCCGCGTCATCCGTCTTGGTGAACGCCTACGCCTCGGACATCGAGCAGAAGATCGGCTGGGACTTCGAGGACGAGACCCCGGGCAACGACGCCCGCGGCTTTGCCCGCGAGGGGTCGTTGGCCCCCATGGTCGAGACCCACCTGGCCAACACCGTCCTCACCAACGGGGCCCGCTTCTACGTCGACCACGCCCACCCCGAGTACTCCACGCCCGAATGCCTCACCCCCCTCGAGTGCCTGGTGCACGACAAGGCGGGTGAGGAGGTGTTGCGCCGGGCCATGACCGCCGCCGCGCTGCGCATGCCCGATCAGCCGGCGCCGATCGTCTACAAGAACAACTCCGACGGCAAGGGCAACTCCTACGGCTGCCACGAGAACTACATGATGGATCGGTCCGTGCCGTTCACGAAGGTGATCGACGGGGTGGTGCCCCACTTCGTATCGAGGACCATCTTCACCGGATCGGGCAAGGTGGGCACTGAGACGCCGGCCCTCGACGCCGACCGGGTGCACTACCAGATCTCCCAGCGGGCCGAGTTCTTCGAGGAGATCGTCGGGCTGGAGACGACGCTCAAGCGCCCCATCGTCAACACCCGTGACGAGCCGCACGCCGACCCCACCCGCTTCCGCCGCCTCCACGTGATCGTGGGCGACGCCAACCTGTCCGAGATCGCCACCCTTCTCAAGGTGGGCTCGACGGCCATCGTGCTGGCCATGATCGAGGACGACGCCGGCCCCACCCGCACCCTCACGCTGGCCGACCCCGTCCGCGCCCTGCACCAGGTCTCGGCCGATCTCACCTTGTCCCGCGGGCTGACCCTGACCGACGGCACCACGGCCACCGCCCTCGAGATGCAGTGGGAGCTCTTCGGGGCGGCCCGCAAGTACGCCGAGGCGGACGGCCTGGGCGCCCTGGGCGACGACGGCCAGGTGGGGGCGCTCGTCCTCGAGCACTGGGAGTACGTCCTCGAGGGCCTCGAATCGGACCCCGCCACGCTGGCCGACACCCTCGACTGGGTGGCCAAGCAGCAACTCCTGCTGGCCTACCAGGACCGCCACAAATGCGACTGGCGCGATCCCCGGGTGGCCGCCCTGGCCCTGCAGTACCACGACCTGCGGGCCGACCGCTCGGTCTACCAGCGCCTGGGCCTGCGCCGGCTCATCACATCGGCCGAGGTCAATCTGGCCGTGAGCGAGCCGCCGCCGGGGACCCGGGCCTGGTTCCGGGGCAAGTGCCTGGCCCGCTGGCCCGACGCCGTGGTGACCGCCAACTGGGATTCCCTTGTCTTCGACATCGGAACCGACCCCCTGCGGCGCGTCCCTATGATGGATCCCTTAAAGGGAACGGCCGAGCACACGGGCGCACTCCTGGCCCAGAGCACGGGACCGGCGGACCTGCTGGACCGGCTGAATTCCTGACATAACCCGAACGAAGAGAACGGCGGCGAGGACACTCCATGGCAGAACAAGAACAGATACGAAAGAGCCCGGCCCGGGACAGCTCCAAGACCGAGGCCGCAGACGACCTGGCGGCGGAGCAGACGCCGGCCACCTCCGAGCGCGGCGAGAAGCTCAAGGCCGAATTGGACGACCTGCTCGACGAGATCGACGAGGTCCTCGAGGACAACGCCGAGGAGTTCGTGCGTAACTACGTCCAGAAGGGCGGGCAGTAGTCACCAGTGGCTCTTCCCCTCTTTTCCCCGGAGAGCGATCCGGGCCCAGACTTCGTCGGGCTCCTGCGCCAGGCGGGCGCCCTGTCACACGGCGCTAACCGCCACGACGGCCACGGCGGCGGCAACGGCGGCCTCGCCAGCGGCAACGGCGGCATCGCCAGCGGCAACGGCGGCCTCGCCAGCGCCGGCGGCCCCGAGGCCGGGTTCGCCGGCGCCCCCCACGCCACCACGGTCGTCGCCCTGCGCTACGCCGACGGCGTGATCATGGCCGGCGACCGCCGCGCCACCATGGGCAACATCATCGCCCATCGATCCATGGAGAAGGTGTTTGCCGCCGACCGCTACAGCGCGGTCGCCATCGCGGGGTCAGCAGGCATGGCGGTGGAGATGGTCCGCCTCTTCCAGGTCCAACTCGAGCACTACGAAAAGGTCGAGGGCACCACCCTCTCCCTCGAGGGCAAGGCCAACCAGCTGGCCCAGATGGTGCGCCAGAACCTGCCCATGGCCATGCAGGGCCTCGTGGTGGTGCCGCTCTTCGCCGGGTACGACACGGCGCGGGGCATCGGGCGCATCTTCAGCTACGACGCCACCGGTGGCCACTACGAGGACACCGACTTCCAGGCCACCGGCTCCGGCGGGCGCGACGCCCGTTCGACCATCAAGCTGGGCTTCCGCGAGAACATGGCCCGGGACGAGGCGGTCGACCTGGCCATCCAGTCCCTCTACGAGGCGGCGGACGAGGACTCGGCCACCGGCGGGCCCGACCTGGTGCGGGGCATCTACCCGCTCATCGCCGTGGTCGACGCCGACGGCTACCGCCTGCTGCCCGAAGAAGAGGTGGCCGAGCGCTTCGGCGCCCTCATCGCCCGCAAGCAGGCCGAGCGGGCCGAGCAGGGACTCCCGGGGGGGCGTGCCCAATGAGCATGCCCTACTACGTCGCCCCCGAGCAGGTCATGAAGGACCGGGCCGAGTATGCCCAAAAGGGCATCGCCCGGGGCCGCTCACTGGTGGCCACCACCTACGACATGGGCATCGTGATCGTGGCCGAGAACCCCTCACGATCGCTGCACAAGATCAGCGAGATCTACGACCGCATCGCCTTCGGCGGCGTGGGCAAGTACAACGAGTACGACCAGCTGCGGGTGGCCGGCGTGCGCCATGCCGACACCAAGGGCTACGCCTACAGCCGGGAGGACGTGGACGCCCGCTCGCTGGCCAATCTCTACGCGCAGTATCTCGGCAACGTCTTCACGCACGAGATGAAGCCGCTCGAGGTGGAGGTCCTGGTGGCCGAGCTCGGCGCCGGCCAACAGCCCGACCAGCTCTACCACATCGCGTATGAGGGCACCATCACCGACGAGGAGCGCTTCGCCGTCCTCGGCGGTGACGCCGAGACGATCGCCGAGCGGGTCGGGGCCGCCTGGCAGGCCGATTGGGACCTGGGCACCGCCCTCAAGGCGGCCACCGCCGCCCTGGCCGGGCCCGACCGCACCCTGGCTGCGGGGGACCTCGAGGTGGCCACGCTGAGCCGCGGCAACGGTCGACCCGACGCCCGCCGCACCTTCCGACGCATCGCCGATGAGGAGCTGGCACTGCTGCTGGCATAGCCGGCTGTACGGTGGCCCTGTGGAGAAGCGCATCTTCGGTATCGAGAACGAGTACGGCGTGACCTTCACCCTGCGCGGCCAGCGCCGTCTCAGCCCCGACGAGGTGGCCCGCTACCTGTTCCGCCGGGTGGTCAGTTGGGGGCGCTCCTCCAACGTGTTCCTCGAGAACGGGGCACGTCTCTACCTCGATGTGGGGAGCCATCCCGAGTACGCCACGCCCGAGTGCGACAAGATCTCCGACGTCGTGACCCACGACAAGGCGGGGGAGTGGATTCTCAGCGGTCTGGTGACCGGGGCCCAGGCTCGCCTGCGGGAAGAAGGGATCCGGGGCGAGGTCTACCTCTTCAAGAACAACACCGACTCGGTGGGCAACTCCTACGGCTGCCACGAGAACTACCTGACCGAGCGCAACGACGAGTTCAACCGCTACACCGAGGTGCTCATCCCGTTCTTGGTCAGCCGCCAGATCTACGCCGGGGCCGGCAAGGTGCTCCAGACGGCCCGCGGGGCCGTCTTCTGTCTCAGCCAGCGGGCGGAGCACATCTGGGAGGGCGTGTCGTCGGCCACCACCCGCAGCCGTCCCATCATCAACACGCGGGACGAGCCGCACGCCGACGCCGAGCGCTTCCGCCGCCTCCACGTGATCGTGGGGGACTCCAACATGAGCGAGTACGCCACGTTCCTCAAGGTGGGCACGACCAGCATCCTGCTGGCCATGCTGGAGGACTCGTCGACCGTGCTGCGCGATCTGACGCTCGAGAACCCGATCCGCGCCATCAGGGAGATCAGCCACGACATCACCTGCCAGCGCAGGGTCCGCCTGGCCAACGGCCGCGAGATGCGGGCCATCGACATCCAGACCGAGTACCTCGAGCGCGCCCTCAAGTTCCGGGACCGCAAGGGCCTCTCACCCGAGGAGGACACCGCCCTCGAGATGTGGCAGCACTGCCTCAAGGGGCTCGAGGCCGATCCGACCTCGCTGTGGCGGGAGTGCGACTGGGTGGCCAAGTACCGCCTGGTCGAGCAGATGAAGGCCCGGCACGACGTCCCGCTCTCGCACCCCAAGGTCTCCATGATCGACCTCATGTACCACGACGTCGATCGCCACCGCGGCCTGTACTACAAGCTCCAGAAGCGCGACCAGGTGGACCGGACCTGCACCGACGAAGCCATCGCCGATGCCATGAGCAACCCCCCCGAGACCACCAGGGCCCGGCTGCGGGGAGCCTTCGTCAAGCGGGCCAAGGAACGGCGCCGCGACTTCACGGTGGACTGGGTGCACCTCAAGCTGAACGACCAGGCCCAGCGTACGGTGCTGCTGAAGGACCCCTTCAAGTCACACGACGAGCGGGTCGAGCGCCTGATCAGCTCGCTCTGAGAGCCGTAAAGTGAGGACAGGTGCTCAATCTCGACCCCGCCAAGCTGCTCATCATCGCCGTGGTGGCCGTCATCCTGCTCGGGCCGGACAAGCTCCCGCAGGTGGCACGCCAGGTGGGGGCGGCGTGGCGCTCGTTCAACGAGTTCCGGCACCGCATGGAGAGCGAGGTCCGCAACTCCATCCCTGACCTGCCCTCGAGCGCCGATATCGCCCGCCTGGCCCGCTCGCCGTCGGCGCTGCTCAACCACCTGTCCGCCATGACGCCGGAAGGGGCAGCGCAAGAGGCTGCGGACGGGGTGAGCGCCAACGGGACATCCGCCCACGCCCCGGGTGCCGAATCCCTTGGAGAGCAAGCCTCTGTGCCCCCTTCAGAGCCCCCTTCAGAGCCCCCTTCAGAGCCCCCTTCAGACTCAGCGCCCCCCGCCCCGACCATGCCCATCCCGTCCCCGCCCCCGAGCGTCACCCCGACCCCCTCCCCGTCGCCGGGCGTGGCGGCGTCGCCGGGCGTGGCGGCGTCGCCGGGCGTGGCGGCGTCGCCGGGCGTGGCGGGCGATCCAAGCCTCAACTGATCGCCCCGGGAGATCGACACGTACATGGCCCTTCCCTTCCTCGGCGAGCGCAAGGAAAAACCGTCGCCGGACAACATGACCCTCAACGAGCACCTGGGCGAACTACGCCGGCGGCTCGTGATCTCCCTCATCGCCTTCCTCCTGGCCAGCATCGTGGCGGCCATCGCCTACACGCCGATCCTGCACTTCTTGATCCGGCCCCTGTGCGAGGCCAACGGGGGAGGGACGAGACTCAGCGGCGTCACGTCGTCGAACAGCCTGGCCGGCAAGAACTGCGCCAATCTCTACGTCACCTCGCCCCTCGACGGGCTCTCGCTGCGGGTCAAGATCGCCGTCTTCGGCGGGCTGACCCTCTCCTCGCCGGTCATCCTCTTTCAGATCTGGCGCTTCATCACACCGGGCCTGCAGGCGCGGGAGAAGAAGTACGCCATTCCGTTCGTGTCGGCCGCCTTCGTGCTCTTCCTGGCCGGCGCCGCCACCGCGTACCTCACCCTGCCGCACGCGCTCGGCTTCCTGCGCTCGGTGGGTGGGCCGGACCTCCAGCAGATCTACGATCCCATCCCGTATCTCGGGCTGATCCTGGCCCTCATGGCCTTGTTTGGAATTACCTTCCAGTTTCCGGTGATACTGGTCTCCTTGGAACTGGCCCGCGTCGTGACGCCGACCCGGCTCCTGCATTCATGGAGGTGGGCGGTGATCCTGATCACCGTCGTCTCCGCCGTCTTCACCCCGAGCTCGGATCCCTTCTCCATGCTGGCCCTGGCCGTCCCCCTCGTCGTCTTCTACTTCATCTCGATCGGGATCGGGAAGCTGGCCGGCCGTTGACGGTCTTCCCTTGGCCCGTCACGGTGACGGACGAGGAAAGCGACTTCGTCACCCGCCTCCCATTCCCTCCCGACGGCTTCCAGCGCGACGCCTTCGCCGCCATCGACGCGGACCACTCGGTCCTGGTCTCCGCCCCTACCGGCTCGGGCAAGACCCTTGTGGCGGCGTACGCCATCCACCGTGCCCTGGGCGCCGGTGGCAAGGCCTTCTACACCACCCCGCTCAAGGCGCTCTCGAACCAGAAGTACGGGGAGCTCGTCGCCACCTACGGCAAGGAGCACGTCGGGCTCCTCACCGGCGACACCGCGGTGCGGCCCGACGCACCCATGGTGGTGATGACCACCGAGGTGCTGCGCAACATGCTCCTGGCCGGCTCCGACCTCCTGGCCGGCCTGCACACCGTGATCCTCGACGAGGTGCACTTCATACAGGATCCCTACCGCGGCGGCGTGTGGGAAGAAGTGCTGGTCCTCTCTCCGCCCGAGATGCGCTTCGTCTGCCTGTCGGCCACGGTGAACAACGCCAACGAGCTCGGGGCATGGCTGCGCTCGGTCCGGGGCACCACCGACGTGATCGTCGAGCGGCACCGCCCGATCGTCTTGCGCCACCACTTCGGGGTCCACCGGCGCGAGGACAACGTGACGTTGCTGCTCCCACTGCTGGTCAACGGGAAACCGGGTAACGAGGGGGTGCGGATCGATCAAGCCGTCCGGCGTTCGCAGCAGGGGCGCTCGCCGCAGTGGCAACCCCGGGGGAAGGGCCCGCGGCTTCCCTACCGCACGCCGCTGCGGACGGAGCTGATCACCGCCCTCAAGTCCGAGGAGATGCTGCCGGCCATCGTCTTCATCTTCAGCCGCGCCGCCTGCGACGAAGCCGTGCGCCAGGTCGTCCGCGACGGCGTCCGGTTGACCGACGCCGTGGAACGGGCCACCATCCGCGAGATAGCGGAGCGGCGGGTCGAGTCGTTGAGCGACGAGGACCTCGGCGTGCTCGGCTACGACGACTGGCTGGAGGGCCTCGAGTCAGGCGTGGCCTCGCACCACGCCGGGCTGGTCCCCGTCTTCCGGGAGACGGTGGAGGAGTGCTTCGCCGCCGGACTGCTGCAGGTGGTGTTCGCCACCGAGACACTCTCGCTGGGCATCAACATGCCCGCCCGATCGGTGGTGATCGAGCGCTTCACCAAGTACGGCGGCGCGGGGCGGGCCACCCTCACCTCGGGCGAGTACCTGCAATTGACCGGCCGCGCCGGGCGCCGCGGTCTGGACGAGGAGGGTCACGCCGTGGCGCTGTGGTCCTCCGAGACGGCCTTCAGCGAGGCGGCGCGGGTGGCATCGGCGCCTCCTCCCGACCTGCGCTCGTCCTTCCGGCCCACCTACAACCTGGCCGTCAACCTGGCCTCGCGCTTCGACCGGGGGACGGCCAACGACGTCCTCCGTCGCTCCTTCGCCCAGTGGCAGGCCCAACGGGACGACCTGCTCACCCTCCAGCTCAGCCACCGGGTCGCCGTCCTGGAGGACCTGGGCTACCTGAAGGACTGGGCCCTCACCCCGACCGGGCGCCGGCTGTCACGGATCTACCACGAGTCCGATCTCCTGCTGGCAGAGGCACTGGCCGCCGACATCCTCCACGGCGCGGAGCCCTCCGTCCTGGCCGGGGTGGTGTCGGCTGTCGTCTTCGAGCCACGCCGGGCCCGGCGTCTGGCCGGGCACGGCGGACCGGGGCCCCGCGCCGCCACCCGCCGGGGCCGGCGCAAAGGCCCTCTGGCCGATCGGCTGGGGGAGAAGCGGGTGGCCGAGCTCGAATGGCGGTGCGCCGCCCTCGAGCACGTGGCCGAGCGCATCCGGTCGGTCGAAGAACTGCATCTCGTCCCCCGGACGCGGCAACCCTCCTCCGGCGTGGCCACCGCCGTGGCATCGTGGGCCCGAGGGGCGTCCTTCGAGACGGTGTTGGCCGTCGCCGCCCGCGACGTGGGGGACCTGGCCCCCGGCGACTTCGTGCGCACGGTGAAGTCGGTGGCCGACCTGGTGCAGCAGGTCTCGCACGCCGCCACCGAACCCGAAACGGTTGCCTCAGCCCGCCAAGCCGTCGACATGCTGCTGCGTGGCGTGGTGGCGGTGGGGCTGCCCACGCCGTAACCCGGAGGCCCCGGGCTATCCGCCACCCACGCCTCGGCTCGGTCCTATGGTGGGCCGGGCATGTTCCCCTACGTAGAAGAGCAGTTCACCGCCGACGAAGAGGCCATCCTTCGGCGCTACGTGACCAACCTCCACCTGCCCGTCTTCGCCCTGGTGAACCTGCCCGAAGTCGTCAAGGGCGCCCTGTTCGCCCGGTACTCCCGGTCCCCGAAAAGCCTGCGGCGATTGTTCCTCGACGAGTTCGTCGGCGACCTCGACATCACCGGCGACATCTCGCTCGATGCCACCATGGGCCTGGCGCGGGCCGAGCAACTCTACGAGAAGGTCTTCGTCGAGTACGGCGACGACTCGGTGGCGCAGCTGGGTGGCGTGCACCTGGCATGTGAGCAGTCGTCGAACGTGCTCTCCAAGGTGCTCGAGTGGGGGCGCCTCATGTCGTATCTCGAACAATCGACGCGCTACATCGCCTACGACAACCGGCTCGACAGTGGGCACTACCGCTACTTCCGCCCGATCGAAATTCTCGACTCACCCTTCGGGGCGCGCTACATCGGCGACATGGACCGCGTGTTCGACACCTACGGTGCACTCTTGCCGGCCATGCGGAGTTGGGTGGCCGATCGTTTCCCCCGACAGGCCGGCGACAGCGACTTTGTCTACCGCCAAGCGGTGAAGGCCAAGTCGCTCGATGCCTTGCGCGGCTTGCTCCCTGCCGCCTCGCTCTCCAACATCGGCCTCTACGGCACGGGCCAGTCCTACGAGCAGTTGCTGCTGCGCATGCGCGCGCACCCGCTTCCCGAAGCGCGCTCCTACGCCGACATGATGTTGATCGAACTCCGCAAGGTGATCCCGTCGTTCCTCCAACGCGTCGACATTGCCGAGCGGGGAGGGGAGTGGACGGCGTACCTGGCTTCGACGCGCGACGCCACGGCGCGCGTCGTCGATCGCCTCTGGCCCGACGAGGGGGCCCCTTCGCGCACCGACGAGCCCGAACCCGAAGTGACCCTCCTGGACTTCGACCCCGACGGGGAAGAGAAAGTCCTGGCTGCAGCCTGTTTCAGCCACTTGCGATGTTCCGAGCGTGAGGCGCTGGCGCGCGTGCGGCGTCTCAGCCACAACGAGCGTGTGGCGTTGTTGGCGGCCTACGTCGGGGATCGACGAAACCGTCGGCATCGACCGGGTCGCGCCTTCGAACGCACCGACTACCGGTTCGAGTTGGTCACGGACTACGGCGCGTTCCGCGATCTGCAACGACACCGCATGCTCACGATCGAATGGCAACGCCTCGGCATCAGCCTCGGCTACGACATGCCCGAGCTGGTGGCCGAGAGCGGACTGCGCGAGGGCTACACCGAGGCGATCGAGCGGGCCGAAGACCTCTATCGCACGTTGGCCCCCCACTTCGGCGAGCAAGCGACCTATGCCGTCGCGCTCGCACATCGGATCCGCTACGTCATGCAATGCAACGCGCGCGAGGCGATGCATCTGCTCGAGCTTCGGTCAGGATCTCAAGGACATCCGGCGTACCGGCGCGTGGCGCAACAGATGCATCGAGCGATCGCCGAGCGGGCCGGCCATCACGCGTTGGCCGATGCCATGACATTCGTCGACCACGGCGGGACGGACCTCGAACGCCTGGAGTCAGAACGTCGATCCGAACGCCGACGAGCCGAGAAATCTTCGACACCCTGAGCCGGACCTCGAAGAATTCGGATATGTGAATTTGTTCCATGTCGCTGACCAGGAACAACCGCCATAGACCCTGGTGGGAAGCCGGGCCTCGCCCTTGACGGCACCTCCCGTACAACACGTAATGTACGGCCCTGTCCCAAACGCCCCAGGGAGTTGACGGCCTTTGCGGCGGTTGCCCCCAGGCGGGGTGATGAGGTGAGAGGCGGAGGTTGGCCCTGGCGGTCGAGTAGAGAACGTTTTGCCTGCTTGATCTGATCGGGCACGTAAGACGGCGCCAAAGACCCCAGGGCCCAACCGCCTGGCCCGCTTCCGGCTCCTTGAGCTGGGGCAATGAGCTGGGCCACAATGCGATTGAACCCACCTGCGAACCGTCTATGCTCCGGCGGCACATGGCGACGAAGAAGAAGGACATGCCGAAAGATCTCGAACCCGTGACCCCCGCTCTGGAGGACGACGACGTCGTTGACGACGACCCTGAGGTAGACGACCTGGAAGTCGATCTCGACGAGGATGCCCTCGTCGACCTCGAAGACGACGACCCCCTCGACGATGACGATGACGTCGTCGAGATCGATGACGACGACGATGACGTGGTCGGCGACGAGGTCGTCGAAATCCTCACGGCGGCACCCGCCGCAGTGGTGGAGCGCTCCGGCGAAGCCGACGAGGAGGAAGAGGAGGAAGAGCCCGAGGACGAAGACGTCGAAGCCAGCCTCGACGTCATTTTGAAGGAGCGCCTCGTCGTCGAGGACGAGCCCGAGGACGACGAGGCGACCGACCAGGAGGACCGCACCGAGGGCAACGAGCGCGTCCTGCCCAAGCAGCCCGACGAGTTCGTGTGCCGCTCGTGCTTCCTCGTCAAGCACCCCAGCCAGCTCGCCGACAAGAAGAAGATGCTCTGTCGGGATTGTGTCTGACCACGACGACGGTGTCTGACCACGACGACGGTGAAGCCGTAGAGGAAGAGCCGACCCCGCTCCAGCGGGCGCTCGACCTCCTCGTCTTCGCTCCCGTCGGTGTGGCACTGACCGTCGTCGAGGATCTCCCCGGTTTGATCGGCAAAGGTCGGCAGCGCTTCGAAACCGATGTCCAGAACGCGCGCGTCGTGGGCCAGTTCGTCGTGACGCATGGTCAGCGCCGATTGCGTGCGCACGTGGGAAAGCTGTTCCAGCGCGAGCCACCGGTCGGAGAGGGCGCTAGGGAGGATGCGTCGCACCCCACCTCGTCACACGATGGTGCGGGGACCCCGGCACCCCCGACCGCCTCGGCCGCGCCGAGACCCGACGCCGATCCGGCCGACGTGGTCATCGTCGAGGGCGCCCTGGCCGGCTACGACACGCTGTCGGCCTCCCAAGTGGTGCGTCGGCTCGAAAGCCTCGGGCCCGACGAACTGCGCGCCCTGCACCGCCACGAGGCGTCACACCGTAACCGCCGCACCATCCTCAACCGCGCCCACCAGATACTCGAAGCCGTGGAGGCCGGCGGCAGTGTCTTGCCCCCTCCCGCCCCTTCGCGACAAGGCCCCCGAACCGAAGGTGCCCCGGCGGCAACGTCGCCACCCGCGGCCGATGCTCCGGAGCCCGATCGATCGGGCGGGTAGGGCGAACAGGGCGAGAGGGTCGCTGTGGAAACGACACGCCCCGCACACGAGGACGACAGGGCGGCCTGCGTCGCACTGCTGACCCGCGCGTTGACCGACGCCGGGGCGCGACGAGGCGGCGCCATGTTGGTGGGAGGCGCCACACCCGACGAGGTGTTGACCCGATGGCTGCTCCCGGAGCCGTCAGGCGCCATCCTCTACGTCGGCGAGTTCCACCATGCCGTCGTCGGGCTGGCGGCCGCGACCACCTTCACCCGCGGCGGAACGACGGTGCGCAGCGGCCGGATCGAATGCTGTTACGTCGAAGAAGCGGCGCGAGGCGTCGGTGTGGGCACGGCCCTGATGGAGTCGGTGGTGGCGTGGTGTGCCGAACAGGGGTGCCGCGACATCGACGCGCTGGCCCTACCGGGTGATCGACACTCCAAGCAACGGCTCGAGGCGGCCGGGTTCACGGCCCGGCTGTTGGTGCTTAACCGCCCGCTGAGCTGAGCCGGTGCTCGGTGACCAAGCGCCGCGGGGGAGGGGGTGGGATCCGCAGGCCGAGCAGCCTGGCCAGCGCCGGGACCGAGCCCGCGGCGTGCCGCGCCGCTTGGCGCGCCACCTCGTCGGCGGGGATGCCCGCCGGCTTCACCGTGCGACGCACGGGAGACAGGACGACCGCGTCGAGCATCTTCATCCACTCTTCGGGTGGCAGATCGGCCGTCATCGCTTCTCCGGCGGCCGCAGCCAACTGCACCGCCAGATCAGCCGGGCAGCGGGTGCCGGGCTCAGGTGGACGGATGGACGCCTCGAGCGCCTGCTGGACGCGTCCCTCCTTGATGGCGTTGGTGATGCGCGCCAGCCACTCGTCCCGCAGGGCCGTGACGCGCTTCTCCAGCGACTCCTGAAGGGCCTTGGCCAGCGCACGGCCATCCTCGTCGAGAATGACGGTGCGCGAGGCGGCGACGACGGTGCGCAGCTCGCGCAACCGGAAATCCTTGCCCGCCAGTTGTGCCGCCGTGGCGCGGTCCTTCCAGTCCGCCAGTTTGACCACGGGCAGAAGCTCGTCCGCCATGGCCAAGAGCGCGTCGGTCGACGCCGGGGGGCGGCCCGAAACCTTGGCCGCCGAATTCTGGGCGTCGATGGCCTGCCTCACGGCGGGCAGACCGCCGCGGAGCAACTGCTCGGCGACCGGGATCTGCTCGGGCCGCAGTGCGGCCAACATCGCGTTGCGGTGCACGGTCGACGTCGGCGCGACGGGTCGCTCGTCCCGGGCCGGCCGGCCGTCGCCCTCTCCGGGCCGTCGGGTGCCTGGCCGGCGGGGGCCGGTGCTGCCGCCGGGACCACTGCGGCCACCACTCGGGCGATCGCCACCGGGGCCACCGGGGCCACCGGGGCCAGGGGGGCCGCTTCCGGGGCCGCCGCTTCCGCCCGGTCCACCGCCACCGGGTCCACCACTCGGGCGATCGCCGCGATGGCCTCCTCGGGCGGGCCTGCGGTCTTCCCTGTCGTCACCGTCTTCGTCACGTCGACGGCTGCGCTTCCCCGAGCCCGGGGCGAGGATCACCGATACGTCGGGGGCACGCTTGGGCGTGCCGACCACCTCGATGCGCCCGGCCTTCTCCGGTGAGCGTGTCGGCTTGACCTCGCTGAGCGACAACACCTCTATGCCCTCGAGCCCGGTGTCGACCTCGGCCCGGAGCACGGAACCAACTTCTTGGTTCGCGGGCACCAAGGACCCCTCGACGACGCCTTTGGGCTGGCGCGCGCCAGCGGCGCGCCACGTCCATGACCCGTCGCCGCTCTTGCTCGTCAACTCAATATCTATTCGGCGTGACATGCGGCGGACACGCTACCGCGCCAGGCGACCCCCTAGGTGCAGCCACCGTCGCGAGGCGAGGACGAGCGGCTTCGCTGCTCCCTTAACATGGCACAACATCCACGCGCGCACCGTTGATTGCCGCCTGGGAGGCCGGCGCGGCGGACCCATGTCCGTTCTCAGGAGGATTCCCCATGACAGACGACACCGAACCGACTGAGGTCCCCCCACAGGCCGACGGGGGCGCCCCGGCTGCCCCGACGGGGTCGCCCGACCCGACAACCGGGGTTATGCCCACACCGGGGCCGCCACTGCCCGCGGCCGCACCCATGGCGCCCGCCGGTTGGCCACCGACCCCACCTCCTCCGCCCGTCTGGCCCCTTCCGCCTCAGGGCGAAGCCGAGGCACCTGGTCAAAGTGGTCCCGGTGGTCCTGGTGGTCCCGGTGGGGTTGGTGGCACCGCGGCGGCCGCCCCGTTGGCGGGAGAGCCGATGAACCCCCTCGATCCCACCGACCCCGGGCTCACGGCCGACCCGATAACGGCGGAGACATGGGCTCCGCCGCGGCTCCCCCCGCCACCTCGGGGTCCGGGAACCTCGCCCTCGGGCAACCGCAGAACGTGGCTCGCCATCGCTGCCGTCGCGGCCCTCATCGGGGGGGCCGTCGGCGCGGGCGTGACCGCGCTGGCCGACAACGGCAACAACAATGCCGGCCTCACCATCCACGAAGGAACCGCCGATCCCGGTGCGGCCGTTCTGAGCGGGAACGTGACCATTCCCGAGTTGGTGAAGAAGGTCATCCCCGCCGTGGTGTCGATCGACGTCAAGTCACACGGCAACGAGGACGAAGGCACCGGGATGATCATCACCTCGAGTGGAGAAGTGATCACCAACAACCACGTGATCGAACTGTTCACCAGCGGGGGCGGGACGGGCACCATCACGGTGACCGAGTACGGGCAGAAGAAAGCCGACCCCGCCACCCTCGTCGGCTACAACACGCAGCAGGACGTGGCGCTCCTCAAGATCGACAATCCCGCTCCGAATCTGCCCACCGTCACCTTCGGCAGCTCGGGCAAGGCGGTGGTGGGCGATGCCGTCGTCGCCATCGGCAACGCGCTCGGACTGGCCGCCGGCACGCCCACGGTGACCCAGGGGATCGTCTCCGCACTCGGTCGATCGGTCAGTGCCGGTGGGCAGGGGACGCTGACCGAGAACCTGCAGAACCTGATCCAGACCGATGCAGCCATCAACCCCGGAAACTCCGGAGGTCCCCTCATCGACACGGCGGGTCAGGTCATCGGCATGAACACCGCTGTCGCCGGCAGCGCGGTCAACGGCACCAACGCGCAGAACATCGGCTTCGCCATACCGGCCGACGAGATCGAGACGCTGCTGCCCCAGCTGGAAAAGGGTGGACCGGCTACCAACGGGGGCGGCTACCTCGGCGTCGACATCACCAGCTTGACGCCCGCCCTGCGCCAGCAATACGGGTTCACCCCGACCTCGGGTGTGGTCGTGCTCAGCGTGATCTCGGGCTCGCCCGCCGCCAAGGCGGGCCTGGTCCAAGGTGACGTCATCGTGGCCATCGACGGCACCGCGGTGACCTCCGCCGCCGCTCTGGAGACCCTGATCCAAAAGGACAAGGCGGGGAAACAGGTCCAGATCACCTACTACGTGGGCAACAGCAAGCGCACCACCACGGTGACGCTGGGAACCCAGGCCCAAGCGCAACAACAAGAGTCACAGGTGCAAGGCCAGACCAACCCCTTCGGGGCCGGAGGGTTCACCAACCCCGGCAGCAGCGGGAGCGGCTCCGTCACACCCTGACGAGGGCGTTCAATTCCCCCTCTCGTGCAGGCGGAAGGCCTCCCTGCACGCGTCCAATTCCTTGAGCGCAGCGGCCCGGTCCTCGAAGCCCATGACTTCGGTGTGCTTCTCGGGTTCGAGGTCCTTGTAGATGCTGAAGAAGTGTTCGATCTCATTGAGGAGATGCCTCGGCAGATCGCCGATGTCGTGCGCGTCGTCCCATTGGGGGTCATGCTCGAGGACCGTCAGGAGCTTGGCGTCGAGCCCGGCCTCGTCGCGCATGAAGAAGACGCCCAGAATCCGCGCCCGCACCACGCAGCCCGGGAAGGTCGGATCGGCCACCAGGACGAGCGCGTCGAGGGGATCACCGTCCTTCGACAGCGTGTCGGGCACAAAGCCGTAGTCCGCCGGATACGCCGTGGCGGTGAACAGCCGGCGGTCCAGACGAATGACGTGGTTCTCGTGGTCGTACTCGTATTTGTTCCGGCTTCCGGTGGGTATCTCGATCACGACGTCAACAGCCGTGGTCGACGGGCCCTTCATCGGAAGTCCTGGGTGACGGTCACGGCAAGAACCATGCGCCTCTACCGTACCGGCTGCCCCGACGGGCCGCTGCAGACCGCTCGGCGGCTCGCGGCCGCCGCGACGCCCGTCAAGGCCTTCCCTGGTGCGGACCGCACGAATCGAGAAAGTCGATGATGGCGGACGTCACGGCATCCCTCGATGCCGCAGAGTGCGGGCTGTGGCCCGCAGACGGATGGAGCGAGAGGAGGGCCTGAGGAATCTCCTCGAGTATGGCGTCGAGCTCACCCGGCTCCGTCCGTGGATCTTCACCCCCGTGCACGACCAACGTCGGACGACGGAGGGCGCTGAGCCGATCGTCGTAGAGATCGGCGCGCGACGTCGCGGCTCCGGCGGCGAGGTCCAACCACGCCTGACCGTCGAGCCGCAAGATGCTGCGCCATCGATGCTCACCGTGCTCCGCCGCCAGTGTGCGGCGGATGGGCTCGCCGAAACTGTCCGGGTCCGACGCCATGCGTTGGAAGAAGGAGCGCGAGCGCGGTTTGGTGGCCGAGTAGTGGAGCGCCTCGAGGACGGCCGCGCTGACGCGTTGCGGCGCATGGATGGCGGCCAGGGCGGCGATCACCGCTCCGTCGCTGTGGCCCCACCACACCGCGTGGTCGATGCCCAGCGCATCGAGGAGGGCCATCGTCTCCTGCGCGGCCCGAAAGTGGAACTCCGCCGGGAAGGCGTCGAGGGCGGTGGAGCGGCCGTAGCCGGAGCGATCGGGGATCACCACGGTGTACGACCCGCTGAAAGCCCCTATGTCGATCGGGTACATCTCGTAGCCCCAGCCCCCATGGAGGAACAGCAGGACAGGGCCCTGTCCCTCCCGGCGATACCCGATGGTCACCCTTTTCCCACCGGCCAGGGGGGAGGAGGGGAGCACGACCGAGGGCATCGTTGCCACGCTAGACGCCGACCTTGAGGCGCGGTGCCCCTCCGGCGGGGGAGCGCCCCGCGAGGACTACGACGTGATTCCGGCGCCCTTGAGCATGCGGCGCAAGTCGACGACCTGCTGCTCGTCGATGTCGTGATGACGCGGGGAGTCGAAGAACTGGGTTTCAGACCCGAGGGTGACCTTGTAGCGGCCGTCGTGCTCCTCGGTCACGGTCGCCACACTCTCGAGAAGCGAGAGGACGTCGTGCCATTGAATGTTGTGACTCACCGGATGACTGAAGATCTTCTCCACCGTGGCCTTATGGTGCCCATCCAATGGAACGTTCTCTGCCATTGCCTTCTCCTCGATCCTCAGGTTGATCCAGAACTCGCCGGTAACGGCCGGGGCCCCATCGTAGGGACTCCGTGGACACCCCGTCGTATCGGGCCCATACGCGCGCTCGGCCGCGGTCGGCGGGAGTCTCGACCAACCTCGGGCAACACGCAGGCTCGCCGCATGGCCGTTGCAGCCCGATGAGGCGGCCCGGTACTGTCATGCCACGGGCGGTGGGGAGGAGATCACG
>Ga0307373_10006199_pt1 | contig 19141 bp, 22 predicted proteins | sample OX2MG_FD_202534 | JGI IMG/M metagenome (GOLD analysis project Ga0307373, IMG submission 202534) | Soil microbial communities from Risofladan, Vaasa, Finland - OX-2 | ecosystem: Environmental > Terrestrial > Soil > Coastal area > Acid sulfate soil | place: Finland: Risofladan, Vaasa | collected...
ACCCCTCCACGTCAGCCCACTGTTCTTCACGCCGGCCCAGGTATTCCTGAGTCATCTCGATGCCGGCGTGCCCCAGCAGCGCCTGGATGCGTTCTTGGGGTCATCCCGCCTTGCGGTACGCATCTGCCTGTATTCGTCAGTGGGTTTGAAGGTGCGCAGCAGGGTGAATCAATGGCTCGATCCATCCATGAAGTCGCTGAATGCCAATCGGCTGATTTGCAGATTCGGCAGTATCGAAAGGACGCCGGCCTCAGCGAAATCAAACCCGCTATATTTGTAGCGCAGATTGTAGCTCAGCGCCTAAATTATCCTGAGATCAGCGTGAAGTATCTCAGTAACTTATTGTTTAAAATGGTCGGGGTGACAGGATTCGAACCTGCGACCTCTTGCTCCCGAAGCAAGCGCTCTACCAAGCTGAGCTACACCCCGATATCCTGAGTCCCGACGATCAAGCCGAGCGAGCGAGGGCGAAATCAGCGATTTCAATCAAGGCTCGTTTGTACGAAGAGTCTGGTATTTCCAGAATTGCGGCCAGAGCCTCGTCGCGATAGCGCTCGGCGCAGGCGCGAGTGTACGGGATCGCTCCGGTCTGTTCAACGGCGTTCAACACGTCCGGCAGACGATTGATCTCGCCACTGTGTATGGCTTCCTGAATCAGGGTCGACTGAGCTGAAGTCCCATTGGCCATGGCGTAAATCAAGGGCAGAGTGGGCTTGCCTTCGGCGAGATCTGCGCCCAGATTCTTGCCACTGACGGTGGGATCGGCAATATAGTCGAGTAGGTCATCCACCAGTTGGTAGGCCATGCCCAGCGCGTGCCCGTAGCGCCGCATGCTGTCGACTGCAGCTTGATCCGAGTCAGCACAGAGCGCGCCCAGTGCAGCGGAAGCTTCGAACAGGCGTGCGGTTTTGAGTTCGATCACGCGCAGATAACGCGCTTCGTCGACGCCGGGGTCGTGGCTGTTCATCAGCTGCAGTACTTCGCCTTCGGCAATGGCATTGGTGGCGTTGGCCATGACCTGCATCACCGGTATGCGGCCGACTTCCACCATCAATTGGAAGCTGCGGGAGTACAGGAAATCGCCCGAAAGTACCGCGCCGGCGTTGCCCCATATAGAATTGGCGGTTTCGTGCCCGCGCCTGAGGTCGGCGTGATCGACCACGTCGTCGTGAAGAAGAGTGGCGGTGTGGATGAATTCGATCACCACGGCTAGCAGCGGCGCATGATCGCCGCGTGCGCCGAGTGCGCGTGCCGCCAGCAGCAGCAACGCGGGCCGCAGACGCTTGCCTCCAGCCGTGACGATATGCGCGCCGATCTGGTTGACCAGCGCCACTTCGGAATGCAGGCGCCCGCAGATCAAGGCATCGGCGCGGGCCATATCGTCCGCCACCGGAGCGAGTAGGGTGCTGAGATTCATGGGATAGGGCGGACGAGCGCGGCGCGATGCTAAGGGGCTTGACACTTATCGTCAATCCGGCAGGGTACAGGAAGACCGCTGCAGATCTGCGTGAGCGTATAAAGAAGTTTGTAAATTGTTTGTTGACCGCACTGTCACTGACCTTTAGAATCCCCTGTTCACTGAGGGCTAGTTGAATTTAGCGTTCCTTAATCATCCGGAGAAGACCCGATGTACGCCGTGATCAAAACCGGTGGCAAGCAGTATAAGGTGGCACAGGGCGATACGCTCAAGATTGAGAGTCTGGAGGCCGAAGTCGGTGCCAGCGTTTCTTTCGACGAAGTATTGATGATCGCCGATGGCGACGCGGTCAAGTTTGGCTCGCCGAAAGTGGACGGCGGCAATGTCACTGCGGAAGTGCTTAATCACGGCCGTGGCGACAAGGTGCATATCCTCAAGCACCGTCGTCGCAAGCACTACCATAAGGAACAGGGTCACCGCCAGAATTACACCGCCGTGAAAATCACGGATATCGTCGGCTGATACTCCTTGTGCTGCGGCTGAGCCGCAGCGTACGAAGGCCGGCATGGTTGTCTACAAACAGTTTGGAGCAGCGTCATGGCACACAAGAAAGCAGGCGGCAGTACCCGCAACGGTCGCGATTCACAATCCAAGCGTCTCGGCGTCAAGCGCTTCGGCGGCGAGCAGGTCATCGCCGGCAATATCATCGTGCGCCAGCGCGGCACTCGTTTCCATGCGGGCGTCAATACCGGTCTCGGTCGTGATCACACCATCTTTGCCAAAGCTGACGGCAAGGTGACGTTCAAGATTCGCGGCGCAAACAGCCGCACCTTCATCGATATCGTTCCGGCCTGACCCGCGCATCAGGACGGAACAAGCCCCGTCTCGGCGGGGCTTTTTTGTGCGCAAGTGTGTGGCGAAGGTAACGGTGGGTTGACATGAAGTTTGTCGACGAAGCAACGATACGGGTCGAGGCGGGCGACGGCGGCAACGGCTGCGTCAGCTTCCGTCGTGAGCGCGCGATTCCGTTTGGCGGGCCGGATGGCGGAGACGGCGGGGATGGCGCCAGTATCCATGCATTGGCTGATCCCAACCTCAACACGCTGGCCGATTTTCGCTTCAACCGTGTATTTCGCGCGGCGCGTGGTGCCAGCGGCAGTAGCGCCAACTGCCGCGGCGCCAGCGGCGTGGATATGGAGATTCGGGTTCCGCTGGGCACGCGGCTGTTCGATGCGGAGACGGATGAGTTGCTGGGTGAGCTGACGCGCGTCGATTCGCGCGTGAAGCTTGCGGCGGGTGGGTTCCACGGCCTCGGCAACACGCGTTTCAAGAGCAGCATCAACCGCGCGCCGCGCAAGGCGACGGCGGGCACCCCGGGTGAACAACGTAACCTGCGCCTGGAGTTGTCGCTGATGGCTGATGTGGGCCTGCTCGGTCTGCCCAATGCGGGCAAATCGACTCTGCTTTCCGCAGTGTCAGCCGCGCGGCCGAAAATCGCGGGCTACCCTTTCACCACGCTTTACCCGCAGCCCGGCGTCGTCTCGGTTGGGCCGCTGAAGAGTTTCGTGATGGTGGATATCCCCGGTTTGATCGGGGGCGCAGCGCAGGGTGCCGGGTTGGGCATCCGCTTTCTCAAGCATCTGCAGCGCACGCGTCTGCTGTTGCATCTGGTTGATCTGCAGCCGCTGGACGGCGCCGATCTGGTCGATAGCGTGCGCACCATCACGGGCGAGCTCAACAACTTCGGTCGTGAACTGGTCGAGCGTCCACAGTGGCTGGTGTTCACCAAATCGGACCTGGTCGGTGACCCGCAAGCGCTCGCTGACGTCGTCAGGCAGACGCTGCAGCGACTCGATTGGCAGGCGCCGCATTACGTCATTTCGGCGGTGAGCCACGCCGGATTGGAGCCGTTGTGTCGCGATGTCATGCAGTGGATCGAGGCACAGGCACCCCGCATCTCGGAAGATGATCCGGGCGAGCCGGATGATGCTGTAATTGACCGCGGGCTTGGGCACGATAGCGTGCAGGGCGAGGATGGACAGAATGAACCGGCAGAAGATCACCACTAGCCGCCGTTGGGTGGTCAAGGTCGGCAGCTCGCTGGTGACCGCTGCGGGGCGAGGTCTGGATCAGGTGGCGATCACGGATTGGAGCGCACAGCTGGCCGTTTTGCGCGCGCAGCAGCGACAGCTGGTCTGGGTGTCTTCCGGCGCGGTGGCCGAAGGCATGGCGCGCCTGCGGCTGTCCAGACGCCCGGACGCGCTGCCGCAGTTGCAGGCCACCGCCGCGGTGGGTCAGATGGGATTGATTCAAGCCTATGAAACGGCTTTTGAACGACACGGTCTGCGCGCCGCGCAGGTGCTGCTGACGCATGAGGATATTACCGACCGCGGACGCTACCTCAACGCCCGCGGCGCATTGCAGGCGCTGTTGGGGTATGGCGTGATCCCGGTCGTCAACGAGAACGACACCGTATCCACCAACGAAATCCGCCTCGGCGACAATGACACGCTGGGCGCGCTGACCTGCAATCTGATCGATGCCGATCTGCTGATCATCCTGACCGATCAGGATGGCCTGTACGACGCCGATCCGCGCACCTGCGCCGATGCCCGTTTGTTATCGGAAGCCAAAGTCACCGATCCGCGACTGACGGCGATGGCCGGAGACGGCCGCGGCGAACTCGGACGTGGCGGCATGCGCACCAAGCTGACGGCGGCACAGTGGGCAGCGCGTTCCGGTGCGGCAACCGTCATCGCCCACGGCCGCACGCCCGACGTATTGTTGAAGATCGCCGCCGGTGAACCTATTGGCACGTTGTTGACGCCGGGGCAGGGCGTGATGGCCGCGCGCAAGCGCTGGATCGCACATCAACGTCAGGTGCGCGGGCACCTGTATCTGGATGCGGGAGCCGCCCGTGTTTTGCGGGACGCAGGCCGCAGTCTGCTGGCGGTGGGCGTGACCCGTGTCGACGGCCAGTTTCAGCGCGGTGATCTGGTCGTTTGTCTCGATCCCGCAGGTCACGAAGTAGCGCAAGGTCTGATCAACTACAACGCTGAGGAATCCGCGCGGATTGCGGGCCGGCCCAGCGCCGAGTTGGCCGGTCTGTTGGGTTATCAGGGCGAAGCTGAGTTGATTCATCGTGACAATCTGGTGGTGACCGCGGTGGCGATGTCCACAGAGACTGCGGCCCAAAAAGAGGTGGGTTGAGGGCGCCAAACGAATCATAACGGGTTGGACGATGACCTATGATCATGAGATCTCTTGTTTACCGATTCATAAATCAATGAAAAGCTCTTCAACCCGTCTTGCCGTGCTGCCTCGCCTGACTGCCCCCGTCTACGCGCCGCTGCGCCGCTGGGTGTTACGCGTGATCGCGACGCAGCAGCAGGGTGTCGACTACGATACGCCGCTCGACGACCCCGGTCTGTTCGGCCCCGACTCGATCACCTGGAGATTGCACGCCGATTTTCCCGGAATGATGGCAGGTGGTATTTGCGCGCTGATGTTGCAGACCCTGCACCCGCGGGCGCTGGCGGGGGTCTGGGATCATTCCGATTTCCGTCGGGACACCCTCGGCCGCCTGCGCAGTACTACCGCTTTCGTCGCCGCCACCACTTACGCGCCCAATGGCGAAGCACAGCGCTTGATCGACCGGGTGAATATGATTCACCGGCGGATACACGGCGAGACGGCGGACGGTCGTGCCTATTCGGCTCAGGATTCCGATCTGCTGATTTGGGTGCACTGCACCGAGATGTGGAGTTTCGTGCAGGGCTATCAACGCTATCGCGGTATTACGCTACCGGAAGCGGTGCTGGATCGTTACTTCGACGAAACGCGTCGCATCGCCGAAGCATTGGGTGCGCGGAATGTGCCGGGATCGAACGTTGAAGTCGAAGATTATTTTCGCAGCGTGCAACCACAGCTTGAGTTCAACGAACGCACCGCCGAGGTGCTGGACGTGCTGGCCCATATCCGCCTGCCGATTCCGGTCGCCGGGTTGGCGCGGAAAACCTTTCTCGGTGCGGGTGCCGCGCTGTTACCGCCGTGGGCGCGAGGCTTGCTGCGGCGCAATCGGGTGCAGCGGCTGCGCGACCTTGCGGCGGCCCGCAGCTTGCGCACGCTGGCGCCGCTGTTTCGCGCCGCGCTGCGCAACGGGGTGGCGGCGCGTTCCTGCCGGCGCGTCGGCATCGCGCCGGAAACGCTGGATAATTGGCGCTGATGCCGCGTCGCGATCTGGTGCTTGTATAGTCTCAGCCTCGCGGCTTTAGACGATGCCTCGGCTACAACATAACCGAGCGAGTCGTATCAGCTGTCGTTCCTGAGCGTGACCGCTCGTACGGTGCGCTCCGGCGTCAGCGAGATCAACGCGTCGGCGGTTTGCGGCAGCACCGCCAGCGCGTGCCGCGTCAGCCGTTCGTAATGAGCGATGAAGCGGCGCAGTGCGGTCTCATCCATCAGTCGTCCCGGGTCGCCGCCAGCTTCGCGCGCATTGTCGGTACGCTCCTGCTGCAAGCGCCAGCCCAGCACGCAATCGAAAGCAGGTGCTTGCAGAAAGATTAATCGCTGCAACGGCGCAAACCATTGCCGATACGGCCCGGCTAGTTGAGCGTTGACCCAGCGACGCCAGATCCCGCCGGCATCCGCCTCAGCTTCCAAGGCGTTCACCGGGAGCTGCAAAGCCGATGCGGTCTGTGGCGGCGTGCCGACACACCAGCCCTCGAACAGCACCAGATCGATCGGACCGCCGATCTGGGTCCAGTCCGAACCCGGCAGCCGGTCGTCTGTGGCCTTGGAAAAGCGCGGTACCGATACGGATTCGCCGCCGTGCAAGCCGTGCAGTCGCCGCAGCAACTCAGCACCGAACGCGACATCGTGTGTGCCTGGCACGCCGCGCGTGACCAGCAGAGGGTGCACCGAAGCCGCGAGTCGCCGACGTGCCGCCTGAGTCAGGTAGAGATCGTCCAGCGCCAAGGCTGCGAGCTGCAATCCGTGAGTATCCGCCAGACTGTATTGTAACTGCGCCGCCAGCGCACTCTTGCCGCTGCCCTGCGCGCCGTTGAGACCGATCAGACGCACGCCGGCTTCGCGGTGTTGGCGGGCGATCCAGTCGGTGAGCGTTGCACTGAGCGTGTCGGGAGTCATGCATCGGCATTCGGCCACAGTCCATGGCGTAGTGTAAAGTGCAGTGCAAAGTGCAGTGCTGGCACGAGACGGGTGATGGGGTTAACGTAACGCATCAATAGCGTCTGACCGAATCTGCGCAGGAGTCCATGTATGTCCAACCGCACCCTGAATCTCGACGACGGGCTTTACCGATATCTGCTTGATCATTCCCTGCGCGAGCATCCGGCGCAGACCGCGCTGCGCGAGGCCACGCGCACACATCCGCACGCGCAGATGCAGATCTCGCCCGAGCAGGGTCAGTTCATGGCGTTGCTGGTGCGCCTGATGGCCGCGCGTTGCACCATCGAGATCGGTGTGTTTACCGGCTACAGCGCGTTGAGCGTGGCGTTGGCGTTGCCGGATGATGGCCGCATCTTGGCCTGCGACATCAATGATGAATACACCCGCATCGGCCGTCCGTACTGGGAGAAAGCCGGCGTCGCGCACAAGATCGATCTGCACCTGGCATCGGCGCAGAGCACACTGGACGCGCGTCTGGCTGCGGGTGAGACCGGTCACTATGATTTTGCGTTCATCGACGCCGACAAGACCGGCTACGACGGCTACTACGAGCGGTGTCTGCAGTTGCTGCGCACCGGTGGACTGATCGCGATCGACAATGTGCTATGGGGCGGCAGCGTCGCCCAACCCGCGCAGGATCAGGACACCGCTGCGCTGCAGGCACTCAACGACAAACTACACGGCGACGAGCGTATCGATCTGGCAATGCTGCCGATCGGCGATGGCCTGACGCTCGCGCGCAAACGTATTTGAGTGACAGACGAGTCGGTTGTGGGCGCACCAAGATTGAGCCGTCTTTGCCTGCATGCGATTATCTCAGCCAGTGCTTCGTGATCCAGGCCTTGGCTGGTCCGATATCGAACTGGCTGGCAATCTCATCCATGCGCCCGAGCGTGCTGACCGCGTCGGGCGGTATCGTTTCACCGGGGCCGAACACCACCTGCAGGCGGTGGTAGCGTGATCCCAGCAATTCGCGCGCCTGAAAATCGGCGATGCCGGCCACGCCGCCCCGCAGAATCTCGATCAGCGGCTTGATCCATTGCGCATAGCCCCAGTCCAGCGTCTTGCCCTTGATGTAGTGCAGGCTGACGCCGGTACCGACCGACAACAAGATAGTGTCGTCCAGTTTCGCCCGCTCGGAGGGTCGATTGGAGCGCGAAATCGCTTGTGCGATGGCGATCATGCTCGGATTGTTGGCGAACACGCCACCGTCGATGTAGCCATCGACGCTTGGAAAATAGGTTGGCGCGGCGCTGGTATACAACGCGACATCGGTGGCGCGCTGGGAACCATCACAGTCCTTGCCAGAGAAGTTGTGGAAGATTTTCGGCTTCCAGGAACGCTGGGCCGTGTCTTCCGCTTGGTTGTCCAGATCGAAACTGGGAATAACGACTCGGTGCTTGAGTTGGTTCAGCGTGGTGTCACCGAAAATTTTGCGCAATTCCTTCTTCAGCGTCTTGTTGGAGTACTCGGCGCCGATGATGGATCCGAGGTCGCGGATGTCGTCCCAGATGCTGTCGTCAAATATTGCCGGCCCCTTGTTCTTGTAGAGATCGGCGATGTCCTGCGGCGATTTGCCGGATGCCAGCCCCAAAGCCAGGATACCGCCGGTGGACGTGCCGGCGATGAGGTCAACGTGGTCGAGCCAACCGGCGATGCCGGGCTCGTCGTTGAGTCGCTGCAGGAGGCGCGCCGTAATCAGGCCGCGCAAACCCCCGCCATCGAATGAGAGAATCCGGTAAATCGCCATGTCGTTTCTCCAGATTGTCGTTGCAAACAGCGCTGGCCCGGATAGCGGCCTGTCGCAGCAGTTTCGCGCAAACGCGAGCATGCCTATGCTATGCCGTAAGCAAGACCTGAGCACAATCCGCCATCATGGGAGATACGACACACAAGCCGGTCATCGGCCTCGCATTGGGCAGCGGCTCGGCGCGCGGCTGGTCGCACATCGGCGTCATCCAGGAGCTGGAAGCGATCGGCGTGCGGCCGCAGGTGTTGGCCGGGACCTCGATCGGTGCGCTGGTGGCGGCGGTTTATGTCTCCGGGCAGCTTGATGAATTTGCCACGTGGCTGAAGACCTTGAGTGTGCGCGACGTCTTCGGATTGATGGACTTCACCCTGTCGGGCGGTATGGTCAAGGGCGAAAAACTGTTCGGCCACATCGACAGCCATTACCGAAATCCGGATATCGAATCGTTGGATCAGCGCTTTACCAGCGTCGCCACCGACATGAAGACCGGGCGTGAAATCTGGATCAGCGACGGGCCGGTGATCGCCGCAGCCCGTGCCTCCTGTGCGATGCCCGGCGTATTCCGTCCGGTGCTGCACAAGGATCGCTGGATGCTGGACGGCGGCCTGGTCAACCCGGTACCGGTGTCGGCCTGCCGCGCCTGCGGTGCCGAGGTGGTGATCGCGGTCAATCTGAATACGCAACTGGTGGGTGCGCACTGGTCGAGAGCCAGCCAGCAAGTGGCCCATGAAGAAGCAGACTCTCACGCCATGGTGGACGGGGCGAGTGCGCAGGAGCGCAGTTTCTGGCAAAAACTGATGGGGTATTTCGAGAGTGGTGAGGGTCAACCGCCGGGCTTTTTCGATGTTATCGCCGCCAGCGCCAATATCATGCAGGACCGCATCACACGCAGCCGCATGGCCGGCGATCCGCCGGAAATAGCCTTGATCCCGTATCTGAAAGATTTCGCCATGATGGATTTCCATCGTGCCGGCGAGGCGATCCAGGAAGGCCGACGCATGGTGCAGGAGCGTGCCAGCGAAATTCGGGCCTGGGCGCAGGTCTAGGGTCTGTTGACATTTACTTTGATCGCCGCGCCGAACGCTTCGAATAAATCGTCCAGCATCAACGCGTAATCGCCGGTCATCAATGCGAACTCGGCTTCGAAGCGTTGCTCCGGCGGCAACTCGGTGGGTTCGTGTTCGGCTTGTTCCAGATCGAGAAAGCGCACGCGCCTGATCTGCAGCTTGTCGTCCACCAGCAGGCTGATGCGGTTGTTCCACAGCAGCGCCAGGCGCGAGGCACGGAAGCTGGCGTCGAAGTGACGGCGCAACTGCTCGGCCAGCAGCGGATGACGCAGGTAACGCACCACCGGTTTGCTGTCATCGCTGCCGGACAATTCGCATTCTTCTCCAAGACTGAAGCGGCCTGGCGCGGTTTGTGCGCGCAACCAGCCGGTCATGGTTTCACCGGGCGCGTGGCTGGTCTGTGGCAATGACAATTCGAGACCCCCCAGACTCTCTCGCAGCTGTTCGGTCAGCAGTTCGGCGCGTGTCGGCGAGGCGGCGTCGACGACGATACGGCGATTGGCCGGATCGATCCAGGCCAGCGTGCGGCGACGGCGCACGAAAGCGCGTGGCAGCAGTTGGGCGGTGGCGCGCTCCTTGAACTCGCGCATCAGTTTGCGGCCGGGCTTGATGCCGCGGCTGCGCTCCCACTCGGCGGCGTATTCGGCGGCAGCGTCGTTGACCACCGAGGACGGCAGCAGTTTTTCCTCGCTGCCCAGTGCAATCAACAGCTGACGTCCAAGCCCTTGAACCAATGCCGGAGTGTCAGCGGACGCAACCCAGCCGTGGCTGTGCAAGCTCATGGTCGGGCAGGGCTGCAGCGGTTGTTGTGCCAACGTCTGTTCCAGCGCGCCGGGGGTCAGCGTCCACTCCTGTTCGAGCGTGAAGACCTGCAGATTCTTGAACCACATGGATGGATGCTCCGTACAGGTGAATGGTGAGGCCGGGATTCTACGGCAGGTAGCGTTTGCTTTCTAAAGTTGGTTGCCTGTGTCACATTGCCCAAACGCGAGCGGAGCATCTCTTGTGGTCTGCCGCACTGGATTCGGAGTATCGATGTCCGTTGTTAGCGGGGCTTCCCGCCCAAGCCAATCACTACGTCTGCGCGAAATATTTTGGGCCTACTGGTGGACTAAATTCCTGTCGTCGGTGATTGGTCTCAGCGCGTTTTTCGTGGTTTATTTCTGGGTGGAGAAGCACACGGAGTTTGCGGTCACGATGATGCCGATGACGACGTTTGATCGTGCCATCGGTTTCCATCCATGGAGTCTGGCGCTCTATGCCACGCTGTGGATATACATCATGATCCCGTCCAGCCTGATGGTGCTGAAACGGGAGCTGACATTTTATTATCTCGGAGTCGTGGTGCTGGCTGTGATCGGTCTGAGCATCTTTATGCTGTGGCCGACGGAGACGCCAGCACCCAATATCGACTGGGCGCGCTATCCCGGTATTTCTTTTCTGAAGCGTATCGACGGCTCCAGCAACGCCTGCCCTTCGCTGCACGCAGCGTTCGCCACTTTCACTGCCTTGTGGAATTTGAGCATTCTGCGCCGTCTTGGCGATCGTGGGCTGTTGCGAATCCTCAGCACGATCTGGTGCGTGGGCATTCTCTATTCGACGCTGGCGACCAAGCAGCATGTGCTGGTCGACTTGCTGGGTGGTGTGGCGCTGGGACTGGTGGTCGCGCTAATCCACCTGCGGATGTGGCACAACCGCAATTTCTGCGTACCGGATCCGCGGATGTCACCGGCGCTGTTGACGCAACAGTATCCGGAATAAACAGGCTGGATCGAATGGCTATTCACAGTTCAACTGCTCGCGCAGGAAGGTCAGGGTGCGATCCAGCGCCGCGTGGGTGGGTTGGCCCTGCCGCATTGATCAGGTTGATTGGTCAACGCGCTGTGTGGAGGTTCCATCCCTTGCAGATCGCCCCTGGAGCGTAGGCCGAGGATGCGTGCGCCCTGACACGGTCGATCTTGTCGTGCGCGACGGACGAAGCTGTCGCGAAACACGGTCAGCAAGTACCTGGAGAGCGGCGAGATCGAGCCGCGTTACATTCGTCGGGTGAGCCTGAGCAAGCTGGATTCGTTTGCCGAGCAGCTACGGACCTGGCTGGCCGCGTATTGCACGTCCATCCGTTCGCCAATCCCATTTATACGGAGCCGCCGTATATCGATTAGTCAGCCTCCCCAGACCTGGCGTCCCAGCTTGCAATCAGGTGCGAACGCACCTTGACTTCCGAGGCCAGCGTGCGATGTACCGGGCAACGGTTGGCGATCTCCAGCAGGCGCTGCCGCTGGGCGTCGCTCAGATCGCCCTCCAGAACAATTTCACGCGTGATCTCATCCACATGACCGTCCTTCGTTGCGCAGTCGGCACAGTCTTGCGCGTAGACCTTGCGGTGGGACAGGCGTACGCGGACGCGCTGTAGCGGCAGCTTCTTCAGTTCTGCATACATGCGCAGCGTCATACTGGTACAGGCGCCCAGCCCCATGAGCAGGTATGCGTGGATCGGAACCGGCATCGTTACCTCCGACTGTGGCGGGCTCGTCGGCCGTGTAAACGTGGCGACCCGAGCGCATGCTCTGCATGTACCGTCCAGTCAGAGTTTCCTCGACCTCGACAACCGTGGCTTTGGTCTGCGACATATCCCTCTACTGATAGCTTGGCCCAACGCGCTTTGTTTGAACTGCCGGTGGTCCAGCAGGCCGGGTTGCTGCGATTATAGTTTGCCGTGGCGAAACAGCGCGAAATGTCGTTACTGCGGTGAAAACCGACGCGCATGTTGGCGAATGCCGGTCTTGCCAGCGGTGTGGCAGTCAGATCAAACCCAGGGCGAGCATCGCATCGGCAACCCGGTTGAAGCCGGCGATATTCGCACCCAACACGTAGTCTCGAGGGTGACCATATTCGGCGGCGGTGGCGAAGCAGGTGGCGTGGATCTCGCACATGATCTCGTGCAGGCGTTTTTCGCTGTATTCGAAGCTCCAGGAATCGCGCGACGCATTCTGCTGCATTTCCAGTGCGCTGGCAGCAACGCCCCCGGCGTTGGCCGCTTTGCCCGGGCCGAACAGGATGCCGGCCTCCTGGAGTCGCCGTACGGCCTCCGGTTGACAGGGCATGTTGGCGCCCTCGGCGACGGCGACGACCCCTGACTTGATGAGTTGGCTGGCGTCGCTGGCGTCCAGTTCGTTCTGGGTGGCACAGGGCAGAGCGACCGTGCAGGGCACTTCCCAGATTCGGCGACCGGCTGTGTAAGTTGCGCTGCCGCCGCGGCGTTGGGCGTAGTCCGCAATGCGGCCGCGTTCGACTTCCTTGATCTGACGCAGCAGCGGGACATCGATGCCTTGAGGGTCGCGGACGTAGCCAGACGAATCCGAACAGGCGATGACGCGCCCGCCCAATTCCTGCACCTTCTTGATGGCGTAGATGGCGACATTTCCCGAGCCGGAGACGATGACCTGCTGGCCTTCCAGCCCGCTGTTCTGGGTCGCCAGCATTTCCTGCACGAAGAAGGCGACGCCATAGCCGGTCGCCTCCGTACGGATCTGGGCTCCGCCCCAAGTCAGCCCCTTGCCCGTGAGCATACCGGATTCGTAGCGGTTGGTGATGCGTTTGTATTGCCCGAACAGGTAGCCGATCTCGCGCCGGCCGACGCCGATGTCGCCCGCCGGTACGTCCGTGTATTCGCCGACGTGTCGGTAGAGTTCGGTCATGAACGATTGGCAGAATCGCATGACTTCCGTATCCGAACGGCCCTTCGGGTCGAAGTCGGAACCGCCCTTGCCGCCGCCGATGGGCTTGCCGGTCAGCGCGTTCTTGAATATCTGCTCGAAACCGAGGAATTTGATGACGCCGAGCGTGACCGACGGGTGGAACCGCAAGCCGCCCTTGTACGGTCCCAGCGCGGAATTGAACTCAACCCTGAAACCGCGGTTGATGTGGACTTCGCCGGAGTCGTCCATCCACGGCACGCGGAAGATGATCTGCCGCTCCGGTTCGCAGATGCGCTCGATCAACTTGGCCGTGGCATATTCGGGATGCTTGCCCAGCACCGGCTCCAGCGTCCCCAGTACCTCGTGCACGGCTTGATGAAATTCGGGTTCCGCCGGGTTGCGGTCTTCGAGTTGTTTGCGCAGCGCCTGCAAGGATTCAGCAATGGTCACTCTGTACTACTCCTTGTTGGGGGTGTCGTTTCAAATCTGTAGAGTGAGTTTAAACGCCACGGCCAAACCCGTGTCGAGCTGCGGTGGGCAATTTGAGGAGGCTGGGCGTGAGTCTGGTCGGTCTGCTCACCAACCGTGGCTGCCGGCGGCGGCGCCGGCGACGATCACCAGCGCCACCACCAACATCAGCATGTGGAAGCGGTGCATACGCCGCCAGCCCTGTGCCGGGTCTTTGCTGTTCGCCATCATGTGCTTGAGTACGCCAGCGGGTTCCAGCACGAACAGCACCAACATAAACAGTGTCCAGAACGCAATCATCGCATCCAGCCACCAAAAGGCCGCATGGCCAAGCCAGCTCCAGGCGTGCAGCCGCCACAGCAGGTAACCGCCCGATGCACCGGTCAGCAGTACGGCGATGCGGGCCTGCGGGGCGAAGCGGCTTTCGATTTGGTGAAAGCTTTCATGAGGGTCGCCGCCCAAACCGCCCCGCACCGCGGGCAGGAAGACGGCGGTGACGAAAGCCAGTCCACCGATCCACCAGACGATAGCGACCAGGTGAATGGCGATGGCGATGGCGAGGTCGGACATTGATTCAGTTTTCGGTAGGTGGCGGCCGGCGTTTCGCCAGCCATCGTCTGCAGGAAACGGCGCGGCGTCAGGTACGCCGGCCGTCACTTGGCTTCAGGTACGCCTGATCTCCACGCGCCAAGTCTGCGGGCCCTGTTCCAAGTATTTCCAGCTGAACTGGCCGTTGTGTTCGGCGTCGAACTGATAATACAGCGGCTTGGGGTCGTGGTCGTTGACCAGCTCGAAAGCTTCGCCGGATTTGAGGTTGCCATAAGTCTCGAAAATGAGGCGATGGCGCTCCATTGGGATGAGTTGGCGGACGTCAAGTTTTGTTGCCATGAGTATCTCCTGTTGCGACGGCAGTCGCGGGGTGGGTGGTTCGGATCAGCGAATGCATGACGCCGTTGAAGCGTTCGGCTTCGCGCGGGTGCTGGTGACGCAATATCGACCAGCCGGATGCAGCGATCAGGCCACCGAGGATTTCAATACTGTGCGGCAACTGGCCGGGCCACCACAGGCCGACATCGGCACCAACCAGCAGCGCGCAGCCCGTACTGCCCAACCACATCACGCTGCCGCCGAGCCAGCCGGTGAAGCCGAGCAACATCGCCAGCAACCCGGCCTCGATCGCCAGCAGCGTCCAGCGCGAACTACGGGCGCTAAGCGAAGTCACGCACGCCGCTCTGGCGCTGGATCCCGCACCGCTTCCCGTCGGGGCGAGGGCACAACCAGTCGGGGTTTGCAAATCCAGGCGCATCGTGACCACTTCAAAAGACTCGTGGATGCAGGTTAGGTGCCGTCCGGATGAATTACCTTGACAATAGTCAAAATTTGTCACGTACGTTGCCAGTACAGATCAGTGCCGTCGGGGTGCGAACCGGGTATCGGCATGCGCAATTGATCTGGATCAACTCGGCGGCGGTTGTGTTCGCATACTATTCGTTGTCGAGAGGTCTTGAGCCGCAACGTTGGTGACATTCATTCGCATGTGCCCGTGCCGCCCGCATGCCGACAAAGGAGTCGTTTCGATGGTGCAAGTCACGAAATCGTGAAGCTGCGGTTCGAATACGCGCCGCGCGAATCGGTGCAGCGCATGCATCCAGGCTATTTTGCGTTGGTCATGGCCACCGGCATCGTCGCACTGGGCGCGCGCCTTCCTCGACGACCTGCAAAGCCCACAGTCGCGGCGTCGGCTTTACACCTGTGGTTGCTGTCGTTGATCTTCTTCCGCCACACCTTCATCGAGATGTCGCCCGAGGACCTGGCGCCGCCGTACTGGATCAACGTGGGCACGGTGGCGATCACGACGCTGACCGGCACGCTGCTGATCGAGCGCGCCGTGTTGTCTTCGTCATGTCGTTCTCCTTGCGTGGATTGAATCACAACGCAAGGGATACGTTTCTCGGGGGCAAGGTCACTTGGCTGTGAACGCAGTTGCTCTCCCGCAAGTGGGCGAGGGGACTATGCTGGACTGCGCTGAGATTCACCCGAGGAAGGTTTAGAATTCTTTAGTATTCATGATTTTTGAGTCCCCAATGAGAATCCTCCACACTATGTTGCGAGTCGGCGATCTTGACCGCTCGCTGGCGTTTTATACCGATGTCCTCGGCATGCACCTGCTGCGCCGTAAGGATTATCCGGAGGGCAAGTTCACGCTCGCCTTTGTCGGCTACCAGGATGAATCCGAAGGCGCCGTGCTGGAACTGACCCACAACTGGGACACCGCGCAATACGATCTTGGCAGCGGCTACGGGCACGTCGCGCTGGCGGTCGAGGATGCCTGCAAGGCCTGCGAAGACATCAAGTCACGCGGCGGCAAGGTGGTACGCGAAGCGGGACCGATGAAGCACGGCTCCACCGTGATCGCCTTCGTCGAAGATCCCGACGGCTACAAGATCGAACTGATTCAGCGCGCTTGAACCGCGGCGATCACTTCCCGTCGAGCTGGTCCAGCAGTGTCGCCAGATCGTCGGCGTGTTCCTCTTCCATCTCGAGGATGCCTTCCAGCATGCGGCGCGTGGTTGAATCCTTGGTGCCCAGGTATTCGATGATCTCGCGATAGCTGTCGATGGCGATGCGCTCGGCGATCAGGTCTTCCTTGATCATATCGCGCAGGCCGGTGCCTTCGGCGTATTCCGAGTGCGAGCGGGTGGACAGGCCGTCCGGTGAGAAATCGGGCTCGCCGCCGAGTTGGGTGATGCGCATGGCGATCAGGTCGGCGTGCTGTTGTTCCTCGTTGGCGTGCTGCAGGAACTCGGCGGCCACCGGCTGGGCGTTGATGCCGCTGGCCATGAAGTAATGACGCCTGTAGCGCAGCACGCAGACCAGTTCCGTTGCCAGCGCTTCATTCAGAATCTTCAGAACGGTGGCGCGGTCGGCTGCATAGCCTGCGGTCACCGCGCCCTGCTCGATGTGCTTGCGGGCGCGTGCGCGGATCGCCTTGATGTCACTGACGAAGTTGCCGGAAGCCGGGGTTTTGGGGGCCATTCGAATCTCCTTCGTAATTGGAATGGCGATCAGCCAAGGGTCAAGGTAGCAGAATCCGCCACGTTTGCAGCGGTCGATAGCAACGACGGCAGCACACCCGTCAGTCGTGACCGACTTGAAAGGTTTAAGCAATAAACACGGCAGGCCTATTTTCGGATACATTAGCATGAATGATTCCGTCCATCCTCAAGCTGGATGTCGGCGGATTGCCGGTCAGCTGGATCCGCTGGCAAACTGCCGCCACACTCTACGCGCGTGAGCGCGTCCGCTGGGAGGCGGGAGAGGAACATTTTGTCGTTTTCGGCGGCATCAGTGCGGCCACCGGCCGGCGCTCGCAGTTGCGCATCGGCTCGATCATTGCCGTGGCTGATCGCTCGCGCCGTTTCCAGGGCAGTGCGTCGATGTTGACCAACCGCACGCTGTTCCAGCGCGACCGCAACCTGTGCCTCTATTGCGGTCGGGAATTCTCCTTGCGTGAGCTGACCCGCGATCACATCATCCCGGTCTCGCGCGGTGGCGAAAGCATTTGGGAGAATTGCGTAGCAGCCTGCCGCGCCTGTAACCAGCGCAAAGACAACCGTACGCCGGAAGAGGCGGGCATGAAATTGCTGGCCGTTCCCTACATACCCAATCTGGCCGAATACCTGATTCTCAGTAATCGCAAGATCCTGGCCGACCAGATGGAGTTTTTGCAGAGCTTCTCGCGCAAGAAAGTGTCCTGAAACGCACGGCATTACCCCCGATAACAGAGGCCCGGTTTGCGGTAGCATGGTTTGTGCCAACAAGCCGGGGCTTCGATTGCGCGGGGCCCGACTGCCGCGTCTCCGCAGCGGCGCCCGTACAATCGGTGCATGAAGCCCGATCTCGAGCCGACTCTTATCCTCGTTTCCGCCATCATTGGCGCCAGCGCAGCCATTCTTGCCGCCTGGACCGCACTGCGTTTGCGTGCCATGCTTGCCTCGAGACGTGAAGATGTGCGGCTGGAACAGCGGCTGCGGGAAGAGGCCGTTGATACCCGCCGTGAGATCAGCGAACAAGCGCGCGGCCAGAGGGTCGAGCTGGTGGAAAGTCAACGTCGGTTTCTAGAAGATGCGCGCAAGGGTCGCGGCGAACAGGCCGGGGCGCTGGCCCGTTTCGGGCAGGCTCAGCGGCAGGCACTGCAATTGCTGACCGAGGCACAGGCTCACCAGGCCGAAGCCCTGCGCAACAGCCTGGAGACGGCGATGAAAACCCTGCGGGGTGAAAGCGCCGAGAAGCTGGAGCAGATACGCCGCACCGTCGACGAAAAATTGCACGAGACGCTGGAACGCCGCCTCGGTGAATCCTTCAAGTTGGTCAGCGATCGCCTGGAGTTGGTGCACAAAGGCCTTGGTGAGATGCAGGAACTGGCCACCGGCGTCGGCGATCTCAAGCGCGTGCTGACCAACGTAAAATCACGGGGCATCTTCGGTGAAGTGCAACTGGCGGCACTGCTGGAGCAGGTGCTCACGCCCGAGCAATATGATGTCAATGTTGTGACTCGACCCGGCTCGAATGAACGGGTCGAATTTGCAATCAAACTGCCAGGTCGTGGCCCGGACGATACCCCGCTGTGGCTGCCGATCGATGCCAAGTTCCCGCGTGAGGATTATGAACGCCTGATCGATGCACAGGAACGCACTGATGCGCCCGCCGCAGAAGCGGCATCCGCGGCGCTGGAGAGGCGCATCCGTGACGAAGCGAAAACCATCGCCGAGAAATATCTGGCGCCACCACACACCACCGATTTCGGCATTCTGTTCCTGCCGATTGAAGGGCTTTATGCTGAAGTGCTGCGCCGTCCCGGTCTACACGAAGCCCTGCAGCGCGAGCACCGCATCACCGTCACCGGCCCCAGCAATCTTCTGGCCTTTCTCAACAGTCTGCGCATGGGTTTCCGCACGCTGGCTATTGAGAAACGCTCCAGCGAGGTGTGGCAGGTACTGAGCGCGGTCAAAACTGAGTTCGGCAAGTTTGGTGACGTCCTCGACAAGGTCAAGAAGAAGCTGGACGAGGCCAGCAACCAGATTGATCAAACCGGCAGACGCACGCGCGTAATCTCGCGGCATCTGAAGGGGGTCGAGGAATTGCCGGCTGCGCAGGTGGGAAAGCTGCTGGGCGCCTCCGTAGACGAGGATGACGCTGCCTGAGTTCTCTCTCTAGGGGAGAGTTTTCTGCTGTCGCGCGTATGCCTGCATCTATTGACCGGCATCCCACATGACTGCGCCCGCAAAAAAGCCGGCCCGCATTTCGGCGGGCCGGCTGTGAAGTGATCCGCAGTCTTGTAATTATGGAATTGAATCTGTGACGCTGGCCGCGTAGACGTTGAGCTTGCCGTTGAGCGAAGCCAGACCCTCACCTTGCGTGATCTGAATACCTGAGGTAATCCCCCGGCTATGCCGGGGGACACCCAAGGTTTGACCTATACAGCGGTCGTCGTGAATCTGGAATCTCGACCAAGAGATTAGGAATCACGATGAAAGAGTATCAGAGCCTT
>Ga0307373_10006200_pt1 | contig 19141 bp, 16 predicted proteins | sample OX2MG_FD_202534 | JGI IMG/M metagenome (GOLD analysis project Ga0307373, IMG submission 202534) | Soil microbial communities from Risofladan, Vaasa, Finland - OX-2 | ecosystem: Environmental > Terrestrial > Soil > Coastal area > Acid sulfate soil | place: Finland: Risofladan, Vaasa | collected...
CCTCGGCCTCAAGTGGGCAGTGTTCGAGCCGAACGACGAGCCACTCTGGTCGCAGATCCGCCTCAACGTGGGATCCTTCATGCAGGATCTCTTCCGGCAGGGCGCCTTCCAGGGAACCAGCCCGCGCGACGCCTACTTCGTGAAGTGCGATAAGGATACGACGACCCAGAGCGACATCGACAACGGCATCGTCAACATCCTGGTAGGCTTTGCCCCGCTCAAGCCCGCCGAGTTCGTGGTTATCCAAATCCAGCAAATCGCCGGCCAGAGCCAGAGCTGAGGAGGCTGTTCATGGCAGAGTTCAGCGTCAATACTACCCGGTTCGATCCGTACAAGAATTTTAAGTTCCGCGTGAAGTGGGACGGCCGCTACGTGGCCGGGATCAGCAAGGTAGGCGCGCTCAAGCGGACTACCGAGGTGGTCAAGCACCGGGAGGGAGGCGACCCCAGCACCAGCCGCAAGTCTCCCGGCCGGACCGAGTTTGACGCGATCACCCTCGAACGTGGGGTAACCCACGACCTTGACTTCGAGCAATGGGCTGCCAAAGTCTGGAACTTTGGCGCCGGCGCCGGCAGCGAGGTATCGCTCAAGGACTTCCGCAAGGATGTTCTGATTGATATGTTCAACGAGGCCGGCCAGAAGGTGATCTCCTATAAGGTCTTCCGCTGCTGGGTATCCGAGTATCAGGCCCTGCCGGATCTCGACGCCAACGCCAACGCCGTCGCCATCCAGCACATCAAGCTGGAAAACGAAGGTTGGGAGCGCGACACCGCGGTAGTCGAGCCGGCGGAGCCGTCGCTGGCCGTATGAGCGAACAACAAACCGTAAGGGGCCGGCTCTCGAACCAGGCGGTCCTGTCGGCCTGGGAGGAGGGCGGCGGACAGGGGCCGGTAGGCCGCGCCCTGGCCATGCTCCGCTGGGCGTTGCCGGAAGGCGATGCACGGGAACTGGATGCATGGCCGATCGGCCAGCGTGATGGAGCCCTGCTCGATCTGCGCGCGGCGACCTTCGGCCCACGGATCGCCGGCCTGATCGCCTGCCCGGTCTGCGGTGAGGAGCTGGACCTTTCGTTCCAGGCGACCGATGTGCGCGGCCAGCAGGCCGGCCCAAGCGAACCGCTCGAATTGACCGTCGCCGATCCACCCTACCGCATCGTCTTTCGCCTGCCGGTCAGCGAGGATCTGCGGGCGGCGGCGCTGGCGGCGGATATCGAGGAAGGGCGGCGTCTGCTGGCGGAGCGCTGCCTGCTGGCGGCCGAGCGCGACGGAGAGGCAATCCCGGCGCGGGAGGCGCCGGATGAACTGATCGACCGCATGGGCGCCCTAATGGCGCTGCACGATCCGCAATCGGCGATCGATCTCAGTCTCACCTGCCCGGCCTGCGGCCATGCCTGGCAGGCCATGTTCGACATCGCCGATTTCCTATGGCGCGAAGTCGCCGCGCGGGCGCGGCGGCTAGTAAGCGACGTGCATACGCTCGCCCTGGCCTATGGCTGGCGAGAAGACGACATTCTGGCCATGGGGGATGGCCGCCGCCAGATGTATCTGGATCTGGCGCCGTGATGAAGGATTACCTGCGTGGCTTGGTGCTGCGCGCCCGTGGCGAGGGCGCCGTTATCCGGCCCATAAGCCAGCCCATCTTCACCCCGGCGCCCGGCTGGCTCGCCCCAGAGACGCGATTTGACGATCCGGCGCCCGGCTACGCAACCCGATCGGCGGCCCGCGCGCGGAGCCGCCAGATCGGCGAGCCCTCGCCCAGCCTGCCCAGTCCTCAGGCGGCTACGCTCGCAACCGGCGCTCCGCCGATCACCCCGGTCCTTTCGCGCTCGCAACCGGAAGCGCCTGTCCCTCCAGCGGCAGGGGTGATGTCGCCGGCCATCCCGGCGCATTGGCAAACCAGTCAATCAGCGGCTGATCCTGTGTTCCCTCCGCTAAAGGAGGCATCGGCCACCGGCAGCCAGGTTACGCCGCTGATCCCAATGGACGATCTGGCCGGTGACGGGCTGGCCCCGAGCGAATCCGCGCCCGGCGCGACTATTGACGCATCCGTGAAGCCAACGCTCACGCCAACAGCGCACCCGACCACGGACCCGCTTGATACAGGTGGTGAAGCGGTACGAACGCCGCCTGAGCGGCCAACCCCCTGGGAGCGCGAGCATCTTGCTCGCACTGGCGCGCCAACTCCAGCAACTACCGGCTCGTCCTCCGGAGCCCTCACGCGCAACGATACGACAGCGGAACGGAGCCACCAACGGGGCGAGCAAGGTGCTCGCGCTCCCAGGAGCGGTCGCCATGAAGTCGATTTCGCCGCCAGTAGCACGTTTGGGGCGGACGCGCCTCTCGCGCGCTTGGAGCCGGGCACTGGGCCCGTGGGCGCGCTCCCCGCGGCCGCGCCGGCCCGTGCGACTACGGAGGAGCGACCATCGGCGGAGGAGCGACCATCGACAGCGCCGCAACCGGTCGGCCGGCACGACGCCGATCTCGCCAATTACGACAGCGATCCCGTGCCGGTCGTCGCTCAGGTGCGGCTCGCGGCCCTTGCTTCCCCGCGTCCGCCGGCGGCTGCTCCCGGCCACGGGTGGAACGACGACGCGCCGGCGCCCACGATCCACGTCTCGATCGGGCGCATCGAGGTGCGCGCCATGCAACCGCCGGCCCCCGCGCCCCCGCGGGCGCCGTCCGGTCCCCGTGTATCACTTGATGACTACCTGCGGCAGCGCGACGGGAGGGAAGGCCGGTGAGCAATCCCTTCGCTATCGCTGCCGTCACGACCACCTTCAGCCAGTTGTTGGGGCAGGTAAGCGACGACGCTACCCTCACTGGAGTGACGGTTTCCACCCGCTCGCCCGATCGGGCCCGCGCCGCCGGCGGTACAGCGCGCCAGATCAATCTGTTCCTCTACCAGGTCACACCGAACAGCGGTTGGCGGAATAGAGATTTAAGGGTGCGCGACGAGAGCGGCCAACTGGTCAACCAGCCGGTCCTGGCGTTGGATCTCCATTACCTGGTCAGCGTCTACGGGCAGAACGATGACGATGTGGACGGACATCATCTGCTCGCCTACGCGATGAGCCTGGTGCATGACTCGCCCACCTTCACTCGCGATCAGATTCGCGCCGCGATCGTGGCCCAGCCGGCGGTTGGGCCGAGCGATCTTGCCGATCAGGTCGAGTTAGTGAAGCTGTGCCCGCACGCGCTCTCGCCCGACGATCTCTATAAGCTGTGGTCCACCTTCCAGACTCCCTACCGTCTCTCGGTCGCCTATGACGCCTCCGTCGTGCTGATCCAGCGGCCGCACCGGCCGCTCGTCGCGCCGCCGGTCCGTGTGCCGACCATTACCGTGCTCCCGTTCCGCTCTCCGGTGATTGACGCGCTCAGCCCGCAGGCGCTTACGGCGGGCGGAACTTTAGCCATCCAGGGGCGCAATCTGCAGGCGCCTTTGACGGAGGTACGGTTTGGCGCCTTGAGTGTCACCCCCACCCTGAATACGGATCAGCGGATCGAGGTCACCCTGCCTGCCGCCCTGCCGGCCGGGATCACTACCGTACAGGTGGCGCGACAACTCGCGCTGGGCACGCCGCCGACCGTGCATACCGGCTTCGAGTCGAACCTGGCGGCTTTTATGTTGCAGCCTCTGATCACCACTGCCCCCCCGATCAGCGTCGCGCCGGGTGGGTTGCTCACCCTCACGATTTCACCTGCCGTCGGGCAAGCGCAGGACGTGGCGCTATTGATCGGCGACGCCGAGATTGATCTTCCGGCTCGACCCGCCGGCTCGGCGCCGGCCACCAGCCTTGGCTTCACGATTCCCGCCGATCTACCGGCCGGCGGCTACCTGCTGCGTCTGCGCGTGGATGGGGTGGAAAGTCCGCTCATGAGCGACACGAACCCAAGCAGCCCAACCTTTAACCAGTACATCGGCCCGAAAGTGACGATCACATGACCAGCGTCCCCGTGACCCTCACCTGGCATGAAGCGAATCAGCGCTTCCTCATGGGGGAAATCGCCCGCGTGCGCGAGGCGTTGGCGCGCCACGCGGCGCGAACGGGCGCCGCGCCTGAAGCGAACGCGGGCGGCGGGTCACCCGGAGAGACCGCCGCGCCCGAGGCGGATGCCTCGCCGTCTGCTCTCGATGCGCTCCGCGCCACCTTCGCGCTCTCCCCATTCGAATGTGATCTCCTGCTCATGTGCGCCGGCATGGAACTAGACGCCGCCTTCCCCGCCCTGTGCGCGGCGGCCAACGGCGATCCGGTCCGACCGTATCCGACCTTCAGCCTGGCGCTGGCCGCGCTTCCCGATCCGCACTGGAGCGCGCTCACGCCCGAGGCGCCGCTTCGCCGCTGGCGGCTGATCGAGATCACCTGGGGAGGGGCTCTGACCTTGAGCGCCCTGCGAATCGATGAACGAATCCTCCATTATCTCTGCGGCCTCCACCACCTTGATGAGCGCCTGGTCGGCCTGGTAGAGCCGGTACATCGGCACGACGAGCTTGCGCCCTCGCAACTCGCGCTGGTCGAACAAATCGCGGCGGCCTGGGCGCGCGATCCCGGTCCAGACGGCCTGCCCATCGTGCAGCTCTGCGGCGCGGACGGCGAAACCAAGCACGCCATCGCCGCGGCGGCCTGCGCCGCGCTTGGGTTGCGGCTCTACCGGATGGATGCGGGCGCCGTGCCCGCCACGCCGAGCGAACTTGAAGCGCTGGCCCGCCTTTGGGAACGCGAGGCGGCCCTGAGCGCCTGGGCCTTGCTGGTGGACCGCGATGATCTGGACCCCGCCGACGCGCCGCGTGCGACCGCTACGGCCCGTCTGCTGGAGCGGCTGCGGTGCCCATTGTTCGTGGCCGGCCGCGAACGGCGGCAAGTACGCGGACGCTCCTTGCTCACCTTTGAGACCCAGCGGCCGGACCCCCAGGAACAATATACGCTGTGGCGGAACGCACTCGACCCTGCGCCAGGACTGAACGGGCAGATCGATGCCCTGGTGGCCCAGTTTAGCCTGAACGCGCCCGCTATTCAGGCGACGGCCCGCCAGGCGCTCGCGGCTGCCGCCGACGCCGGCGCCTTGCCGGGCGCGCTCTGGGATGCTTGCCGGGCGCAGGCGCGTCCTCACATGCGTGACCTTGCCCAGCATATCCATCCGGCGGCCTCGTGGGACGATCTGGTGCTCCCAGACGAACAACTACGGATCTTGCGCGAGATCGCGGTACACGTGCGCGTACGGAGCCAGGTCTACCAACACTGGGGCTGGGCTGCCAGGGGAATGCGCGGACTCGGGATCAGCGCGCTGTTCGCCGGGGCCAGTGGGACAGGCAAGACCATGGCCGCCGAGGTGCTTGCCGGCGCCCTGCGGCTGGACCTCTACCGGATCGACCTGAGCCAGGTGGTGAGCAAGTATATCGGCGAAACCGAGAAGAATCTGCGGCGCGTGTTTGACGCGGCGGAGGAGGGCGGCGCCATTCTGCTGTTCGACGAAGCGGACGCCCTATTCGGCAAGCGTAGCGAGGTGAAGGACAGCCACGATCGCTACGCCAACATCGAGGTGGGTTATCTGCTCCAGCGCATGGAGGCATACCGGGGGCTGGCGATCCTCACCACCAACATGAAGGACGCGCTGGACGCGGCGTTCTTGCGCCGGCTCCGCTTCGTCGTGCATTTCACCTTCCCGGATGCCGGGCAACGGGCCGCGATCTGGCAACATATCTTCCCACGCGAAACGCCAACCGAGGGGCTACGCATTGAGAAGTTGGCGCGGCTGAACGTGGCGGGCGGCAACATTCGCAACATCGCGCTCAACGCCAGCTTTCTGGCCGCCGACGCGGGGGAGCCCGTGTGCATGCCACACCTCTTGCGCGCCGCGCGCGGTGAGTATGCCAAGCTGGAACGGCCGCTCACCGAAGCGGAGATCGGGGGCTGGGTGTGAACGGCGGATCACCACGATCAGGCATGCGGCGTGGGGAAACCCCGGACAGTAGTCCGGGGAAGCTCCTGCCACGCCAAGCACGGGCGGATTTCAGCCCGCCCGCCCAGGTCGTGAACCACCATGCGTCTGAGCGGCCGCGCGCCCTCGAAGTGCATATCGAGGAATTGGTATTGCACGGATTCGCCCCCGCAGATCGCTCCCGAATCGGCGCGGCGGTCGAGCGCGAATTGGGGCGCCTGCTGGCCCAAACGGGCCTTCCGCCGGCGTTTATCCAAGGGATGGATCGCCGCGAGCGCGTCGATGGCGGCGCTTTCACCGCGGGGCCGGGAGCGGGCGCGGACGCGATAGGCGCGCGGATAGCACAGGCGGTATACAGGGGGTTGGCGCGATGAGCGAGCGCACGACGGTATTGGCGAAGCCGGCGCCCACCGTGTCCCCGATGCAAGGCATGCGCGGAATCGTGCGGCGCACGTGCGCCTGCGGCGGCACCCCTGGGGTGGACGGTGAGTGCGCGACCTGCCGCGCCAAACGACTGGCCCGGCAGCGGCAGGGGGCATCCTCCGGCCAACCAGGCCACGGGTCAGCCATTGTGCAAGAAGCCGGGTCCGCCGCGGGACGCGCCCTGGATGCCGCTACGCGCGCCTCCATGGAAGATCACTTTGGCCACGATTTCAGCCGGGTCCGCATCCACACTGACTCAACCAGCGCGCGGGCGGCGCGGTCCCTCGATGCGCATGCCTACACGGTGGGCCAGAACATCTATTTCGCGGCGGGTCGCTATGATCCGGCCAGTACCGGAGGTAAAGGGCTACTCGCGCATGAGCTTGCGCACACGATTCAGCAGCGGCATGCGTCCGCCATCGTGCAAACTGCCCTCACCATGGACCCCCCGGATACCGCCCCGGAACGCGAAGCCGGGGCCGCGGCCTCGGCGGTGCTCGCCGGGATGCGGCCCCGCATTGCCGGCAGCGTGCCGTACCTCGCGCCACAGCGCCAGATCGCGGACCCACCCGTTTCTCGTACCGTGCCGGGCGGGCATGTCGACGTGGAGCGTACCCTGGAAGAACGGCCTTGCACGCGCGTGCCGGAGGGCCAGTTCACGACGCCGGCAGGGGACCTCATCTATTTCGACAATAACGCCAACGCGGTCGGCATCCGCTTCCGCTATTGCCGCGGCGACGGGGCGGTGGAGGTCGATTCGAGCATAAACTATGGCCGCCTACGCAGCGACGCGGAGGGGCTCCTGCGACAGCTTCCCAGCACCCTGAGCGGCGGGGATTTCATGACGCAGCTCCAGAAAACGGTCGAACAGACGAATCTCGGCGGGCGCACCTCCGTCGCCGTCACCGTAAGCGGCGTCCTGCGCGCGGAGGTGCGCGGGAGCACCGACCAGGGTCTTACCACGCACCAGTACGACGTGCAGGGCCTGCTGCGCCTGACGCCCCACGGCTGGAGTCTCGAATTGGGAGCGGAGTACCGTCACATCGCGAACGAGACCGGCGGCACGGTCGATACGATCACCTTTACCCCGCGGGTCAACATCGGCCCCGTTCAGGGTTCAGTCACGGCCGAGCATACCGAAGGGCACGGCGGCACGCCCACGAACACGACCACCTTCCGCGGCCAGGTCAGTGTGCGCACCGGCGGGAGCACGGGCTTTACCCTGTCCGGCTCCAGCCAGAATGGCGGTAGCTTCTTTATCACCTTCGGTACGATCACCCCCCAGACTATTCCGCAGGCGCCGCGAGTGGATTGCCACGTATGTGACTGCCCGCCTCCGCTTCCGCGCTACCACTGCGTAACGGTACGCGACGCACACCCTGAACCTGTCGTCACCCAAACGGCCGGCCACGAGATGGTGGAGCTTCATTACCAGTACGACAAGGCGATCCCCGAGGATGCCGGCATCTACCAGCAGCGCATCAACAGCATCGCGGGGATGGTCGGCAGCCATTACGCCATTCAGAGCATTCGGGGCTTTGCCTCGCCGGAAGCGAGCGTGCCCTACAATCGCGCGCTCGCTCAGCGCCGGGCCAACCAGGCATCTGGAGACGTCGCCGCTGCCCTGAGTTCGCTCACTCCGCCGGTGAGCGCCACACTCCCGCCCGCCGATGGCGAGGGAGAGTTGCTTGGCGAGGGCGCTAGGGGCCGCGAAGTGAGCAACGCCAATCTGATCGCGACCCTGAGCGCTCGCCTGCGCGGTTTGGACGAGCAGCAGCAACTCGACCTGCTCGGCATCGACGCGGCCACCTTGAACGCCTCAACCCGCGAAGATGTGCGCCGCCGGATAGATGCGTTCATCCAGGGCGTTGATGAGGGCCGCCGACTGACGCAGCGCGCGCGCTGGGAGAAGATCTTCCCCTTCTTGCGTCGGGTGGAGGTTACCCTGGACCGGCCGCAACTCAGCGAAAACCGCATGATGCCGGCGACCCACACCCCAAGCGATTGCGACGCGGACACCCTAGCCTGGGCGCAAAAGAGCATGCCGCCGCTGCCGGCTGGTCGCCGTCTGCCTACATCAAGCGGGCATTGCTGATATGAAGACGTGTGCGCGAACGCATTTTGCAGCCCAGGAAGGGCGGCCTACCTCGATCAGGCCGCCGGTCAGTATGCCGCAACGCAAGTGCGCCTGCGGCGGCACGCCTGGGGTGGACGGGGAATGCGCCGCGTGCCGCGCCAAGCGGCTCTCGCGGCAGCAAGCGGTTCGTACGCCCGAACCACCCGCGGCGCCCGCAATCGTGCAGGACGTCCTGCGCTCATCAGGCCAACCTCTTGATCCCGCGACCCGAGCCTTTATGGAGCCACGTTTCGGTCACGACTTCAGCCAGGTACGGGTGCATACGGATGCGCGGGCGGGAGAGTCGGCCCGAGCCGTGGATGCGGTGGCCTATACGGTAGGGCCCCACGTGGTATTCGCGGAAGGACAGCATCGACCCGACACGAACAAGGGACAGCGCCTGCTGGCTCATGAGTTGACTCACGTTGTCCAACAAGGACACGGGGCGCTCGGACCGGCCTTGGTAATAAGCGCGCCGGGGGACGCGGCCGAGCGCGAGGCGGACGGCGTGGCCTCGGCTATTACTCATGCGCCAGCCGGACAGACGCCGGTCACGATCGCGCGGCGCGGGCCAGCCCGACTGCAACGCCTGGGGGCCAATCCGGGATGCACGGCGGCGGAGACGACCACGATCCATCAGGCGATCTTCAACGCGCGCGGATGGTTGAACAAGGCCATGCCCCAGCTTAGCGCCAGCCCACTCTCCGCGGCCGTCACGGCCAGCCTACGCCGCAACTTCGGGCCGACTTACGGGGTGACGGCGAACGCGCCGCTCATCCTGGGCCGCCTGCATGCCGCTTTTCACGAGTTGAGCACCATTCCTATAGGCTGCGCGGGCGCCGCCGATGCCACCTGCGCCACCAACCCCTGCGGCTACACTCCGGTTGCCGGCGGTCATGCCGCGACGATCTGCTCGAATGTCACTTTGACCGCCGGGTCGAGCGCGGTATTCCAGGCCGGGTGCGTCTTGCATGAATCACTCCACGCCTCATTCTCACGGTTCACGGTTGATGAATACTCCGGCTGGCATGGCGCCTCATCATCGAGCGCGACCTATCCGGGTACCGGTACCGATCCACTGCTGAACGCCGATTCCTACACGACACTTGTAATGGACCTTTCCTAGTGGACCCGAGGTGACGTCGCCATGAGTTCTTTCCCCGGCTCACCCCGCCTGCTCAAGGGCGCCATCATAGGAGTCGATCCATTCAATCCTCTGGCGAGCGTGATCGTGTTCCAGTACAACCCGGACACGATGACGCGCACCCTGCAGGCACAGACGGCCGGCGGTGAGGGTGGTGACCGCTCGGAGGCTCTGCGGCTGAAGGGCGCCCCGATCGAGAACATCAAGCTCGATGTGGAGATCGACGCCACCGATCAACTGGAAAAGGCGGCGGATCCGGCGGTGAGCATGGGCATCTACCCCCAGCTCTCGGCCATGGAGATGCTGCTCTACCCCAAGAGCGCGCTGGTAATCGCCAACACCGTGCTGATGGCGATCGGCACGATCGAAATCGTGCCGCCGGAGGCGCCCTTTACCCTCTTGATTTGGGGACCGAAGCGGGTATTGCCCGTGCGTCTGACGGAGTTCAGCATCACCGAGGAGGCATACGATACGAGCCTCAATCCAATCCGGGCCAAGGCTTCCCTCGGGTTGCGCGTGCTGAGCTACAACGATCTGCCGGTGACCCATCCGGGGTATGCCATGTTCCTGGCGCACCAGATCATCAAGGAAGCAATGGCCGTCGTGGGCAGCGTGAACAATCTGGAGGCCGTGATCGGCGGCAACGTCAAGCTTTTCTGAAGGAGCTCTAGTATGTTCGACCCCAGTAGCCGCTATTACGCGATCGACACCGCGATGACTACCGCCAACGACGGGCGGACCATCGCCTATGTGCGCCGGCGCTTCCTTCCCCAGGGTGAGACTTTGCCCCTGCTAGGAGAGGTGACCGCAGCGCAAGGTGATCGACTCGACCTGATCGCCGCGCGCACCCTTGGCAGCGCCGAAGCGTTCTGGCGCGTATGCGACGCCAACAACGCGATGAACCCATTTGATCTGACCGACGAGCCTGGCCGCGTCTTGCGCGTGCCAGTGCCTAACGCCTGAAAGGTCCCCATGGACGCGCTGGGTACGCATCTCACCCTGCTGATCGGGCCTACCGTGGCCGTGCCCGCCCCCCTTCCATTGATGGAGGCGCTGCAGAGCATTGAGGTCACGCACAGCGATGAAGGGCGCTCCGGCTTCCAGATCACCTTCCAGGTTGGCCGCTCAGGTCCTCTCGACCTGGTGGACTACCCGTTGTTGAACAACCCGCTGCTCAGGCCATTCAACCGGGTGATCCTGATCGTGACCTTCAACGTGATGCCCCGCGTGCTGATGGATGGGATCATCACCCACCAACAACTGGCCCCCACTCTCCAGCCGGGCGCTTCCACCCTCACGATCACCGGTGAGGACGTCAGCCTGATGATGGACATGGAGGAGAAGTCCGCCGAGTACCCCGCCATGGACGAGACGATCATCGCCAACCTGCTTATTCTGAGCTACGCCCAGTACGGACTGATCCCAACGGTGATTCCTCCTCTCGTGCTCGATCCGCCCATTCCCATTGAGCGCACTCCTGTCCAGCAGGCGACCGATCTGGGCTACCTGCGGCAGATGGCCGCCCGCTATGGCTACGTCTTCTACGTCACGCCCGGGCCGGCGCCTTTCACCAATACGGCCTATTGGGGACCGTCTATTCGGGTTGGTGTGCCGCAAAGCGCGCTCTCCATGAACATGGGTCCGGACACCAACATCATAAGCCTCAACTTCCAGAACAACGCCCTCACCCCTACCCTTGTCTCCGGCCAGGTGCAGGACCGTGAGACCAACCAGACCATGCCGGTTAAGACCTTCGCCAGTACCCGGATTCCTCTTTCCAGCCAGCCGTCCTGGCTGGTGAACCAGCCGAATGTGCGTACAACGCAGTTCCGCGCCGACGGCCTGAATACCATGCAGGCATTCGCCCGCGCGCAAGGCATGACCGACGCATCAACCGATACGGTGACTGCCGATGGTGAACTGGATGCCGTGGTGTATGGCGACATCCTGCAAGCGCGCGCGCTGGTCGGCCTGCGCGGGGTCGGCTACAGCTACGACGGTTTTTATTACGTCAAGAACGTGACCCACAGCATCCGCAAAGGCTCCTACAACCAGCGCTTCACCCTTACTCGCGAGGGTGTGGGGTCGCTCAGTGCGGTGGTGCCGCCATGAGCACGTTCTACGGCAAATATCGGGGCCAGGTCCAGAACAACATTGACCCGATGATGCTGGGCCGTCTGCAGGTAAGCGTAGCCGCCGTGCTGGGCGATGGCCGCCTGAGTTGGGCCATGCCTTGCGTGCCCTACGCCGGATCGCAGGTTGGCTTTTTCGCCATCCCGCCCGTAGGCGCCAATGTGTGGGTGGAGTTCGAGGCCGGCAACCCGGATTACCCGATCTGGAGCGGCTGTTTCTGGGGCGTGGGCGAGGTTCCGGCCACCCCTGCCATTCCGCAGATGAAGGTGTTGAAGACGGATGGGATCACGCTCACCCTGAGCGATCTGCCTGGCGCGGGCGGCTTCACGATCGAGATCAATCCGCCCGTGGTAGCCGTACCACTCAAGCTGGTCTGCGATTCCAGCGGGATCGAGCTAGACTGCACCCCCGGCAGTGTGAAGCTCACACCCGCCTCGATTGAATTGAGTCTGGGCGCCGCCAAGGTGTCGCTCACCCCGGCCAGCGTCTCGATTAACGATGGCGCCCTGGAGGTGATCTAATGCCCGGCTTCCTGCTTCACCTGGGAGCGACCGTCCTCTGCGCGCACGGCGGGCAGGCGATGCCGGCATCGCCGAATCCGCGCGTCACGGTGGGCGGCCAACCAATAACCACTCAGCCATTGCCGTACATGGTCGCCGGCTGTCCTGGTATCCCTCCGACGGTGCCCCCGTGCGTGACCGCCCAGTGGATCACCGGCGCCACACGGGTGATGGCCTCCGGGCAGCCGGTGCTCTTGCAGGATAGCCAGGCGATCTGTACGCCGACCGGAACCCCGCTCACCATCGTCGCTTCGCAAGTGCGGGTGAAAGGAACCTGACCATGCAAATCGCCTACCCTTTCCAGATCGATGGGCAGGGCCGCGCGGCCAGTGTGGACCAGGATTCGCATATTCGCGACCTGATCGAACAGGTGCTGTTCACCGTGCCGGGCGAACGGGTCAATCGCCCGAGCTTCGGCAGCGGCCTGCTGCAACTCGTCTTCGCGCCGAGCAGCGATGAACTGGCCACGGCCACCCAATTCCTGGTGCAGGGATCCCTGCAACAGTGGCTTGGCGACCTGATCCAGGTACAGACGGTTACCGTCACCAGCGACGATTCGACCATAACCGTGACCGTGAACTATGTGGTGCGGCGTAACCAGCAGCAACTGACGGCGAGTTTCACCCGTGGAGTATAGATGAACGATCAATTGTATTGCGCGGACGAGACGCGCCAGGCCCTGGTGCGGGATGGCGGCATCCTTAACGGAATCGACTACCTGGAGGTGCTGGACAGCCAGGCGCCGGCCGGCAGCCCCCGGCAGCAGACGTTACTGGTCTACTGCTTCCTTCCCGTGACCGGGCTCGCTCAAGGCAACGTACGTATCGATGGAGGCGTGCGCGTCACTTCGGTGAACGTGGTCTGGGCCTACCCGGCGAACGCCGTTCCCGCAGGGTCCACCGATCCGCTCAACGCGGCCGAGCGCCAGTACCTGAGCCAACTACCCCAACCGGATCACATTCTGGTGGTACGCACCGACCGTCCGGGCGACTTCTCCACGTACACCCTGCGCCTGATCTTCTCCGACATCCGACCCAATGACCCGCCGGCCGGCTTTGATGGGCCGCTGAGCGCGACCGACTTCTCCTTCAAGGTAGATTGCCCCAGCGATTTCGATTGCGCCGTAACCCAGGATTGCCCGCAAACCTCCCTACCCGCGCCTCAGATCGACTACCTGAGCAAGGACTATGCCAGTTTCCGGCGCCTGCTCCTGGATCGGCTGGCGGTGACGATGCCTGATTGGCAGGAACAACATGCCGCCGACCTCGGAATCGCCCTGGTCGAGCTGCTGGCCTATGCCGGCGATTACCTCAGCTACTACCAGGACGGCGTGGCGACCGAAGCGTACCTAGGAACCGCGCGCAGCCGGGTGTCCGTACGCCGGCACGCCCGTCTGGTCAACTACCTCATGCACGACGGCGCCAATGCCCGCGCCTGGATCGCCCTGACCGTCATCCCGAGCGGCAACGCGGATGGCGCTACCCTGCGCGCGGGGGCGCGGATCTTGACCGGCAATGGCGATCCCGCCACGACAACCGTGGGCGCCCCGGTTGTTTTCGAGACCATGCACGATGTGCCGCTCTCGCGAACGCGAAACGAGATCCACTTCCATACCTGGGGTGACAATCGCTGCTGTCTGCCCAAAGGAGCAACCCAGGCCACGCTCAAGGGCAGCCAGGCAAGCCTCGCTCTCCATGAAGGCGATGTGCTGATCTTCGAGGAAGTACGCGGCCCCCAGAGTGGGCTTGCCGTGGATGCGGATCCCGCGCACCGCGCAGCGGTGCGGCTCGCGAGCCCCCCCGTGGAAACCAACGACCTGCTGACCAGCGAAACGGTGTTGTGGGTCGAGTGGTATGCCGAGGACGCGCTCCCCTTTCCCCTCTGTCTGTGGGAACTGGTCGATAGCGCGATCGGCGCGGGCGTGCCCGTGAGCGTGGCGCGCGGCAATATCGTGCTGGCCGATCATGGGCTGACCACCGACGAGAGCCTGCCTCCGGTGCAAACACGCGATGGACGCCCCTACCGCCCCTTGCTCCAGGGCAGCGGGATCACCCAGGCGGCGCCCTACCTCGACGCTCAGGCGCGCGCCTTGCCGGCCACAACCGCTCTCTCTCCCGATGTCCGTCAGGCGATGCCCGCTATTTCCTTGCGGGCGGATAATGGGGAGATCTGGTTGCCGCAACGCGACCTCTTGCGCAGCGACCGCTTCGCGGCGGAATTCGTGGTGGAAACGGAGAGCGACGGAAGCGCCTTCCTTCGCTTCGGGGACGGCACGCTGGGCCGCCCTCCGGCAACTGACCAATCGTTCACCGCCCGCTATCGGGTCGGCAATGGGCGCGCGGGCAACGTGGGGGCGGAAGCTCTGTCCCAACTCGCGCCTCCCGAGCCCACGGACCCAACCAATGCCGGGCAGGGTATCGTGGTTGCCGGGATCAGCCTGGCGAGGAATCCCCTCCCTGCCATTGGCGGCATCGACCCTGAACCGATCGACCAGGCACGCCTCTACGCGCCCCAGGCATTCCGCACCCAGGAACGCGCGGTGACCGAAGAGGATTATGCCGCTATCGCGCAGCGCCACCCGAAAGTGCGGCGGGCGGCGGCTACCCGGCGCTGGACCGGGAGCTGGTACACCATGTTCGTCACGGTGGACCGGTTGGGCGGGCTGGAGGTGGATGCGGCGTTTAAGGATGATCTGCGCGCCTTCCTGGAACGGTATCGGTTGGCAGGGTTCGATATCGAGATCGACACGCCGCGCTACGTGCCGCTCGACATCGCTCTTACTGTGTGCGCGGCGCCCGGCTATTACCGTAGCGATGTGAAGAAAGAGCTGCTGGCCATCTTCGGTAACACGGATCTGCCTGACGGCCGGCGCGGCTTCTTTCATCCCGACAACTTCACCTTCGGCCAGTCTGTCTATCTCAGCCAGGTAGTGGCGACGGCGATGGCCGTCCCCGGCGTGACCTGGGTCGATACCAGTGATTCGCCGCCTGGCGTGAACCGCTTCCAGCGCTGGGGCGAGGCGCCGGCCGGCGAACTGGAGGCCGGACGGGTTCTTTTCGCCCGGTTGGAAATCGCGCGCCTGGAAAATGATCCGAACGCGCCCGAAAACGGCCGCATCGAGTTCTCCATGCAAGGTGGTCTATGAGCGACGCATCCAATACTCCCACGCTGGACACCTGTGGCTGCGGCGAGGTGAACCCGACGGCCCCGGCGCTCTACAACCGGCCCGGTCTGCCCGTGCTGTCATACCGGATAAGCACGCAGCCGCAATCCCTGCAACGTATGCTGGGCAATTTGCCGCGACAGACGGTTCCCGATCAGGCGGCTTCCGCCGCACCCCCCCTGGCTGACCTTACCACCCGCGCCCTGGACGATCCGGCCATCGCCCTGCTCGACGCCTGGGCCACCCTGGCCGACGTGCTTACCTTCTACCAGGAGCGGATCGCCAACGAAGGGTATCTGCGCACCGCCGCCGAGCGGCGATCCGTGCTGGAGCTTGCCCGCACCATCGGCTACGAACTGAGTCCCGGCGTGGCAGCCGGCGCCTACCTGGCCTTCACGGTCGAGAGCGCGGCCGGAGCGCCGGGGGTCGCCGCGGCGCCCAGGGGAACTCGCGTGCAGAGCGTGCCGACCCAGGGACAACTGCCCCAGACCTTCGAGACGATGGCCGACATCACGGCGCGCGCGGAATGGAACGCCCTGCGGCCTCGCCTGACCCAACCCCAGAACCTATCGATCAATGCGCAAAGCCTGTACCTGGCCGGCACGACGGCCAACCTCAAACCGGGCGATTTCCTGCTGTTGGCCGCGCCCCCGGACGATAATCCCGCGGGCGCCATCCAGACCAGTGCGGTGCGCATCCAGCGGGTGGCGCTCGAACCGGCGCGGCAACGCACACGGGTCGATCTGGTCGCGGATCCGCCGCCGCCGCCGGTCTACGTACCGCCCAGCCCGCCGCCCGGCGTGATCGTCATCGACAAGATCCCGTTGATTGACCAGGAAGTGCGTGTACGCATCGCCCAGCGGTCCTGGCGTGAACGCGATCTCAGAGCGTTCATGGGGATTCAGGGGTGGAGGCGCGAGGACATGCTCACCTATATCACCACGAACCGCCAGGAGATGCTTCCCGTCGCGGCCCCGCCTGCCCCGCCGGCTCCCAACCCTCGGCCGGACGTGCCACCCTTGCCGCCCGCCGGGGCGGGGGTGTTCGCCTTCCGCGCCCGCGTCGGCTTCTTCGGTAACAACGCGCCGCTGCACGCCACGCTCCCCGACAAGCTTACGCAGCCAGGCGCTGTATTTCACAATGACTGGGATGCGCATCCCACCACGATCTGGACCGATTCGCAGGGCAACCAAAACGGGCCGAACGGCAGCGATGTCCATCTCGAACGTGATCTGCAACAGGTGCTCCCAAACGGCTGGGTTGTGTTTGAAAGCCCCGCCGCGAGCGCGGCGGCGTTTAGGGTCGCCCGAGTGAGCGAGGCATCGAGAGCGGATTACGCCCTGACCGGGCGCGTAACCGGCCTGGCCCTGGCCGGGATCGACGGCGTCAGCCCGCCGGACACAACGCTGGATTTCACGACCCGCGCCACTACCGCCTACGCGCAAAGCGAGCAGTTGGACCTCGCCGATCTGCCAATCGATGACACGGTCGCCCAGGGCAGCGCCAGTCTGCTTCTTGACACTATGGTCCTCGGCCTGGACGTAGGCCAGCCGCTGGCGGTGAGTGGTCAGCGCGCGGATCTGCCTGGCGTGGTCGCGAACGAAATCGTGGTCCTGGCCGATGTCATGCACGCGCTCGGCTATACCACGCTGCTGTTCCAGCAGGGTCTGCGGTTCAGCTATTCGCGCCAGACGCTAACGATCAACGCGAACGTGGCGGCAGCCACTCATGGCGGGACCGTACCGAGGGAGGTGCTGGGTAGCGGCGATGGTTCGCAAACCAACCAGCGCCTCACCCTGAAGAAGCCGCCCCTCACCTATGTCTCCGCTCCAACCGCGAGCGGCGCCCAGAGCACCCTCACGCTGCAGGTCAACGGCGTGATCTGGCAGGAAGCGCCGAGTCTGTACGGTCTGGATGGGCGGAGTGAGAGCTACATCGTCCGCATCGATAATGACGGCAAGGCCAGCGTGATTTTCGGCGATGGCGTGATGGGCGCCCGGCCGCCGACCGGTACGGAAAATATCGTCGCCACGTATCGGAGCGGGATCGGGCAACTGGGCATGGTAGCCGCCGGTTCCCTGACCCTCTTGCAGACCCGGCCCCTGGGCATCCGAAGCGTCATCAATCCGAGCGACGCGAGCGGCGCCGCCGATCCGGAAAGCCAGGATAGCGCGCGCGCCAACGCGCCCTTGACCGTGCTCACCCTGGACCGCGTCGTCTCACTGCAGGATGCCGAGGATTTCACGCGCGCCTTCGCCGGCATCGGGAAAGCGCAAGCCGTGCCGCTCTGGCTGGGCGACCGGCGCCTCGTACATATCACGGTTGCCGCGACGAAGGGCGCCGCCATCGATCCGACTTCCGCGCTCTACGCCAATCTGGTCACCGCCATCGCCCGATCCGCCGACCCCGTACAGCCCTACCAAGTCGATTCGTACCAACCACTCTTCTTTAACCTCAACGCCCAGGTGCTGGTCGATACCCAACACTATGAGAGCGCCGGCGTACTGGCGGCCGTGCAGGCAGCCCTGCTAGCCGCCTTCTCCTTCGACCAGCGTAGCTTCGCGCAGCCGGTCACGGCAGCCGAAATCGTCACGGTCGTGCAGGGGCTATCGGGCGTCACGGCAACCGACTTGCAACAGCTCTACCTGGTGACTGATCCCGTCGGACCGCGACAGACCACGCCGGAGCCGGTGTTGCAAGCCCTACCGGCGCGCCTTGAAAATGGCAAGGTCCTGCCCGGCCAACTGCTGTTGATCAATCCAGCCGGGGTCAGCCTGACGGAGATGCAGCCATGAACGCGACGACCACCGAACGCCTCTATGGGTTGCTGCCCGCCGTCTATCGCCTGCGCGACGCTGACCAGGGCGAACCACTGCGGGCGCTGCTGGGGGTGATCGAGAGCGAACTGCAATTGGTGGAAGGCGACATCGCGCGCCTCTACGACAACTGGTTCATCGAGACCTGCGATGAGTGGGTGGTGGCCTATATCGGCGATCTGCTCGGGGTGCGTGGGCTGCCGGCAGGCCGGACGGGGTTGGTTTTCACCCAGCGCGGGCTGGTGGCGAATACGCTGGCGCACCGGCAGGGCAAGGGTACGGCGGCGACGCTGGAACAGGTGGCGCGCGACGTGACCGGCTGGCCGGCCAAAGCCGTGGAGTTTTTCCGCCACCTGGCGACCACGCAGCAACTCAACCACCTGATCCTGACGCCTCCTGCCGCGGTTGACCTACGCGATCTTGACCGGCTTGAGTTGATCAATGGGCCGTTTGATGGATCAGCGCATACGGCGGATGTGCGGCATGCCGACAACGGTCGCGGTTGCTACAACATCCCCCAGGTCGGCCTCTTCCTCTGGCGCTTGCAGAGTTACCCCCTCGAGCGGGCCACCGCGCGCGCCGTGGCGAGTCCCGCCGATGGGCGCTACACGTTCGACCCCCTGGGCAATGCGATCCCGCTGTTCAACCAGCCGCGAACCGAGACGGATACCAGCCAATCGATCGCCGAGATCGATGTCCCGGCCCCGTTGCGGCGACTGCCGCTCTATGAGGAACTGGAGGCGCGCCGGCAAGCGCTGGTGGACGGGCAAACGCCGGCGCCCAGCTATTTCGGGTCCGACCCGGTTTTACAGGTCTTCCTCGATGGCGGAAATGATCCCGTGTCGCCGGA
>Ga0307373_10006201_pt1 | contig 19141 bp, 12 predicted proteins | sample OX2MG_FD_202534 | JGI IMG/M metagenome (GOLD analysis project Ga0307373, IMG submission 202534) | Soil microbial communities from Risofladan, Vaasa, Finland - OX-2 | ecosystem: Environmental > Terrestrial > Soil > Coastal area > Acid sulfate soil | place: Finland: Risofladan, Vaasa | collected...
ATTTCTCCCCCGCTTGAGCGCGATTCACACCGATGTGCGGACCGCGCGCGTTGCGTCTATGGTATTTTACGAAGGATGGTTTGCGTCAAACGCGCCAGCATGCGTGCGGCAGGTCTGTGCGTTCCACGCTTCATGCCAGACTTTGGCCGATCATGCGGCAGAGGGTATACCGGTGACTGACCAGCACACCCTCTGCTGTCCGGTATTCTTTGGAGGCTGATCTGGTAAGAGAAAGCGAACCCCGTCTTCTTGCCGAGGCTGCGGTGCTGGGAGTCGTGGGCGCACTGGCCGCACAGCTGTTCATGTGGTCCCTGCGCATTTCCGAGCACTTGTTCCTGTTCTGGTTCGCCGGTTACCATCCCCCAGGATTGCCCGAAGATGGTGGCGTTCTGAAACAAGTGATCGGCCCCCATGGACTCTGGCTGATCCCCTTGGCGACCACCGTGGGGGGGCTCATCTCAGGGCTATTGGTCTACAACATCGCGCCTGAGGCGGAAGGCCATGGAACCGACACCGTCGTTAAAGCCTTTCACCGCACCGGGGGATTTATCAGGGCGCGGGTGGCCCCGCTCAAGCTGGTCGCCTCTGCGATCACGATAGGGTCGGGCGGGGCAGCCGGCCGGGAAGGGCCCATCGCTTTGATCGGTGCCGGCGTGGGGTCGATCTATGCAACCTTTCTGGGCCATCGGCGTGACGAAGAACGCAACATCCTTCTTCTCATGGGCATGGCTGCGGGTCTGTCGGCCATATTTCGCTCTCCCATCGGTGCGGCATTCTTCGCCGTTGAAGTGCTGTATGGAAGCATGGAATTTGAGTCCGGCGCTCTGCTCTACACGTTGCTGGCGTCCATCGTCGCCTATGGCGTCAATGGTTTTTTTGTCGGTTGGCAACCCCTGTTCTTTTTTCCTTCCGGCCAGATTACCCTTCACCCCTGGAGTTATGCATGGTTCGGCGTTCTGGGAGGATTGAGCGGCCTGATTGCGACACTTTTGCCTGTTTCGTTTTATCGGCTTCGCGACGCGTTTCGAGCCCTGCCAGTTCCTGCCTCTCTGAATCCCGCGATTGGGGGATTCGGGGTGGGCCTGATCGCCATGAAATTTCCGCAGATACTAGGGGGCGGATACGGATGGATTCAAGAGGCGATCTATGGCCACCTGGCTATCCAACTATTGGGAATTCTGGTCCTCCTGAAAATTCTCGCATTTGCCTTGACGGTATCCTCCGGGGGCTCGGGAGGGGTCTTTGCCCCCACCCTTTTTGTTGGAGCCATGCTGGGCGGATTCGTTGCCTCGCTGGCGCATCTTCCCACGGCCACTTTTGTAGTTGTGGGAATGGTGGCGGTGTTCGGGGCGGCAGCCCGCGTTCCCATCGCTGCGCTGGTTATGGTCACGGAAATGACCGGGGGGTACCAACTGCTGCCTGCCGCGGGTTTTGCGGTTTTGCTCAGCTACCTGGTTCAAACGCAGTTGTCTGCTCATCTGAAATACAACAGCTTGTACGAGGCCCAGGTTCTGGGGCGGTCTCAATCCCCGGCCCGGTACCAGGACAATGTGCAGCTGGCGCTCAGCGTACTTGGAAAGCGGCAGCTGCCGAAGAGCGCAAAGATCGGCCACATTGACCTGGTTACACTTCTGGATTCCGGGCTGGCGGTCAATTTGCCCGGCCGCAGACGGTTGAACGTGGGAGTTCTGCATCCGCAGAGCGCTTTAGTGGGAAAGACGATACAGGCCTGCTATGAGATGGCCGGGTCCGCCGCATTGGAAATTGTCGCTATTTTGCGGGGAACCAACGTAGTCCTTCCCGCACGAGATACCGTATTGCAGGAAAATGACCGCTTGCTGATCATCGGTTCCACCAAGGCGGAGACTCGCCTGACCGAGCATTTAACCCCCGTGGCGACGCCTGCAGCGTCCGCGCAACCTTCACCGGCTGCGGGCGCCAGAAACCCGGCGAAAAAGTGAGGGAATTTATTTCTCCAGAGTCCAATACGGAGGGGACTCGTAGTATTTGTGGAGGCGAAGCTCGTACGTGCGGCTCACCGGTTGATTCGGATTCCATGGGGGACTATTCTTGATTGTCTCCCGCGACATGTTCACCTGCATTTTTCTGTCTGCCCAGTTCATGCGCTTGATCCACTGCGGCCGGAGCAGCACCCTTTTCCCCGGCCACCAATTTCGCGTGTCTACAATGGCATAACGAATCTGCCAGCTCTCGTCGTCGAACAGGAAGTCCTCGACATGTCCGATTTCGCCGTCTCGCGCGAGGACGTGGTAGCCGGTGACCTCACGGGCGCTTCGCAGATGCACATCGCGGGAGTCCTTCTTTTTGCGCGTTTTGGGTTTCTTCACCCGCGGTTCCTGAGCCAGCAGGTGCGGGTGTGACGACGATCCCCAGATGCCGGTGCCTTCCCAATAGTATGGCCATCCGTAATGATCGTGGTATTCAATTTCGTGCTGGCGCGAAACCGGTTTGTGCAGATCGAAGCTGGGACTGCTGTCGACCTGCCTCCAGGTCAGATTCACCCAGATGTGCAGCGACCGCAACGCGGGTTGTCGCAAGGAGAGCGGGGAAATTAGAACTTTGTGATCGGATAAAAAGCCGCCCGTTTCAACCACGATGTACCGGATCGTCCAGGTCTGGTCGTCGAAATACAGGTCGTGAACCAGGCCGATGTCCGCATCGGTTGCGGCGATTGTGAAATCCTTCAGATCTTTTGTTCTTCGCAGACTCATCGCGTCGCCTTTCACCTTGGCCGGATGTTTCCCGGCACTTCTAATTTATCACCTTCGGATGTACACGGCATTGCCAAGGCGAAATTTTCGCGGTCCCTCCGTTTGAAATTTGGCCCCTCCGCTGCGAAGCGCGCGCGGCGCGGTGGCCTCCTGAAGATGTTCCAGGGCGGGGCGCTTGCGTAAAACGCACACACATTCGATCTGTAATCACAATCCAGTGAAACGTTTTCGGCGTATAGTAGTCATATAGTGTAGAGAGTTGTGAAATGACTATTATGCTTGGAGGACGACAATGTTTGAGAAGCGACCCCAGGACCTGAAATACTCGGACGTGACTCCCCGCGAGGTCTATCTGAATCGCCGCAAGTTATTAATTGGAATGGGGATAGCGGGAGGGGTGGCCCTGGCTGGCGGGGGCGTGGCAAGCCTTATGACCCCTTCGGCGCGAACGTTTGCTTCCACGAAGCTCCCGGGCGTTGTTCCCGGACCTTACAGCACCACCGAAAAGGTCACGCCGGAGCAGATCGTCACGACCTACAATAATTACTACGAATTCGGCACGGAAAAGGACGACCCCTCAAAGAACGCGCAGAAGTTCGTGACCTCGCCGTGGAGCGTCTCGGTGGGGGGCGAAGTAGCGAAGCCGCGCAAATTTTCGATGGACGAAATCCTGAAGCTTGCGCCCTTGGAAGAGCGCATCTACCGGCATCGCTGCGTGGAGGCGTGGTCCATCGTGGTGCCCTGGATTGGGTTCTCGTTCAACAAGCTGGCAAAGCTCGTCGAGCCTACATCGAAGGCGCGCTATGTGGCTTTTCAAACCTATTTCAATAAGACGCAGATGCCATTGTGGTACCGTGCGGGAATTCAACTTCCCTACGTGGAAGGTCTGAGGATGGATGAAGCGATGCATCCCCTGACGCTTCTGACCGTTGGAATGTACGGGGAAACGCTTCCCAACCAGGACGGAGCGCCGGTTCGCATGGTGATCCCCTGGAAATACGGATTCAAGAGCATAAAATCCCTCGTAAAAATCACGTTCGTCAAGGATCAGCCGCCCACGACCTGGAACATGACCAATTCACACGAATATGGCTTTTATTCCAACGTAAATCCCCACGTGGACCACCCTCGCTGGAGCCAGGCCAAGGAAGTTCGCCTGCCCGGATTCTTCAAGAACCGGGCAACGCTGATGTTCAACGGTTACTCGGACCAGGTGGCCAGCATGTACGCCGGCATGGACCTGAGAAAATATTTCTAAGCGGAAATAAATGATGAATTCCATTCTGACTAGCAAATGGGCGAAGGTGGTCCTATTTCTGGTCTGCCTGATCCCGGCGGGAATGCTGATCCGGGACTTTTTTACCGGTGGGCTGGGCGGAAATCCCACGCAATTCCTGGAACATGCCACCGGGGATTGGACATTGCGTTTTCTGGCCATCACGCTGTCGGTTTCGCCGCTGCGGAAGATTTTCCGCCTGCCGCAATTGATCCGCTTCCGACGCATGTTGGGGCTTTTTGCGTTTTTTTACGTCTGCTGTCACTTCACCATCTACCTCTGCCTTGACCAGGTACTGGATTTTCACAGCGTGTTGAAGGACGTGATTAAGCGCCCGTTCATCACGGTTGGGTTCACCGGCTTCGTCCTGATGATCCCTCTGGCGATCACCTCCACGGCGGGTTGGATTCGCCGCCTGGGCGGCAGGAGGTGGCGGATGCTGCATCGAGCGATCTACCTGAGCGCCGTGGCAGGCGTGGTCCACTACTACTGGATGGTGAAGTCCGACGTCCACTTACCACTTGAATATGCAGGAGTTATCTCGGTTTTGTTGGGCTGGCGCCTGTTCGATTGGTATACCAACCACGCTCCCCGCACAGCCACGGCCGAAGCGGCGCACAAGGAAACGTCGTCGTCCGCGGTAGAATAACCCTGCCGCCAGTTTGCCTTTCCTCAGCACCCCCAGCTAGAATTGAGCGTCCTGGCAATTACTCGGAAGGGCGCTGATTTCCCCCATGTCTCAATCGCACTCCAGTCGACCGGAAAAAATCGGATTGCCCTATTGGATGGACCGTGTTCTGGAAGAACATTCGAAACTCGGCAGGGAATTGTCTCCCAAGCCGGTGCATGACCTGCGTGTTGCCTTGCGGCGCTGCATCCTGATTGCCGACGTGATGCGGGATGTGGACCCTGGCGGCGACTGGAAAGCGATGCGGAAAGCGGCGCGGCGGATCTTTCAACGGCTGGGCGGCTTGCGCGATACGCAGGTCCTGGCGGAATGGATCGAAAAACTTCGCTCGTCGGACGACGCATCCGCCGATTTGCTCCTGGAGTCGCTGAAAGCAAGGCAAGTAAAAGACAGGGCCGCCGCGCAGGACGCTTTAAACGAATTCGACAGGAGGCAATGGCGGGCATGGACGAAAGAGCTGTCGAATCATTACCGCCATGTCGCTTCCAATCGCTCCGCGTGCGAGTCCCTCGTTTTTGAAATTTGGGAAAATCTTCGGGACCTGCACCGCATCGCGCAGAAGAGTCGCAGCCGCATCGCGTACCACCGCTTGCGTGTGGGACTGAAGAAGTTTCGATACGCGGCCGAGAATTTTTTGCCCTCCATGTATTCCGGTTGGTCGCCCGACTTGAAGCTCCTGCAGGATATGCTGGGAGAAGTCCACGACCTCAGTGTCCTGGAACAGGCGATCGCGAAAGACAGGCGCCTCTCCAGCGAAACGGCGCGCGCCGCCTGGATCAGCAGGCTGCAGCAAGAGCGCGACTCCCGGATCCGGCAATACCGCTCCAGGATGGCCGGGAAATCCTCTCCGCTCAGTGTTTGGCGCGAAGGTTTTCCTCCGGAAAGGGAATTGCGGGCGGCGGGATTGTCGCGGCTGGCGGAATGGGGCTATTTCCTGACCCCCGATTTCCAGCGTGTCCGCCGGGTCGCGCGATTGTCCCTGCAACTTTATGACGGCCTGGCGAATCGCGGATGGATGGATCACGATTCCCACATCCAGGGGCGCCTGATCCTGCATGCGGCCGCGCTGCTGCAGGAAGTGGGCCGCTTCAAGGCGGGCAAAGGGCATCACAAGCAATCCTACCGCATGATCCGCAAGATTGCGCCGCCGCCGGGATGGTCGAAAAAAGATCTGGAACTTGTCGCCTTGATCGCGCGGTTTCACCGGCGCGCGCTGCCTCGCCTGGATCACAAGATTTTAAGCAGGCACGAAATTTCGCTGCGCCATTCGCTGGTCCTGCTGGCCGCGATTTTGCGGTTTGCGAATGCGTTTCACGCGAAACCCTACCGCGCCGTCCGCCGATTGGAAGTGGAGGAAAGTTCGGGAGTCATTATCGTGCGCGCCGACGGTTTTCCGGATCGGGAACCGCTCACTGCGAAATTATCGGTGGCCAGGCGCTTGATGGAATTTGCTTGCCACCGCGCGGTGCACATTCTTGCGCCGGGAACGCGCATGATGTCGCCGCGAATCGTGCGGCCCGTGACACGCAGCAGCGTTGCATGACGGCCGGCGAATTCGAGACGAGGCGCAAAGCGGCCGGAGCGTTTCCGAGTTCGCTAGAACGCGAGCCGCAGCGAAAACTGCATGATTCGCGGATCGTTCGCGCCGGAGATCGTCCCGAAATTTGACGGCGTCTCCGTGAAGATCCGGTTGGGCTGCTTGAAATTCGGGTGGTTGAAAAAGTTGAACATGTCCGCGCGGAACTGCAGTTGGATGCCTTCCCGTAATGAAAAATCCTTCTGAAACGTAGCGTCGAAATTGTTGAGGCCCGGCCCGGTCACTGTGTCGCGCCCTGCCGTGCCGTAGGCGAGCGCCGCGGGCATGGCGAAGCAGGACGTAGTGAACCACTCTGCCGTCGTTTTCGGGCCGTTGTTCGGGTCGCACACATAATCCGGCCGTTGCGACTGGACGGGCTGGCCGTTGTTGGCGTTATCGGTGGAGAGATTGACCGTGAACGGCGACCCGCTTTCCAGCGTATAAATCCCGCCAACCTGCCAGTCCGCCAGGACAGCGTGAATCCAACCCTCTGAGTGTTTCAGCAAGGGAAGCTGGTACAGGAAACTGCTCACGAAACGATGACGGTGGTCGAAATCCGACAGGCCCTTCTCCGCGGCCATATTATTGGGGTCTTGGGGCAGGTTCGTGCCGGCATTGTTCGCTCCGGGGTTGGACGCGTCATCGAGCGCTTTGGACCAGGTGTAATTCGTATCGATGGTCAAGCCGCGCCAGGCGCGCTGCGTCAGAGTCAGCGTCAAAGCATTGTATTTTTCCCAGCCATCCCATGTGACGGAGGTGAATCCGCTCATTTGAGGAATGGGGCGAACGTGCAGCGGGTCCGAGCTGAGCAAACCCGCCGGATAAAGGTTCTGCACGGTCAAATTATCGGCATGGACGGTGTACGACCCGATGTACTGCGCCTGCACGGATGTGGATGGGGAAATCGTGCGTTGCATCGAAAAATTCCAGACATTGTTATACTCGACCTTGAAATCGTGCTTGATGTTGTTCGCGCTGACAGTGCCCGTGGCCGAGGCCGCCAGGATGTTTTCGGTCGTGCAGGGAGAGGTCGCGCACGCCGCGTTTGCGTTGGCCACCGTTTTTGCAAAGTAGAAGGGCAAATTCAGCGCGGCGTTCTGGATGATGCTGTAGGCCGCCTGGTTGGTATAAATTCCGAAGCCCGAGCGGATCACGGTTTTGTGATCCGGCAAACTCCATGCCAGTCCGATCCTTGGCGCCAGCCGCAAGGGACGCGCGGCGAGCAGGCTGCGATCCCATCCCGCCTGCGCCGACGTTACGTAGGGAATCGGTATGTTCGATAACAGGGCCGTGGCGTCGGGCGAGATTTGGCCCCGGTTGTCGCTGGCGATGACAAATTGCCCGCCCGGAACAACCGTGTTCACCACGGCCATGTTGTTATTCACGTCCGTGACGTTCTGGTTGTATTCGTAGCGCAGCCCGATGTCCAGCTTGAGGCTGGGCAGAATCTGCCAGCCATCCTGAATATACAGGTGAATCCAGTTGGTTCGGCCCAGCAGGGCGCCGCGGCCTCCCACGCCCACCTGCCCTTGCGTTGGAGTTCCGAGCAGAAAATCCCCCAGGGCGTTACCCGTATAATTCCCGGTGAACTGGAACAGGCCCCTGGCGTTGTTGGCGTTCACCGGCTCAAAATTCAGGTGGAAGAAGTAAACGCCGAATTTCAGGGTATGCGTTCCATGGTGCCAGATGGCGTTGTCATACAGTTCGTAGTCGCTGTCCTTGCGCGAAACATATTGTGTGGGTTCGCCCATGGTGGTGTACCCGGTGACCGATGCCTGCGGATATCCCGTATCCAGGACATTCGTGGTGACCCCCTGGAGTCCCGTGTTTCCGGCGAAATCGGTTCCGGCATTGGGGCTGCTTTGCCCTCCGCCCACCCACATCCAGCCAAACCGCAGTTCATTCAGCCAGGATGGGCTGAACACATGGACCCAGGTAGCGGCGAGGTTGTCCGTGTGCGTGCGCAAGTTATAGCCAAAGCCCGGCAAGAGCGTCTCGTTGAGTGCGCCGGACCCAAAAGGGTCGAACTGGTTCGCGTCGAACACGGACCCGCGAACAAATACGCTGTCGGCGTTGCTGAAGGTATGGTCGATGCGGGCGTTGTACTGGTTGATGCTGGCCGTGGACAGGTCGGTCGCCAGCAGGTTGTTGGTCAAGCCCGGCAGATTGGCATGCGGGAATTTTGCCATAATGGCGGCCGCCACGGGATCGACGGCCGGAATCGTATCGTTGGCGAAAGCGGTCTGCGTGTCCGGATTCATGACGGTAATGCCCGTCCCCTGAAAAATTCCCATACGTTCCGCGTCGGTGGGCACCGTAAACAGCTGGGTCTGGGATTTGCGAGTGCGCTGCCCTTCGTAGTTGAGGAAGAAAAACGTTTTGTTCTTTTGAATGGGCCCGCCAATCGATCCGCCGAACTGGTTCTGTTTGAAAGGCGGGATGGGGCGAGCGGGGGAATTGAAGAAGTTTTTCGCGTCGAATATGTTGTTGCGGAGAAATTCGAACAGGCTGCCGTGGAAGGCGTTGCTCCCCGATTTGGTGATGACATTGATCACGCCGCCCGACTTCCCGCCGTACTCGGCGTTGTACGAAGTCTGATCGACGCTGAATTCCTGAATGTCGTCCACCGACGGGCTTAATACGAGATTGTTGTAGTACTCGTCGGTTACGCTCACGCCATCCACCAGGTACAGGTTGTGCCCACCGCGCTGGCCAAGAATGCCGAAGGTTTGTCCGGTCTGCTGCAGCGCCCCGCCGCGCGTTCCGGAGGGCGCATGCGTGATTCCCGGCGTTAATCCGACCAGATCGATGAACTGGCGTCCTTTCAACGGGAGGTTGACGACTTGTCCCTGTTGGATGACGCTCTGAATCGCGGCGGATTCCAATTGCAGCAGATTGGCGGCTGCGCTGACGGTTACGGTTTCGCTCTGATCGCCCAGCGCGAGCGAATACGATTCCCGCAAGTGTCCTCCGGCGTGTACAGCGACGCCGGCCTGCACGCTCTGCTTGAATCCCTCAGCGTTCACGGTGATGCGGTAGACGCCGACGGGAAGCTGGCTCAGCAGGAACTCGCCGGAAGAATTCGTCACGGCCCGATATTTCAATTGCGTGGCTGTTTGAATGGCCTCTAGCCGGGCGTTGACGACGATCGCTCCCGACGGGTCCTTGACCGTGCCGCTGATTTCCCCCGAGTTCATCTGGCCCAACGCCGGCATGGCGCACAGCATCAGAACGCCGGCCAGAAAAACCGCCTTTTCTATGCGGCTCAGGAATCGCTTCCGGGAACAAGCGCGGTTGCGCGCTGGCGGTTCGTGCGGCAGGTGATCCGGCCCGCGGTGATCGCTCCCTACCATGCTCGTTTTCTCCTATCCGTTTTTGTGAACAGTTCGCGCACAGAAATCATCCGGCCCGCCGCCGCGCTGAGGTCGACGCCCGCGGTAAATGTTCCCAGACGTCCGGTTGCATCCCGTTGAATTAACGGTAATTTATCGGGATTCAATGAACTGGAAACTACATCGGATCAACCGAGGTGTGCTGTAAGGATATTGTAAAAAGGCCGAAATGATATTTGCTATTGAAATGATTCCGGAATGATTGTGTAGGGCAAGACCGAAAGTGGCGGGGGGATGCCCATACAAGGCGAGGCGAGTGGACCGTGCCCAGCATCGTGCCGCAATTACAAATTACCCGTGCCAATTACCGATTACGATGTTACGGCTTCCACCACTTTTGCCCCCGGCTGCCGCGCAGAATGATCCATGCAGGGCAAATGTAGCGTGAACGTGCTTCCATGACCCGGGACGCTCTTGACCGTGATGCGGCCCTTCATCGCCTCGACCATGCTCTTGGCCAACGGCAGGCCCAGGCCCGTCCCATGAATCTGCGCCGCCGTTACCAAGGGACTCCGGTAAAAGGGTTCGAAGATGTGCGGCAATTCCTCCGGATCGATGCCGATGCCGCGATCGGAAACGCTGATCTGAATTTCCTTGCCGCTCAATCCGTGTTCGGGGAGCCGCACCGTGATGCCGATCCATTGTTGTTCGCCGCCATATTTCAACGCGTTCGTAATCAAATTCTGCAGGCACTGCGAAAGCGCGGTGCGATCGGCAAGGATCAGGGGCAAGTTCGGCTCGATCTCCTGCTCGACGCGAAATTTTGCGGTTCGAACCAGGCCCGCAGTATTGGAAAGCGCAGAGTCCAGGACTTCCTCGGCCTCAACCGGCCGCAGGTTATACCGCTGGTGGCCTTCCCGGATCGCCGCGAAGAGCAGGATTTGCTCCACCATTTCGAAGAGCCTTTTTGCCTGCGTGCCAATCACGGAACCATATTGTTCCAACTGCGGTTTGCCCTGGACTACGCCGTGAGCGATGTTCTCCGCGGCCGAACTGATGACGGTCAGCGGCGTTCGCAGTTCGTGAGAAACCGCCGTGACAAAATCCATTTGGAGCTTGGCAAGGCGCTGCGCGCGTGCGCTCGTAATGATCAGGATCGCCATGCTGACCACCAGCAGAAACAGCACGCCAAAACTGATGGCCAGATCGCGGCGGTGCGAATCGGCAAGGAACGCTCCCAGCGCCCCTCCCCGGCGATGCCTCACAATCAGGTGCCAGTCCTGCTCTGTCCCGGTGTCGCGCAGCAGTGGAAACCACGTGGTCGCGCCCGACGCCGCCGGCACGTTACCCGGCGAAGGCGTGCGGAAAATGTGAATGGGAGAGCCTTGGCCGCCGTCCCGCGGGCGCCCAAAGATATTCATCGTGCCGTCCGCATCGGCAATTTCCACATTGCCAAAGCCGGCGTCTGAAGAGTACAGGGGAGGGGCATTTTGTCTGCCGCTGGTAACGGCAACCTGATAGTCCAATCCCTCGGTGCCGCGAAAGTATCGTTCCGCCAGGGCTGGCAGGACATTGTCTTGCAGATCCTTCCGGTTCACCACAAGCACCAGCCAATCCACATTGCGGCGTTCCGCGGATTTGCCGCCGGCCGAAGTTGCAGGCCTGCTGGAAATGGCGCGTACCAGGGCAGGAATCTGCGGGTCAAATTTCCAGCCCGTCAAGGACCCTCCTGAAAAATATCGGTTCGCGAATCCTGCGCGGGAGATGGCGGTGGACTCGCCGGCGCCAGGTTCAGGCGCCGCCCGCTGCAATTCTTCGCGCAGGCCTGCAAAACTGGAAGGCCAATTGCCCGGCTCGAAGCGGTTGGTGGCAGGGGCTAGATGCAACACTCGATCAGAGCGGGCCGGGTCGAACTGCAGGATATAAAGGCCGGCAATCAGATTTGGATCGGCGGATGTTTTTTTCCATTGCGCGTACCTGCGGGCATATTGGCCCCAGTCATCCCGCGAACGGGAGGCCGTGTCCACTTGCATTGCGACGCACGCTTCGGAAAAAACGCGGAAAAAATCGAGATGCCAGTTGATCATGGACATCTGCAGGCTGTCCGCAAGCCGGATGCTGGTGGCCTCGCTGACCTGGTTGCTCCAGCGGAACTGCAATACGCCCAAAACGATCACCACGGCTGCGGCCAGAATCACCATGGACGTGGAGAACGCCCGCTCCTGAAAGGGAAATTTGATGGGTGATCTCATGGTGTCGTGCGCCAGGGCGTTTCCACTACGCGTGCCGGGAGTCGATCCGGCCCATTATTTCTGAATGTTTATACGGGCAAACGTTTATGTCTTGAATTTATACCCGAGTCCCTGCACGGTTAGGATAAATTTCGGCTGTTTCGGGTCCTCTTCCAGTTTCTGGCGCAGGCTCGCAACGTGCACGTCCACGGTGCGCGTGTACATGTCCGCGCTATATCCCCAGACTTGCTTCAATAGCTCTTCTCGGGAGAGCGTCGTGGCCCGGTGTTCGATAAAGTAGCGAAGCAGCTGAAATTCTCGGGCGGATAAATTCACATTTTGCCCGTCCCTGGCCGCCTCGGTGCCCACAAGGTCTACGTGGATGGATCCGAAATCGAAAACGCTTGATTGAGCGGCCGGGCGGACGGGCGCGCGCCGAAGCAGCGCCTCGATTCGCGCCATCAGTTCCCGCATATCGAAGGGTTTTGTGACGTAGTCGTCGGCGCCGATTTTCAGTCCATTGACCTTGTCGCTGGTCTGCCCGCGAGCGGTCAGCATGAGGATCGGCGTAATCAGTCCGGCCTCCCGGATCAGCTTGCAGACGTCGAACCCGCTTTTCCCCGGCAACATGACATCGAGCAGGATCAGATCAAACGGCATCTGCGTAGCCTTCTGGAATCCTTCGTCGCCGTTGGCGGCGTATTCGACGCCGAATCCCTCGTTCCGCAGGCGATCGCCAACGGTCATGCGCAATGCCTCTTCGTCTTCCACAAAAAGAACGTTGCCACGCATGCGGAATCACCCCGCTTTTCGCGAGTTTATTTCGAAAAAAGCGCGACGCGCGAATTGCCGTTGCACGCCGCGGCCAGAAATTCCTGACAACTTTTCCGGCAAGCTGCTGGTCCGCATACGGTAGCACACACTGCCATGAAATTGCGGGGGTGATGTATGAATTCAGAACACGCCGTCAATCGGCCAGGCACAAGCTGCAGGATCTTGCCGTGCCGGCCCGCCGCACATCGAAATTTTCCGCCCCGATAGCCGCGCAGGCGATTGACCTCGCGCAAGGCCCACCGGGCAGTAAGTGAAATGCCGCTGCCGGGGCGCGCCGGCTGCGGGCTTGACGCCGGATTTCAAACACCTTATCCTGATGCCCTTGAACATTGCGATCAGCTCCGATCACGCCGGGTTTGAATATAAAGAAAGAATAAAAATATTATTGGCTGGACTGGGCCACGACGTGACGGATTTCGGCACGTTCAGTGCGGATCCGGTGGACTATCCGCTGTTCATACGCCCCGCGGCGGAAGCGGTGGCGCGCGGCGAGTGTGAGCGGGCGATCGTGCTGGGCGGATCGGGGAATGGCGAGGCGATGGTCGCCAACAAAGTTCACGGCGTGCGTTGCGCCCTGTGCTGGAATCTGCAAACGGCCCGGCTGGCGCGGGAACACAATGACAGCAACGCGCTTTCGCTGGGCCAGCGAATGCTCCCGGAAGAATTGGCGCTGGAGATCGTGAAATTGTGGCTGGCTACGCCATTTGCCGGGGGCCGTCATGCCCGGCGCGTCGCGCTGATCGAATAAAGTTCGAGAAATCCAAAAATCAGTCTGCGCTTCAAAAGTCCTGCCATGCGGGATCGTTCCCCGTGCAGCACGAAGCGGACCACAACAAAAACGCCCGCGCCATGCGTTTCCTTGCGGACTTCGCATGGCGCGGACGGCCGAAATAGCCGGAATTTGGGCTGCCTACTGCCCCATCTCCAGAACGGAGAATGTGCCGGGAATTCTCGGCGGCCTCGGCCTCGGATTTTTCGGCGTGGGGGCCGGGCGCGGGCCGAAATCCGCAACAGCCAGGTAGACCCTGCCGGTCTTGTGGTCCAGAGCCATGGTCCTGGCCCCCACCTGTGTCTTCGCGTCATCGACCAGCGAATATTGATCCGGGGTGTCCTCATGGAAGACCCAGAGATCGCCGTCGCCGCCGGTGGAAACGTAGATCAAGCCCTTTTCCGCATCAAATTCCAGGGCATCCACGCCCTGTCCTATGGGGCGGGTCGCGACAATCTTTCCGGTGTCGCTGTTCACGACGGTCATGAGCCCGCTGCGGCAGCCGATAAAAATACGGTGGTGGGCGCGGTCCATATCCATGCTGCTGGGCCCTCCGCAAGGCTCGGTGGACCATCTATCCATCACTTTGAAGGCTTTCACGTCGAGCTTCAGCAGGATGTTGCGATCCTGCAGGTTCAGGAAGACATGGCCGTCGTAATCGGCCGCCAGGTGTTCGGTCCTGCCGCCTAGGTTGTCGATGGTGCCGGCGATTTTGCCGGTTTTCGCGTCAATCCCGGTAAGGCGCTTGCTGCCGCGGTCGGCGGTGAAAATGCGTTTGGTTCCGCGGTCATAAATAATGCCGTTCGGGTCGTCGCCCACGCGCACCTTGCCGATCACGGCGAGTGTTTTCAGGTTGAAAATCGTCACCGAGCCGGGGTCGCTGGCGCTGATAAAGCCGCGCCCGAATTCTGGCGCGATGGCGGCGCCGTGCGTATCCTCTCCGCCCGGAACTTTTCCGACGATCGCGCCCGAATCCAGATCGAGCACCACGATCTCGGTGCCATGCGACACATACAGCCGGCGCGCGGCGCTATCCGCCGCAACGTAATCCCACCCGCCGTCGCCGGGGATCGGGATTTTTTTCAAAAGGTGATAAGAACCGACCGCCGCCAGCGCCGATGCCAGCATGCCGAATGTCGCAATCCATAGGACAAAAACTCCGAGGGAAGTTTGTCTTTTCATTTTTCCTCTTTGACTGGAGTACATGCTTGGGAGCGCCGATTCAGAACGGCAATCCGTATGGGTGGATTCTAATCGACTGGAGGCAATTTGGAAACATCCCATCCGCCGCCCAGGGCTTTCACGAGAAGAACCGTGGAAGTCATGCGGCGCGTGAGCAGGCTGACGGAGGTTCGCTCGTTTGCCAGAGCCGCGCTCTGCGCCGAGATGACAGTGAGATAGGTGTCCAGGCCGCCCTTGTAGCGGTTGATGGATTGTGCGAGCGAACGGTTGGCGGCCGCAACGGCGGCATCCTGAGTTTTAGCTTCCTGATCGAGAACGCGAAGGTCCGAGAGGGCATCCTCGACCTGTTGGAATGCGGTCAGGACGGTTTGCTGATAATTCGCCAAAGTTTCGTCGTACGCGGCTTTGGCCTGATCGGAGATGGCGTGCCGCCTTCCGCCGTCGAATACGGTTTCCGCAGCCGCCGCGCCCACGGACCAAAGGGCGCTGGGCCCGGTCAGCCACGTAGGAAACTGCCCGCTTTCGAATCCACCGGTTACGCCAAGCAGAATCGACGGAAAAAATGCCGCGCGGGCTATGCCGACTTGCGCATTTGCGGCCGCAACACGCCTTTCCGCACTGGCGATGTCCGGGCGCCTTTCGAGCAACTCCGATGGGAGTCCCGGAAGTACGATCGGGGGAGCCGTGGGCATCGGGGCGGCCGGCAGGCTGAAGGAAGATGCGGGTTGTCCGATCAGGACCGCGACGGCATGCTCATATTGGTCTCGCGCGGAAGTAATATCGATGTCTTGCGCCCGCGTTTGCTCAAGCTGAGTTGTGGCCAAATCCACGTCTTCGCGCGAAGCAAGCCCCCCGTGAAAACGGTTTTGCGTGAGTTCGAGGGCCTTTTCAAAAGCTGCCACATTGGAATCGAATAACTCTTTCTCGGCGTCCAGTCCGCGGAGGGTCAAGTAGTCCAGGGCAAGTTCCGCATGCAGGCTCAGGCGAACGGTTTCCAGGTCGGCGGCGCTGGCTTGTGCCTGCGCGCGGCTTGCTTCCACCGCTTTATGCACGCTTCCCCAGACGTCGGCTTCGTAGGAAATGTCTCCGGTGAGCAGGAAATCCGAATAATCGCTGGGCGACGTGGCTCCTCGCAATGTGCGGTTGGACGATTGGCGCTGGCGCGTGGCCGTCACACCCGCCCCGGCGACAGGGAACAGCGCCGACCGCGAAATGCGCACGGCGGCGCGCGCCTGCAGGAAACGGTCCTGCGCGGCGCGCAGCGTTTGGTTGGAGACGGTCAATTTATCTTCCAGGCCATTGAGCTGAGAATCCTGAAAGATTTCCCACCACTGGCCTTTGCGTGCTGCGTCGCTGGGCGCGGCGGGTTTCCAATTGCCCGTTTCCTTGTAGGCGGGAGGAATTTGCGTTACCGGCTTTGTATATTTCGGGCCGATGGCACACCCCTGCATCAGGAGCAATCCGAGAAAGAGGCTCGTGATGGCGGGGCAGAAAAGCTTCCCGCGGGTCTGTTGGGGGCAGCGTTCGATCATGTAACCTGGCTTCATGGGTTCCCCTGTTCGGGTGCTTGAGTTTGTGGCGCCAGATTGACCGTCTCACCGTCGGTCAGTGAGTCCGGAGGGTTAATCACCACCGATTCGTCGCCTTTGAGTCCCGCGACGACTTCGATTTCAGCGCCAAAATCTCGACCCGGAGTGATTGGAATCAGGGAAATGGTTTTCCCGCCTTTCACGATGGCCACTTGCAGGCCCGCCGATTTGAAAATCGTCGCATTGACCGGAATCGTATAGGTTGTCGCGGAGGTGGGCAACTGGAGATGAACCTCGACGTAGGCCCCCGGTTTCAGAATGCCCGACGAATTATTGACGTCAATTTCCGTGAGCAATGTCCGGGTTGTGGTGTCGATGGCCCCAGAATTTCGCACCACGATGCCGTCGAATTGTCGGCCCGGAAATTCATTCAGAATCAGCTTCGCGTGCAATCCGGTTCGGATCCGCGGTGAATAAATCTGCGGAACATTCACGTACACCCGCAGGCGGTTGACGGCGGCGAGGTGGAATAATTCGCGGGCCGTGCCCCCACTGCTGCCCGAATCAATCAGGTCCCCAATATCGGTGTTGCGCGCCGTGATCACCCCGTCAAAGGGCGCGTAGATTTTTTCGAACGATTGCAGTTCTTGCAGGCGTTTTACGTTGGATTGCGCCGAAGCCACCGTGGCCTTGCGCGCACTGTAGTTTCCGGCCGCATTGTCGGCATCCTGTTGCGAAACCGAGTCGCTCTTCAGCAAGTCCTTGTAGCGGGTCGCGGTGATTGCGGCGAGGCTAAGGTTGGCCTCTGCCGTTGCCAGATCGGCGCGCGCCTGTTGGAGTTGCTGATCGACTTCAGGCGAATTGATCGTCGCCAGCAATTCACCGGTCTTGACGTGCGCTCCGATATCGACGTACCACTTTTTCAGATATCCGTTGGTCCGTGCATAAATGGGAGTGTCCGTGAACGCCTGCATGTCCCCGGGTAGGACGATCTCCTGTAGAGGAGGTCCCAGCTTTGGGTGGATGACCGCCACGGTGGGAATCGCGAGTTCCTGTGTTTCCCGGGCCAGTTGTGCATTTGCTTCCTGGCGGCTGGAAATTCCCCAGATCACGGCCATGGCAACGATAATCACCACGAGCAGGGAAAACACGGCGCGCGTAGCCGCACTGCCTGCCGCACTGCCGAACGCGTTGCCGGAAAATGTCGCGGCACGCCGTTCACGGCACCCTTGCTCGGGTGTTTCTGCCGGGTCCTTGCGATTTGCAACCACCACCATCTGATCCTCCAAAACTTCTGGCGAAACGTCGGGCGAAAAGTCAGCCGAAAAGCCGGGCCAGCCTAGTCGCCCGGAAGCTCCAGGACTGCGGATTTGCGTGCGTCCTTGCGCAATCCGTGAATCAAGCTGTAGACCGCTGGGACAAACAGCAGCGTGGCCACGGTGGCAAAGAGCAATCCGCCAATGACCGCGCGTCCTAACGGGGCGTTCTGTTCGCCGCCGTCGCCCAGTCCCAGCGCCATCGGCACCATGCCGATGATCATCGCCAGGGCTGTCATCAGGACGGGACGAAACCTCGTGAATCCGGATTCTTCCGCGGCTTGCAGCGGGCTCAGTCCTTCCTGGACCCGGTCCTTTGAAAAACTGACCACCAGAATGCTGTTTGCGGTTGCCACGCCCATGCACATGATCGAGCCGGTCAATGCGGGCACGCTGATGGTCGTGTGCGTCAGGAACAGCATCCAGACGATCCCGGCCAGTGCCGCGGGCAGCGCCGAAATGATGATCAATGGATCGAGCCAGGACTGGAAGTTCACGACAATCAGCAGATAAATCAGAAGGACCGCGAAACCCAAACCGGCCAGCAAACCCAGGAAAGAAGACTCCATCGTTTCGATCTGCCCCCGGACGATCACTTGAGATCCGCGAGGCAGTCGGCTGCGATTGCGATTGACAATGGATTCCACATCGTGAGCCACTCCGCCCAGATCGCGTCCCTGGGTGGACCCGAAAATGTCGAGCACGGTCTGCGCGTCATAGTGGGAAACCGTGGCCATGCCTTCGCCTCGCGTGATGGTGCCCAGGTTTCCAAGCATTTGCCAGGGTGCGTGGCCGCTGCCGGTTATGGGAATATTCTGGAGGTCTTGGAGGGATTCGAAGTCGTATTCCGGAGAGATCGTCGCGACCGAATAGTTGACTCCCGTTTTGGGATCGAGCCAGAACGACGGTGTGGTCTGGAAACTGCCGCTCAAGGAAACCAGAATATTTCCGGCAACGTCGCGTTGCGTGAGGCCGGTCTGCATGGCCTTGGTGCGATCCACCTTGATGTGCAGTTTCGGCTGGTTGAAGGGTTGCTGAATGCGCAGGTCGGCAATGCCCGTGACCGAACTCAACTGCTTCATCAGATTGTTTGCAAACTCGTGGTTCGCCTCGACATTCCGCCCCACCACTTGGATATCGATGGGAGCCGGCAGACCGTAGTTGAGAATCTGGCTTACGATATCCGCCGGAGGGAAGTAGAAAATCACTCCGGGGAATTCCTTGTTCAACTTCAAGCGCAAATCGTGAACGTACTCACGGGTTGGCCGATGATTCTCATTGAGCGAAACCATGATGTCGGCGTCTTCTGGACCGATGGGGGCCGAAGTGCTGTAGGTGTAATTCAGCGCGCTGTTGGGCAGCCCGATGTTGTCGATCATGCTGCCGATTTCCCGTTGGGGAATCTGCTGCTTGATGGCGTTTTCGACTTCTTCGCACAGAGCGGCCGTTTCTTCTATGCGCGTTCCGGTTGGCGCCCGCAGGTGCAGCTTGATTTGTCCTGAGTCGACATTCGGGAAGAAATCCTGACCCAGCCAGGGAAACAGTGCGAAAGAACCCACGCAGACAGCCAGGAAAAGCATCGGGAAAAGCACTCGGTGCGCCAGGCATTGCCGCAGGACTCCTCGATACGCGTCCCGGAATTTTTCAAACCACAGTTCGAAATGTCCCTGCAGGCG
>Ga0307373_10006202_pt1 | contig 19140 bp, 17 predicted proteins | sample OX2MG_FD_202534 | JGI IMG/M metagenome (GOLD analysis project Ga0307373, IMG submission 202534) | Soil microbial communities from Risofladan, Vaasa, Finland - OX-2 | ecosystem: Environmental > Terrestrial > Soil > Coastal area > Acid sulfate soil | place: Finland: Risofladan, Vaasa | collected...
GAGGGTGCGGTGGGGCCGACGTGGCCCTGGGTCAGCCAACTCCCGCCCGACGCCGCCGAGGAACTGCCCGAGACGCTCGACGGGGAGGCGTTCGTCGCCGAATGGGGCGGCACGGACGACGACGTCACCCGGGTCCAGCCGGGCGAGACGTATCCGGTGCGGGCCGCCACGCTGTTCGGTATCGACGAGCACGTCCGCAGCGTCGCCGCGCTCGAGACGCTGGCTGATGCCGAGCCGGATCTGCTCGGCCAGCTGATGGCGGCCAGCCAGCGCGGGTACGACGCCATGGGCTTGGGGCACCCGGCCGCGACGGCCGTCGTGGAGGAGGCCTTGGCCCGGCCCGGCGTCTTCGGGGCGCGTTCGAGCGGGGGCGGCTGTGGCGGCACCGTCGTCGTCGTGTCGGAGCGTGGCGTACTGGACGACATCGACGGGCTGATCCGTTGAGATCCTGCGAAGGACGTCTTCGGGAGACAGGGGAGCGGGTGGATTCGAAACGAGATCCCCGCTGGGCGCCGCCTGAACCGGTCGGGCGGTTGAGACGGGGCGGTTGGTTCGTCAGTGCGACAGCCGCTCCGTGAGTCGCACCCTGATGGTGTCGCCGACGTGATGGGCGGCCTGCGCCGCTGCCCATCACGACGGGCCTTCCAAGCCTGAGGTCGGGTGCGAAGCTATCTTCGGTCGGCATCCGTTCGGAGGCGCCCATGGCCAAGCTCATCTACATCGCGAACACGTCTCTCGACGGCTACAACGAGGACCGAGACGGTGGCATCGATTTTGGGTCTCCAGACGAGGAGTATTTCGCTTTCATCAACGACCTTCAGCGCCCGGTCGGTACCTTTCTCTACGGACGCCGAATGTACGAGACGATGGTCTACTGGGAGACCGCTCCCGTCACTGACCAGCCGCCCTGGGTCGTGGAGTTCACCCAGACCTGGCAAGCGGCCGAGAAGATCGTGTTCTCCGAGACGCTGGCGTCGGTCTCGAGCAGGGGGACAACCCTGGAGCGGACATTCGACGTCGAGGCGATACGACGAATGAAGGACGGCAGCGCGAGCGATCTGACGGTGGGGGGAGCCGACCTCGCTACGCAGGCGTTCGAGGCGGGCCTGGTGGACGAATGCCACTTGTTCTTCTGGCCCGTGGTGCTCGGGGGTGGCAAACCCGCCCTCCCGATGCGTCGACGCCTCGAACTTCAACTACTCGACGAGCGGCGCACGTCCGCCGGAGTTACCCACCTTCACTACCTCGTCTCTCACTCTCCGGCACGGGCTGATCCCGATCGGCGGTAGAGGTGACCGAGCCGATCAACGGCTAGCTCCGCTGACGATGCGGGTGACTCCTACGCCAGGGTTTTGGCCCGGGCCAAACCGCTGGAGCTGTAGACCCCGTCGGGAAAGACGGCATCCCAGGCGTCGCGGATGCCACGGAAGTCTTCGCTGGGGCCGTAGGCGGACCGGGCGGCCGCGACCACCTCGTCCCGACGTGCAGCGACAACGACACCGGAGTCGTACTCCAACTGGGCGTCGATCTGAGCAATCGCCTCGGCGAAGCGGGCCTTGTGCCCGATCAAGCGGACTCCACTGGGGGGAGGGGTCATGAGGGATTCCTTTGTCGGTGTTGCCAGGAGGGCTCCTACAACGTAGCCCGCGAGTGAAGGGGAACGATCTCAAGGGATGAGCCCCCAGGGCTCGCTTGCGCTATCGGGGGTTGAGCGCCTCAATAACGGCTGAGAAATCAGGCCAGGCACGGCCACTGTCGACGACGCTCGACAAGAGCAGATCGGTGGCCGGACCTATGCGCGCACCGATCCCCGCTTGATCGGCGAGACCGACGGCCAACCGCACGTCCTTGCGCGCCAGCGTCGGAGTGAACCATCCCGGGTGTTCCCCGTCGAAGAGGCTCTCCAGCCGCACCTTGCTCGCCGGACTGACGACCAAGCTGTCGGCAAAGAGGGTTTGCAACACTTCGTCAGGGATTCCGTGGTGGCGGGCCGTGGCGACAGCTTCCGCCAAGGCGGCGACACCGGTTATCAGCAGAAGGTTCGAAACGATCTTTATGGTCGCCCCGGACCCGACCGGCCCGCAGTGCCGATACCCGGCGCCGAGATCGCTCCAGAGGGCATCGAGACCGGTCACGCTCGCCGAAGGTCCACCAATGAGGAAGCTCCCCGAACCTGCCGCGATCGCGGACGGGGAACCCATCACCGGGGCATCGAGCACCGCACCGTCGGGAGCGGCGCCCGCCACTCGACGAACCGTGTCCGGCGAAACGGTGCTGACTATGGCCAGGGTCGCTCCTGCCGGAAGCGAGCTCAGAACGCCGTCTTCGCCCAGACACACGCTGAGCACGGCGTCGTCGTCGGCCAGGACAATCAGCACCACGTCGCTGCGAGCTGCCGCGTCCTTGGGGGAGTGGGCCTCGACCGCCCCGCTCGAGATCAGATCGGCAGCTCGATTCGCGGTTCGGTTCCACGCGGTGACTTCATGGCCCGTTTCGAGGGCACGCGCGGCGAACGCACGACCCATGTTTCCCATACCGATGACAGAAACTCGCATCACGGCAGCCTATGAGCGCCAGTGGGGCCTCGGTTTTGCTCGTCGACTCTTTCCCGGCCCTCTCAGGTTCCGACGGCGCGATCAGCGGCATCGAGAATCGTTCAAGGAGCTGACCGTGACGGTCGATGTTTCAGCATGGCTCCCAGCAATGTCGATTCGGGTACAGAGGTCGCGAGCCATATCCGGAGAGCGCTCTGGCGGCAGACACTGCTCACGAGTTGCGTGCTGATCGGGTGTCTCGGGTTGATCGTTCTGTTGGTGGTGTTCTAGCCCGAAACCACCTGGCACTGTCACGGTTTTCCGGCCCCGATCAGAAGGCCCTCAAGACAGAGCGAAGGCCGGATATCTCCGATCCATTGCGGTGGGGAGCCGGGCGGATCCATCGCCCCCCGGCGTTCGGCGGATCTCCTCGCCCGATACGTTCTGGCTCCATGCATCAAGCCCTGGCCGACCTCGTCGGTCCTGATCTCCGGGTCCTCTTCTGTGGGATCAATCCCGGGACGCTCTCGGGCGAGCTCGGGCTCCATTTCGCCCGCCGGGGAAACCGGTTCTGGAAATTGCTCTTTGCCGGCGGATTCACCGAGTCGGTTCTCTCACCTGCTGATCAAGCGATCCTGCCCGACCTCGGCGTCGGCATCACGAACCTCGTCGGGCGGGTGACGGCCGCCGCCAGCGAGCTGCGTGCCTCCGAGCTCCGGGAAGGAGCAACCCGATTGGAGGCCAGGGTAGAAGCGCTGCGGCCCCGCTGTGTCGCGGTGCTCGGGCTGCAGGCGTATCGGACGGCGTTCCGCCGGCCCGGGGCAACCATCGGTCGCCAACCTGAAGCTCTCGGTGGTGCCTTTCTCTGGCTCCTTCCCAACCCGAGCGGCCTGCAGGCCCGCTATCAGGTCCCCGAGATGGAGGAGATGTACAGAGCGCTGTTTGTCGCGACTGCCGACATCTGATCGCGGGTCTCCCCGTGTCACCGTGAGAGGGTTGCGGCATCATGTGCGTATGGGCAAGGACGGCGCGGCAACCTCGAAATGGTCGTTGTGGTCGGAGAACTCGGTTCTCTCCATCGGGTCGAATGGATCCTTCCTCTCCATCGGCTCCATTGGCTCGGCCTGTTCGATCGGCTCGGTGGGATCCTTCTTTTCCATTGGCTCAATCGGGTCGGCCGGCTCGGCGTTCTCCCTCCTGTCCGCCCTGTCCGGGCGATCGGTCCTGTCCTACCGGGCGACGAGAGCGGTGATGGAAGCCGGCTCCCGCCGACGCTGAGCCCTGCCAGCGCGACGGCGCCCCGTCGGCGTCTCAGCCGCGTCGTGTGAAGCGTGGTTCAGGGAGGCGGTGCAGTGCTGGCGCGTACGACGAGCTCAGCGGGGACGGTGACATGCGGATCCGCTGGAGCGCCGTCGGCGAGCGCCAGCAGGAGTTCGACACTGCGGCGGCCGACCTCCCCGAAGTCCTGGCGGACGGTGGTCAGCGGCGGCAGGAAGTAACCCGACTCCGGCGTGTCGTCGAAGCCGACCACGCTGACGTCCTCGGGGACTCTCCGGCCCGCATCGTGCAGCCCCCGGATTACTCCGAGCGCAGTCTGGTCGTTGGCAGCGAAGATGGCGGTGACGTCAGCATGGCGGGCCAATCGCGTCCCCGCGTCGTAGCCGCGGCGGGCGCTCCAGTCCCCGGCCACGGATCGGCCACGTGGTGCGGGGTGCGTCCGGAGGGCATCGGACCAGCCGCGCATGCGAGCCGTGGCGTCGACCCAGGTCTGCGGACCGGTCACGTGGTGGACCGTGCGGTGCCCGAGGTCGAGAAGGTGTCGCGTGGCCATCCGCGCACCCTCGAGCTGGTCGATGGTGACCGTGGGCGCACCAATGGAAGGATCGCTGCCGACCACCACGAGTGGCATGTCGCCATCGAGCTCGGTGACGGCCTGAATCACACGGCGCACAGGGGCCACAATGATGACGCCCTGAACATGGGAGGCCCGCAACCGACGGAGTGTGGCAGCCATGTCGTTGCCGGTCGTGCTGAGCGTCACGAAACTCAACGCATGCCCCGCCTGGCGCGCCGCCGACTCAATGCCGTAGAGCATGTGCGATGGTCCGAATTGGTCGGTCTCGACCGCCATCACGCCCAGCGTCCGCGAACGACCCCCGGCCAGGACCCGTGCCGCCGTGTTCGCCTGGTAGCCCAGCGCGGTGACCGCCTCTTCGACCCTGACCCGGGTCTCGTCGGTGACGCCGGCGAACCCGTTCAACACGCGGGAGACCGTCATGACCGAGACGCCGGCTTGTGCGGCCACGTCCGCCATGACGGCGCGGCGGGCGGGCGTGTCGGGCGTCATGCTTCCTCGTAGTCGAACCACTCGAAGGCGGCGTCCCCGCCGACCGCGTATATCCCGATCAGGCGTCCGAGAAATCCGCCCGTCACCTCCGAGGACAGATAGCGGCCGTCCAGCCGGGCCAGCGTCTGGGCGTCGCCGTGGTCGTCGATGAAGCCGAGGGACACGGCATCGGGCCCGTGGATGTCCGGCTCCGTCCCGACGGTGGGGACCACGGGTCCGTGCGGACCGGGGGCGCTGCCCAGCACGCCCGCCAATCCTCCAACGCGGCCCCGGGCCACGACCCGATCACCTTCGACGGCGACCTCGTAGTGGGCTGCCGAGTCGAGCAGGACGCTCAATCCGGCTTCCGTGGCGGACATGGCGTCGACTCGAGTCGTGACCCGGCAGTGGCGGTGTTGCTGGCGTCGCCCGACGAAGACCCGTGACGTGTCGAGCGTCTGCTCCCCGCCGTGCAGGAGGAGCCAGCCCGGGCGCGCGCCCAGCGAGCTGACGTCTCTCGGCGGGCGCCGCACGCCGACCCAGTGATGCCCGAGGGCCGCGTCGAACGTCTCGCGTCCGGGAGCGGGGAGAGATGCCCGCGCCGCGGGTGCGGACGGCATCTCGAGCGCGAGGTCGCCCGGCACGGGCCACCCCTCCTCCCAGCGCACCGGGACGAGGAAGGTCTCCCGGCCGAGCGTGTGGAACCCCGGACCGATGCCTCTGGGGCGCACGCCGAGCAGGACCATCCACCACGAGCCGTCGGTGAACTCGACCAGGTCGGCGTGTCCCGTGTTCTGAATCGGTGCGTCAGTGCTGCGGTGGGTGAGGATCGGGTTGGCCGGGCATCCCTCCCAAGGTCCGACGGGAGAGGGGCCCCGGGCGACGGACACACAGTGTCCGCCGTGGGTCCCGCCCTCTGCGATGAGCAGGTACCAGGTGCCGTCGCGCTTGTAGAGGTGCCGCGACTCGGGGTATCGCAGGCCGGTTCCCGACCATGTGATTTCGGGACCGTCGAGGAAGGCGCCGGTTGCGATGTCGACGCGGGAGCGGGCGATGCCCCCCAGGCCCGAGAAGTGGACCCAGCAGTTCCCGTCGCAGTCCCAGGCCAAGTCGGGATCGATGCCGGGGATGACCGGGTTGCGATACGTCATCGGAGTGCTCCCGCCACCGCGTCGGCGTAGGCCGCTCGAATGGCGACCCGGTCGACGGAGTCGTCCGGCTCGATGGTCTCGCCCTGGCCCAGTCCCCACGCCTCGGCCACCTTGGCGAAGTCAACTCCATGGTGCAGGGCCGCAGCTTGCACCGCCGCTCCGGCGGCGACGAGCTGATCGTCGGCCGGGACCCGGACGGCGCTCCCGGTGAGGTCGGCCACGACCCGCCGATAAGCCGGGCTCTTGGCGGCACCGCCCACGAGGAACACCGTTCCCTGCGTGGCTTCGGACCCGAGCGCGTCGGCGCCCGCGAGCAGGTTGCACACGACGCCTTCCACGGCGGCCCGGGCGAGTTGGCCGGGTGTCGTGTCGGTGCGCAAACCGCTCAGCTGCCCGGTCGCGTCCGGCCGGTTCGGCGTCCGCTCGCCGTCGAGGTGCGGCACCAGGACGAGGCCGCCCGCGCCGGCCGGTGCCTCCAGCGCGAGGGCATCGAACCGGGCATGGTCGACCCCGAGCAGCCGCGCCACGGTGTCCGTGACCTTGGTGGCGTTCATGGTGCAGACCAGCGGCAGGTAGCGCCCGGTCGCGTCGGCGAAGCCGGCCACCGTGCCGGTGGCGTCGGCGGCCGCTACGTCCGAGACCGTGAACGCGGTCGCACTGGTCCCGAGGCTCAGGGCGAGGTCGCCCGGTCGGAGGCCCAGGCCGAGGGCCGCGGCCATGTTGTCGCCGGTGCCGGCCGCCACTGGAATCCCCGCCCCGCGCCACTCGCCGGCCACGGCGGTGGGATCGAGCACCTCAGGGAGTGCGGCATTCCAGTCGACGTCGTCGCTCACGAGCCGGAGGAGATCCTCGCGGTAGCGCTCCTCACGCGGCGACCAGTACCCGGTGCCGGAGGCATCGCCCCTGTCCGTGGTGCGCCGGCCGGTGAGCCGGAACGTGAGCCAGTCGTGGGGGAGAAGCACGGACGCGGTCCGCCGGAAAGTCTCGGGCTCGCACCGCCGCAACCAATGCAACTTGGTGATGGTGAAGCTCGGGACCGGGACACTGCCACAGGCGTCCGCCCATGCGGCCTGGCCGCCGGGGAGAGCGGCGAGAAGTGAGCCGGTGTCCGCGGCGGACTCGGTGTCGTTCCAGAGTTTGGCGGGGCGCAGGACAGCATCGTCGTCGTCGAGCACGACGAGCCCGTGCTGTTGCGCCGCGACGGAAATGGCGACGGGCGTCTGTTGCGCCGGAGGGACGGCCTGCCCGCACGCGACGTGGAACGCAGCCTCCCATTCCGCGGGACGCTGTTCGCTCCGCGGCGGCGACGTGGGGGAGTGCGCGGCCCGGCCCGATGCCACCACCGTGCCCGTGTCGACGTCGCGCACCTGCACCTTGCAGGCAGAGGTGGACGAGTCCACCCCGACGACCAGAGGCACTAACGCGCCCCCAGCAGCAGTTCAGTGACGAGTTGGTCCAGGCGTTCGTGGCCGTAGCCCTGTGCGGCGAGCGCTTCCTCGTCCTCCGTGGTGGCCAGCAGCTCGTCGAGTCCGCCGGACGGGGTCGTGGCCTCGGCCAATTCCGGCACCTTCGCGACGCGCAAGGCCTCTTGGATGTCGGGGTCCTCGTGGAAACGCCGTGCCTTGTCGGCCAAAATCAGGTACGTGCGCATGCAGCCGCGGGCGAAGTCCCAGACGCCGTCGGCGTCCTCGGTCCGATACGGGTGCGCGTCGAAGTGACGCATGCCGTCCCACTTGGCGTCCTCCAGGAGCTTGACGACGTAGAAGGCATCACGGATCCCCTCGGAGCCGAAGCGGAAGTCCTGGTCGAACTTGCCGATCCGCTGCGCGTTGAGGTCGATGTGGAAGAGCTTGTTCTGCCACAACGCCTGGGCCACCGCTTGGGAGAAGGAGAGGCCGCTCATGGTCTCGTGCGCGAACTCCGGGTTCAGTCCCACCATCTCGGGCCGCTCGAGGGCCCCGATGAAGGCCAGCGCGTGGCCGACGGTCGGCAGCAGAATGTCGCCCCGCGGCTCGTTCGGCTTCGGCTCGAGGGCGATGCGCAGACCCAGGCCGCGGTTGGTGATGTGCTCGCAGATGAGATCGATCGCCTCCTTGTAGCGGTCCAGCGCCAGGCGGACGTCCTTGGCAGCTTCCGCCTCCATGCCCTCGCGTCCACCCCACAGCACGAAGACGCCGGCGCCGAGCTCGCCCCCGATCTCCACCGCCTCGCACGCCTTCTTGACCGAGAGGCGACGGATGCAGGGGTCGTTGGCCGTGAACGCACCTTCTTTGAAGACCGGTCGCCAGAAGAGGTTCGTGGTCACCATGGGGACGTGCAGGCCGGTGGCGTCGAGGGCGCGTCGGAAGCGCTTCAGTATCTCGTCGCGCTCGTTAGCGCTGCAGCCGTAGGGGACGAGATCGTTGTCGTGGAAGCTGACCCCGTAGGCGCCGAGGTCGGCCAGCCGGTGCACCGAGTCGACCGGGTCGAGTGGCGCACGCACTTCGGTGCCGAACGGATCGCGGCCCGGGTTCCCCACCGTCCAGAGGCCGAAGGTGAAGTGGTCTTGTGGTTTCGGGGTGAAGGGATCGGTCATGGTCCTCCTGTCGTGGACGCGCCTGGAGGGCCCGTCGTGAACCAGCGCGGGCATTGTCCCAGGCAGGGCCCGATGATAGCGTTATCAGGCTGAGAAATCCGCTGCCGATGGGGAAGGGGATCCATGCGTCGCGCTGCCAATTGCTCCTCGCGGGACACCCTCGCCGTCGGCGGGGTCGGCGGGGTCGGCGAGTGATCCGCTGGGGCGTCATCGGCCCCGGCATCATTGCGACCGGATTCGCCGAGGCGATGCAGTGGGTCGAGGGCGGCACCATCACGGCCGTGGCCTCGCGCTCGGCCGAGCGGGCAGCCGCCTTTGGTGATCGCTTCGACATCCCGACCCAGTACGGCGACTACGACGCCCTGGCCGCCGATCCCGACGTCGACGTGGTCTACGTGGCCACGCCGCACTCGAGGCATGAGGTCGACACCATCGGGCTCCTGCGTGCCGGCAAGCACGTCCTGTGCGAGAAGCCGTTGGCGCTCAACGCCCGGCAGGCCGCACGCATGGTGGCGGAAGCCCGCAGCCGGGGGCTGTTCCTCATGGAGGCCATCTGGAGCCGGTTCCTTCCCGCCTACCGGTCGCTGGTCGAGGTCGTCGCCGAGGGACGCATCGGCGAGCCCCTCTTCGTCGAGGCCGACTTCGGGTTCCGCCGGCCGGTGGATCGCGCCCATCGGCACTTCGCCCCCGAGCTCGGCGGCGGGGCGCTGCTCGACCTCGGGATCTATCCGATTCAGTTGTGCACCCTGGTCCTTGGTCCCATCGAGCGTGTGGTGGCCGACGGGGTGGTGGGCGAGACGGGGATCGACGAGGTCGTCACCGCCTTGTTGCATCACCCGGGAGACCGGCTGGGTGTGGTCAAGGCCGCGTTGCGGGTCGGCATGACCTGCACGGCCCGGATCGCTGGAACCGACGGCACCATCGACCTGCCCGCCATGATGCACTGCCCGAACTCGCTCACGGTGACGAGTCCCGCCGGCGTCGAGGTCATCGACGCCTCGTACGAAGGAAACGGCCTCCGTTTCGAAATCGACGAGGTGCACCGGTGCCTCGAAGAGGGGCGCCCTGAGAGCGCGGTCGTCTCCTTGGACGAGTCGATCGCCCTCGCCACCACCATGGACGCCATCAGGGCTGAGCTCGGCGTCGTCTATCCCGGCGAGTGAGCGCCTGTCACCGCAGCCGGTAGAGCACCTCGCCGGCGTCGGGCACCACCAACGTGCCCGGTTCGGCCGCCCACGCATCGGCATCGACGGCGTCCGGGGCGAGGTAGCCGAGGTTGGCCTGCCGGACGACCTCCTCGGGAATGCCGGTGGCCAGGGTCACCCTGACGCGTTGACGTTCCGTCACACCGTCGTAGGTCCCGGCGCCGTACAGGTGGGTCGCGTGCGCCAACTCGCCCCACGGGACGCTGCGGTAGCGGTCCCACTGCGCCAGGAAGTAGTCGCGGCAGTGGTACCCGATCTCCACCTGGCGGGGGTGCATGGCCGCGACCTCGGTGATGTGCGGCGCGTACAGCACGACCTCGCCCCCGTCGGCCACAACCGGCTCCACCTTGTAGAAGCCCTTTGCCCCCGTCCAGAGATCCGGGTAGCGGGCGGGGATCAGCGACAGCACCCGCCGGACCGGACGGTCGAGGTACTCGACGTGGGTCTGCGCGGCGACGTCGGCAGCTTGGGCCCAGGCACGACCGGGCTCCCCGAAGGACAGCGACTCCAGCCCACCACTCTCGTGGTCGACGACCACGCATAGCGCGTGGCGCTCGCCGGGGACGAGACCGGCTGCCGCGTCCACCAGCGCCCGCACCGGTGTGACGCCGCGTGTCCCGATGATCGTGCTGCTCGTGATGAGCGCCCCGAGCCAGTGCGTGACGTCGATCATCTCCTGACCGGAGAGACCGGGGAAGAGGTACTTGTTGCCGCCCGAGAAGCCGATGACCTCGTGGGGGAGCACCGGTCCGACCAGCAGCGTCACGTCGCTCTCGACGACCAGCCGGTTGAGTCGCACCTCGATGCCGTCGCGGAGCAGGCCACCGGAGAGGTCCGCCACCAGCGCCGCTGGCAGGTGGCCGACGTGCACGTAGGTGTCGTCCTCCCACCAGGCGTGGTTGCGGACGGGCATGGTCGTGGGCCCGACGAGCGTACGGATGGCGTCGTCGGACATGGGGGCGTGGGTACCCAACGCCACCACGGCGCTGCAGGTGCTCGTCCGCCCGGCGACTCCTTCCTCAATGGCCCCGAGGACAAGCGGCAGGGGACAATTCCGGGTCCCGTCGGGGATCACGACGCAGAGCGAGCGGCCGGCCAGGTCCAGAGCGGCCACCTGGTCCCGCACGAACGAGCGCACCCTCTCCGCGTCGAGCACGTGCCCGGGTCTCCCGACGGTGGCCGTCACCGCGCTGCCTCCAGCAGCGGGAGCCCTTCCTTCGTCAGCCGGTCCAGCATGCGGGCGACCTCCTCTGCGAACACACTGGCACCGAGCGCGACCCGGCTGAGTTCCCGCAGGCCGTCGGGGCGGACTGCGGCCGCCCGGAGCTGGGGTGCCAGCGGATCCGTGAGGGCGGGGAGACGCACACGCGGCACGTCGACCCCGCCCGCCCCCGCCAGCCAGATGGCCGTCACGAGGGCGAACCCCAAGGTTCCGAGCGATGCAGCCTGGCGGGCCGCGACCACGGGGAGCAGTCGCTGGGGCAACTTGGCTGATCCGTCGGCCCCGACCTGCGCACACGTGTGGCCGAGCGCAGGGTTGGCGAATCGCCGTAACGCGTCGTCGGCGAACGTCGCCGGCCGCAATGCTGCCGGGAACCTGGCCACCTCCAATGTGTCCTCGACGATGTCCCGCGCCAAGCGTGCGATGACGGGGTCCGTCACCGCACGTGCGATCGTGGCGTGGCCCGCCAGCATTCCGCCGTAGGCCACGGCGGAATGCGGGCCGTTCAGGAGCCAGAGCTTGCGGCGCTCGAAGGGGGCGACGTCATCCACCAACTCGACGCCGGCGTCGGCCAGGTGATCCAGCCCGTCCACCGCCCTGACGATCCACGACCTGTGCTGCTCGGTCGTGACGGCCGCCTCGTCGGTCAGGCCGAGTTCCTCGGCGATCTCCTCCACGACCGTTTCGGTCACCGCGGGCACCATGCGGTCGACGACGGAACTCGGGAAGCGCACGTCGCGTGCGATCCATTCCGCCAATGCGTCGTCGAGCCTCTCGGCCTCGTCGAGGACGCGCGCCCTCAGGACGGCCCCGTTGTCGAGCAGGTTGTCGAGCGACGCGAAGACTGGCGCCGCCAGTCCGGCCTGACGTCGTTGGTCCAGCGCCAGTGCGATCAGCGCCGGCACCGACGTCGGCGGGGCGCCGGCCGCCTGCTCTCCGTCCGCGCTGCGGCCGTACCCGTTCTCCGTGATGGTCAGTGTCACGAGCTGGGTGGACGGAGCGGTCAGGGCGGCCATCGCCGCGGCCGGACCGCTCCCCGTCGAGACCAGCGCGCCCACCACCTGGAGCCTCGGCGCGGCGCCGGGCTCGCGGACCGCAACCGTGAAGAGGCCGTCCTGTGGCTCGAGCTGGTGCTGTACCCGTCGGCTTCTGAGTGAGACACCCCTGATCAATGCCGGTGTGCCCTGTCGCAGGAGCTCGTCGGCGTAGACCGCGACGTGCGCCCGGGCGAACGCGCCGAGGCCGATGTGGACGATGGTCGGTGCGCCGGCGCGGTCGTAGTCCGGCACGCGCGCCTGCGCGTTCGCCAGCGTCCGCGCGTTCAGCCGCTGGCGTCGTTCCCCCATCACACTCCCCCGGGGAGCAGGCAGGCCGCGAGGTAGGGTCGGACGGCATGGGGCGCGAGCAGCGGGCGACCATCCTCGACGTCGCGGCCCGCGCCGGCGTGCACGCGGCCACGGTCTCGCGCACCATCAACGTCCCGGAGAAGGTTGCACCGGAGACGCGTCTGCGGGTCGAGGCGGCGATTCGTGAGCTCGGCTTCGTCCCCAACCGCGCCGCGCGTGGCCTCATCACGGGGCGGACCGGCAACGTCGCCGTCATCGTTCCCGACATCACGAATCCGCATTTCGCATCGTTGGTGCGCTCCGTGGAGCGCTCGGCCCGGCAGAACGATCTCCAGGTCCTCCTGGTCGATACCGGTGAGCATCCCGACGAGGAGGTACGGGCCGCAGAGTCGCTGTCGAGAGAGGTCGACGGATTCATCGTGGTGTCGCCGCGGCGCTTGCACCGTGCCCTCGGCGCATTGGGGTCCACTCCCGCCGTCTTCGTCAACCGCCCCGTCCCCGAGCATGCGTCCGTCCTCCTGCGGACCGCGCCTGCCGTGACCGACGCACTTGCACACTTGTCGGGCCTCGGGCACACGAACCTGGCCTACCTGGGTGGGCCGGCCGGATCGTGGGCGGCGGGGGAGCGTCAGAGTGCGGTACGGCAGTCCGGCCGCCCGAGCGGGATCGATGTGCTCGAGCTGACCGCGCCCGATCCGACCTTCGATGCCATGGCGGTCGTCGTTCCCGACGTCGTCGCAAGCGGCGTCTCGGCGGTGCTGGCTTTCAACGACCAGATGGCCCTGGGCGTCATCGCCGGGTTGCGCAACCTCGGCCTTTCGGTGCCGGAGGACATCAGCGTCGTGGGCTTCGACGACGTCCCGATGGCCGCCATGGTGGCGCCGCCACTCACCACGATCAGCTTGCCCACCGCCGAAGTCGGCGCGGTCGCCCTGCCCATGCTCGGCGAAGGCCCCGCCAGCAGGGATCTCTACGGCCAGTTGGTCATCAGGCATTCGACGGCACGGGTCAGGTAGCGCCGAGCCAGCGGCGTCGCAGGTCGTGAGCGGCCATTTTGGGCCGCCGGTCCCGGGTGAACACGCCCTTCTTGTTGCCGTCGACACGGATGAAGGACGGGCCGGTGGCGAAGTCCGCGAAGTTCCACACGTGTTCGCCGACGACCGCCTCGGTGCGGTCGAAGACCCGGTGGTAGGCCTCCAGGAGCGCCACCTGGAACTCCTCGCTCCAAGGTGTGCTGTCCACCGCGTGCAGGCCGGACATGGTGTCGGCTCCGTACTCGGTCACGATGATCGGTTTGCCGTGCTTGGTCGCCCAGGCCTGGAGCTCTGCCTCCAGCCCGCGCCCGGCCGCGTCGAGGTCGCCCGGTTCCACGTACCAGCCGTAGTAGCGGTTGATCATGACGACGTCGGCCAACCCGGTCACCGTGCACGTCTCGGGGAGGGCGAACATCATGTTGACGAATCCCACCGGCCTGCTCGGGTCCGCCGCTCTGGCCGCGGCGAACAGGGGCTCGAAGTAGGTGCGGCCCGCCTCGGTGTGGGACTCGGGCTCGTTGGCCAGGCTCCAGAGGACGACGCTGGGATGGTTCTTGTCCCGGGCGATGAGCTCTTCGATGGCGCGTCGATGCACTTGCTGCGTGACGGTGCTGATCGTCTCGTCCGAATAGGTCGTCCTCGGCCCGCCGAGGAACATGCCGCCTCCGACGCCGAGGTTGAGCCCGACCGCGGCCGTCTCGTCGATGACGACGATGCCCTGACGGTCGGCTTGCTCGAGCACCTCCTCGGCGTAGGGATAGTGGGAGGTGCGAAACGAGTTGGCGCCGATCCATCCCAGGAGTGAGAAGTCGTGCAGCATGGCGGCGTCGTCGTGCCCGCGGCCGTGCACGTTGAGATCCTCGTGCTTGCCGAAGCCGCGAAAGTAGAAGGGCTCGTCGTTGATGAGGAACTGTGTGCCTTCGATCCGCACGGTGCGGATGCCGACGGGGAGCGGATAGCAGTCGCGGACGGCGTCCCCCTCCAGCAGCTCGACCTGCAGGGCGTAGAGGTATCCCCGCCCGGGTGCCCAGAGCTCCGGGTCGTCGACGCGCAGCACGCCGTCGGCGCCCTCAGCGGCGGCGACCTGTGTGCCCTCGGCATCATCGAGCCGTACGCGCACCGTCAGGTCCGTGGCGTCGGCGGCCGCCACCGCGTACCGGACGATACCGACGCCATCGTCGATGTCCGTGGTCACCGTCACGTCGTCGATGTGCGCGTGCGGCGTCGCACAGAGCCACACGCTGCGGTGCAGGCCCGCATAGTTGAAGAAGTCGTGGTACTGGCGCTGGCGCCGGGTCCCGTCCGCCAGCACCTCGACGATGCCGGGCGGGATGGACTCCCAGGTGAGCTCGTTGTTCACGACGACGGTGAGCCGGCACGGCTCCCCGGGCGCGACGACGGCAGTCACGTCGGCCTCGAAGGGGGTGTAGCCCCCCTCGTGCTCCATGACGCGGGTGTCGCCGATCCAGACGGTGGCGCGATGGGTGGCCGCGTCGAAGCGGAGGACCGCCCGCTGCCCTGCCCAGCCGCGAGGGATGAAGACCTCGCGCTGATACCAGAGGTCACCGACATGATCGTGCAGCTGCGGTTCCACCAGGACGTCGTTGAAGCTGCTCGGCACCGGCATGCGCCGGACCTCGCGGAGGGGCCCACGCCACCAGCCCTCGTCGCGGCCCACCCCGCCGGGGTCGACGGCAAAGTCCCAGATCCCGTCGAGCCGTTTGGTCTCGCGTGTCGCGGTGTCCAGCGGTCGAAGCATGGTGTCTCCCCGTTCCGTTCGCTCAGGGCTCTGCCGGCTCGTCCGCCAGCAGTTCCACCACCATGTCCGCCACGGTGTCCGGCGCACGATCGTCCGTGTCGATGGTCGCCGTGGCCACCTGGCGGTAGAGGTCGGCCCGCTCGCGGGCCATCACGGTGAGCGCCTCAGCGGGATTGTCTCCGAGCAGGGGCCGGTGATCACCGACGTGGACGCGACCCGCCAGGGTCGTGGGTTTGGTCCGGAGCCACACGACGAAGTGGGCGGCCAGCGCGGCGCGCACCGTCGGATCGAGCACGACACCGCCGGGCGCGGCCAGCACGGACGGGGCTTCGCCGGCCAGGACGCGCAACACCGCCTCGGACTCGAGCCTCCGGTAGGCCGCTTCTCCGCCCGCCTCCCAGAGCTCGCGAACGGTCTTGCCCGTTTGCCGCGCGATGACGACGTCCACGTCGACGAAGGCCCGACCCGTGCGCGCCGCCACCAGGGCGCCGACACTCGATTTCCCCGACCCCATGAGTCCCACCAGCACGACCTGCCTCATGCTTCGACCCGGAAGGCGCGGCAGGCGAGGTTGAGGGCCAGCTCCGCCGCCGTCTCCACGGCTTCGGCTTCGTCCATCCGGTGCTCCGCCACCAGGTCGGCCAGGTAGCCGGCATTGAGCCGCCGGGCCACGTCGTGGCGGGCGGGGATGCTCAACAGCGAACGAGCGTCGTCGTTGAAGCCGACCGTGTTGGCGAACCCGGCCGTCTCGACGACCGATCGGTAGAAGCGGCGCAGCCCCTCGGGGCTGTCGAAGAACCACCAGGGAGGTCCGAGGCGGAGCACCGGGTAGTGCCCGGCCAGCGGGGCCAGCTCTCTGCTGTAGGTGGTCTCGTCGAGCGTGTAGACGATGAGGGTCAGCCCGGGCTCGTTCCCGAAGCGGTCGAGGAGCGGTTTGAGTCCGCCGACATAGTCGACCGGCTTGGGGATGTCGGCCCCCTGGTCGGGCCCGAAGCGCTCGGCCACCAGCGGGTTGTGATCGCGCCAGGCGCCGGCGTGGATCTGCATCGCCAGGCCGTCGTCGATGCTCATAGCGGCCATTTCGACGAGCATCTGGCCACGGAACAGCTCGGCGTCGCCCGGCCGGCCCGTCCCCGCCACAATCCGACCGAAGAGGTCCTCGGCTTCTCGACGGGAGAGATCGGCGGTGGCGGGTGACGGATGCCCGTGGTCGGAAGCGGTCGCTCCTGCCGTCACGAACGCGGCGCGTCGGCTGCGCAGGGCATCGAGATAGCCGGCCCAGCTGTGGGTGTCCGTTCCCGTGAGGTCGCCCAATGTCGCGACATGGGCGTGGAAACCGGGCCGGTCGGGGTCGACGACGTCGTCCGGGCGGAAGGTCGGCACCACGCGGCCCGCCCAACCGGATTGGCGCAGCCGCGCGTGCGATTCGAGCCGGTCGAGGGCGCCGTCGGTCGTGGCGAGGAACGTAATGCCCCATTGCTCGAAGAGCGAGCGCGGCCGGAACTCCTCCTGCAGCAGGCGGGCCGAGATCTCGTCGTAGACGGAGTCGGCATTGGCGGCGGTGAGCGGCGCCGTCACGCCGAAGACCTCTTGCAGCGTGTAATCGAGCCAGAGCTTCGACGGCGTGCCGCGGAACAGGCCGTAGTGCGACGCGAACGTGCGCCAAATCTGCCGTCCGTCCGTGACCACGGGTGTGCCGTCGCGCGGTCGTACCCCGAGCGCCTCGAGCGGCACGCCCTGGCTGTAGAGCATGCGCAGGAGGTAGTGGTCCTTCGTCACCAGCTCGGTCGCCGCGCTCTCGAACGCCGTGTCGCCGGCCAGGGCCAACGGGTCGCAGTGGCCGTGGGGGCTCACGATGGGGAGGCCCTTGGTGCTCTCGTACAGGGAACGGGCGATCCGGCGGGCGCCGGGTTCGGCGGGGAAGAGGCGGTCCTGGTGAAGCATCGATGCAAAGCTTTGCATGACCGGAAACATCGCGCCAGGCCCCGCCGCCCGCAGGGAGAAGTCGCCCGTCGGGGATCCAATTTGTGCCGCCCGCCCGATCTCCATGTAATATTGACGTCGAAGTTGAAAACGATCCGAACACGGCCGGCGCGTGGACGCGGCGGCACAGCGGTCCCGTCCCACCGGAGGTGGTCATGCCCAAGCCCATTGTCGACTTTCCCGTCTTCGACGCCGACAACCACATGTACGAGACGACGGACGCCTTCACGAAGTTCCTGCCGCCCCAGTACTCGGGACTGATCAAGTACGTCGAGGTCAACGGGCGCACGAAGATCGCGGTCCGCAACGTGATCTCCGAGTACATCCCCAACCCGACCTTCAACGTGGTCGGACGACCCGGTGCGTCCGAGGAGCTCTTCAAGAACGGCAACCCCGAAGGAAAGACCCGCCGCGAGTTGATGGGCGAGCCGATCCGCTCGCCCGAGGCCTTCTTCTCGCCCGAGCCGCGTCTGGCGTTGATGGACGAGCTCGGGCTCGACCGCGCCCTCATGTGGCCGACGCTGGCCAGCTTGCTCGAGGAACGCCTGGCCGACGACCCCATCGCCACGCACGTCGTCGTGCATGCGCTGAACGAGTGGATGCACGAGCACTGGACCTTCAACTACCAGGACCGGATCTTCGCGTCCCCCGTCATCACACTCCCGATCGTCGATGAGGCGATCAAGGAGCTGGAGTGGGTGGTCGAGCGTGGGGCCAAGCTCATCCTGATCCGGCCCGCGCCCGTTCCCGGCTACCGCGGCTACCGCTCGTTCGCTCTCCCTGAGTTCGACCCCTTCTGGCAGCGGGTGACCGAGCTCGACGTCACGGTCGGCATGCACGCGTCCGACGACGGGCTGACCCGCTACTACAACCAGTGGGAGGGCAACCACGGCGGCGAGCACCTCCCGTTCGCCGGGCAGTCCGCATTCATGAACATCGCGCACACCCAGGGTCGAGGCATCTTCGACACGGTGGCGTCGCTGATCGGACACGGCCTGCTCAACCGGTTCCCGACCCTGCGCATCCTGCCCGTGGAGAACGGCGCAGCATGGGTACGTCCGCTCGTCGACGCCCTGGGCCGCTCCTACGCCCATGAGCCGGCGCTGTTCCCCGAGGACCCACTTATGGTCCTGAAGCGCAACATCTGGATCCACCCGTTCCACGAGGAGAACCCGCGCGAGCTCATCGATCTGGTCGGCGTGGACCGCGTCGTCTTCGGATCGGACTACCCGCACATTGAGGGGATGTCCGAGCCACTGTCCTACGTCGACGAGCTCGAGGGCCTGTCGCACGAGGACATGGCCAAGGTCATGGGCGGCAATCTGGCCGAAGTGATGAAGATGCCGTTTGCCGCCTGAGCGCGACGACGCGCAGGTGCGGGCGGCACGCCGTCGCGAAAGCGGCACGCCCCGGTGACCCGCCGGAAGGCCCGCTGTGTTCGACGTGGTGTTGGGGCTCCGTAGGCATTCCACACCGTCCGCTCTCAGCCCGGTATCTGCAACGCTTATTGGCGTCGGAAGCAGCACCGGGCGAGGCAAACGGGGCGGGAAGAGTTGTCGAACCCGCGGGGCCGGAGGTTCTCCTGGCTCACCAAGGGCATCTCCATCACGCTCGGGATGGTGTTGGCGGGCGTCGCCGCGTTCGCCGCGACGAACTGGGTCGTCGGGCTGGCGAGCAACTCGTCGGGCAGGCGCAGTCGGCCACCCTCGGCAAGCTGACCATCGCGGCCACGTCCAGTCCCGCCCCCGGTGACCTGCTCGACCCCGGCGACAGCGGCGACGTCGTGATCAGCATCGCCAACGCCAATCCGTTCCCGGTCACCATTACCGCGGTGCAGCTGCCGACCAGCACCACCTACGCCACCGGGTACACCTCCAGTTCGTTGACGACGACGCAGGCCGGTTGCCTGTCGACCACCCCGAGCGACGTGATGTGGAACTTCTCCACCACGACCAGCGGCAGCAGCCACACCCTGACCACACCGTTGACCGTGGCTGCGAGTGGC
>Ga0307373_10006206_pt1 | contig 19131 bp, 18 predicted proteins | sample OX2MG_FD_202534 | JGI IMG/M metagenome (GOLD analysis project Ga0307373, IMG submission 202534) | Soil microbial communities from Risofladan, Vaasa, Finland - OX-2 | ecosystem: Environmental > Terrestrial > Soil > Coastal area > Acid sulfate soil | place: Finland: Risofladan, Vaasa | collected...
ATCGGTGGCATGGCGCACGTGCATGAGCAGACTCCACACGGTGTCGTACATGCCGATGAGCAGCCCGACCGCGGTCGAGGCGATGGTCACGCCTTGAATGATGGGGTCGCGCCACAGCGACGTAGGCCTGTGGTCAGACTCCTCGGCAAGCGCTCTTGGTGAGACCGCGGGCAACGTGAAGAGAATTATCACGGCGACGATCAATGCGGTGAAGGCGGAAGCCAGGAAGGTGGCCGCCAGAGAGACCTGAAACAGCACCGCTCCAATCAGCGGGCCGACAACTGTTCCTGCCATATTCGCCCCGGTTAGCGATCCGTAGGCGCGGCCCCGCCGCTCAGCCGGCACAAAGTCGGCAACTGCTGCCATTGCCAGAACCGTGGCGGATCCAGCAGCAGCCCCTTGGACGGCACGCAGAACTACGAACCAGAGGGGTGAGGGTGAGACTGCGAAGGCCGCGGTGGCGGCCGCGTAGACCAGCTGCGAACCGAGGATCAGGCCCTTGCGCCCGATGCGATCCGAGAGCTTGCCGATGGGGTAGCGGACGGCCAAGCCGGCAGCCCAGAAAACCGCCGTGATCAGGCCGACTTCCGCGTACGACCCGCCCGCATGCCTGACGAACAGAGGCAGGATGGGAAGGATCATGGTGGCCCCGAAGGAGTCGGCCACGGTGGCTGCCACTAAGCCCCACAGGGCGAGACGAGCGCGCCGAGGGTCGACGGGGGAGGAACTCAAGGTGACACCAACAAGAGGGCCCAGCGGCGGGAGCCCGGGGAGGTTGGACCAGCCCTAAGCCGGGCGAGGGCGCAATTGGTTCGGAAGCGTACGAGTGGGGCGGTGGGAACAGCGCCGGATCACTAGAATACGAGGTGCACGCGGAGGTGTCTTTTCATGAACACAGCTGGTGAGATCGCAATCGTACTCGGCATGCTGGCGCTGATTGCCGGCGGCTCATTGATTGCCTGGATCTTCCTCTTCCTATCGGCCAGCAAGGCGGAGAGGACGCAGCGGCGCTCCTCCGGAACCAAGCCGCCCGTTGCTGACCGCATTTAACCGGACTACTGGAGACCCTATGACCAACGCCGTTGACGAGGCCAAGCAACCCGCCTTGGCACCACCGGGACTCGAGGGGGTCGCGGTGGCGGAGACCACCATCGGTGATGTCAGGGGCGAAGAAGGATTCTTTCATTATCGCGGGTACAACGCCACCATCTTGGCGGCGGAGTGCTCGTTCGAGCAGGTCTGGTACCTCTTGATTCAAGGTGAACTCCCTGATCCTGAGCAGACCCGGAAATTCCGCCAAGAAACTGCCCAGCTGCGGACTCTGCCCGATCAGGTTTTGCGACTCCTACCAGAGATCGCCCGCATCGATCCCTTCGCTCCGCTGGATGCCTTGCGCACCGCTCTTTCCTTGGCCGCCAGTGCCCTTGGTCTGCAGCCAATCATGGATATATCCGCCGACGAGGTGCGCCACCAGGCGGTCCGCATGACCGCCTTGGTGCCGGTGCTGCTCACGGGGTTGTACCGGGCGCATCAGGGCTTGGAACCAGTCGCGGCCGACCCGGACCTGGATTTCGCCGCATCATACCTACAGATGCTGACTGGGGAGAGACCCGACCAGGAGCATGCTCGCGCGGTCGAAAAGTACCTAATCCTGACCATGGATCATGGCTTCAACGCCTCGACTTTCACGGCCCGGGTGATTGCTTCTACCGGTGCCGATATGGGCTCGGCGTTGGTAGGCGCCATCGGCGCTCTATCCGGTCCCCTTCATGGGGGTGCCCCTTCGCGGGCCCTGCATACCTTGGACGAGATCGGCACTGAGGATCGCGCCTATGACTACCTTCGGGAGAAGGTTATGTCGGGCGAGCGCTTGATGGGATTTGGGCATCGCGTGTACAAGACCGATGACCCCCGCTCCACTCTTCTCCGTGAGGTCGCGCTCGAACTCGGAGGTGACCAGGCGGTGTTTGCTCAGCACGTCGAGGAGACCGCCCTCAGGGTCCTCAACGAGCTCAAGCCGGGCCGTCGGCTCTACACCAACGTCGAGTTTTATGCCGGAGTCGTGATGAACACGGCGGGCATCCCTCGGGACATGTTCACTCCTACCTTTGCGAGCAGCCGGATGGTGGGATGGACCGCTGCCATCTGCGAGCAAGCCTCCCACAACAGATTGATCCGCCCCTCGGCCATATACGTCGGGCCTGAGGCGCCGCGACCTCTTCCAGACGGGTACCGCTACGTCTGAGGCGGCCTAAGAGCCTTGGGGAGGAGTAGCTGACGGGGACGGTGGGTCTCAGCCCGCCGCCTTGAAACCCGAGTCCAGGATTCGAACCGCCACGTGGGTCCCGAGCAGGTTCCCCCCGGCTACCACAACGATCTCGCCCGCATCGATGCTGGTGGGACTCTCTGAGGTCGGCTTGGCTCCGAACCCCTGATACCTCCAGGCCTTCGTCTTGCTGGTCAGGCTAAGGGCTACCTGGGTCCCATCCGGTTCTTTGACTACCAGTTGTCCGGCGCTCAGAGAGCCGCCGCTGGAACTGTCAGAGACAACTTGGCCGACCAACCGTGGCGCCCGCAGCAGATGGGCCCGCCCCGCGGCCGGCGATGCCGACGGAGTCGGAGTGGCGGTGGCCGCTGACGCCGCCGTTACCCCGCAGAGCGTGGCGCAGATTGCCCCGGCAGTCACTGCCAGGGCCCTCGTTGTGATGTTGCGCATGTTCCCTACTCCTATTTCAGGCAGTGGCGGTCACCGCCGCTGAGCTGTCGTTACAGCCCCAGGCTAGGCCACCCACGAATTGGGAACCTGAGACGCCACTTAGAAGGAGCGTGGCGATGGCTGAGGTTGTCTAGGCCCAGGTGTCAAGTAGGCCCGCGAACTGCTCCCGCGTGAGGCGAAGGTCATCCGCGCCCAGGTCCCGGAGCGGGGTGCGGGGAAGGTTTTCCGCGGTGCAGAGGTCAGGTGCCTTGGCATTTACGTAGAGCAGTCCCGTCACCACCTCACCCTGAAGTCGGCCCTCGTCGATCACCTGGAGCGCCGACAGGCGACTCCTGGGATCGTGTTCCCGTCCCAGTTTGCGAAGGCGCAGGCGCGAACCGTCGTGCAGCTCGACCTCGGTCGAGGTGCCCTCGGCGTAGTCGACCGCAACTTCGGTCTGGTGAGGGATGAAGTCCATCTCCTGGAGGATCAGCTCGTGTTCCTTGACGTACTCGTAGCTCTTGGTCGAACCCTCGTGATCGTTGAAGGTGACGCAGGGGCTGATCACGTCCAGTACCGCCGTCCCTCGGTGGGACAGGGCGGCGCGGAGAAGCGGCACTAACTGGGCGCCGTCGCCGGAGAAGCTACGGGCGACGAAGGAGGCGCCCAGCTGCACCGCCAAACCGGCGATGTCGATCGTCTCCAGCTGGTTGACCTTGCCCTTCTTCTGGACCGAGCCGGGGTCGGCGGTCGCCGAGAACTGGCCCTTGGTGAGTCCGTAGACGCCGTTGTTTTCGACCACGTAGGTGCAGTCGACGTTGCGCCGGAGCAGGTGACAGAACTGGCCCAGGCCGATGCTGGCAGTGTCCCCGTCACCGCTGATCCCGAGGTAGAGGAGATCCCGGTTTGCCACTGCGGCGCCGGTGGTCACCGCCGGCATCCGGCCGTGCACGGCATTGAAGGCATGGGCTCGTTCGACGAAGTAGGCCGTCGCCTTGGAGGAGCACCCGATCCCGCTCATCTTGGCCAACCGGTAGGGGTCGACCCCGTGGTCATAGAGCGCTTTGACGATGTGATTTGTGATCGAGTTGTGGCCGCAGCCGGCGCACAAAGTGGTGGCCAGACCCTTGTAGTCGTCGCGGCTCAGGCCTAGGTGGTTCACCTTTAACGTCACGGCGGCCATCAGCGGGCACCCGGGGCCACTGGCTGGGGCTGCAACTCGGCCTGAGTGGCCAGCTCGGCCGGCGCTATCTGCTCGACGAGGTCAGCCGCGAAAAGCGGCATCCCGTCGTAGTGGCGAACTGAGCGGAGGCGGCCGGCCAGGTGGGCTCCCAGCTCGACCTGGAGGATCTGGTGCATCTGGCCATCTCGGTTCTGATCCACCACGTAGACCCTGTCGTGAGCGGCTACGAAGTCAGCCACCGCTTCGGCCACCGGTAAGGCCCGCAGCCGGAGATAGTCAAGCGCCAGACCCTGCGCCGCCAGGATGTCGATCGCCTCCACCACCGCGTGATGGGAGCTGCCGTAGGCGAGGATGCCAACCTCGGCTGACCCTCCTTCGGCGACTGGCGGCGGAAGCAGATCACGGCCAGTTTCCAGCTTGCGGGCGAGTCTGTCCATGATCCTCGTGTAGGTCTCGTCGCTCTCCGTGTAGCGGGCGGCCTCGTCGTGGCCGGAGCCCCGGGTGAAGTAGGCAGCCAGGGGATGCTCAGTGCCGGGCAGGGTACGCCAGGGAACACCGTCTCCGTCGACATCCCGGTAGCGCTCAAAGCGGGCCATCTTGTCCAGCTGCTCCTTGTGCAGGACCTTGCCGCGATCGAAGTCCTGCTCCGGATAGGTAGGCGGTTCAGTCATCCAGAGATTCATGCCCAGATCGAGGTCGGAGAGTACGAAGATCGGGGTCTGGAGCTGCTCGGCCAGATCGAAGGCCTGCTCCATGAACTGGTAGCACTCCAGGACCGACCCCGGGAGCAGTACCGGGTGGCGCGTATCCCCGTGGGAGAGGGTGTAGGCGAACTGGACGTCGCCCTGCATGGTCCGGGTGGGCAGGCCGGTCGACGGCCCCACCCTCTGGATGTCGACGAAGACGCCAGGGATTTCGGCATAGTAGCCGAGGCCGACGAACTCCGCCATCAGCGAGATGCCCGGTCCGGAGGTGGTGGTCATGGCTCGGGCACCAGCCCATCCCGCGCCCAGCACCATGCCGGCGGCCGCCAGCTCGTCCTCCGCTTGGATGGTCGCGATCCGGCGCTCGCCGGTCTCGCGATCAACTCGGTAGCGATCGGCGAGTCCGATCACGTGCTCCGCGAGGGAGGAGCTGGGCGTGATCGGGTACCAGGCGAGAACGGTACAACCGCCCATGATGGCTCCCAGCGCCGCCGTCTGGTTGCCCTCCAGGAGAAGTTGTCCTGTAGTCCGATGGAGTTCAGTGAGGCCGAGGGAGTCGGACTTGGTCAGGTTGCTCCGAAAGTAGTCGCGTCCGGTGGCGATCGCCTCCCGGTTGGATGCCAGGGCCTTGGGCTTGGACCTGAACTGATGTAGGAGCGCCTCCTCCAAGGCGGTGTCAGGAATTCCCAAGATCTCGGCCACCACCCCTACATAGATGATGTTGGTCAGGTACTTGCGCAGGTCGGGGTCAGGTATCGATGCCTTGGCCAGGCGGGCGAAGGGGACCGGATAGAGGTGGGGCGCCGGGGCGTCGCCCAAAGGCGGCACGCCGAATGCCTCCTCGTAGACCAGCACTCCACCGGGCTCCAGGCGGTCCACGTCGGCCGCGAAGGTGGCGCGGTCAAGCGCCACCAGCAGGTCGGCGCGGCGGCGGCCCGCCCGGTACCCGGCTGAGTTGGCACGGAGGTAGAACCAGGTCGGCAACCCCTCGATATTGGAGGGAAAGAGATTCTTGGGGGCGACCGGGATGCCCATCGCGAAGATGGCTCTGGTCAGTACCAAATTGGCTGACTGGCTACCCGATCCGTTGACGGTGGAGGCCACGATGTTGACATCCAGGACGCCCTGCTTCGCCAATGTCACCTCCCACGTGCCGCTAGCCGCCCACCCGCTGTCCATCGTAGTCTGTTCCGCCGTCCGGGAACTCGCGCGCCACCCTGCTTGGCCTCGCCTTCCTCGTCTCGGCGCCGCACCTGAGAGCATGTGGCGATGGCGGGTCGGATCCTGGTCGGGACGTGCAACTGGAGCGATCACCAGAACTTCTATCCCAAGGGGATGCCGCCTGCCGACCGTCTCGCCTACTACGCACGGTTTTTCCCCTTGGTCGAGGTGGACACCACCTATTACGGAATCCCCCCTCCCGACCGCAGTGCCTCCTGGGCGCAAACGACACCGGACGACTTCCTCTTCAATGTCAAGGCATATCGTTCGCTCACTTACCACGAGCGCGAGGCCGACCAACCGCGAGAACCCACCCCCGACGAAGAGGAGGGCTTCGCCGCCTGCCTGGTGCCCCTCCGTGAGAGCGGAAAGCTGCGAGCGGTCCACTACCAGTTCCCCCCCTGGTTCGGTGTCTCGCCGCTCAACTTGGACCGTCTGGCTCGCGTCCGCGAACGCCACCCCGACGATCTAGTCATCGTCGAGTTGCGCAACCGCAACTGGGCCGCGCCCGAGCGCGTCGCTCAGCTGGTCGACCTCCTCAGTGAAGCGCAGGTGTCACTCTGCCTGGTCGACGAACCCCAGGTGGGTAGCGGGTCATTTCCTCGGCTGATTGAAGTGACCGACCCACGCCTGGTTGCGGTCCGCTTTCACGGCCGGAACACCGACGCGTGGTACGCCCAGGGCAAGACCTCCGGAGATCGCTTCAACTACCTGTATAGCCCGGACGAGCTGCGGGGATGGGAACCTGTCATTCGGCAGCTCGCCGACGAGACCGAAGAGCTCCATCTACTCTTCAACAACAATCGCTCCAACTATGCCGTGGTCAACGGCTTGCAGATGGCCGAGATCCTGGAGCTCGGACTGCCGGCCCCCACATCGATACCGAGCGAGACGACGGAGCGGCCCGTTGACGAGCCCCGGCTTCCCTTTGGCCCGGCCGACTGACGTGACCCTCGACCTCAATCCTGACCATCTGCTCCACACCTACGGCTACCTCGCCGTCTTCGTATCGCCGCTGGTGGAGAGCACTGGTGTGCCCTTTCCCGGAGAGACGGTACTGGTGCTGGCGGCGGTCTACTCAGCCACCACGGGCCGGCTCAGCCTGGTCGGTGTGGTAGCCGCTGCAGCCGCCGGTGCGATCCTGGGCGACAACTTCGGTTATGGCATCGGTCGGCTGGCTGGGCGTGCTCTCCTGGAGCGATTTGGCGGCTGGGTGCGCCTCGACCGTGCCCGCCTCAACTTGCTCCATCGATTCTTCGAGCATCGTGGGCCGTTGGGTGTCTTCATTGCCCGCTTCATTGCCGTGCTGCGCACCTGGGGGGCCATCGCGGCCGGCGCCGCCGCCATGCGTTACCGAACCTTCCTACTGTTCAACGCCTTGGGTGGGGCGGTGTGGGCTACCGCCTATGGCCTCGTCGGCTTTGAGCTGGGCGGAGCCTACCACCGTTATGGAGGTGATCTCAGCTGGATTTCTTTGGCCGCTGGGATAGCCGTCCTGCTGCTCATCCTGGGGGGCATCGTTCTCGCGCGGCACCGGCTCGAGAGGTGGGCCCTGGGAGATCCTGAGGACGTGTCCGGGGAGGGCGTCTAGCTGTCGCTTCCGGCGAGCCGCCGCGGCAGCAGCCGGGCCGCGACCTGGGTGGCCGCGCGCGCTCTTGAGTATTGGACAAGGTCGGCGCCGCGGCGCAGCGCCAGGAGCTCATCCGGGCTCAAGCGCAGGTCGGCCGCGGCCACGTTCGACTCCAGCTGCTCGATCGTCTTTGCGCCCGGGATGACGATCACCTGGGGCTGAGCTATCAGGTAGGCGAGGGCCACCTGGGACATGGTGCTCTGGTGGGAGTCTGCGATCTGTCGGATGATGTCGAGAAGAGGGGCGGCAGCGGCCAGCGCAGTGTCTGTGAAGAGAGCGTTGGTCCGTCGCACATCCCGAGGAGCATTGCCCGGCCGGTAGCGGCCACCGAGGACGCCCTGGGCGAGTGGACTGTAGGCAAGGATCAGGCGGGCGTTGCTCTGCGCGTACTCAAGCAGCGACGGCTCGGGGCGTCGCTGCAGCAGGTTATACCGGACCTGATTGGAGATGACCGGGTGTCCGAGGTGCCTCTCCGCCGCGATCCACCTCTTTAGCGAGAAGTTGCTGACCCCGGCGTATCGGCTAAGTCCGAGTGACAGGATTCGGCGCATGCCTCTCATCTGAACGGACAGAGGCACGGCGGGGTTGGCCCAGTGGATCTGGTACAGGTCGACCAGTGGCACCTGGAGGCGGTCCAAGCTGCGTTCGCAGTGGGAGACCATCACTGGTGGCGTCGGCATGATGGGGAGGAACTTGGTTGCCAGGAAGCGATCCCCTGTCCAGGAGCTGAGAGCCGATCCCACCAGCATCTCGCTGCGCCCCGACCCATACAGCTCGGCCGTGTCGAAGACCGTCACCCCGAGTTCCAGTGCTCTCTGGATCACCGCCAGCGAGTCTGCTTGCGAGTACTCGCTGCCGTATCCCCAAAGCTTGTCCCCGAATTGCCAGCACCCCAGGCCGACCACCGAAAGCCGGCGTCCGTCCAGGTCGCGGTAGCGCACGCCGCGATTATGGCTGGGCGCTAGGCCCGGGCCGTTGCTGAGTGCTACCCTCGGGCCGCTGGTTCAGCGACGTGTCGCGTGGGGAGAAGATGGGCGCAGCGGTGGTGGCTTGCCTGCTGGGGGCGGCTTTCTCGGCGGTGGTCTGGGGGCACTGGTGGCGAAGCCGCCGGCCAGCATTCGCCGCCTGGGGCGCTGGCCTAGCGATCTTTGCCGCGGCGGCCCTGACTCAGGCCCTGGGCCAGGCCTACGGCTTCTCCGTCCCCTTGTTCCGAGCGTTTTATCTCCTAGGCGGGGTGCTTGGTGTCATCTACTTGGCCTTGGGGACAGCCTTTCTCCTCGCCCCGGTCCGGGTCGGTCGGATTTGCGCCGGGGTGCTGGTCGCACTGACCGTCCTCCTCGCGGTGGACGCCGCCGTGGTCCCAGTGGATGCGGCGAAGCTGAGTACCAGCGCCGGGGTGCTGGGCGGCGCCTTGGTGGGCCATGGGACACCGCTCTTCGTGGCCGCGGTCACGTTCAACATCCTCGGCACCCTGATCTTGGCGGGCGGCTCAGCCTACTCTGCGCTCCGCTTCATCCAGTCGCGAGCCGGGTTCGATCGGGTGCTCTGCAACGTGCTTCTGACGGTGGGTGCCCTGTTGGTGGCCCTGGGCTTCTCACTGGCCAAGACAGTCGGCGGCAATCTCAATGAACTCGGAGTCTTCGAGTCGGTCGGCGCAGCGATCATGTTCGCGGGCTTCCTCAGCCTGGGGCGGGTGGGCGCTATGCCTTCTGTCCGCCCAACCCCCACCACCTTGTCAACACCTGGGGACTAACCAGGTGAAGGACCGCTAACCCAGGCAAGTCGATTAGATCGGGCCTGCGGCATCGGCGGAATCGGAACATGGTCGTGACTTCAATGTGAATACCCTGCCAGCAGGTGCGTGCCACAATCCGCAGCGATGAGTCACCCCGACTTTCGAACAATCCTGCGGGAGTCCTACTCTGGCGATCGGGTCCTGGTTACCGGGGGTGCATCCTTTATTGGGAGCCACCTGGTTGAACTCCTCCTGGAAGCGGGAGCCGACGTGACCGTCGCAGACGACCTGAGCAGCGGCCACGTGGAGAACCTGGCGGCAGTCGCCGAGCGGATCTCCTTCCATCGCGGTGACCTGCGCGATGCAGGCCTCGCCCGGCGGGCAACGCAGCGACAGCAAACAGTGTTCCACTTGGCCGCCATGCATGGCGGCCGCGGTTACATCGACACTCACCCGGTCGAATGTATGAACAATCTGGTTCTGGATCATGCGGTCCTCACCGCTGCGGCTGCGGCACAGGTTGGTCGCGTCGTCTTCGCCAGTTCCGCCTGCGCCTATCCCACCACGCTGCAGTCGAGTGCCACGGAGCGCGGACTCTTGCCTGAGACCGCAGCCGGATTTGAGGTTCAGGGTGCGGCATTCCCGGATGGCGAGTACGGCTGGGCGAAACTCATGGGCGAGATGCAGGTCCGTGCCTTCCACAAGCAGTACGGCATGGATGCGATCGCCTGCCGGCTGTTTACCGCTTATGGACCTCGGGAAAATGAAAGCCACGCGGTGATCGCGCTGATTGCCAAGGCGCTCGCCCGGATGGATCCATTTCCGGTGTGGGGCGACGGCACTCAGACCCGGAACTTCACCTTTGTCGATGACACTGCCATGGGAATGGCCCTGGCGGGAGCTCGCCTTAGAGGCTTCGATGTCGTCAATGTGGGTAGCCCGATCCACACCAGCATCCAGGAACTGATGGAGCTCATCTTCCAGCTCTTGGATTGGTCTCCCAAGTCAATTGACTACCAGCTGGACAAACCGGTGGGTGTCCTCAGCCGTGCCGCCGACGTCAGCAAGTCCGAACTTCTGTTGGGCTGGAGTCCTCAGGTACCGCTCAGACAGGGGCTGGAGCGCACCACTTCTTGGTGCACGACCAACTTGGACGCTGCTCGACTTGCCCGGCTCGACCAGGCGTTGATGTCGAGGTAGCCAGACGTGGTCGCTCCGGAGGACCCGATTGACGTCGTACTGCCGGCACATAACGAGGGGGACGGCATTGCTGAGACGCTTCGCGAATTCTATCAAGTTGTCGCTGTAGACACGGGGATCCCGCTCAGATTCGTGGTCTGCGAGGACGGCTCCACCGACAACACGGTTCAGGTCATAGAGCAAGCGGCAAAAACCCTTCCTCTGCTTCTGGTAACCTCAACTGAGCGCAAGGGGTACTCACGTGCCGTAGTCGATGGACTGCGTGCCACGACCTCCCCGGTGGTGGCCTTTATCGACTCGGATGGTCAGTGCGATCCCGGAGACTTCGTCGGCCTGCTCCAGCTTTTGGGCGATAATGACATGGTTGTCGGATATCGAAATCCACGTCATGATCGCGCCTACCGCAAGGTGATGTCGCGACTCTTCCGGCTCGTGTATGAGGCGCTCTTTCCAGTTCGACTGCGCGATCCGTCCTGCCCATTTTTGGTGGTGCGTCAGGCCGCGCTGGAGAGGATCCTCAGTGGGCACCCTGGTCTGCTGCGCCAGGGATTCTGGTGGGAATTCAATGCTCGAGCCGCGTCGGCCGGCCTTCGGGTCGCGCAAGCGCCGTGCCATCACCGCGAGCGTACTGCGGGCACTACCAAGGTATACAGGCCGAGTCGGATTCCGGGCATCGCGGTGGAACACCTAAAGGCGCTGTTCACTCTTCGCCGGGAACTGCGTCAGCTGCGGGGCGGCAGCCCAGCGGCCTGATTCCGGCGCAGACCAGACAAGGTCGGATCCACTCGGGGAGGCGTCATGAGCGATCGGACGGATCGCGAGCTGACTGGCGTGGCTAGCAATGCACCACGGGAGACAGCCGACCTTCCCGTAGGGTGGTTTCTCATCCTCGTTCTGCTTGTTGGCGCAGGGCTTGCGTACTACGTCGGCGGACAGATCACGTGGCTCCCGCAGTTCAGCGTTGCCCTAGTCCAGTGGCTGGCTCATCCGACCGTTGCGGGACCTCTGGTGATACCCGCCGGATCCCTGAAGGTGGCGGCGGACCTGCTTCTACCGGCAGTCAGTTCTTGGTTGTTGAGCGAGGTCCTCCTGTCTCGCTCAGTCTTCGCCCGGTCGTGGGCCAGCCGAATCGGACTGACATTAGTCCTGCTGGTTGCACTCACCGGCTTCGTCGGCATGTTGATGGTGGTGGTTGCTCAAGTCACCGTGCCGATGGCTCTCCTTCTCCAGATTCTGGTGCTCCTGGCCATCGCGGTCACCTGGCACCTAACCAGCGACACGCGAAAGCGTCCCCTGGCCGAAGGTTCGGTTGCCCGCTCCAAGCTCAGCGGCGCCTACAGGTGGCTGCGAATCGGTGCGATTGCGGTAGCCGCTCTTACCTTTGTATTCACTGTCGTTCACGCAGCGATGTCCCCGGTCGTCGAATGGGATGCCACCATCTACCACGCCGCTAGTGCCCGCTTCTGGTATTTCGGTAGACCCAGCCCCCCTCTCATGTACGGACCCTCGATCGGGATTGAAAGCAGCTACAACTATCCTCCCCTGTTTCCCGCGGCAGGTCTTGTTACCGATCTGATTGGGGGTGGGTTCCACGATCTCTACCTGAGGCTCGCGTCACCTACTCTGCTTGCGGCGCTCTTCATGCTCACTTTTGGCTATACACGGCAGCGGTTTGGCGAAGCAGAGGCGAGCTGGGCACTGCTGTTAGCCTCGGGGTCCCCCCTCTTGGTTCTCTACGGCGTCTGGACGACCGACTACATGCTCCTGGCAGCCCTGGCGGCTGCTACTTTCCTGTTGGTCGATGCCGCCTTTCAACACAGCAGCGTGATTGCGTGGGTGAGCGCCGGTGTCGTGGGAGGTCTCGCTCTCCTCACCAACCTGATTGGGTTGATGGTACCCGGAATTGGACTGTTAGCGGTTCTGCTCTCTGTGCGTCCCAGCAGATGGGTGAGATACGGATCCTGCTACATAGGTACGTGTCTAGTGGTCGCGTCGCCCTGGCTCCTGCGTAACTGGATAATCAGCCACGACCCGATCTATCCCTTGGCTGGCAGTCTGTTTCACGGGGTAGGTCTGGCGAGTCCGGTGTTTGCTGCTAGTGAGGCAGGGCTGAAGATATCTGCCCTGCGCGAGTGGGCGGGAACCCGATTGCCGGTCCGGCTCGCGGAACTAGGAACCGCACTCGTCAACAAGAACATGCTCGCAATAGGGGTGGCGCCCGGAGTCTTGTATGCGGGCTGGAGGGCTCGCAATGGGGATCGAAGGTTTGCCTGGTTCGGGCTTGCCTGCATCTGTATTATCGGCATTCTGCTCGCTCCCGGATGGTACTGGGTGCGCTATCTGATGCCGCTGCTCTGCGTATCGGTAGTCCTCGGTGCTTGCCTCCTGGCCCGGCTGCCGCGCGCGGGCCGATCTCTGACCTCAAGACCAGGACCAGCGGGCAAACTCGCTCGCATCGTTGTTCCGGCGACTCTCGCCCTCACCGCCGTGGCCTCTGGCGCCGTCGCTGTCGGGCTCAGCCTGGCCGGCCCCGGTCAACACAATGTCTGGACAACGGAGTCTTTCCCTGTGTTGACCAGCTATATCCAGGGGCTGAGGTATCTGGGGTCCGACTCGGATATCCTGTGGTCGACGGACACCGGGGACTATCTCGCCTGGCAGTGGATAAACCGCAGAATTCCAGCGGAGCAGAAGATTGCGACACTGGAAGACCGGACCTACTACCTCGATAACCCGGACTCCCTCTTCTATCTCGACGGATCAGAGGCCGCCCCGCTTCGCCATATATCCAAGCCGGGTGCCATCCTGCGGTTTTTAAGAGCGCGCGGCGTTGAGTGGGTACTCATTTCGGAGTGGGACAAGTCACCGCGCACTGAGGATCCGGCACTGAAGTTGCTGCCGATGGATCGTCTGCTGGGAGGCAGGTACTTCCCGCTGCGGGAGGTTTTTTCTGTCAACGCCCTGCAGTGGCTTACCAGTATTTATCATGTCGGGGGCAGGCAGACTACGGTCACTCCAGCGGTCTTCCCGGGGTTTACAAGCCCACCCCCTCACCATGGCCTATATGCGATCGAGCCGGGAGTCGCTGACGACCGACTCTATATCCCATCGGTCGACGAGAAGGCCGGTGCGAGCTTTTCCTTTGCTTATCGCCAGAACGGGGGATCCTTCCGAGTGAGGTATCAGCTGTCCGGTTCCTCGGCGTGGCACCTACTGGCGCAGAGAGCGACCAAGGTCGGCTCCGGTTGGCATAAGTTACGCGTGCTACTACCAAGTCACGTGCATGGGCAGTTGCAGATGCTCATCGCAGTGTCCGGAAAGGCTGTTCTTATCTCTCACGTTGGGGCGACCTAGCTACTTCTCCGGGCCGGTTCTCCGCTCCGCCTGGCGCCGCCTCAAAGTGGCGGTGGTTGCCACGGAGGCTAGATCTACAAGCTGCTGGGGCACTGGTGAAGGCCTGCCATCGCTGCCTCGCACCCAGACCCACTCGGTGAAGATCTCGGCCACCAGCCGCCCTTCGGGCAGGACCTTGATCGTCGTTCTGCGCTGACCCCGGGCACCCTTCACCAACTCCACGCGGACGGTGAGCTCGAGCATGTCGCCGAAGCGGGCTGGGCTGAAGTAGGTGACCTCATTGCGGCGGATCACCCAAGCCCCTCCCTGGGCGGTGGCCCAGGCCTCCCCGTAGCCGAGATGTTCTGAGTGCTGGGCTGACAGCTCCTCGGCGTAGTTCAGGTAGACAGCATTGTTGACGTGCCCTTGGCGATCCACCTCGTAGGTACGCACCGGCCAGCGGGCGGTGAAGATCAGGGGATCTTGGGGCACCCAGTGATTATCGACGGCGGCGGACGCGGCATCTTGCGCGCGGCTGCCCTCTTCCGCGCCTATACTCGCCCCCGGAGCACGGCTCCCAGCTAGGGGTGCGCCGGCAGGGCGCTGAGAGGCAGACCGCCAACCCTGATGACCGGATCTGGTTAGTACCAGCGTCGGGAAGCCTCGACCTGCCAAGTCCTTGGCGAGAGGTAGATCTAGAGGAGCTAGGGAATGGTAGACGGGTACCCTTCAGGTGCGCCGGCAGCCGGATGGCCTTTGGAGTCGGAGTCCAACCAGGCCGAGGACGATGAGTTCCTCCGCGTCGAGCTGCGCGGCCTGGATCCGGTTCCCGCGGAGCGACGGAAGGGCCGACCACGTGAGCTCTTCTTCATCTGGGGCGGCGCCTTGGCCGACTTCTTTTCCCTCTTCGCCGGGGCGCTCCTCATCTCCTCGGCTGGTCTGGGCTTCTGGGATGCGGCCTTGGTTCTCATTGCGGGAGCGCTGGCCGGGGCAGCATTCATCGGCCTGCTGAGCATCACCGGGGTGCTGTCGGGAGCGCCACAGATCGTGCAGTCGCGGATGGTTTTCGGTCGCCGCGGAGCGGTAGTTGGTGGGCTGCTAACCATGCTGATTGCGATCGGGTGGTTTGCCTACGACTGCGCCATCGCGGTCACCACCACCAAGGCCCTGCCCATCCTGCATACCGCTCCATCAGTGGTAGAGCCACTCCTGCTGGTGGCGATCACTGGCGTGTCCTTCTTGGTCGCCGTCTACGGTCACCGCACCATCTCCGTCTTCCAGCACATCCAGGTGCCTGCCTTCCTGATCGTCTGCTTCGTGCTGGGGCTATTCACCTTCGGGCGCTGGGACCTTGGACTCCAGAGCCAGCTCGCCCTGGGCCCTCACCTGGCCGCCATGGCCCTCGGCTTCACTCTCACCTTTGCCCTAATCGTCTCCTGGGTAACCTACGCCGCCGACTACTCCCGATACCTACCGATAGATGCATCGGGGGTGCGGGTGGCACTGGCGAGCGGCGGTGGCAGCGCCGCCAGCTTGGTGATCTGTGGCTTGCTCGGTGCGGCGATTCAGACCATCGATCCCGGCAAACTCCTGCCCAACCTGATCGTTGACTCGGTTCCCGCCTGGTTCGGCTACTGTTTCGCCGCCTTCATCATCGTGGCGGAACTCAGTTCCAACTACCTCAACGTTTACTCTGCTGCTCTTTGCGCCCTGGCGATCGGCATCCGGCTCCGACGCTGGGCGGCAGCCACCGCCGTCGGCGTGGTGGGGGGAGTGATCGGGGCCCTGGTCCTCTTCGCCGGCGTCGGCTTCCAAGGCAACTACGTTGACTTCCTCACCATCACCTACGTCTGGTTTCCGGCATGGGGTGTGCTGGTGATCCTGGACACGCTGGCGCGCCGCCGCGAGATACACCCCCGCGCCCTCGTATCACTCCGGGGCTACTGGTACAGCGCTGGGTTTCGCTGGCCCGTGATGGCGGCTTTCGCGGCTGGCACCCTGGCAACCCTGCTGTTCTTCAACGAACCTCCTCCTCCGGGTGAGTGGGGATTCGTGTCACCCCTGGCCCAACACCTCTTCATCGGCCAGCCCGCCGACATCTCGGGATTTGTCGGGGTCGTGGTGACGGGCCTCGCCTACTGGCTTGCCCGGCGATGGGAACGAAGCCGTGTCGGGGGCGCGGGAGTCGGTCAACCCGCCACCGCCTCTGAGTTCTCCGGGTGAGCCGGGTCTCAGCGACAACTCGGATAGCCGCGACCGTGGCCACCACCGACTCGGGCGGCGGGGCCGGTATCCAGGCGGACCTCAAAACCTTCGCCGCCTGCTCTGTCTATGGCGTCAGTGTCGCCGTAGCCCTAACAGCCCAGAACACCATCCAGGTCCGCTCCATCCACCCGCTGCCCCTGGACTTCGTTCGGGAGCAGTTCGAGGCGCTTGATTCGGATCTCCGCCCCACCGCTGCCAAGACCGGCATGCTGCTCTCGGCTGCCCACATCGAGGTGGTCTGCGACGAACTGGGCAAGCGCAACTGGGGTCCTTTGGTGGTCGACCCCGTGATGGTGGCCAAGAGCGGTGACCGTCTGCTCGAGGAAGAAGCGGTGGAGACCATGCGACAAGAGCTGCTGCCGCTGGCCTTGGTCGTCACGCCCAACTGGCCCGAAGCCGCAACTCTCTCTGGCCTACCGGTTGGAGACGAGGCGGAAGCAATTAGAGCCGGCCGTTTCATAGGTGACCTCGGGGTCGACTTCGTGGTGGTCAAGGGCGGGCACTCTTCAGGCGATCCGACCGATTTGGTTGTGCACCAGGGTGGTGGGGTAACCCGACTTGAGGGGCGACGCCTCCCGACCCGGCATACCCACGGCACGGGCTGCACCTTCTCGGCGGCCATTGCAGCTCATTTGGCCCGGGGGCAGGCTCCACTGGACGCCATCTACGAAGCCAAGAAGTACGTGACAGCGGCCATTGCTGCAGCCCCCGGCCTGGGCGCGGGGCACGGGCCGTTGGAGCATTTCCCACCGGGCTGGCCCAAGGGGAAGCCCTGATGGCCAGCGTATGCACGGCGAATTTCCACATCGCTGGGCGGTTTTGGCTGCCCACGTGGGTAGACTCGGAGGACAGCAGTCAGGAGGCCGTGCCATGAAATTCTCTAACCAGAAGCAGCGACCCATCGAGCGGCTCGGAAGCACCGCCGGCGATGCGGCAGGGGCGGTCGTCGAAGTTATCGGCAGCGGGGTCAGGAGCGCCGGAGATGCGGTTGCGCCGGCCTTGAGCGCCGTCTCCCAGCAAGTACCCGAGGTGGCGGGGCGGATCGCGACCGCAGTCCAGCCTGCCGCGGACACCGCCCAGAAGCGTGCGGCTGAGGTGCTCGAACTCGCCAGGGACCGCTCGGCCGAGTTCGTGGAGTTGGTGATCCAGGCGGCCTACGAGGCCACCAAGTCACTTCCCGACGATGCCCGCAAGCGGGTCGAGGGTTCGCTGCGCAAGACCGGCATCGACCCGCCCCGCAGGCGCCGTCGCAGGTCCAAGGCGTGGCTGGCCGGGGGACTGCTGGCGGCGGCCGGCGTGGCCTTCCTCTTCTCTGGGACAGTCCAGGACCGGGTCTACGATCTCGTCGACCGGATCCGAGGTGAGGACGAAGACGGGCCTGAGATCGCCGCTCCCGCCCCGAGTCGGGATTCAGGAACCTCGGCGGCTAGCACCGGTGGGGCGTCCGACTCCTCGACCAAGTAGGCGGAGCCCGATCGGCTAGATCGTGATGGCCGGGCTGCTCCAGCGCCGGGCCGACTCCAGCCTCCCTTCCGGTCGCACCCTGTTTCGTTCCTGGGGGAGCTTGGCTGTCGTCTTGGGCGGAGCGGCCCTGACCATGCTCCTTCCCCGCCTCTTCGGTGATCCCCAGAGCGTGGATCCCGACCTCTGGCGCCTGACCGGCTATTTCGCGGCGATCGCTGCAGCGACGCTTCTGATCAGATCCCTGCGCCGGCTGGCGCCGCTCTCCTTTGCGCTGCTGACGCTCACCCTCCCGTACTCCTGCTGGCTCTGGCTGCTCGGCTTCTCCGGATCGGCGCCGTCCTTCCTCGGCGCCCCCTATGGCCTCGCCCGCAACGCCTGGGCCGGAGTCGCCTGGCTGCTGGTGGCCCTGGCTATGGCCGCCGCCTTCTACTACCTGACGCCGGAGCCCAGGCCAAACATCCGGCTCTGGGTTCTCCCGCGGCGGGGTCCGGTGCTGATGGCGATCTCAGTTTCTCTCGTATTTCTAGCGGTCGCTTTCCTCCTGCCGGGACCCCTGATTGGCCGGGAGGGGATCCCGCTGCTCTCCTTCGGCGGATCTGCTGCGGTTGCCTACGGCATGACCAACGCCACTAGCGCCATCGCCCAAGAGATCCAGTTCAGGGGTGTTCTGCTGGCGGCCTTGGAGCGCCAGCACTCCCGCTGGGTGGCGCTCGTGGTCCAGGCGCTGATTTTCGGAATCGCCCATATCGCCTCCCAGTACCAGGGACCCACCGACAGCCTGATCCCGATCGTGATTTTGCTCGGGCTTATCTGGGGCTGGATGACCCAGCGCTGTAACAGCCTTCTCCCCGCGGCAGTGGTCCATGTGGTGGCCGAGCTCTTCCTGCTGGCCACAATCGTGAGCGGTCTCTATGGGCAATAAGCCGGTGAGGGGGGCTGGTCGGGCGCTCATGACTGTGCCTCTGGCGCTGGGTCTCGCCCTCCTCTGGACCGTCATGCCGGTCTCCGCGACAGCTGGCTGGTGGGTGGCGGCGCCCGGTGGAACGCCACCGATATCGGTGATTGCGTCAGACCAGGGTTCGATCACGCTGGCAATCTCGAAGGGGGCTCCGGGCTGGTATTCCCCAACCTCAGGTCGGTTCAGCCAGCTGAAGTTACCGTCCGGGCTCGGACCCGCCGTTGCGGTCGGTGCCTCTGGCTCACAAGGTGTGGTTGCCTTTGGCCGAGGCCAGCTGGTCGACGTGCGGAGAGGCGGCAGCATCCGCCAACTGCCCAGGGTGTCGGGGTCACCCAGGGCCCTGGCCCTCTTCGGACACGACCAGGTGCTCGTAGCGGTCGCGACCTCGAGTGGCCTCTTCAGCGGTCGGCTCGGGAGTCCGCTGAAGAAGACCACTTCCGGCAGCGGATGCGCGGTTATCGCCCCGCCTACCGCCGGTCGCGCGTGGTTGGCACTGGTGAATGGACGCCTCTGGCGACGTCCGCCGGGCCGGCGCTGGACCCTGGTCCGGAGTGCGCCCAGGTTCGCGCGTACGACGACGGCTCTGACAGAGCTCTCCGATGGCGTTGTTCTGGTGGGGGAGCCGAGCGGGCTCGTCTGGCGCGGCGACGGTAACGCCTGGGCTAGGTCATTTCAAGTCTTGCCCTATGGCGGACTGGGTGGAGTGCCTGCCGTGACAGCCCTGGTGGCGGATGGGGCGACAT
>Ga0307373_10006207_pt1 | contig 19128 bp, 22 predicted proteins | sample OX2MG_FD_202534 | JGI IMG/M metagenome (GOLD analysis project Ga0307373, IMG submission 202534) | Soil microbial communities from Risofladan, Vaasa, Finland - OX-2 | ecosystem: Environmental > Terrestrial > Soil > Coastal area > Acid sulfate soil | place: Finland: Risofladan, Vaasa | collected...
TGCTGCGTCATGACGGTGCGCGAGATCAAAACGAGAGCCAGCAAGCTCGTCAACCGCGCGGTCGGGCCCGACTTTTTCCAGAATCTGTGACCCAGCTATGACCCCCAGCGGGTTTGGGCCGTCTTCCAGTAAAGCGCTAACTGACGTTTTTGAATACAAATTCTGGTCGAGGGCCCGGGATTTGAACCCGGGGCCTCACGGTCCCGAAATCTGCGCGGTTTCGACCACCGAGATCGATTTCAAGGGTTTTGAGCTCATTTCGATGCTGCCCGCGGCGACTTGAGGCCCGCTTCAGCCGCCAGGATCGACTGGAGTACTACATGAACTGCTACACATAGGCCCGTCCCGTCAAACGACAGGGCCCAGATCCAAGCCGTTCGCACGGCGACGCGGCATGGAGACCAGGAACAACCTTAGGTAAGCATGAGCAACAGGCTGCCGAAGGGGCCCACTGCCGAACCCGCTCTCCAAGGTGCTATCTCGAAGCGTTCGGTAATCGTCGCCGTACTGCTGCCGGGCGAGGCGGTGGCAGCGCCAGCCGCCAAGCTCAACGCGCACCCACGCCTGACCCGCGAGCTCTCATGGAACGGATAGTCGTCCTCGGGGGGACCGGCTTTATCGGCCGCACGCTGCTTCCCGCCTTGCGCCGGACCGACCGGGTCGTCCGGGTGGCCTCCCGCAGCCCCGCTGCGTCGGCCGATGTCGACGTCGAGCACGTCCGCTGCGACCTCGGGACCGGGGAGGGCGTCGACCGGGCGCTGGAAGGCGCGGACCTCGCCTACTTCCTCGTTCACGGTATGGCCGAGGGACGGGGGTTCGCTGCTCGGGAGAAGATCGCGACCGAGAATTTCATTCGTGCCGCCCGCCGGCAGAGCGTCGCGCGCGTCATCTATCTAGGGGGGCTCTACCCGAGTGGTGGTCTCTCAGCCCACCTCGAGAGCAGACGCGAAGTCGGATTGATGCTCATCGAAGGGACGGGCGCGCTTGCCGTCCGGGCAGGGGTTGTGGTCGGCTCGGGGGGGGCGTCGTTCGACATCCTCTATGGGCTATGCCAACGCCTTCCTCTGATGATTGCCCCACGCTGGCTGGCCAGCCTGTGCCAGCCGGTCTCCATTGATGACACCGTCCGCTGCCTGGCCGGTGCGGCAGGGATCCCGGGCGGGCGCGAAGTGGATCTGGTTGGCCCGGACGTTCTGACCTATCGCGCGATGCTTGAGATCACGGGTTTCGAGTTGCGCGGGCGCAAGCCGCTCATGTTCCCAGTCCCATTCCTCTCCCCGGAGCTGTCTGCGCACTGGCTGCGACTCGTCACCAAGGTCGACATGAACGTGGCGCGCTCCCTCGTCGCCAGCCTTCGCCACGACCTGGTCGCCGCGCGCCCTCTGCTCACTGCGGAGCTGGGAGTGACGCCCGCTGGTTTCCGAGAATCGGTCCGCACCGCACTGGCGGAACGCCGCCGGGTGCTCGTGCCCAGGATGCGAGCAGCCTGACCTCTTCCTCGCGGTAGGATCGATGACCTGGTTGTCGCAGACGACAGCGTTCAGCCGTTACTGGGGGCGCAGAGTGCCGGCGAACACCTGCCATGCCAGAGCGGACTTCGCAACCAGGCTCAGGACCATGTAGACGCGCTCACCGTACAGAACATTCTTCCATCGGCCGATGCGGCGGTACTGAAACACCATGTTCAGAGCGAAGACGTTGAAGAAAACGAAGAGCGATGCGTAAATGAAATAGACAAAGGTGGGCGGGCGACTGCTGCTCCCAGCACCGGCACCAAACAGATAGATTCCGATCGCGATCCAGGGCACGGCGCCTGCCAGGACGCCAAACCAGTAAGCGAGCCAGTCGACCGAGACTCGACCCAGGTTGTAGCGCTCCATCGCCCAGCCGAAAAGGATCATCGAGGCGTTCACGCCGAATATGGCGACCAACGCAGCGATGTCGTAGATGCCCACCAGCATCGCAATGAGAACAATCATCAGCGAGGAGCTCAACGAGTATTCGACCCAGCGCGCGGGGTTGGCGCCCAGCCGCACATTGCGTGCATACCAGGGATAGACCCAGGGTGAAGCGACCGCGAAATGCGCGATCGATGAGAGGAAGAGGAAGGCGGCGATCGCCGGGCCGAGCCTGACATTCAAAAGCACTTCTGGCCGTGGCACCAAAGTCTTCGTATTCGGGCTGAAGTAGAGGAAGTTGGTCATTACCGGGAGGGAGAAGCTCGAGGAGAGTAGGACCATAAGGATGCCTTGTACGAGGTGCAGGGAGCCCATCGCCACGTTGAAGAGGCGTAGCCGGCCAAGTCCGACTGTGTTCGCCACATCGTTGCTAGGCTGGCGACCTGACTGGGCCACCTGTGCGCTTTGGGTCATGTCCATATTCCTCTTAGATGTTTGCTTGCCCTCGCCCAGGTGTCAACAAAGAACTTGCAGGTTCGCGTTGACCATCCCAAGCGCCGCCAGCTCGCTTAGGCTGACACCCATCCTGGAGACGGCGGGCAACCCGGCGCTTAGCGCTAACGTCTTGCCCGTTCCTGGTCCGGCAATTACCTTGAGCGGCGAGGCCTCCGCTGCAGCGACGTCGTGGGCGGCGTCACTCAGGTCGTCGTCCCAACGTGTCTCCATCCCCAGTGAATGCAGGTGCATTCCCCGGTCGACGTAATCGGCATCCCGACGCTGGCGGCTCAAGATCCACAGGCGGGCGGAACCGCTCCCGGGATCGGTTTTGCGATTCCCAGCAATGTCGCCAAAGACATCGCTGCCCAATTGATCAAGAGCGGTCGCATCACGAACAGCCATCGTGCATATCAGGGAGTGCAAGGCGCCAGCCTCCCCAACGGAAGTGGTGTATCCGTCTACGCGGTGGTTTCAGGTGGGCCAGCGGACAAGGCTGGGCTCAAGACCGGCGACGTCATAACCGCGATCGGGGAGGGCCCCACCCGACCAGCCGAGTATGGCTTCGGTATTGTCAGGCCTCCAGCCCGGGCAGTCAGCCCAGGTCCAGATCACGCGGCCAGACGGTTCCGTGGCTTCGCTCTCTGTGACCCTTGGAGAACTGCCGGGCTAGAAGCGCTGCAGCCTGTTGGCGCTATGCGGTGGCGGTGGCCTCTGCTGGCTTGGTTTCCTGAGTCAGGTTCGCGGGATGTTGCGGCGGCGAGTAGATCGTGAAGAGCTTCATCGGCTTGTCATCGGTGTTGACCACGTTGTGAAACTCGCCTGCTGGAATGCAGATGGCGTCTCCTTCCTCGAACTCCGCTGCGTCCTTGCCTATGACGGAGCGGCCTTCGCCCTTGATCACATAGATGAACTGATCGACCGCGTGGGTTTCGAACCCTATCTCCTCGCCCGGTGCCAGAGTCATCACCACCAGCTGGCTGTTCTGACCGGTGAACAGCACCTTGCGATAGAACTCGTTGTCCTTGACAGCGTCCTTCAGGTTGATTCTTGTGAACATTGCGTTTCTCCTTTTCTTGGCGGAAACATGGGGTGTGAAGCCAACGATCGGTGATCCCCCATGTAGTTGCGAGGGCTGTTTGGCCCCCCGCCAGCGGGCCAGAAGGAATTCTTCCGCTGCTGTCGGCACAGAAATCGCCGGTCGGTGCGCAATTGTGAGCGGGGACCTGGATCCAGGTCTTTCGTCCCGCCTACCGAGGGTATGTGCGCTCTAGGTCTCGCGAGAAGACGAGCGCACCCTGAGGACGGAGGTGTCATTAATGACAAAGCACACAGTCACACGATTCTTCATCGGCAGTGTTCTCGCAATCGCGGGCGGACTCGTTCTAACGGTCGTCGCCGGTTTGCTGGCTTTCGCCAACGGCGCTCTCGTCTACAACGGACCGGACGTCATAGGGGTCAATGAGTCCGCATTCGGGTGGACCATGATCACCGTGGCCGCGGTAGGAACCCTGGTGATGGCCGGAGGCGCAATCGGTCAATTTGTGTCCTGGATCGGCGCAGTTCTCAACACGGCCAGACTTGAGGACAAGACCTGGTTTGTCGTGCTGTTGCTCCTGGGTCTGTTCAGCTTTGGGTTCATAGCCATGCTGATCTACGTCATCGCAGGACCCGACGGGACCGAGACGGTGAAAATTCGGGGCGGAATACCGGCAAGGCCGGCGCCAACCGCCTGAACTCGCAAGCACAACCGGAGTGGGTCAAGGATGATCCACTCCGGCTTTTGCATTGGGTCGCATTTGCTCAGCGGCAATAGTCCTAAGCAAGTCCTGTCGTTCGACTCTGCTGATCAGGAGTGGTATACGCGCAGGCTGGACCACGGAGGTAATCAAGAATGCTTCGAAAAGTGGATCGCATCGCAATCGTTGTCGTTTCCGCCGCAGTCGGTCTGCAGGCGATCATCCCTGGCTGGCAGATCATGACCGACGGCTCCGTCTACGGTTTCAAGCTGCCTGCGGACTGGCTCAGCAGCTACTGGCCTTTCAGTGGTTTTTTTGTGGCCGGCTTGATGCTGCTGGTGGTAATCGGCGGCGGCTGTATCGCGACGGCCGTGGCCAACATCATCAACAAGCGGGTGGGTATCGTGGCCGCCCTGCTCATGGGCGTTGTCCTGATTGGCTGGATTGGCGGGGAGCTGATCTTCCTGACCCAGACAAACTTCATGACCTGGCTCATCCTGGGTTCGGGCGTGCTGCTGGTTGGACTGTCTCTCCCTTATGCCCTCCCCGAACTGAATCGCTTGATTCCTCATAGCGGTCGAAAGCAAACGGCGTGACCGCGCACCCGCTAAGTGAAAACGTGGAAGACTGAGATGAGCTGGCCCTGGTGGCTGGTGAAGCCGCGACTGGCGGTGGTGCTAGGCGGCGGGGCAACGCTCGGTGCTTTCGAGGTCGGCGTGATCGATGTGCTGGCCAAACGGGGAATCGTGCCAGACCTGCTTGTCGGCACCAGCGTGGGTGCGATCAATGCGGCTATGTGGGCCCTTGATCCCAAGCCAGACGTAGGCGAGCGGCTGCTCCACTTCTGGCTCGAATCCGATCATTCCACGATGTTTCCCGACGGACCCTTCCCGATGTTGGGGCGGTTGGTGCAGCGCAGTGGCCACCTGACCACGCAGGATGGCCTGGAGCGAGCGCTTAAGCGGGCGCTTCCCGAGCACGCGACCCTTGACGACACAGTGGTGCCGTTGGCAATCATCGCCACACAGGCTGAGCATGGTCAGCGCGTGGTTCTGCGCAGAGGCCCGCTGCGCACTGCCCTACTTGCGTCGTCAGCGATCCCTGGCTTATGGCCCCCAGTGACCATAAACGGTCAGCGCCTATTCGACGGCGGGCTGGTGGCCAATTGCGACCTACAGACCGCGGTCGAGGCTGGAATGACCGACGTGATTCTGGTGGATGTCATGGGTGACGGCCTGGGCAAAGGGACCATGGATCTCGGGTTGGTCCTCGAGGGGTCGCTCCGCATCCTCCTGCGCCACCAGACCGAACTCGCCCTACGTGCGTTTGGTGCAAGCACCCGGGTTGCGGTGTTGCGGCCCAATCTGGCTGCTGGGCCTCGCTTTGCTGATTTCAGCCAAACGCCACGGCTCTTCGGGGAGGGGCAAGTCGCGGGCGAAGCGTTCCTTGCCCGGCACATCGGTCCGAGGCGCAGCGTCCGGCCAGGCCTTTTCGTCGCACCCGCCTCGAGCGCGCCACCAGACATCGCTCCATTCCCAACATCTGTGGGACATTCGGCTCTGGGCATGCAAACGACGCGTCGATAGGTTGGGGTTCAAGCCTCCCTTTGCGGGAAGCAAACAAAATGGAGTCTGGAAATGGATGACTTAGTACTCATCCTAGTAAATACGATGTTGTATAAACGAGAGCTTGACTGTATCGTTGATGGATGCCGAGACCGAGCCCATTCCCCCTCGACTTATCGCCGTCTGAACGGTTGGCATTGGAGACGATCCAGCGCAGATATACAGCACCGTATCGAGACGTAGTCCGTGCCCGCATCGTTCTCATGGCCGCTCAGGGTCTGCAGAACAAGGAGATCGCGGCTCGCCTGTCCACCCCGGTGCAGATCGTGTCCAAGTGGCGTAAGCGCTTCTTCGAGGAACGCCTCTCCGGCCTTGAGGAGCGGGAACGCTCGGGCCGGGCGCCCGTTTTCCCCCCCAGAGCTGGTGGTCGCAGTCAAGGCCATCGCCTGTGAACTGCCGGCCCAGCTCGGCTTGCCCCTGTCGCAGCTGCACGTTTCCGACATCCGGGCCGAGGTGATCAGGCGAGGACTGGTCGCTGACATCTCCGGCGCCACCATTTGGCAGTGGCTTTCGGAAGATGCCATCCGGCCTTGGCGACATCGCAGCTGGATCTTTCCACGCGATCCCAACTTCGAGGCCAAGGCCGGCCGAGTTCTCGATTTTTATGCCCGTCGTTTCGAAGGAAAACGGCTTCAGATCGGGGAATACGTCATCTCTGCAGATGAGAAGACCTCCGTCCAGGCTCGTATTCGCTGCCACCCATCGCGGCCTCCTCGCCAAGGCCATCCCATGCTCGTCGAGCACGAGTACGACCGGGGCGGCTCGCTCGCTTACCTCGCCGCCTGGGACGTCCATCGGGCGAAACTGTTCGGTCGCCTGGAGGAGAAATCCGGCATCGCACCCTTCGGCCGACTGGTTGACCAGGTCATGCGGCGAGAGCCACATCGATCTGCCAAGCGAGTCTTCTGGATCGTCGATAACGGCACCTCTCACCGCGGCGAGAGGGCCGTCAAGCGATTGGGTGTTACCTATCGCAACCTCCGCCTCATCCATCTTCCGCTGCACGCCAGTTGGTTGAATCAGGTCGAGATCTTCTTCTCCATCCTGCAGCGCAAAGTGCTCACGCCTAACGACTCGGCCTCGCTCATCGAACTGGGCGAACGCATCCTCGCCTTTCAAGACGAGTACGCCAGCGTCGCCACGCCGTTCGAATGGAAGTTCACCCGAGCTAACCTTGCTGGACTCCTTCATAGGCTCACGACTCAGGCCGCGGCGGCATGATGAATACATCACCGAACTTATTTCCAGGAGCACTTAGTCAAAGAATTGGTCAAGCGGGCGGGGCTGACCGAGGACCAGGCGGAGGCAGCAGCTCGAGTCGTCGTCGATTGGCTGAAGCACGATGACAACCGCAAGAAGATCATCGCCGCGACAATTTGCGTCCGCCTTAGCAGTCCGGACGATCTAAGGCTCCTTCCGCAACAACTTTTCGGCTCCGTGAGGCGGCGGTTCAACACCGCGCCTAGGGGCCGTCGTCGCGAGTCCTGGTACGTGATGAAATCGAATGCCATCAATAAGGTCCTCACATTGGGTCCCTGCAGGCTCGTGAAGGACCCGCCGCGCGGCGAAGCCGTCTCCGACGCAACCTCCCAGGTGAAGGGCCAGCGGCACGCTGAAGTAGCCGGGCCACGGACCAAATCATGCCCACAGCCCGAGGCGGGAGACCAGGACCGCCGGCGCCATGGCTATGGTCAGGTACTGGGTGCGAGTGAAGCGATGCCCGGGTGCCGTTGCATATATTGCTGGGACGACCTTGCCGATCAGCGTGGCGCCAAATCGAGGTCGGGCGCCGCAGCCGAGGATGACCATGCAGTGGATCGCTTCATGCGCGATCACCAGGAGCAATGTGATCGCCACGACTAGCACGACATCAACCAGGCTGACCCTGACCGAGCCCCTCGCAAGTCCCCGAAATATCGACGGCATTGCGAATCCAAGAAGGGCAATTACGGTAACGGCGACGCCGACCACGCTCCAGATGATTGCCTCTGACCGACCAGGGCGCCATTCGACGCCGTCCGGAAGTTCCGGAACAAGGTGGTTTGCGGTAGAGACAGCACGATGGGCCAACGGATTGCCTACCGTCAGCTCTTCTTGTCCTTCGCAGAGCCTTGTGTCTGAACAACACTACCAACCAAAAAGCCCACAACCACTCCAGCCCCGATGCCGACTGCGATATTGCCCAGTAAGAGACCAAAGAGCATTCCGAGGCCGGCACCGATTGCGATGCCCATGACGACGGCGTAGTCCTGGGTAGACCAATTCGCGCTTTCGTTATGACGGTTCATAAAAGATCTCCTTCTGAGGGGTAGGTGGTACAGAACAATCCTCGGATCCATATCGTCTTGCCGATAGAGGCGAATGCCTGCCTGGGCGCGCCGTTTGGCAAGGTTTGACAACATCGCCACGGTCACGACCCACGCAGCACGGCGAGCTGGGACTCTTCGCCACACGCTGCAGGGCCAAACGGCCCTGTTGATGTCAAGCGTCGTGTCAGACCATGGTCGAGATGGCTGCTCTCGCCGAACTGATCAAGTCACCTACTGTCATCCGTGCCCAGCCTTCGACGCCGATGATTGCGGCCAGGGATCTCACCAAGCACTATGGCGCGGTCAAAGCAGTCGATGGGATCAGCTTCGAGGTTGCGCGTGGCGAGATCTTCAGTCTTCTCGGCCACAACGGAGCCGGCAAGACGACAACAATCCGGATGCTGACATGCCGCATCAAGCCCAGCTCAGGAACAGCCGAAGTTGCTGGATTCAACTGCGCTACTCAGACCGATCAGATCAAGCCCAGAATCAATTTGGTTTCGCAGGACCAGAACCTGTACGAGCGAATGTCGGGCCGCGACAACCTCGCCTTCTTCGCCAGCCTGTATGGAGCTCCCGCTTCCCGCGTCGCGGAATTGATGGGAATCGTGGCCATGACAGAGGTGGCGGGCCGCAGGGTCAAAACCTACTCAGGCGGTATGAAGCAGCGACTCCTGATCGCCCGCGCTTTGGTCAACAAACCCGAGGTCCTCTTCCTCGACGAGCCTACAGCCGGCCTGGATCCCGCTTCAGCCAAGGAGGTTCGTTCCCTGATCAAGGACCTGAGTCGAGCGGGGACGACCGTATTCCTCACGACGCACTACATGGAGGAGGCGGACGAACTCTCCGATCGCGTGGCTTTCCTGGCGCACGGCAAGATCGTTGCCCTCGACACCCCCCAGGAGCTGAAGCTTCGCTATGGCCATCGGACAGCCAACGTCCTGCTGGAAGACCGGTCCAAGACCACGATCGCACTCGGCAGCGTCGATGACGCCACGCGCATGGCGAGCTGGATGTGTGACGGCAAAGTGCTGACGGTTCATTCCCAGGAAGGAACCCTGGAAGACGTTTTCATCGCCCTGGCGGGCCGCGCGCTGTAGGAGGTCGTCATGCATCCCCGGGTCATCCTCACCATCGCCCTCAAAGACCTGAGGGACGCGTTCGCGACGGCCGAATACTGATGGCGCTCCTACTGCCAATTGGGCTCGGAGTCGTCTACAACGTGGTCATGCCGGACGTGCAGAAGCCCGTAGTCACTGTGGCAATCGCTTCAGCGGACGCGACCCAGTTACCGGCTGCTCTAAGCGCCATCGCCGGGTCGACCGTGGATCTGAGGTTTAACAATGTCGCGTCAGCGGCCGAAGTGACGGCTCAGGTCGAGGCAAAAAAAGCCGACGTCGGCCTTGTGCTTCCCGCCGGCTTCGACGCGGCGGTCGCTGCCGGATCGGCACCCACGTTGTCCGTCGTGCAGCCACCTGGTAGTTCGACTCTTGGAGCCATCTACATCGGGTCGGCACTCGACGGGGCATTGAGGAGCATGGCGGGACAGCACGCGCCCGCCGTCATCACGACCCAGACCGCGCAGCCCGCCCATGACGCTGCGTCCGTCATGACCAACCTCGGCGCCCGAAAGTACATGGTCCTCGGGACCTTGATCATGCTAATCGCGATGATCGCGATCTACGTCCTACCAATCATCCTGACTGAGGAATTCGAGAAGAAGACGGCGGACGCCCTCTTGATGGTCGGGACCCAATCCGACCTGGTCGCGGCAAAGGTGGCGGTTGGGCTGACCTATCTCGCAGTCTCTGTTCCACTTCTGCTGGTAGTAGCCAAGATGGCTCCCGCAAATCTGCCTCTCTTCGCGGGCGCACTCGTGCTCCTCGCCGTGACAATGATCGGGTTCGGCCTGCTGCTCGGCGCACTCGTGCGCAGCGTCAGTCAGTTGAACACCTGGTCGAGCATTCCTCTGCTGCTTGTCCTCATGCCGGTCTTCTTCGTAGCGCTCGACCTGCCCTCCTGGGTGCAAACGGTGCTCGGCGCGACACCTGGAAGTCAGGCGATGAGGCTTCTGGTCGACGGACTCACCGGACAAGCGATGTATGGCGGCTGGACCTTGGGATTTGGCGTGATCGCCGCCTGGGCGATCGCCGTTTACGCCGTCTTGATTCGAACGCTCTCTCGTAGAGAGGCATGAATTGAGTCGCTCGCTGCTACCCGCTCGATCCACTCCCAAGTCCGATGCGGAGACACTCGGCGCGTCCGACCAAGACGACGTATCAATCGCTCACCTGGGCGAGGGAGGCGATACAACAAAGAGTCTGGCTCAGCTCCAGGTCGAGATAATCAGGTCAGCCAAGCGCGGCTATCCGATCCTCATATCGGCTGCCGCGTTCTTCGCACTGATCGCCGCGCTCGGAAGGGTGATTCCGCTACACACCCTGGGTCTTGCGTGGATCTTTGGAATGATGGTGATCTTCCCGCTCGGTGTTGGGTTGGGCAGCTTGCTCAATGCTCGAGTCATCACCACGGACAATCCGTTGGGAGACCTTGGCGGGCTCGTCGCCGGGACGCAGGCGTTCTTTATTCCGGTCTTCATCGTCATCTATCAATTCGTACCCCAGTACCTGCCGCTGGCCGTTGGCTTGCTTGGGGGCGCGCACTTCCTGCCTTATGCGTGGATCTACAGGAGTCGTGCGTATGTATTTGTGACCTTGGGGACTTGCCTGTCTGCCCTGGTGCTAGGAATGGCCTTCACATCGGTCGCATACACGGTTGTGCCTCTGGGCATGGCGGCGGTATTTGCAATTGCGGTTCTTTGGATCGTGAGCGAAAATCGAAGAGACCTGGCTTTGAGCCCTGGCCTGAAGTGGCTGCCCTGACCGCGCGCCACGCAGGATTCTGGATCCGAGTTCTGGCGCAGTTGATCGACGCTGCTCTTCTGGCTCTCGTCGGTGGCGTCCTGACCGAACTCAGTTTCCACCCGCGCGCGCTTGACTTCGAAGATAGCGGTCCCAGCGCCCTCTTGTCGCTGCTCTACTTCAGCCTCTTCTGGTCGAAGGTTGGAGGCGGGCAGACCGTCGGTATGCGATTTCTCGGCCTACGGGTCGTCGGCACCGACGGCCAGCTGATTAGCCTTGGAACAGCACTCATCCGCTGGCTGGGCCTGGTGGTTTCCTTCAGCGTTCTCTTCATTGGTATGATCTGGGTCGCGTTCGACCCACAGAAGCAAGGCTGGCACGACAAAATCGCCAGCACGTACGTGGTCAATGTCAGATCAATTGAAGCTGGCGACCAACAGAGGCCGCAGGTGAACATTGAGAAGGTCTGTTAGGCCTCGAAGGACCGCCGGTATAGAAGCCAATGACGACTCCACGCAAATGGTGTGGCCTTCGTGTCCTTCTGTGACCTCTCGGAACCGTCCGTTTCCGGGAATGCGTGATACGGCTGTGATCCGGCGAAGGTCCAGTCAGGCTCGAAAGTGACACTGTAGAGCACGCGAACGGTGACGATTAAGCCATGAGAATGACGCAAGAGTCGTGGCACGCTTCTTGCCAGATGCGCAAGCGGGCGCGGTTGGCAAACTCGGAGGCGTCGACTCCGGTTGACCAGTCGCGGATCGGCTAGGCCGAGCCGGTTTGTTGCAGTTTCGGAGCCAGAGACTTTCCAGCAGAATCCTCCATCCTGCCCGGGATTTCGAGGCGGTCGAAACGCCGGTCGAGGTCCGATGGGACCCCCTGACGGGATACTCCGCCCGGCTAGTCCAGGGCAGCAGCTCGCTTTTGGCGCCGCCGGCCTTCGACCTCGAGGCATTCGCCAAGGAAACTCAAACCAGTTGTCCTTTCTGTGGCGAGCGGATTGAGAGCGCGACTCCAAAGCTGCCGGCCGACATCTCCGCCAATGGCCGAATCAAACGCGGGCGGGCGTGGCTCTTTCCAAATCTGCTGACCTACACGCAGTACAGTGCCGTGGCCGTTTACTCACCGGACCTGCACTACCTGCCGCTGCAAGCCATGACTCCGCAGTTGGTCGCCGACAACCTGGCCGCCCATGTCGAATACATCAAGGCGGTCATGAGGGCCGATGGCAACGCGGTGTGGGCCTCGATCAATGCCAACCACATGCTCCCTTCGGGCAGCTCCCTTTTCCATCCGCACCTCCAATCGAGTGTCGACCCACTGCCATCGACCTTCCAGCAGATGTTGGCTGCGATTCCCGGCGACCGTTTTCGCGCCTATCTGGACAGCGAACAGAAGACAGGCGAGCGCTACATCGGAAGCACAGATAGCATCGAGTGGCTGGCCAGTTTTGCCCCTATGGGTTTCAATGAGGTTCGCGCGTTGATACCAGGAGCCAACTCACCAGGAGATCTGGCTGAGGATCGCGTCGAGGAGCTGGGCCAGGGCATCGCCACGATTCTCAACCTTTACGAGGACCTGGGCTTCCAGAGCTTCAACATCGCCCTTTACGGGGCGCCGCCGTCGAATCGGGATTACATGCTCAACCTGCGGATGGTGTGCCGGTCCAACCTGCAGTCTCCCTACCGTTCGGACGTCACTTATTTCGAGCGCCTCCACTGGCAGGCGATGGTGGACACCTGGCCGGAGGAGCTGGCGGAGAAGGCGCGGTCGAAGTTCGCTCCCTAGACTAAAAGCAGGCGATGAGGCCCGCTTAAGCTCGCTGGGCCAGATGATGGCTTCTATCTCGGATAGGAGCATCAGGCTGAATGTCAGACACCGAACAGCATCGAAAGACGGCGTCGCCCGGCGTATATCCGCAGCTCGCGCTGAGAATCGGCTTCGAACTCGCCTTAGACGGGATTCGTCTGTGACCGACCGCGGCAATACCTGAGCTCGCATCGAACCAGTCTGGAGCCGGCGGCCATTAGCCAAACTTGGCCATAGAATTCTTTTAACGGCGATGAGGCCCGCCTAAGCCGGCAGCGCAAGCTCTCGGATGACGGCTTCTACTGCGACGGAATCTTGTAGTAGGAGTCGTGCTTATGGAAGGACCCCGGTTCTGTCCAGAGTGCTGGTCGGAGATCAAGCAACTCGACAACTCGCGAGACTCGAATACGCCTAACAGTGGCGAAGCTCCCGATGGCGCCAGCGAACATGCATAGGGTCATCGTCGTGGGAGTTGACGGCTCGGCTGGTGGATACGCGGCGGTCGCCGAAGCTGCCGAGATTGCAAAACGCTTCAACGCCGATCTGCTAGCTCTGTCCGTCGAGGAGGGCATGCCCAAGGTTCCCACCCTCATGGACGAAGTCGATGAGTTCAAACGAAATAAGGACCGGTACTTCGCCAAAGTCGCAGTTGAAGCCAAACGCATTGCGGGCGAACATGGAGCAGAGCTATCGCACGAAATCCGGATTGGAGACGCCGCGGTCCAGATCGTCCGGTTCATCATCGAGGTGGATGCAGACTTGGTCGTCCTCGGTTACAAAGGGCACAGCCGGTTGGCTCTCGTGATCGGGACCACCGCACAGAAGGTGAATGCCCAATCCAGGGCGTCGGTGTTGATCGTCAAGCCGACGAAAGCGTCCGAGGCCGTCTGGGGTGGCATCTTCAGAATCCAGGACCCTTGACGGGTTGGGGTCTCAGCGGAGGAAGAGGGCAATGACGAAGACGGCGAAGAGATATAGAAGGTAGAGACTTAAGTTCCCTGACTGAAAGATCCCGAGCTGCCGCGAGACCTTTTGGGCAGCTCTGACGACAGGGCCATACAAGTACTCTTCGACCGGCTCGATGAAGGTGTGTCGATAGCGAACCGTCCTGGCGAAGAACGGCGCTTGCTGGTAGTCGCTTTCGATGTGGCGCGTCGAACGGTAGACCGTGCCGAAGATGAAGCGCAGCGGATTGGTGAAACCGGTCGCCGTGTACTGCATCGAGGGCTCCCAGTGCGGAATGGCGCCAGCCCACACCTGGCGTGTTTGTCGAGGTCGGGGACCGCCGAGCCGCAGAAGTAAAGCGACGATCGCAATGACCACCGCCATGCTGATGAAGATGTAGGTCGGCGCGATGCTGGAGAAATCCGCCGAAGTCGGCACAACGATCAGCCCGTTGGCGGGAATCACCTGGCTGAGGAACGTTCCGCCCAGCTTCACCGGCAGTGCGAAGCGGTCCGGGTGGAGGAAAACCGGTGGCAGGACCGAGTCGAGCACACCCGGAGCCCCACTGACCTGCTGAGCTGCTGCGGCCGCGGCGCCGATCCCGAGCGGCGGCAGCAGGCCCAATGCGATTGCAGTCACGGCCAGCAAACCAGTGGCCACGCGCATGGTCAGAGGAACCTCCTGCGCATGCTGCGCTTCTCGGCTGCGACCGGCGCCCAGGAACACTCCACCAACGATTCGAATGTATGCGGTGACCGCAAGCGCGAAGGTGAGCGCCAAAAGCGCCGCCGCCGCGGCCATGGCCAATCGAACCGCGGGGTCGTGCAGCAGGTGGCTCTGCAGCAAGACCATGAGCCCGAGCCATTCGCTCTGGAAGCCGTTCAAAGGCGGCACGCCGGCGAGCCCGGTCGCGACGACGAAAAATGCCGGCCCGGTCCAACGCATCCGCCGCCAGAGACCGCCCATGCGGTCCATGTCCCGGCTTCCGGTCGCCATCTGGACGCTGCCGGCGCCGAGGAACAGTCCGCCCTTCAAGACCGCGTGGTTCAGCGCGTGCAGTGTCAGGGCGACCAGGGCAAGCGCCTCGAGAACGGGCATGCGCAGTGACTTGAATATCAACGCCGCCCCCACCATCGCCACGATGAAGCCCAGGTTCTCAACCGTGCTGAAGGCCAGGGCTCGCTTGAGATCGTGTGCGAGGAGCGAGAAGAGGATTCCGTAGGCCGCTGTCACCACGCCGAGCCCGAGCGCGAGGTAGCCCCACCAGATCGGCGGCGGCCCGAGCATGACGATGGTGGTTAGAACAAGTCCGTAGACCGCCATCTTTACCACGACTGCGGAGAGAAGTGCTGATATGTTCGACGGCGCCGCCGGGTGCGCCTCCGGCAGCCAACCCTGCAGTGGCAACAAACCCGCCTTGGCGCCGAATCCAAACAGGAAAAGGACAAAGGCAGCGTTCTCCGTGCCGGCTGGCAGGCTCGCGGAGGCCAGCGACGCGAAGTCACGACCAGCGTCGAAAGCCCCGATCAAAGCAAAGCCGAACGCCATCGCGACAAAGCCGATTTCACTCAACGCCAGCATCAGGAAGGCCGCCTGTGGCGTGCCCTCGTGGTCGTACTCGATGGTGACCAGGAGGTAGGTCAGGATCGACATCAGCTCCCACGCGAGCAGGAAGGTCAGAGCGTTCCCGGCGGTCAGCAGCAGGACCAGGGAAGCCAAGCAGAGGTTGAGCAGTCCGAACAGGGCGGCCTGGCGCGGTGCTCCACCGACGTGGGCTGTGTAATCCGACGAGTAGATCGAGATGGCAGTCCCAAGCAGGCCGGTCAAGAGCAAGAACATTCCGGCCAGGGCGTTCGTGCGAACCTCGAAGCCTCCCAAAGGCGTGCTGGCGGGAAGCGTCAAGGTGAGTTGGGTCGAAGTCAGTGCGATTACGGCGGCTACCACAAGGACGAGTGAACCGACCGTTCCCGCGGCCGCGGCCACGTATCGCGCTACAGGTGTGCGGAAGATCCCCAGTGCGATCACCGCGCCGGCGAGATAGCATCCGATCGCCACGAAGACCAGCTCAAGCGTCATCGTCGGCTCCTCCCGCTCGGTAGCGCTCCTCGGCTCTCGAAATCGCCAGCAATAGCCCGTGAATCAGCGCTGAGGGCGACGGCGGGCAGCCCGGGATATAGACGTCGACCGGCAGCACACTGTCAAGCGGTCCGTGGTTCGTGGGACCACTGGCGAAGCAGCCTCCGCCTATCGCGCAAACACCTGCGGCCACAACCAGCTTCGGTTCCGGCATCGCGGCAAAGGTCTCTGTCAGCGCCGAATGCATCTGCCTTGTCACCACCCCGGTGACGAGGAGGGCGTCCGCATGACGCGGCGTTGGAGTGAAGAAGATGCCGAGGCGCGCCAGGTCGTAATAGGGCGACGTCAAGAGTTGCAGCTCGGACTCACAGCCGTTGCACGATCCGGCGTCGACGTGGCGGATATGGAGTGAGTGGCCGAACATACGATTAGCGCGTCGCCGCAGTTCTTTGGCTTCGGCTGCTGGGTCCGGCTTGCCGTCGCCGCGCTCGACCGCGGCGATTCGCCCCTCCTTCCAGGTAACCCGCGTTTGCAGTTTGCCTCGGTTGACAACGCCGACGCGCGGATCGCGCCGATACGCGAAGGCTTCGGGCGCCTTACGGACGCAGCGGCCACAGAGGATGCACTGCCCCATGTCGAAAGCCAGGGCGCCGGCAGTAGTGTCCCCGTCGGCGATGATGGCGTCGGTCGGACACACCGAGGCGGCTGCCAAAGCCAGTTCAGGAGTCAGGCGGTCGGGGTTCAGCTCGATGGCGGTCGGCACATTGCTTGCCTCGGCATCGCCTGCCTTCGGAAATGACGTGGTCTTGATTCCGCTCCGCAGCCCGAGCGCGATCCAGCGTGACATCAGCGGTCGAACTCCGCATGTGAAAGACCGAAGCTGGCCTCGATCACCGGATAGTCGGTGAGGTTGTTGCCGCTCGCGCAGGCAGCCGCATAGGGATGCCAATTGACCACTGCTGGCGGGCGTGCTCGCCATCGCCTGACCAGACCGATGGAATCCAACTCAACGAAGTGCAGCGCCTCGCCGCCCGGAGCCTCGGCCCAGCCCAAAGCGCTGCCTCCCCTCGTCACCAGGTCGGTCGCCGGCTCGGTTTTGGGCCAGTGTTCGAGAAGCTGTTCGACCGCCCGCAGTGACTGTCGGATCTCGAAGTACACGATGCGAACCCTGGCCAGAGCGTCGCCTTGCGACTTGACCAGGACCTCGAACTGCAGGTTCTTATATCCGGCGTAAGGGTGGTCGCGCCGACAGTCACGATCCGCGCCGGTCGACCGCCCGATCGGACCGACGAGGTTGTGCTGTGCCGCGTAATCGACCGCCAGAACCGCAGTCGAGTCGAGGCGGTCGATAAAGGTTGCAGTGTCCTCCAGCAGACTTTCGAGACTCTTCGCGTTCTTCTTCCAACGCGGTATCGCCGCAGCAAGATGCCTCTGCCCGACTTCGGCAAGCTGCAGCGCCAGCCCGCCGGGAGCCAGAGCGCCGCGCAGGTAGCGGTGGCCAACCAAGTCAGCGCCGATCCGCAGGACCTCCTCCTTGAGGGCGGCGTACTGCGCTGCGGGAATCGCCATTCCGGTCGAGTCCGCCACTCGGCCGAGGTGGCCGAAGTGGTGAGAGAGGCGCTCCAGCTCGTTGAGCAGGGAGCGCGCCCGGCGCGCGTCGTCCCCCACTTCTATCCCCGCCGCCCGCTCTGCCGCCTGAACAAATGCGAGCGCGTTTGCAAATGTCGAAATTCCCGCCAGGCGCTCGGCGAGCAACAGCGCGTCTTCCACCGACCTGCCTTCAGCCAGACGTTCGACCAGGCGCATCTTGTAGCCGAAGCGTGGCGCGACCATGACAAGGTCTTCGCCGCCTGAATTGAATAGAAACTCAGCGGACTCCTGCGGTCCGCTGCGGACGGGACCGAGCGGAAGCTGAAAGACTCCCTGGCCACGGACTTTAGGGACGCGGTCGCCGTGCCCGTGAGGTAGAGACCTCATCTCAGCCAGCGGATCCCGCATCGGGCGGTATGCATGCGGCCAGTCGTGAAGCCGAAGTGCCTGAGCGGCGGGGTGACCGTCCGGGTGCAAGCCGTACATCTCGGCGATCTCGCGCTCGTACCAGCTGGCAGCGTGAACAACAGGCGTAAGCGAGTGGAAGTGGTCACTCGCAAGCGTCGTCCGCAATAGAAGCCATGAGCTGTCGCCAGCGGTTGAGAAGACCGCCGTCAGCGACGGCACACCCTCATTGATTGAGGCGAACAAGTCCGCGAGACGCGCTCGCTTGGCCAGCTCCTTGGCGGCGGTGTTGAATTGAGCCTCGTCACATTCCGCCCACAGCTCACCCTCCGGGCCCGATCTAGCGCTGAGACCAATTACCTGCGCCAGCTCAGCCATTCCGCTCACGGGGACACCAAATGCGCCGCGCCCGCCAGCAGGTCGTGAAGGGGACTGGGAATCCAGACCCCGAACGCGATGACTGCGGCCAGGGACAGATAACCAGGCACCAACACCACAGGGTTGATTTCCGCCACCCCACCCGCGTCTGCCGGTGGCGCGCTGAAGGTCATTCGGTTGAAGGGCGCGACGATGGCGATGAAGGCGATCACCAACAGCAGCGCGGCAACGGCGGCGGCGATGATCTGATTGCTGCGCGCGGCGCCGGCGATGATCGAGAACTCGGACACGAACAGACTGAACGGCGGCGCACCAGCGATCGCTAGCCCGCCGAGTATCGCGAGCACCGCGGTAGCAGGCATGGTGCGAACCAATCCACCTACGTCTGGCATCGCTCGGGTCCGAAAGCGAAGCAGCAGGTTGCCTGTCGCGAAGAACATCAGCGATTTAGCGAGCGCGTGATTGACCATCTGCAGCATGGCGCCGAAGACGGCCAGCGGAGCGCCTATCCCCACGCCCAAAGCAATGAGTCCCATGTGCTCGATCGACGAGTAGGCCAACAAGCGCTTGAAGTCGCGCTGCGAAACGAGGAACACAACCGCCACCAAAAGCGAGAACAGACCGAACAGGACCAGCGCCAGGCGCAGGTGGCTCACGCCTGCCGCCGGTGCCGTCAGGGCGAAGACCCGAAGGATGCCGAGCATCGCGCAGTTGAGCTCCACGCCAGAAAGCAGCGCGCAGATCGGAGAAGGGGCCTGGCTGTGCGCGTCCGGCAGCCAGCTGTGCATGGGCGCTAGCCCGGCCTTCGCGCCGAATCCCACCAGGACCAGCAGAAAAGCCGTGAGAGCACCGGCGGCGGGAAGCTTCGACGCGATTCCGGTCATAACCGGGAACGAGAAGTCATAGGTCTGGCCGAGAACATGGACGCCGGCCTGGTAGAGGACGAGAAATCCGAAGAGGGCAACCATGCTGCCGGCGGTGGTCAGGACGATGTATTTCCA
>Ga0307373_10006208_pt1 | contig 19123 bp, 17 predicted proteins | sample OX2MG_FD_202534 | JGI IMG/M metagenome (GOLD analysis project Ga0307373, IMG submission 202534) | Soil microbial communities from Risofladan, Vaasa, Finland - OX-2 | ecosystem: Environmental > Terrestrial > Soil > Coastal area > Acid sulfate soil | place: Finland: Risofladan, Vaasa | collected...
GCCCTGATACCGCGGGCACTGACACCGCGCGCCCGGATGCGGCTGCCCCTGGCCGCGAAACGCCGCGGCTCCCTCCGGTGCGGCTGGCGCCGCGCGAGGAGCTGGCCGGCTCAGCGCGGGTCGCGCCGCTGCTGCGGGCGGCCAGGGAGGTGGCCCGCTGGGTCGGGCGCGCCGGATGTGACCTCGATGGGGACGGCAAGCTGCCCGCGGCCGGGACGCCCAGCGCGATGGCCACGCTGGAGCTGGCACCGGGCGAGCTGGATGCCGCCTGGCGGGTCGCGGTCAGCACCGGAATGCTCGCGGCCGACGGTGACCGGGCCACTATCGGTGACCGGGTGGACGTGCTCGCCTCGGGCGACGCCGAGGAAGTGCTCCGGGTCTGGGACGACGCTCTCACCCTGATGCTCACGGCCGAGGACCTGGACGGGATGGCGACCGCCCTTTACACGGTCGGCGGGCCGGTGAAGATGGACGCCCTGTTCGAGGCGTACGTGGCCGCCGCGGGCAGCACGGCCCACCACCCGGGCCCTGCCTATGCGGGCGGCGACCCCGAGCAGGACCAGGCGGCGGGGCTCTCCTCGGCGCTGGAAGCACTCGCCGACCTCGGCGTGGTGGAACTCGGGACGGACGATGCGGCCGGCGGGCTGACAGTGACGCTGTCCCGGCTGGGGGTGTGGGGGGTACACCGGAGGCTGCGGGCCCAGGGCTGGCATGTGCCGGTGCTCGGCAGCGGCGCCCGCGGCGACGCGGCCGCCCTGCTCGCCACCCTGGCCAACTGCGATGTGGAAGACGGCGAGGCGGAGATCGCCGCCTGGCTGGCGGCACGTAGCCGGCCGGAGGCCGCGCGCGAGCTGATCGAGGCGGCCGGCCGGGGCACTCCCGGGTTGCGCGGCGCCGGGTTCGCGGTGCTGGACCGGATCGGCGCGGACGCCGTGCCCGCCGTCCGCGCCGCGCTGGACGCCCCGGTCCTGCACGCCCACGCCGCGGTCTGGCTGCACGAGCACGGCGAAGAGGCCGACCTCGGCCCCGGTGACCGGGCCTGGCTGCTCGTCGACCTGGGCGCCGGGCTGCTGGAGGAGGCCGACCCCCGGGACGTGGTCGCCGAACTGCTCCCCGACGTGCCGCCGGACGCGCAGGCAGAGCTGGTGGCCGGGCTCTGGGAGGTCAGCCATCCCGGCGTGACCGATCTGCTGACCGCCCTCAGCGACCACCACCCCGATCCGGCGGTGGCCCGGGCGGCCCGCAAGGCCGCGTTCAAGGCGCGCTCGCCGCTGGCCGGGCGGACCACACGGGCGCGCAAGACCGGCCGGACCACCAAAACCTCCTGACGCGGCACGCTCTCGCGCGCGGCCGCTCGGAGCGGCATGTGGCCAGGAGACACGCCCTAGACTTGACTTCGCTGCGATACGCGAGCCAGAACGGCGAAGGGCGGTGCCACCATCAGCGTTAAGCCGATCCGCATCTTCGGCGATCCGGTGCTGCGCACCAAGGCCGACCCGGTCACCGACTTCGACGCCGAGCTGCGCAGGCTGGTCAAGGATCTGACCGACACCATGCTGGACGCACCGGGAGTCGGCCTGGCCGCCCCCCAGATCGGGGTGGGCCTGCGGGTCTTCACCTACTACGTGGACGACCAGCTCGGTCACCTGATCAACCCGTCACTGGATCTGTCCTCGGAAGAAGAGACCGACGAGGAGGGCTGCCTGTCCTTCCCCGGTCTCGCCTACCCGACCAAACGCGCCTTTGGCGTCGTCGCCAAGGGCTTCAACATGCATGGGGAGCCCATCACCGTGGAAGGCAGCGGTCATCTGGCCCGCTGCGTCCAGCATGAGACCGATCACCTGGACGGGGTGCTGTTCATCGACCGGCTCGACCCGGTCCAGCGCAAGCTCGCGATGAAAGAGATCCGCGAGGCCGAATGGTGGGAGGAGCCCGTCCCGGAGATCAAGGTCTCGCCGCACCGTACGTGGGGCAGGGCATTCTGAGATGCGCCTGGTGTTCGCGGGCACTCCGGCGACGGCGGTGCCCTCCCTCGACGCGCTGCTCAAGTCGCGGCACGAGGTGGCGGCGGTCATCACCCGGCCTGACGCCCCGGCCGGCCGGGGCCGCCGGGTGGTGCCCAGCCCGGTCGCCGTGCGGGCGGCCGAGGTCGGCCTGGAGGTGCTCAAGCCCGCCAGCCCGCGCGAGCAGGATTTCCAGGACCGGCTGTGCGAGCTGGCGCCCGACTGCTGCCCGGTCACCGCGTACGGCGCGCTGATCCCGCAGGCGGCGCTGGATATCCCCGGGCACGGCTGGGTGAACCTGCATTTCTCACTGCTCCCCGCCTGGCGCGGCGCGGCGCCGGTGCCGCACGCCATCCTGCACGGCGACGACATCACCGGCGCCACCACGTTCCAGCTCGTCGCCGAACTCGACGCCGGCCCGGTCTATGGCGTGGTGACCGAGCCCATCGGCGCCGATGACACCGCTGGCGACCTGCTGGCCCGGCTCGCCGAATCCGGCGCCGGCCTGCTGGCCGCCACCCTCGACGGCATCGAGTCGGGACAGCTGCGGCCGCGTCCCCAGCCCGCCGACGGGGTGAGTTTCGCCCCCAAACTGACCGCACAGGACGCGCGGGTGCGCTGGAACGCCCCCGCGCACATGGTGAGCCGCCAGATCCGCGCGTGCACACCCGCCCCTGGTGCCTGGACGGTGCTCGGCGAAACCCGGCTGAAGCTCGGGCCGGTGCGGCCCGGCGGGCCAGCGCCCGCCGCTGAGCCCGGCGCCTCACCGGCGCCAGCCCCGCCCGAACTCGGCCCGGGGGAACTGCGGGTGAGCCGGGCGGGCGTGTTCGCCGGCACCGCCACCCGCCCGGTCGAGCTTGGCGAGGTGCAGCCGCCCGGCAAGCGCCTGATGAGCGCCGCCGAATGGGCTCGTGGGTTGCACCTGGACCCGGCGGCGGGGAACGAGTCCCGGCTGGTGTTCAGCTGACATGGCGCGCCATCCCGCAGCCGGCCCGGGCCGGTCCCAGGGCGCCCGCCCCGGCGGCAGGCCCGGTTCCGGCACGGGGGCACGGCAGGGCGCGCGGCCCGCTGCCCGGGCGGGGGGAGCCCGTGCCAGCGGGCGGCCGGTGGACCCGGTCCGCCGGGTGGCTTTCGATGTGCTCAGCGCCGTGCGGGAGCGCGACGCGTACGCGAACCTGCTCCTGCCGGCTCTGCTGGCCGAACGGGGGCTGGCCGGCCGGGATGCCGCACTGGCGACCGAACTCAGCTACGGGACGCTGCGCGGGCAGGGCACCTACGACGCCGTGATCGCCGCCTGCAGCGCCCGCCCGCTCGGCCAGATCGACCCACCTGTCCAGGACGTGCTGCGCCTCGGTGCGCATCAGCTGCTCGCCACCAGGGTCGGCGCGCATGCGGCGGTGGCCACGTCGGTGGACCTCGCCAGGGACGTCGCCGGGCAGGGTGCGGCCGGCTTCGTCAACGCTGTGCTGCGCCGGGTGGCCACCCGCGACATGGAGACGTGGATCGAGGCGACCGCCCCCGACCGGGCCGCCGACCCGCAGGGTCACCTCGCTGTCCGCTACAGCCATCCGCGCTGGATCGTTGCCGCCTTCAGCAAGGCGCTCGGCGAGCAGGCGGCAGCCGGGCCGGGGCTGGCCGAGACCGAGGCCGTCCTGGCCGCATCGGCGGACCGCCCCCGGGTCACCCTGTGTGCCGTCCCCGGGCTGGCCAGCCAGGCAGAACTCGCTGCCGCCGGGGCGCAGGCAGCCCGCTGGTCCCCGTTCGGCGCCTATCTGGAAGGCGGGAACCCAGCGGCGGTCCCCGCGGTCGGGCAGGGCCGCGCGGCCGTCCAGGACGAGGCCAGCCAGCTGGCCGCGCTTGCGCTGGCCCGGGTGGACGTGGGCGGGCCGGACCAGGCCTGGCTGGACCTGTGCTCCGGGCCTGGCGGCAAGGCCCGGCTTCTGGCCGGGCTGGCGGCCGAGCGCGGCGCCCACCTGCTCGCCGCCGACATCCGCCCGCACCGCGCCCGGCTGGTCCGCGCCGCTCTGGCGGGCATCGACGCCGCCAGGACCAGCCAGGCTGGCACTGGCCCCGGTGGCGCCAGCCCGGCTGGGGTGGTGGTGGCCGACGGCACGGCACCGGCGTGGCGGCCTGGGTCGTTCGACCGGGTCATCGCCGACGTGCCGTGCTCGGGCCTCGGCGCGCTGCGCAGGCGGCCGGAAGCACGCTGGCGGAAGACGCCGGCTGATGTGGCGGCACTCGGCGGCCTCCAGCGGCGGCTGCTGGCCAGCGCCCTGGACGCCGTCCGCCCGGGGGGAGCCGTCGCCTACGTGACCTGCTCCCCGCATATGGACGAGACCCGCGCCGTGGTGGCCGACGTCCTGCGCGGGCGGCAGGATGTGACCGTGCTCGACGCGCCCGCCGTGCTCGCCGAGGTGCCGGGCCTGCGCTGCCAGGAGCCGGACAGCCGGTACGCGCAGTTCTGGCCGCACCGGCATGGCACGGACGCCATCTTCCTCGCCCTGCTCCGGCGTCAGCCGCCACCCGCTCAGCCCGGGTGACCACTGGCGCAGAGCCGGGCACGCCAGCCCGTGACGGCCTGGTGGCCGGGCTGGCCAGCCTGATTGGTGCCCGCCAGCCCGGCCATGTCCTGCGGGTGGCTGTCGACGGCCCTGACGCCTCCGGGAAGACGGCCCTCGCCGACGCGCTAGCGGACGAGCTGGCCCGCCAGCAGGCTGGCGGCCGGCGCGGGCGGCCCGTCATCCGGGCTGGTATCGACGGTTTCCACCGGCAGCCGAGCGCTACCGGCGGCGCGACCTGCCCGGCCAGCGGCTGTACCAGGCCGCCGCCGCCCCGCAGGCCACCGCCGACGTCGTCATCGACAACACCGACCCCGGCCAGCCCACGGATCCGGGCCTGGCCGGCTGGCGAGCCCACGTCTTAGCGGGCGCGGCAGGTCAGCCGGTGAGGGCGCGGGCCGAGGTGCGGCGCAGGCGGGTGGTGCCGATGTCGGCCCGCTCGCCCTGCGAGTAGCCGGCCCCGTAGCCGTTCCCGCTGTAGGTCACCCGGGACTTGCGGGTCACCGGGTAGGCCTGCTCGATGTTCCGCCGGATGACCAGGGAGCGGTCGGCGAGCACCAGCGCGGTCCTGGACCCGGAATCGGCGGCCGGGCCGGTCGCCTGGGACGTGGCGTGATGCTCGGCCGCGCGGACCCGGGACACCACCGCGGTGGCGAAACCGAGCAGCCAGCTGCGCCGCCAGGCCCGTGGGTTGCGGCTCCAGGCGGGCACCTGCGCGGCGGCCAGGCCCTGCCACATCTGGATCAGCAGCGAGGTGTACAGGACATCGGTGCGCTCGATATCGGAGGCGAAGCCGAACATGTGGATCCGGGAGCCCGGGCCGGTGCGGCTGAGGATGACGCACTGGCAGCGCATGGCGGAGGCCAGCCCGCACAGCAGATGGGCCTGCACCCGGGCCCAGGGGTTGCCCACGTCGATCACCCGGTCGGCCGGCCGGTCGGTCTCTGGCCGTTCGGCGGCCAGGAGGGCGCGGTCGATGCCGTACTTGGCCATCAGCTCCGCGGCCTTGGCGGTGAGAGCCTGGGCTTCGGCCGGGGTGACGCCCCGATCCTCGGCCTTGGCGAGCAGCTTGCGGACGCGGGCGAGCAGGGTGTCCGCTACCTCGGAATTCACGCGGGGACCTCCGTCTGGGCGGCTGGCGGTCGAATGTGTGATCGAACGCTACCGGCAGGCGGTGACACTATCTCCCCGCGCGCGGGCGTCACGCGCCGCACCCTACCGGGTTCGGGCCGGCGGGCGCGGGCGTGAGCCCCGTTTCACCCCCGGCGCCACCCACGCGGGGCGCGGGGCGCCGTTTACACTCGCCCGTATGGCCGTCCAGATGGCGCCGAGCATCCTGTCCGCCGACTTCGCCCGCCTCGCCGACGAAGCCCAGGCGGTAGCGGGAGTGGCCGACTGGCTGCACGTCGACGTCATGGACAACCACTTCGTGCCGAACCTCACCATCGGCCTGCCCGTCGTCGAGTCGCTGCTCAAGCACACCGGCCTGCCGCTGGACTGCCACCTGATGATCACCGACCCCGACCACTGGGCCCCCGCCTACGCCGAAGCCGGTGCGCGCAACGTCACCGTCCACGCCGAGGCCGCCCGGCAGCCGGTCCGGCTGCTGCGGATGATCCGGGCCGCCGGATCCCGCGCCGGGCTCGCCATCAACCCGGCCACGCCGGTCGAGCCGTACGCCGACCTGCTGCCCGAGATCGACATGCTGCTGCTCATGACGGTTGAGCCCGGATTCGGTGGCCAGCCGTTCCTGGACCTGGTGCTGCCCAAACTGCGCCGGGCCAGGGCACTGGTCGCCCGGCACGGCGGCACCGTCTGGCTGCAGGTGGACGGCGGCGTGAGTGCTGAGACGATCGAACGGTGCGCGGAGGCCGGAGCTGACGTTTTCGTGGCAGGCTCGGCCGTCTACAGCGCCGATGACCCCGCCACGGCAGTGCAAGCGCTTCGCGCCCAGGCCGAACGGGCTACCGCCCAAGCAGCCTGGTCACGCTGACCCAGCCGCCCGGTGCTGCCCGGGGCGCGTAGTCTGCGGCTCATAGGGGCGTTCCCTCCCGTGCGGCTCCGCCCGGGGAAATCTCATCAGGACTGTCGATCCCGGGTGGGACTGATCGTCGGGATAGATGAAGGTCCCCAGTCGATGACAGTGGAAGGACATCCGCTATGGCCGAATACATGATCCTCATCTGCGAGGACGAGAACGGCTACGCCACCGCCGGGCCGCAGGTGTGGCAGCAGGCGATGGAGGCGCACACCCGTTTCGCCCAGCAGGTGGAGGAGAAGGGCGGCAAGGTCGTCTCCGGCAACGCCCTCCAGCCCACCTCGACGGCGACGAGCATCCGCGGCGATGTCGTGACCGATGGCCCGTTCGCCGAGACCAAGGAGGCGCTGGGCGGTTACTACCTGATCGAGGCGCGCGATCTGGACCACGCGCTCGACATCGCCAAGCTCTGCCCCGCGCCGTTCGGTGGCGTTGAGGTGCGTCCGGTCATGGACCTGTCGGGGTGAACACCGGACGGCGCCAGGACCCGGCCGCCGCTGTCGCCGACGCACACCGTCGCGAGTGGGCCTTCGTGCTCGCCGCGACGGCGCGCGTCGCTGGCGACATCGATCTCGCCGAGGAATGCGTTCAGGATGCCTACGTCGCCGCGCTGGACGCGTGGTCGCGGCAGGGGGTGCCGCGCAACCCCGGCGCGTGGCTGACCACGACCGCGCGGCGGCGCGCCATCGACGCACGGCGCCGTGACCGGACCCTGCGCGGCAAGCTGCCGCTGCTCGTCGAGCCTGACCCGCCGGTCGCCGGCTCCGCCCCGCCCCAGCCACCATCCGGGGAGGACGATGTGATCCCCGACGACCGGCTCCGGCTGGTGTTCACCTGCTGCCACCCCGCCCTCGCCCGGGAGGCCCAGGTGGCCCTGACCCTGCGGCTGGTGTGCGGGCTGACCACCACCGAGATCGCGCAGGCGTTCCTGGTCGCCGAGCCCACCATGGCCGCCCGGGTAACCCGTGCCAAGAAGAAGATCTCGGCCGCCCGGATCGCCTACCGGGTGCCCGGTGCCGCCGAGCTGCCCGACCGCCTCGACGCGGTGCTCACCGTCGTCCACCTGCTCTACACGACCGGCCACATGGCTCCCGCCGGTACGGACGTGGTCCGCGCCGACCTCGTTGAGCGTGCGCTTGATCTGGCCCGCATGCTGCACTCGCTGATGCCGGACGAGCGCGAGGTGCGGGGACTGCTGGCTCTGCTGCTGCTGACCGATGCGCGCCGGGCCACCCGCGCCGACGGTGACGGCCGGCTGCTGCTGCTGGCGGAGCAGGACCGGTCGCGCTGGGACCGGGCCGCGATAGCCGAGGGGATGGCCATGGTGCCCGGCGCGCTGCGCGGCGGGCGGCCGGGACGGTTCGCCGTGCAGGCGGCCATCGCTGCCCTGCACGCCGAGGCCCCGAGCTATGACGAGACCGACTGGCGGCAGATCGTCCAGCTGTACGACACCCTGCTGACGGTCTGGACCTCCCCGGTCGTGGCCCTGAACCGGGCGGTCGCGCTGGCGATGGCCGAGGGCCCGGCGGCCGGGCTGGTGCAGATCGAGGAGCTGGAGCAGGACGGGCGGCTGGCGGACTACCGCTACCTGCCCGCAGCCAAGGCGGACCTGCTGCGCCGCCTCGGGCGCCGGGAAGAGGCGGCGCGGGACTACCGGACCGCGCTCGCGCTGGCCGAGAACGCGGCCGAACGCGACTTCCTGGCCCGGCGGATAGCCGAGGTGTGCGGGCACGCCTAGCCGCGCTAGGCGCGGAATAGCGCCCATGGCACACTGGTTGTAGCAACGAAGCGTGCTCCGGGGTCGGTGAAACTCCGAGCCGGCGGTGACAGTCCGCGACCCGGCCAAGGCGTCAAGCGCCAGCGGCCGGTGGACCCGGTGGAACTCCGGGACCGACGGTGAAAGTCCGGATGGGAGGCGGCACGCGCGCGGCCGGGCCGGCTCAGCCGGAACGGCGCAGCGTCCGCGCATCCGCGCGTCCCCCGGAGCCCGCAGGCAGGGCACCGAGGAGAGGAACCGCGGATGTTCACCGGAATCGTGGAGGAGTGCGGCGAGGTCGCCGCGCTTGAGCATCGTGCCGGATCGGCCAGGATCACCGTACGCGGGCCGCTGGTCACGGCCGACGCCAGCCATGGTGACTCCATCGCGGTCAACGGCGTCTGCCTGACCGTCACCGGCCTGGCCGGGGGAACCTTCACCGCCGACGTCATGGCCGAGACCCTGAACCGCAGTGCGCTCGGGACGCTCGACGTCGGCTCACCGGTCAACCTGGAACGGCCGCTGCGCCTCGGCGGGCGCCTCGGTGGGCACCTGGTCCAGGGACACGTGGACGGCGTCGCCACCATCGCCACCCGCAGCCCCGCCGAGCACACCGATGTCGTGCGGATCACCATCCCGCCCGGGCTTGCCCGCTACCTCGTGGAGAAGGGGTCCATCGCCGTCGACGGGGTGAGCCTGACCGTCTCCGCTGTCGGCGGCGGCCACGGCAGTGAGCAGCCCTGGTTCGAGGTCAGCCTCATCCCCGCCACCTTGTCCGGTACCACGCTCGGCCGCGCTCAGCCGGGCGCCAGCGTCAACCTGGAGGTTGATGTGATCGGGAAATATGTCGAGCAGCTGCTGCGCTCCCGGGACCCGGAAACGGCGGTGCGGCCATGATCAGCGCTGCCTCCGCCGCCAGCGGCCCGCTGCCCACCCGCCACCTGCGCACCGCGCAGGACACGCCTGCCCCGCCGGCCGGCCTGCCCGCGGCCGTCCCGCCCGTCCCGGCCGCCCCGCCCGCGGCCGCCCCGCCCGCGGCCGCCCCGCCCGCGGCCGCCCCGCCCGCGGCCGCCCCGCCCGCCCCGCCAGCCCTGCCCGCACTGGACAGCGTGGAGCGGGCCATCGCCGACATCGCGGCCGGCCGGGCGGTGGTCGTGGTGGACGACGCCGACCGCGAGAACGAGGGCGACATCATCGTCGCCGCCAGCAAGATGACGCCCGGCCTGATGGCGTTCATGATCCGGCACACCAGCGGCGTGATCTGCGTCCCTCTCACCGGGGAGGACCTGGACCGGCTGCAGCTGCCGCTGATGACCGCGCAGAACACCGAGCGCATGCGGACCGCCTTCACGATCAGCGTGGACGCCCGCGACGGGGTCACCACCGGCATCTCGGCCACCGACCGGGCCAGGACGGTCCGGGTGCTGGTGGACTCGGCGACCGAGCCCTACGAGCTGGTCCGGCCCGGCCACATCTTCCCCCTGCGCTACACCGAGGGCGGCGTGCTGCGCCGTCCCGGCCACACCGAGGCCGCGGTCGACCTGGCCCGGCTGGCCGGCCTGAGCCCGGCGGGCGTGCTGGCCGAGGTGGTCAACGACGACGGGACCATGGCCCGGCTCCCCGCACTGCGGGCGTTCGCGGACGAGCACGGCCTGGCCCTGATCTCGATCGCCCAGCTGATCGAGTACCGGCGGCACTCCGAGCGGATGATCCGCCGGGTGGTCGAGACCCGGCTGCCGAACGCGCATGGCGAGTGGCGTGCCCTCGGGTACCAGAACGACCTGGACGGGACCGAGCACGTCGCGCTGGTCTACGGCGACCTCGGCGACGGCGAGCGGGTCCTGGTCCGGGTGCACTCGGAATGCCTGACCGGCGACGTGCTCGGCTCGCTGCGCTGCGACTGCGGGGGGCAGCTCGAAGTGGCGATGGCGGCGGTCGCCGCGGAGGGCCGCGGCGTCGTGTTGTACCTGCGCGGGCACGAGGGCCGCGGCATCGGCCTGCTGAGCAAGCTGCGCGCCTACCAGCTTCAGGACGGCGGCGCGGACACCGTGGACGCCAACCTGGAGCTGGGCCTGCCCGCCGACGCCCGGGAGTACTCCACCGGCGCGCAGATGCTCGCCGACCTGGGGGTGCGCTCGGTCCGGCTGCTCACCAACAATCCCGCCAAGGTGCGCGGGCTGTCCGGGTTCGGGGTCGAGGTGGCCGGGCGGGTCCCGCTGCCGGTCGAGCCCACCCCGGAGAACCTGCGCTACCTGATCGCCAAGCGGGACCGGCTCGGCCACCAGATCGACGGCCTGCCAGCGCCAGCGCCTGTCTCAGCGCCAGTGCCTGCGCCGGCGCGGACGCCGGCCCCCGGTGACGTCGCGGAGGCCCGGTGAGTGGCGCTGGCCGCCCGGCGGCTGAGCCGGTGGACGCCGCGGGCCTGACACTGGCGATCGCGGCGACCCGCTGGCACGCGGAGATCACCGACAGCCTGGTGGAGCGCGCGGTGGCGGCGGCCAAGGCCTGCGGGATCGACGACCCGGTGGTGGTGCGGGTGCCCGGCGCGGTCGAGCTCGCGGTGGTGGCGGCCGAGCTCGCCGGCCGGCACGACGCCGTCGTCTGCCTCGGCGCGGTGATCCGGGGCGGCACGCCCCACTTCGACTATGTCTGCGACGCGGTCACCTACGGGCTGGCCAGGGTCGCTCTGGATGCCCGGGTACCGGTTGGCAACGGGGTCCTGACGTGTGACACCCTGGAGCAGGCCCGCGCGCGGTGCGGGCTGGAAGGCAGCGTCGAGGACAAGGGATGGGATGCGGTCGTGGCAGCACTTGACACCGCGCTCGTGATCCGCTCGCTGCGCGAAGGCTGAGCGCCGTGCTCTCACTGGTTCTGCCCAAGGGCTCGCTGGAACGGGCCACCCTGGAGCTGTTCGACGCCGCGGACCTGACCGTTCGCCGGTCCTCCGACCGCGATTATCACGCCTCCATCGATGACCCGCGGATCGACCGGGTGCGCTTCCTGCGGCCACAGGAGATCCCCTCCTACATCGAGCGGGGCCTGTTCGACCTGGGCATCACCGGCCGGGACTGGATCACCGAGACCGGTGCCGAGGTCGCCTCGCTCGGCGAGCTGAAGTACTCCAAGGCGACCGGCGACCCGGTGCGGGTGGTCCTGGCCGTGCCCGAGAACGCGCCCTGGAAGTCCGTCGCCGACCTGCCCGAAGGGATCCGGATCTCCACCGAGCTGCCTGCCACGACGGCCCGGTACCTGGAGGCGAAAGGGGTCAAGGCGATGGTGATCCCCTCCCACGGCGCCACCGAGGCCAAGGTGCCCGACATCGTGGACGCGATCGTGGACCTCACCGAGACCGGCTCCTCGCTGCGCCGCAACGGCCTGCGCATCCTGGACACGCTGCTCACCAGCTACACCGAGCTGGTGGCCAACACCGGCGCCTACGCCGACCCGGACAAGCGCGCCGCGATGGAGGACATCGCGCTGCTGCTGCGGGGCTCGATCCGGGCCCGCGGCAACGTGCTGCTCAAGCTGAACGTGCCCACCGCACGGCTGCAGGCGGTCGCCAAGATGCTGCCGTCCATGTCCTCCCCCACCGTCACCGCGCTGGCCCGCGGCGACATGAGCGCGGTGGAGACGGTCGTGCCCAAGCGCGGTGTCAACACCTTGATCCCGGCACTGAAGGCGGCCGGCGCGCGGGACATCCTGGAGATCCCGATCTCCAAGATCGTGGAGTAAAGGACCGGCCCCCCGCGTTCCTGGTGATCAGGCAGGCCGGTGCTGTTGGCCGGTTTCGCCCGAGACGTACTGTGGAAACGTGCCGGCAGCCGATCCGGCACCTCCGCCGGGCCGCAGGCGGTTGCCGGCGGGGACTCGTGAGGTGAGACGCTCGTGCGCGACATCCTGGACCAGGTCACGAAGTGGTGGGAGGCCGGGGAGACCTTCGGCCTGGCGACAGTGGTGAACACCTTCCGCAGCGCCCCGAGGGATCCCGGTGCGGCCCTGGCCGTGTCCGCTGGCGGCGAGGTCGCCGGCAGCGTGTCCGGCGGCTGTGTGGAAGGCGCCGTGTACGAGCTGGCGCAGGAGGTGCGCCAGAGCGGCCAGCCGGTGATGCAGACCTACGGCATCAGCGACGACACAGCGTTCGAGGTCGGGCTGACCTGCGGCGGGATCATCGAGCTGTTCGTGGAGCCGGTCAGCAAGGAGCTCTTCCCCGAGCTGGGGGAGGTGGCGGCCGCCATCCGGGCCGGTGACCCGGTCGCGGTGGTCACCGTCATCGCCGGCCCGGGCGCGATCGGCGCCCGGCGGTTGGTCCGGCCGGAGTCGGCGTCGGGCACCCTGGGCGCTGGTGACCGGCTCGACGAGGCGGTGGACGACGACGCGCGCGGGATGCTCGCGCAGGGGCTGACCGGGGTCCGCCACTACGGGGAGCACGGCGAGCGGCGGCTGGACGAGCTGTCGGTGTTCGTCCACTGTTTCGCGCCGCCGCCGCGGATGCTGGTCTTCGGCGCGATCGACTTCGCCGCCGCGGTGGCACGCGCCGGGAAGTTCCTCGGCTACCAGGTCACGGTCTGCGACGCACGGCCGATCTTCGCCACCAATGCCCGTTTCCCCGACGCCGACGAGGTGGTCGTCGAATGGCCGCACCGGTTCCTGGCCCGCACCCCGGTGGACCAGCGCACGGTGATCTGCGTTCTCACCCACGACCCCAAGTTCGACGTGCCGGTGCTGGAGGTCGCGCTGCGCACCCCCGCCGTCTACATCGGGGCGATGGGCAGCAGGCGGACGCACGAGGACCGGCTGGAGCGGCTGCGGGAGGTCGGGCTGACCGAGGACGAGCTCGCCCGGCTGCGTTCCCCGATCGGCCTGGACCTGGGCGCGCGGACGCCGGAGGAGACGGCGGTCTCGGTCGCCGCCGAGCTCATCCAGCTCCGCTGGGGCGGCTCCGGCCAGCCCCTCACCGAGACCAGCGGCCGCATCCATCACAACTGACCCACCGGCCCGCCCCCGGGGGTCCCGCCCCGGCCCGGGCGACGTTTCATCGGGTTGAGTCATACCGGCGCCCGTTCTGCCGCTTATGTCCTTACCAAATCCGTGAAAGGTTCCAGCGATCACGGGACCCGCGCCGGCGCGGGCGGGGATGTAGCGTTGGGGGGCGTGAAGCAGGAGATTGGCGGGGTGCTGCTCGCCGCGGGGGAGGGGGCGCGGCTCGGCGGGCCCAAGGCGCTGGTCGAGGTCGGGGGGACGCGGCTGATCGACCGGGGGGTGGCGCTGCTGCGGGACGGCGGCACGGCACCGGTCGTGGTGGTGACCGGGGCGGTGGACGTGCCGCTGCTGGGCGTGATCACCGTCCACAACCCGGACTGGCGGTCCGGCATGGGCTCGTCCCTGGCCGTCGGGCTTGGGGCGCTCCCGGACAGCTCCGAGGCGGCCGTGATCGCACTGGTGGACCAGCCGCTGATCGGCCCCGGCGCGGTCCGCCGGCTCATCACCGCGTACCTGGAGGGCGCCCCGGTCGCCGTCGCCGCCTACGGCGGCCGGCCGCGCAACCCGGTCCTGCTGGCCAGGGAGCACTGGGCGGGGGCGCTGGCGCTGGCCACCGGCGACGTCGGCGCGCGGCCCTATCTGCAGGCCCACCCCGGCCTGGTCACAGCGGTCGAGTGCGGCGACATCGCCAGCCCGGACGACGTCGACACGCCGGAGGACCTGGCGCGGGTCAGCAGCGTCCTGGCCGGCCTGCGCGCACCCGCCGGCCCCGGGCCCGGCCAGGCACCTCCCGGGCGCTAGCCCTGCCCGGTCACCTGGATCCCCCAGGTGTGGCTCACGCTGGCGCCGGGATCCAGGATGAGCAGGTCGGTGCCGGTGACGAACGCGTTCGGCGGGCAGGTCATGGGCTCGACAGCAAGGGCACGGCGCCGGTGCGCGGCGTCCAGGGTGTCGCCGGTGAACACCTGGAGCCAGCCGTAACCCCGGCCGGCCCACAGCGCGACCTGGGTGCCGCCGCCGGCCAGCCGGGCCCAGGCGCGGCCGTCGCCGTCGCGGGCGAGCCCGGTGAGCGCGTGATCCAGCCGGGTGGAACCGACCGGCCGGGCGGTGCGGAAATCCGCGTCCGTGCCGGCCACGTCGCGGTCCTGCGCGGCCGGGATGCCGCGCTCGTCAGCGGGCAGCCAGCGGTCAGCCGGCAGGCTCAGCACGCACTCGTCCACGCTCGGCGTGCCAGCGGTCAGGTACGGGTGCGAGCCGGTCCCGTAGGGTGCGGGCCGGGTTCCGGTGTTGCGGGCGGTCACGGTCACCTGCAGGCCGTCGTCCGCGGTGAGCTGGTATTCCGCGTTCATTTCCAGGCAGAACGGATATCCGGACCGGCCGGGCATCGTCACCCGCAGCACGATGGTGTCCGGGCTGCGCCCGGTGGCCGTCCAGGGCATCCACCGGGTCAGGCCGTGGATGGCGTTGCCGTGGGCCGGTTCGCTCAGGTCGAGCTGGTAGCTGGCGCCGGCCAGCGTATAGCGGCCGCCGTCGATCCGGTTGGGCCAGGGCGCGAGCAGCTCCCCGGCGGCGCCCGGGGGAAGCTCGTCCGCCGGGTAGCCCGCGATCACGGGCTGGCCGCGATGGTGCAGTTCGCGCAGGCCGGCCCCGAGTTCGGTGATGACTGCCGCGTAGTCGCCCGCGCTGATCCGGTGCTGGCCGCCGGTGACGGGAATCGTGGTCATGACCGCCATTGTCCCGCCCGGCTATCCGCCCCTGGCCGGGCCGGGGGGGGTAGCGCCGGCGGGGCCTCTTGGGGAGCGGGGGACCGTCAGCCCCGCCGGCTCTTGCACCATAGCCGCCCAAGCCTTACATGCGGGCGAAGTTCATCAAGCATCCGCTTGAGAAAGGATCTTCCGCGTGCCAGTCAGCCACCATTCCCGGCGGGCACGGCAGCCGATGACGCGGTACCGCGGCCGGCACGGCCCGCCGGGCACAGTCCAGCTTGCTGCGTAAATGCGCTAGATCCTGCCGTCCGGCAGCCCGGCGGCGGCCACCGTGGGGGCGAGTGCGCCGCTGCGGATGGCTTCGGCGGCCAGCACACCGAACAAGCAGAAGTAGGCGGCCTCTTCCTCGGCGAAGGAGCGGACCTCGTGCCGTGCCCCGTCGGCCGCGATGAAGACCTCGAACCCCTCGGGGGTGGCCAGCAGGCACATCGCCCCGTCGGTTTCGGCCTCCAGCGAGTAGGCGGCACGCGGGATGGACGCCAGGTCGGCGAGCTCGCAGAAGATCTCCCGGGTCGGCACCCGCTGCCGGCGCGCCGCGCGGCTGCCGCCATCCGTGGGGTACCCGTTGCCAGGCGCGGCGCCCGCCGGGTCGGCGAGACCGGGCGGGACCGCGAAGTCCTGCGGGCCCGACAGGTCCGGCGGGACCGGGAAGTCCGGCGGGACCGGGAGGTCCGGTGGGCCCGGGAAGTCCGGTGGGCCGGACAAGCCGGGCTGGCCCGGGAAGTCCGGCGGGAGCGCGAAGTCCGGCGGGAGCGCGAAGTCCGGCGGGAGCGCGAAGTCCGGCGGGCCGGACAAGCCGGGCTGGGCGGGGAAGTCTGGCGGGCCTGCGGGGCCTGGCTGGGCCGGGAAGTCCTGAGGGCCGGGGAAGCCCGCCGGGCCCGGAACGGGCACCGGGGTGGCGAGGCCGGGGGAGGCGGCCTCCGGCGCCGCTGGGGCCGCCGTGGCCGCTGCGGCAGGCGCCGGGGCGGCTCGTGGGACAGCCGGGGCCGGTGAGACAGCCGGGCCCGGTGAGGGCTCGCGGGGGGCGGGCACGGGCGACTGGGAACCGAGCACCGGCCACGGGGCGGTCCCGTACGGGTAGGACGGCACCGCGGCGACCGCGGCGTCATTCTCGTCCCACCGCAGCGGCTTGGTCACCCGTTCCTCGGTGAGCCCGGTCACCTCGTCGCGCGGGGTCAGCAGTTCGAAGACACCCCGGTCCACCTGCCAGTACCCGAGGTTGGCCGCGCGTTCGGGATCGGTGCCGAGGTAGGCGATGTGCATCCGCTCGCCGAGATCGTCGAGCACGATGCACGGCTCGCCGCGGAAGATGCCGACCGGGCGGGACTCCCACAACGCGTCGATCTCCGCCCGGATGACGTGCTTGCGCCAGTGCCCCGTGGCGGGCTCGAAGCCGAGCTCCTCGGGCGGCGGGCAGGCCGCGAACAGGACCACGTCCGAACTGGACGGGCCCACGCCTACCTCGTAGGGCACCCCACGGTAGGTCGCCATCAGCCGGTACCTCATGGCTCAGTTCCCCCTTACGGGACGCAGCCACACCTGCCCGTCGTAGCGGGCGATGAATTCCTCCGCACCGGGGGTGATGCGGTACATTTCCGCACCAACCGGAATCGGTACTGGCAGCGTATAGAACTCGGGGACGGTACTGGCCAGGCCGTACCCGTTCGGTGGCGGCACCTGGAGCAGCGACCCGCTCATGTCCAGGGCCAGCCAGCGCAGCACACAGACCTCGGGCATGTCCGCGCTGAACTCCGAACCCTCGTAGCCGAGGGCCAGGGCGTGATAGTAGCTGGCCGGGTCGGGAAACGCGGAATCGTGGGCGAGGTACACATAACCGGCGATCACCGACCGCTGGCCGGTGAGATACGGCTCGACCAGGCGGGGTGGGATCACCTTCTGCAGCGGCGTTCCCGGCGCGATGGTCCTGGGTGGCTGTTCAGCCTGGGTCAACACGTTTCCCTGGGGGTTTCGGCCTGAGATCCAGGTCAAAAGACTCTCATATGGGGTTTTTCCCCTCAACCTGCTTGGGATGAGCGCCCCGGAGCCAGCCGGCGGCCGCCGCCGCGGCCCAGGTGGGAGGCCCAGCGGCGGCCGTCATTGGCGCGCTGCCGGGGATGGCCGGCGGCGGGACAGGAGCGGCCCGCCAGGCCGGCCGGGCTGGGGGGCACGGGTCAGGGCGGGCGGGCTTCGCTTGCGCATCGGGCCAGCTCCTGGCGGAGCGCGCCGGTCAGCACGTCCAGGTCGGGAAGCTGGGCGGGATCGGTGATGACGGTCAGGGCGAGCGTTCCCGCGTAGGACAGCACCCCGAAGGACACGGTGACGTTGCCGGTGGCGACCGTGACCGGGATCACGGCCGTGACCGTGGCGCCGCCGACACGCAGCCGCTCGGCCGGGCCGCGGACGTTGGTGATGAACGTGTGCACCAGATGCTGGTGGTTGATGAACCAGCGGAACATGCCCGACCAGGCCAGGAACCGGAAGGCGGCGCCCAGCAGGACAGCGGACGCGCCCGGGGCCGGGCCCTTGCGGGCGCGGGTGACCGCCACGGTCCGCTCCAGCCGGTCCCGCAGGCCGCCGCCGGTGGGGATGGTGACCGGCATGACGCCGGCCTGGTTGCCCAGCTGCCGGGTGGTCGCGGAGGCGCGGGCAGAGACCGGGACCGACACGACGAGTTCGGGCAGCGACTCGCCACGGCTCGCCAGCAGCCGGCCCAGGCCGCCGGCGATCGCGGCCAGCATGACGTCGTTGACGGTGCCACCGTGGCGGTGGGCGAGCGCCCGGACGCTGTCGAGGTCCGCGGTCACAACGGCGATCCGCCGCCGGGGACCGGTGGGCCGGTTCAGTGAGCACTGCGGTGCCCGGGCGGGTACCCGGCCACCGAGTTCGGCCGCCGACCGGCGGATCGCCTCCAGGGCGCTCGGCAGGCGGCGCAGGCTCCGCAGCCGGGCGGCCCAGGCGTCGGCCGCCAGCGCTCCCGGTGACGGCGGCGGGACTGGGAAACCGTCCGGCAGCGCGGTGAGCGGCCCGTCTGCCGCGCCGTCGGCCAGGCTGGCCAGGACGGCCAGGCCACCGATGCCGTCGGCCAGCATATGGTGCAGCACCACGATCAGGGCCGCGGCATGGCCGGTAAGGCCGCTGACGACGATGGCGGCCCACGGCGGCCGTGACACCGGCAGGCGGGCCGTGACGGTGTCCGCGACCAGGCCCAGCAGCGCCCGCTGGTCGCCGGGCGCTGGGCAGCGCTGCTGACGGACATGGTCGCGCACATCGAACGCCGGGTCGTCCACCCAGACCGGGCGGCCGCACCCGGGCGGCGTGCGCACCAGCACCTGGCGCATCCGCGGCACGGCCAGTATCCGGGCGGCGATATGCCGCCCGAACGCCGCGGGGTCGAAGCCGCTGGCGTCGAGCAGCAGGCAGGCGCCGATCTGCATCGGGACCGGGCCGACATCGGAGGTGATCTGCATGATGTCGCCGGTGCTCACGCGATCCACCCGCCCGGCGGTGACGCCTCGGTGCCCAGACACGCGCAGCAAGCCCAGTGACGCGATGCGCTCGCCCATCACAGCCTCCCCGGGCCAGCTGGCCTCCTGATCCCACCGTCGCGCATTCCCGGCCACAGGCCAGAGGCGAACGGCCCGCCGCCGGTCCCGGCGCTTCCCGCCCCCGGTCCCGGCGCTTCCCGCCGTCAGTCCAGGGCAACCCAAGGTGCATCAAATAGCGGTTTGATGCAGTGCCGTCTGGCGCTGAGCGCGGCCTGGGGTCGGTGCCGTGCTGGCGCTGAGCGCGGCCCGGGTCACGGCCGGGACCGCATTAGGGTTGAGCCGTGCCTGAGCTGATCACTGGCGGGATGGGTGACCCCGCCGACCGCGGCGATGCCGATCCCCAGGTGACGGCCGCCCTGAGCGCGTTCGCCGCCGGCCGGGGCAGCGAGCACGCCGTGCTGGCGGTCCTCGCCGGCGTCCGGCTGCTGGTGCCGGTGGTGGCTGTGCCGGTGGTGGCTGTGCCGGTGGTGGCTGTGC